>WNFG01001975.1_pt1 | contig 20143 bp, 23 predicted proteins | sample 5400431 | NCBI WGS metagenome assembly WNFG01 (sample SAMN13153346, study PRJNA577476) | soil metagenome | isolation source: 120 cm saprolite under Douglas fir tree site 2 hole 3 replicate 2 | place: USA:California | collected 2015-04-18 | reverse complement strand
CACTACGGCACGAAGTTCGACAACGCCATGTGGGATGGAAAGCAGATGATCTACGGCGACGGCGACGGGAAGCTTTTCAACCGCTTCACGGCCGCCCTCGACGTCATCGGGCACGAGCTGACGCACGGGGTCACCCAGTTCACGGCGGCTCTCGCGTATCACGACCAGAGCGGTGCTCTCAACGAGCACATCTCCGATGCCTTCGGCATCATGGTCAAGCAGTACACCCTCGGCCAGACGGCTTCGCAATCCGACTGGCTGATCGGCGCCGGTCTCCTCGGCCCGAACGTGCGGGGCAACGCCATCCGCTCGATGAAGGCCCCGGGCACCGCCTACGACGATCCGTTGCTCGGGAAGGACCCGCAGCCCGCCCACATGCGCGGCTACGTGACCGGTTCCGACGACAACGGCGGTGTGCACATCAACTCGGGGATCCCGAACCGTGCCTTCTATCTGGCGGCAACGGCCCTGGGCGGTTTCACCTGGGTCTCGGTGGGACGCATCTGGTACCGCGTGCTGACGGAGAAGCTGTCGCCCACGGCGCAGTTCCACGATTTCGCCCTGGCCACCGTGGCCATGGCCGGTGAGCTGTACGGCACCGGCGGGCAGGTGCAGACGACGATCGCGGATGCGTGGTCGGCCGTCGGCCTCCCTGTACCGCCGAGTCTGAGCAAGCGGACCGCGGTCAAACCGCCCCGGCCAGTAGTTGACCTGTCAACCGACGCGCGGGCGTTCCGATCACGCCCGCGCATATGTGGCACAGACACTCTTGTCTGTGCCCGGAAAGGAAAACCATGAGCACTGGACAGCAACACGAGAACAAAACCGCCGATCTCTCCTTCGAGAGCATCGACGACCAGATCAACGACTACGTGAACGAATTCATCGACCAGTTCGAGTCGCTGGACACGATCGGAGAGGGAGCCGTGGCCACGCCGCAGACGGCGGCCGACCGCGCCCAGCGTCTGATGACCACGTACGCCGGAGTCCGCCCGATCCTGCTGGCGCTGGCGGCGGTGCCGCTGGTCCCGGAGACTTGGCGCGCCGCGATCACGGTCTTCGTGGCCTCGCTGGATGGCGTGACCGCCACCTTCAAGGCCGGCAAGGACCTCGCCGTCGGCGGCGTGGGATCCACAGTCGAAATGGAGCCGAAGCTCCCCACCGACTGATGCAGTAACGCCGGGGCCCGCCGTTGCGGGCCCCGGCGTTTACCTCTACGAAAACGAAAGGAACCATCATGAGAACGATCGACAACGAGGAAGCCACCTTCGAGAGCATCGACGACCACTTCTACAAATTCGACGGAGCAGAGGTGAAACTGAACCCGGAGCTGGAGCTCCTCAACCGCACCGAGCTTCTCACCAGCGCCTTCACTCTCGCCCGCCCGATCCTGCTTGCCATGATCGCCACCCCCCTGATCCCCGAGCGCTGGCAGGCGGCCATCGACACGCTGGTGTCCGCGCTGGACGGAGTAGCCGCGGATGCGAAGGATTCAGCGGGGGAGTGGGAGGGGGATCTGCCGGTTTGCTGAGGTGTGAAGAAGTTAGCGGCAGGCAAAGTAGAGCCGGAGCCCGCGAAAGTGGGCACCGGCTCGACCTCGCCATCACCAGTCTGCTGCCTTTGCGATCGTTAGGCGGACCAGAGCGCTGGCACGACGACCCCCTAATAACGGTGACCCCAGAGAAGGCGAGGGCTGAAGGCTGATCGATCGTTTCACGCATGATCACGTACGCGAAGAACCCCCCGGAATCCGCCATTGGTGGTCAAATAGTAATCAGGAGCCAAGAATGGCGAACGACGCACCAAACAATTCCGATCTGGCCCATGCCGAAATCCTCTGGAAGTCGGCTGATGCCCTGCGCGGCCAGATCGATGCCGCCGAGTACAAACACGTTGTCCTCGGCCTCCTTTTTCTGAAGTACATCTCCGACTCGTTCGAGTCACGTCACGAGGAGCTCAAGGCGGATCTCGAAGCGGACGGGATCAGCGGCGTGCAATTGGAGAGGCTGCTCGAAAACCGCGACGAGTACACCGCCGAGCGTGTTTTCTGGGTCCCGCCTGAGGCGCGGTGGACCAACCTGCAGAACCAGGCCGCCCGACCAGAAATCGCCGAGTTGATCGACGACGCCATCCTTGCGGTGGAGCGAGACAACCCCAATTTGAAGAATAAGCTGCCGCGCGACTACGCCCGCCGCGGAATCGCCCCGGAAAAGATGAAGGTCCTGATCGACCTCATCTCGAACATCGGCTTCAAGAACGACCGTGCAAAGGCCCGCGATACGCTCGGTCGCGTCTACGAATACTTCCTCAACAAGTTCGCGCAGGCCGAGGGAAAGCTCGGCGGCGAATTCTTTACGCCGCGCTCGATCGTACGCCTGCTCGTCGAAATGCTGGAGCCGTACGAGGGCCGAGTGTATGACCCTTGCTGCGGATCGGCCGGGATGTTCGTCCAGTCGGAGCGATTCGTCGAAGCGCATGGCGGACAGAAGACCGACATCTCCATCTTCGGACAGGAGTCCAATCCGATGACTTGGCGGCTTGCGCACATGAACCTCGCCATCCACGGCATCGAGGCTAACCTCGGATCGCAGCCTGCGGACACTTTTCTGCGCGATCTGCATCCCGACCTTAGAGCCGATTACATCCTCGCCAATCCGCCGTTCAACATCTCCGATTGGTCGGGAAAACTCCTGGCCGATGACGTGCGCTGGCGTTACGGCACGCCGCCTGCTGGCAACGCCAACTACGCCTGGATTCAGCACTTCATTTACCACTTGGCGCCGCCGAACGGGCATGGAGGCGGAGTGGCTGGTTTCGTCATGGCCAATGGGTCTCTCTCATCTGGCTCCGGAGGCGAACGGGAGATCCGCCCTTGTCGACGCTATCATCGCTCTTCCGGCACAGCTTTTTCTCACTACCGGCATCCCGGCCTGTCTCTGGTTCCTTGCGCGCGACAAGACTGGCAGGAACCTCAAGCACGGAGGCCGTGATCGCCGCGGAGAAACTCTCTTTATCGACGCGCGCAAGCTCGGCGTGCTGCAAACTAGAACACTTCGGGTACTTACAGGCGGCAGCGACGGCGAGTCGATGCTCGCTGACGGGATGGGCGACCCTAACTTTGATTCCGACCTCGGCCGCGTGGTATACGCCTTCCGTCAGTGGCGCGGCGAATCTGCGCCCGACTGGTGGGATCAGGCTGCGCACGGCGCATGGGCCTACCGTGACATCGCGGGATTCTGCAAGGCAGAGACGATCGAGGTGATCGGAAAGAAAGGCTTCGTTCTCACCCCCGGACGCTACGTAGGCGCCGAGGAGCTCGAGGACGACGGCGAGCCGTTCGCTGAGAAGTACCCACGGCTACTTGCGGAGTTGGAAGAGTGCTTTTCGGAGGGAGAGCGCTTGATATCCATTGTGCACGACCGGTTAGCAAGGACAAAACTCGGTGGCTGACAGATGGCTCAGTTGCACGCTCGGAGATGTGATCGAGTTGAAGAGGGGCTACGACCTCCCCGACGCGGATCGTCGGCAGGGGTCTGTACCTATTGTTTCGTCTTCGGGCGTTTCAGGTCGACACGACAAGGCCAAGGTCCGCGCTCCGGGAGTCGTGACTGGCCGATACGGAACTATTGGACAGGTCTTCTTCGTAAACGAGGACTTCTGGCCGCTCAACACGACTCTATACGTCCGCGATTTCAAGGGCAATGACGCGCGCTTCATCTCTTACTTTCTGCGCTCGCTCGACTTCCAGTCGTTCAACGATAAGAGCAGCGTGCCTGGTGTCAACCGCAACGATCTACACCGATACGAGGTGATTGTCCCAGAGCCCGAAGGACAACGCGCCATCGCGGGTGTCCTCGGTGTACTCGACGACAAGATCGATCAAAACCGAAGGACGGCTCAGGCGCTGGAGAGGCTGACACGGGCTATCTTCCGATCGTGGTTCGTGGACTTCGAGCCAGTGAAGGCCAAGGCCGCCGGCGAGAACGCATTCCCTTCTATGCCCCAAGCCGTCTTCGACGCACTGCCCGCGCGCTTCGTCGGCTCCGATATCGGTCCGGTTCCAGAGGGCTGGTCGGCGGCATCGGTTTACGAGTTCGCCGATGTGATCTACGGCGCACCCTTCAGCTCAAAGCTATTCAACGATCGGGGAATCGGGCTCCCTTTGATCAGGATCCGGGACCTGCAAACTCACGCTCCGACAATCTTTACCCCTCAACAGCACCCGAAGGGGACGCTCATTCAACCTACCGATATTGTTGTCGGCATGGACGGGGAGTTTCGGTTGCACTATTGGACGGGTACCAGCGCATGGCTAAATCAACGAGTATGCGCGTTCACTCCGAAAGCTGGCGTCCCCCGAATGTTCCTAGGAGAGTCGTTACGTTTGCCGCTTGCCCACTTCGAGAGCGCAAAGACTGGGACCACCGTGATTCACCTTGGTAAAGCCGATATCGATACGTTTCGGTTGGTGCAACCGGAACCTAAAATCCTTGAGGCCTACGGTGAGTTCACGGACTCTCTTCTAAAGGTGTTTGTTCATACCGCACAGGAATCAAGGTCGCTGGCAAAGATGCGCGACTACTTGTTGCCAAAGCTTCTCTCAGGTGAGGTACAGGTTACCCGCGATACGGAAAAGGGAGAGGCAGACGTATGACGAGCATTCTCAAACCCTGGGCATATGGCCCATTTGAGATCTTACTTCACGCGGAGCTGCACTACCGAAGTGGTGACGACTTCGATCGTCGAATTGCGATGGTTGGCTTTGATAATGCGATCGAGGTCGCTATCACAACATACTTAACCCTGCATCCCATCCAACGAGGCAACCGAAACTATCCGACGGCTGACGTAGAGAGGTGGTTAGCGAACTACCACACTAAGATTGAGTTCTTCTTCGGTGAATGCAGCAACCGGGCTGTAACAGTGACGACGGAGAAAGACATCATCATCTGGTACCACCAGGTGCGCAACGGGCAGTATCACGTTGGAGGCGCCACCGTGCCACAACGGAGAGAGCTTGACGGCGTCCGAGCTGCTGCACATGAGGTGTTTTCAATTCTGTTTGACGAGGATAATTTGGCGTTGTTGCTGGAAGAACATATCGCGGCATCCAACCTGCCACCGCCTCCGCGGCTCGACGAACACGACCGATTAATAGACAACGCCTTCAGAATGGTAAATGTATGTGGGAGACCGGAATACATGAGTGATGTTCTTTACGCGCTTGATCCGGAGCGATATCGCGAAATGGCTTTGGAACTTCAGTCCGGCGGGCAGGTGGAAGACTTGGGGAACGACTCACGCCAGGAGACTGAATGACGACGTCCTCCCTAACCGAACAGCTCGTCGAGGACGTGGCAGCCGTTTATTTCGGTGGGATCGGTGCCGTGATCAAACGAGGCGTCGAGATTGACGATGCGGGCGAGCGCGGCGACGCGGCGAGAGTCAATCTGACGGCAAAGCTTAGTGAGGCGCTCCGTCGTCTAAACCCCTCCCTACCGTACGACAGCGTCGAAGAAGTTGCGCGAATCCTTTCGCGCCCGCCGCACCCAACTTTGAATCAGAACAATCGCTGGTTCCATTCGTTGCTGACAGAAGGGGTTGAGATCGAGTACCGCGATGCGAAGAGCGCCGAAACCCGAGGCGGCCGTGCGCGTCTGGTTGATTTCGAGAATCCGGCAGCGAACGACCTACTGGTAGTGCGGCAACTGAGCGTCGCCGGTGCGTCTGGCAAGGTGATCCGTCCGGACCTGACCGTCTTCCTCAATGGGATTCCGATCGCGGTCATCGAGTTGAAAGACCCGGCCGATATACAGGCCGATCTCGGCATTGCCATCGATCAATTCGACCGCTACATGCAGACCGCGCCCGACCTTTTCGTGCCGAACGTGTTCCTTGTGGTTTCGGACGGGATGTTGACCCGCGTCGGGTCGATCACGAGCGGGCGTGGCCGCTTTATGCCGTGGCGCCCCTTGAACGATGAAGGCGGCGAACCTACGCTGGAGGCGCTGATCCGAGGGCTGTTCGAGCCGCGGGCGCTTGTCGACTACTTGCGCACTTGCGTCATTTTCGAGGAAGACGAACGTGGAGAGGTCGCCAAGAAGATCGCCGGCTATCACCAGTTCCGAGCCGTGCGTAAGGCGCGCGCTAGCGTGCTTGTGCATCTCAAGCCGCCGTCCGGAACGGGCGACGGGCGCGGCGGCGTGATCTGGCATACCCAAGGGTCCGGAAAGTCGCTGACGATGCTGATGCTGGCAGGTGCGCTCATTCGCGAACCGCGGATGACGAACCCGACGATCGTGATGATCACCGATCGCAACGACCTGGACGATCAGCTTTTCGACACGTTCGCAGGTGGACGAGCGCTACTCCGTCAAGACCCAGTGCAGGCATCGAGCCGCGACGATCTGAAGGACCTACTCGACCGAGCGTCCGGTGGCGTCATATTCGGCACGATCCAGAAGTTTGCGGAAGCTCATGGAGAGATCTCGAAGCGCTCAAACGTAGTCGTCATGGCCGACGAAGCGCATCGTGGCCAGTATGGCTTCGTCGACGGCGGCGCCCGCTGGATGCGTGAGGCGCTTCCAAACGCGACGTTTGTCGGCTTCACAGGCACACCGCTCGAGCGCGACGATAAGAACACCATCCACGTCTTCGGCGAGTACGCGGATGTCTACGACATTCGCCAGGCGGTGGAGGATGGTGCAACAAAGCCCCTCTACTACGAATCGCACATCATCAAGCTGACGGTCGATGAGGCAGGCGCCTTAGCCGCCGAGGAGGAGTTGGAAGCCATTGCCGCTAGCGACGAGTCTGGCAAGCCGGCCGCCGACCGCCTGCGCGTGCCGGCTGAAGCTCTGGTGGGAGCGCCGGACAGGATCGAGCGTCTGGCTTCGTTCATCGTCGAACATTGGGAGAAACGTCGTGCGGCGATGGAAGGGAAGGCGATGGTGGTGACGATGAGCCGCGACATCGCCGCGCGCCTCTACGAGGCGATCAAGTCGCGGCGTCCAGAGTGGCACGACCCAGACGATGAGCGCGGTGCCATGAAGGTTGTCGTCACCGGTGACGAGGGTGACCAGGAGCCGCTTCGGAGTCACGTGCGCAGCAAAGCAGCGCGCAAACGCCTCGCCGAACGGTTCAAGAATCCCTCGGATGATCTGCGGCTAGTCATCGTGTGCGACATGTGGCTGACCGGATTCGATTGTCCGCCGGCCCACACGATGTACCTCGATAAGCCGTTAGCCGGGCACAACCTCATGCAGGCCATCGCCCGAGTCAATCGAGTCTATGGTGATAAGCCCGGTGGACTGATTGTCGACATGCTCGGTCTGGCCGATCAGTTGGCTGACGCCCTGGCTACGTACACGAGCGCCGGAGGTACCGGAAAGGCCGTACGGAAGGTCCAGGACGAGGCGGTTCCGGCGATGCTCGCCGCATTTGAAAAGCTGCGCGCCTTCTTCCACGACTCGAACTATGAGATCGGCCTGGACGCCGAACCCAGAGATGTTCTCGGCGTTTATGTCGACGCGATCGACTATGTGTTCGCGCAAAACGATGGCTGGAACCGACTGCGCTCTCTCGTGAAGGAACTGGCGATGGCATTCGCTCTGGCTGTTCCCCGTCCCGAGACGAAGGAAGTGGCCCGTTATCTCGCCTTCTTCCAGCGCGTGGTCGCAATGATTCAGAAACGGCTGTATCACGAGTCGAGTGACGCTGTCGATCCGAGGCGAGGCGATGTGGATCGTGCCGTGCGCCAGATCATCGGTGGCGCGGTAGCGGCGGACGAAGTCATCGATCTGTTTGCCGCTGCCGGTCTCGAAGGAGCACGTCTCGAAATCCTCTCCGATGAATTTCTGTCGCGCGTCGCCGCACTGGAGCAGAAGAATCTTGCTCTCGAAACGCTGCGCAAGCTGCTGAATGATCAGATTTGCCTCACGGAACGGACGAACATCGTGCAGAGCAAGAAGTTTCGCGTGGCTCTCGAAGACGCGATGCTTCGTTACACCAACAAAGCTATTACCACCGCGGAGATGATCACACGACTGCTCGACCTCGCTCGCGAGTTGCGCGAGGCGCAGCGGCACGGTGAAGAGCTGGGACTCAGCGTGGAGGAAACAGCTTTCTATGACGCGCTCGCCGAAAACGGCTCAGCAAAAGAGATCATGAAGTCGGACACGTTGCGGCTGATGGCGCGTCAACTTGCCGATACCGTCCGTCGTATGCCGAAGCTCGATTGGATGCAGCGCGAATCCGTGAAGGCCGACCTGCGCCGGAATGTCCGGCGCCTCCTGGCAAGGTACGGCTACCCACCCGATCTCGCCGAAGACGCGACGCAGCTCGTATTGCGACAGGCGGAGCTCTCCACGGACGCCGGTGAGTAGCGCAGGCCCGAAACGAAGGGTCGAAGCGCGGCGGTGAAGCCCGGTATCGCCGTGGCCAGGTCCTCCGAGTTCGCGGACACGACATCCAGCAGTTCGCGGGCGAGGACGGCGTCGACCGACTTGCCGTCGCGGTCGGCGAGGCGTTCCAGGGCCAGGATCTCGAGGCGGGGGATGCGCACTTCCAGGTCGGCCAGCCGGAGGAGCTGGGGGATGGCGTCGGCGAGGTCGGCGCCGAGGGCGGCTTCGATCGCTTCCTGCGGCCAGAAGTCCATGCCGAAGGAGGCCAGCTCTCCCCACGACAGCATCACGCCGTGAGATGAGTCCACTCCTTCCAGCTCACCGACTTCCATCCATCCGAGGACGTCCGGCAGGGGCATGCAGAGAATCTCGGCGGCGTCGCGGATGGGGTAGGTCTCCTTCGGCTCCAGGAAGAGGCGGCGGATGTGCGTGGCGGCGTCGGTCATGGCATGATTCTCCTGAGTGAACGCGAACAGGCGGGAGGGGCGGTTAACGATGCGTCTTTCCGCAGCTTGCTGTCGGCGTTCGCTGTTAGTCTATACACTATCATCATTCCATCGATCGCGCAAGGGATTTCTGTCGCTATGACGCGTCGCCTTCAAGCGGAAGCGGAGCTGTTCGGCGCGCGGCTGCGCGAGCTACGTCAGAGGCACGCGATGACCCAGGACGGTCTCGCATCGGCCTCGGGGCTGACCAAGGCGTACATCAGCGATATGGAGCGCGGCTTAACGGTCCCGAGCATGACCACAATCCTCCGCCTGGCGCTGGCAATCGGCTGCAAGCCGTCGTACCTGATGCGCGTCTTCGACGAGGCGGATCTCGCTGCTCTTCTGAATCAGTGAATATCCGGTTTGGCCCTCTTCGGTTGCACCGGCATCCAATCGGTCGTAGTCTTGGAATTCCGGAGCGTTCGATGACGCAGACAATCGAAGCGATTTATACCGACGGCGTTCTGAAGCCTACCGCCGAGTTGCCCCTTCGGGACAACCAGCGCGTTCTCCTGAGCATCGAGACGATCGACGAGACCCTCGACGAGACCAACGTGGATCGCGAGGCGGCCATGACACGCCTGAAGGCAGGGATCGCCAGCATGCGTTTCTTCTCGGAGGGACCGCTTCCCAGCCGAGAGGAACTTCATGATCGCGTTTGATACGAACGTCCTCATCTACGCCTGCGATCAATCGGAAGCGTCCCGTCAGACAATCGCCCTCGACCTCATCGGTTCCTCCACGGATGGCGTGCTCCTTTGGCAAGTCGCGTGCGAGTTCCTCTCGGCCTCCCGCAAGCTGAGTAAACAAGGCTTTACGCCAACTCAGGCCTGGAGCCGTCTCGCCGAATTCCGGGAGTTGCTGGCGCTCGTATTGCCGACCGCGGCCAACTTGACGCACGCGCGGGAGTTGCACGCCGCGCATTCCGTTCCGCTTTGGGACGCCCTCATTATCGCGGCGTGCGTCGAAGCCGGCGTGGAGGTACTCTACTCGGAAGACGTGCCGGGACTGGAGACGATCGAGACCGTTCGCGTGATCAATCCGTTCAAGTGAGCGGCCCCTCGAGAACCGGTTTGCCGAGACCTTTCACAGCCACTGTCGAACTCCGCCGTGGTGGGAACAGGTCCCGCTGCGATGGCGGGAGAAGCTGTAACTTCCGTCGTTACATTGAGCCGTCGCTCCCTTCGGTGGGCCGGTCGGGCTTTGGGTGGGTGAGGGGACCCACTGTCCGTCGGAGTTCCGGTAACCGTGGCCGGTCTTCGGCTGCGTTGGCGATGTAAGGTAGTGGCGCGCTGCCCATCCGCTCCGGCCTTGCCAAGTCACCTGGCACCACGAAGCAGAGCAGGACGAGATCTCGACGACAGCGCCGGCGGGTAACGTTGCCGTCGTCGCAGACAGCGCGTCTGGTGACGCATGCAGTTTCACCCGGCCGATCGTTCTCGATGTGGCCGCATCCGCTGTGACGGCGAGAACGAGGAGTACGAACGTAGCGAGAACGCGCGGCAATCTCATCAAAGGATGAGAGTGCCTCGGGCGTGTAGTTTTCTTTCGAAGCAAATCATGGGTGCCAGGCCTTCGTTTTTCGAGACGTCGTAACTCTCTGAGACGGCTGATCTTCCAGTCGTCAACTTGACCATACTCATGGGTGAGCCGAAACGAAGGGTCGGAACTTTGTTTCGAACGCGGCGTGCGGCCTATTGCGGCCACCGACGTGCGGCGGTGAAGCCCCGTATCGCCGTGGCCAGGTACTCCGAGTGCGCAGACACAACATCCAGCAACTCGCGCGCGAGGACGGCGTCGACCGACTTGCCGTCGCGTTCGGCGAGGCGTTCCAGGGCCAGGATCTCGAGGCGGGGGATGCGCACTTCCAGGTCGGCCAGGCAGAGGAGCTCGGGGATGGCGTCGGCGAGGAAGCTCGGGAGTTGAAGGGCCACAGCTACTGATCTGCGCCGCTCGACGTGTGGAGCGAAGCCGCGGCGCGGGAGTTCCCGAAAGGGAAGAAGCAGGACACGACCGTCGCGCCGATCGCGCAGTTCGAAGATGTACGCAGCCGCCCAGAAAGACCAAAACGGAAGGAGCGTTGAGCCAATTACCGAAAAGCGTAATCAAGCAGTGTCGAAGTCTCGGGCGATCCGCTTAGGGCCTTCAGGACTAGCCCCTTGTACTTCGATGCGGTAGTCAACACACGAGCAACGACGCTGAGAATACGCCATAGTAGTGCATGCCGATGACGAATGAGAGAACGTAGACAGTTCTCGTACCGCTTCTGAAGAACGGCGAGTGCTGGCCGATCCTCCATCGCTCGTTCACGCTCCCGCGAAGCTTCGTCGATCTTCTTCATGTCAATCACGGCGATATACGCGAAGGCGTGCCAGATCGTGAGACGATTGATGCTCACTGCTGAGAGGGTGAGTGTGGTGTCGAGGTAGCCGAACCAGGTGTCAGGGGACACTTCCCCAGCGCGCTCAAGTCGACGCAAGTCGTCTCGGATCGCGCACAGCTCAAACTTAGCGACCATCTGAGCCTTAGCGATGCGCGCGTGCCGAAGGGCTCGATCAAGTAGTGCGAGCATGATGAGGCCGCTGATAAAGGCGATTAGCATTTATTCGTCCTCGGTTGTCAGTTTCTTCCCGCTTCTGAGTTTGGTCGTCGTAAGTTCCTGTTGCAGCTTGCTTTTTTCGTCTGCCACTCGTGTTAGTTCGAGCTGAAGCACCGCGATCTGTTTGCCATACACCCTGAACTGAGCGACAATGGTTGCTGCAAATAACACACCCAGCACAACTAGAGGGTAAACCTCTCGGACTCCGTGACCGAGAACATAGATGTCGAAGAACTCCTGCTTCTGCGCAGTTGACGAGAAGAACACGAAGACGACGCCGAAGAAGACAACGAGCAATCCCGGCCAACCTCCGCGGTCCACGATGGCCGTGAGCAGATCGACCCATCGTCTAACCTCAGCGAGTTGAACCCTCTCCGTGGCGCCGGAGGGGTTCCCACCTTTTTGTTTTTTGGTCGCGGCCATCCTCGAAGGCTGCGCATATTACACCTGTATCTCTTTAGCGCACCAATTCGGTGGGAAGGAGGGGGGTCGTCCTCGTTGACATTATGCCCAATTCCGTGTGCGTTTGCTACCAAACGGAGTGCCACCTGACCACGTTCCCTAACCCGACGTCACACCGGTACGATCCCACGCCATGATCGCGACCGCCGCTCTCGATGATTGACGCCGCTAGCGCGTTACACGATTGCCGCGAGTCAAACGAAGGGCCGGACCTTCGTTTTGCATGCGAGACCGACCTACTGCGGCCACCGAAGCGCGGCGGTGAAGCCCGGTATCGCCGTGGCCAGGTACTCCGAGTGGGCGGAGACGACATCCAGCAACTCCCGCGCGAGGACGGCGTCGACCGACTTGCCGTCGCGGTCGGCGAGGCGTTCCAGGGCCAGGATCTCGAGACGGGGGATGCGCACTTCCAGGTCGGCCAGGCGGAGGAGCTCGGGGATGGCGTCGGCGAGGTCGGCGCCGAGGGCGATTTCGATCCCTTCCTGCGGCCAGAAGTCCATGCCGAAGGAGGCCAGCACCAGAAACCAGAAACCAGAAAAGGCGGCTTGTGCATTCTCATTTGCCGATCCCGCGGGGACTCTGGCTGCGGCGCACAACTTCAATGGCCAGAGAGCGCAGGTGGACTACCGCACCTGGGATTCACCTAGCGTACGGTGCCTGACTTTCGCGCCCCACGGACGACACGTCGAGGATCCCAACGAACGTTGAAAACCTCTTCGCTCACGACACGTAATGAGCATTCAGGAGGTCCCCCCATGAGCGAAGCACGCCTCGCCGCCAGCGAGCGGCGACTCCACCTCTTGATCGTTCTTAACATCGCAGTCCTGATCGCAATCGCGTCCGCGACCTGTCGAACGACGGCCGCGAATGATACAAAGCCTCAGGTTCTAACCGTCGCGGAGGTCGACATCGTCGATGCCCATGGCGTCATTCGCGCGCGGCTGGGCGCCGACTTGCCCGACGCGGTCCTAAACGGCAAACGCGTGTCGCGCCAGCAGAAGCCGTCTGGCCTGCTGCTGTACGACGACACCGGGCAGGAACGCGGTGGATACGTCACATTTACGCCCGGTCGTCAGGTCGCGCTCACTCTCGACGCGCGCGATCGGCCGGGACAGGTCGCGATTCTTGTCGCCGATCCGGACGGAGCGTCCGCGCTCACGCTGTCGAACGGCAACGACCTGGTCGAGTTGCGCACTGACGAGGAACTCGGCCCGAGCGTTCACGTGACGAAGAACAACCGTGTCGCATTTCACCAGCCGCCGCAGGCGCTCGACCGCATCGCAAAAAGTGAAATGTGCACCGAACTGCGCGGCGCGTTGAAGAGCGTGACGCGCGATCAGGTGCTCACTGTATGCCGTCAGCGCGCTTCCGAGGAGGCGTGTCAGGCGTGCCTCGGCGAGTGATGGATTGATGGATCACAGAGACGCGAACCACTGACGCTAAAGGAGTTTGGGAAACGAAGTGCCGGGCCTTCGTTTGGCATGTGCCGCGACCTATTGCGGCCAGCGAAGCGCGGCGGTGAAGCCCGGGATCGCCGTGGCCAGGTACTCCGAGTGTGCGGACACGACATCAAGCAGCTCGCGCGCGAGGATGGCGTCGACCGACTTGCCGTCGCGGTCGGCGAGGCGTTCCAGGGCCAGGATCTCGAGGCGGGGGATGCGCACTTCCAAGTCGGCGAGGTGGAGGAGCTCAGGGATGGCGCGAGAAGCGCGTTACGGCGTGCAGCATAGGACTGCCTCGAATGCTATCGCTTGGAAGAGGAGTTCGATGTCGGTCGAACCGTGCGTTCAACCGAAGCAGATGGCGTCTTCTGCGGCTGGCTCTTCGCCCACGCAGGCAACTTCTGAAAAAGTTGTGAGGCCTCGTTCATCGTCTTTTCTAGCTTCTCTGCGTTGCTCAAGCTTCTCCGCCTTTCTTGAATTTCAGGTTCGCTGAGTCTAGCTGCTCTTTCAGCTGTTCGATTCTTGTCACTTCCTCAGTTAGGTACGCAGCAGGAATACCGGATACCCTCGGCTGCGCCGATCCTCGGACTGCTTCCCAGTTGAGGATATGCTTGTCGTCACCGACTCGATCTCGCATCTGGAAGAAATCGGCGAACCGTGTCGGCGCGAAGCCCACGAATGAAGAGAAGGATACTTGACCTTCGCCCGGTCTTCGGTCGAGAGCGATTGAATCGGGGAACAGCTTAGCAACCTGACTCTTCGGGTAGGGTTCGATGTACACAACCTCTCGAATTCCAGCTGCCACGATATGCTTCGCACAATTGTGACATGGAAATGTTGTACAGAAAAGCTTTGCGCCTTCTACGCTTACCCCTCGCCTCGCGGCGTCAGTGATCGCTGCCATCTCCGCGTGAACCGCCCGCCCGAACTCCGTGATGCTCATGAGGCGGCTGCCCTTCAGTCGGCCCGAGATCATTTCGATCGTGAGATCGTTGATATCCAAGTCGCGTCGAAGCAGCTTCTCATCATGAAGACGGCCTAGAAGATCCGCGAGGATGACCCGCTTCATCTCGGCGTTCGGCTCATCAGTTTCCGCGAATCGGAAGTCGCGGTAGTCTCGCTCTCCAGCCCAGTAGAGCCCTCCGCCGGCTTTCGGCACCTCATTCGTTCCGACGCAAATCAGTTGACCATCTTCGCTGCAGATCGCGGCGCCGACCTGTCGCGAGAGATCTGCCGAACGCAGCGCGGAGCTAAACGCATGTTGCATTCCCAGCTCATCTCGGGTCGGCGTCTCGAAAGGATGCCCGAACACGACCTGCACGAACCTCCTTATCGAATCGTCGGCTCGTGGCTTCTCGGTCGCATCGATGAAGGCGTCCGCTCGGAAGAAGGTGTGGCTGACATCTTGGCCAAAATCCGTGGACTCTGATTCGTCACGCGTGATCAGCCGTTCTGCAATGTGGCGACACTGCCCGGCCTCTTTGTTTTGCGACTTAGCCACTCTTTCGGCGAGCGTGTCGAGGCGAGTGCTTCGGGAAGCGTACGCGCCAAGAAGTACGAAAGCGTCACCGTACACTTCTTTCAGGAGTTTGATTTCCTCCTGACGTTTCAGCGAATTGATGATGAAGGCCTGACGCGGCAGCGGAGTTGTCGGCTCGACCTTCAACTCGGTGTTTCGCTCCTGCCGCGAGGTCCGGAGCTGAAGAATCGCCAAGAGCGCCATCGCATCCGCTCTCTTGATTCGCTCGCATAGGTTGTTGCCTGCATTCATGTGCTCGTCGTAGTAGCGCTCGCGATCGTGGAGTTCTGCGAGTGCCGAGTACGCATCGATGTCATGCAGGAGGTGGCTGACACGGATTTCGCTGGCTGAGTATCCTACGCCCGTGAGGTGGCGCTGAAGCGACTCGGACACCGACGCTAGGTCGGTTCCGATAGCGCCGACGATGCCGATCACCAGCTCTGCGCCCTCGCTCATGTCGCGAATGATACCGACCCTGTTGCTCGATGCGATCGTCTTGCTTCTTGCCTCTCGCGATTTCGGTTAAGGCGAACGCGAAAATCTACGAGCTGTGGACGAACTCGGTCGGCAACCTGTCGTCGAGTTTCACCGTTGCGCATGAGATTGGTCACGTGCAACTCCCTGACGTGATTGTCCGAATCGCTATTCTTCGCCTGGGAGGAGGTACGCGCGCCGGAACCCTGGAATGGCTCGCTCGATGGTCGTCGCGACCGTACCGGCGAAGTCGATCAACTCATGGTGCAACCGGCTCCGATTCGAGCGGACTCGATCCCAAACGAAGGGGCGGACGTTCGTTTTCGGCATGCCCCGCGACCTATTGCGGCCAGTGAAGCGAGGCAGTGAAGCCAGGGCGCCCTCTCCTCATCGTTCTCCACTGATCTTTCGCCAGAGCCCGGGCGCGCCATCCTTTGTCCAGACGCGGTGCGAAAAGGGGAGAATCTCAACCGGCTCGCCGAGCGATCCATCCTGTTCCTGCCGGAGGATGACGGCGAAGCCGGCGCGTTCGTCTTTGCCGAGGAGGCGGACCATGCGCATCCGCGAGGCGAGTGTGAACAGCCGGGCTACGCCGATGAGCAGGCGGACGCGAAACGAAGGGTCGGACCTTCGTTTCGCATGCTGCATGCCGGTCTATTGCGGCCAGCGAAGCGCAGCGGTGAAGCCCGGGATCGCCGTGGCCAGGTACTCCGAGTGGGCGGAGACGACGTCCAGCAGCTCGCGCGCGAGGACGGCGTCGACCGATTTGCCGTCGCGGTCGGCGAGGCGTTCCAGGGCCAGGATCTCGAGGCGCGTGATGCGCACTTCCAGGTCGGCCAGGCGGAGGAGCTCGGGGATGGCGTCGGCGAGGTCGGCACGTCAAGCTCGTCACCTATGACGCCGATCACCCCTTCTCGTCGCACCGGTTGGCGCTGGGCGACACGTTGATCCGCTGGTTGAACAGCGGTTGCGGCGCGACGCAGGAGCCGGCGCCGAAGCACTGAAACGGTGCTGACCGATTGAATGCTACTTGTACAGGCGCAGACCGTGTGGCGCCAACTCATGGAAATCCCTGTCGGCTGTCCACAGGAGAGCATCGGACGTGATCGCCGTGGCAGCGATGATGGCATCCCCGGCGCCAAGACGAGGATGGGCGGAGAGCAGGCGCGCGGCCAGTTCATAGGCTTCTCTTGTGGTCTCCATGAACGGATAGGCGCGGAGTTTCTCCTCGTACCCGCTCCGAATGGATTCGTCACGAAAGCCGCCGAGAAACTCAACCCAGATCTGCCCACTGACGGCCGCCTCGTTCCGCGCCACCAGCATCCAGATCTTTTGCCCCATCGCCGCCTCCCGCTTGCGGTAGAGAGCAATCCAGATGCTCGTGTCTACGAGGACCATCGCCTCTTGCGACGCCCGGTCTTGATGACCTTTTTCGAGTGCGGAGTCTTGTGGTTGAAGAGGTCTTCGAGCAGAGCGAGCCGTTTTCGCAGCGCGACGTAGTCTTCGAGCGAGGTGACGATGGCCTCGCTATAGCCTGACCTGCCGCTGATTTCCTTTGCCTCCCGAAGAAGGTCTTCGGTAATCGTGATCGTCGTCCTCATATGCATAATCTGCCATGATCTGATGCACGAGTCAATGTGAAAGTGCATCAGGTTCCCTGGTCGTTTTACTGACCTGCTCAGAAGCGCCACACGGCCGGATCGAAGACATCTATACTCCTCGGCTGCATGAGTAGTGCGATAAGGCAGCGCCGAGTCGCTCGAGCGTTGCGCGCTGGAGGCCCGGAAGTTATTGAGGTCGGCGTTGAGGATCTCGCTCCTCTCGAAGCCGGCGAAGTACTCGTGCGTGTCGAGGCGGCTGGACTCAACCACGTAGAGACTTTGATTCTCTCGGGCACGTACGCCGTGCGCGTCCCGTTCCCCTGGGCATTGGGCGGCGAAGGGGCGGGCACGGTGGTGGCTACCGGAGCTGACGTCCTGTTCGCTCCGGGAGCCCGGGTATGTTGGGCGGCAATTCCGGGCTCGTGTGCAGACTACGTTGCTGCACCTGCGTCCATGCTCACACGAATCCCCGACCGCCTGAGCTTCGAGGACGCGGCGTGCCTGGCCGTTGCCGGGCTCACGGCAGAAGGCCTCACCCGTGTGTGGCCGCTCGATCGGCGATCGACGGTTGTCGTCTGGGGTGCCGCGGGTGCCGTCGGCCGAATGCTCGTTGCCCTTCTCGCCGATCGAGGAGTCGATGTGATTGGAATCGCCAGTGGCAACCGGGTCGATGCAGTTCGCGCAGCCGGTGCCGTCCTCGCGATCGATCGCGACGCGGATGATGTGGCTGGCTCCGTCCACAGATACACCAACGGAGAAGGCGCGGGAGCCGTCTTTGATCCCATCGGCGCGGCGACATTTCAAACCAGCCTGCAACTGCTCGCACCCCGCGGCTGCTTGATCAACTACGGGGAACTATCCGGTCCCGTACCTCCGATCGATCTCTACCAACTCTTTCCTCGCTCCCTCTTTGTCACCAAGTACAACGGAACGCGCTGGGTCGAGGGGCTCCATGAATATGCTCATCTCATCGAACATGCCCTGGATGCCGCGACGAAGCGGCCCGCGGTCATCAGCGATATCGCCGGCCGTTTCCGGCTCGAGCAGGCGGCCGATGCGTACTTCGCGCTCGCGAAAAATCCTCGCGGCAAGATACTCGTGTTACCCAAACACGATCCCGCCTGAAACCTCGGGATATCCGGGTCGACCGGATTGGAACCGCGTGGACAGCCAACTTCAGAGCGAGAACCGCCCCTCATCCGGCTTCGCCACCTTCTCCCCCAGCTGAAAAGCGCTGGGGGAGAAGGACTCTCGACGTAGGGAATCGCGAGTTTCTTGTTCTCTCGACGCAACCACACGGTTTTGGAAGAAATCTTCGCGTCGCCGCAGAAACCAGAGGTTAGTAGTACAGAGGGCACAAAGAGAACCTCTGTGTTCTCTGTGTCTCTGTGGTGAAATTGGTTTTTAGAGGGTCATCCTCATCGTTCTCCACTGATCTTTCGCCAGAGCCCGGGCGCGCCATCTTTTGTCCAGACGCGGTGCGAAAAGGGGAGTATCTCAACCGGCGTGCCGAGCGATCCATCCTGTTCCTGCCGGAGGATGACGGCGAAGCCGGCGCGTTCGTCTTTGCCGAGGAGGCGGACCATGCGCATCCGCGAGGCGAGCGCGAATAGCCGGGCTACGCCGATGAGCAGAGGGCCGGCTCCGCCGGTCATGACGATGACGTCGAGCGGGCGAAGGGCGAGCGAGATCAATCCGGCGCCGAACAGCAGCATGGCCAGCGCCACCGCCATGCGCAGCGGTGGCACACCGGTCAGGTACGATCGAAGCTCTTCCAGTTCGTGCTCGTCGAGGGAACGCTGATGCGCGAACACCCCCTCGAGACCCTCGAGCGGCTTGACGAAGTTCGCGGCCATCCGTGCGTGCTCTGGCGCCGCCGAGGTGCGCGAGCGCGCCACGAACATCGGCTGAACCGTGCGCCGGCCGTTGTACGTCCAGAGCATTCCGGAGCGCTGCAGCACCTCCACCGTCAGCGCCTCCTGGTCGGAGAACACCGTCAGCCGCTCCGGCCCGCCAATGGTCATGACGCTGATGAACGATTCGGCAGCCGGCCCGAGACCGATCAGGACCACCGGGTCGCGCGCGTCGGCCCGCGTGTCCCGAAGCCAGCGCAGCATGGCCGCCGCGCGAATGCCGCCGCCTCGGGCGATGAAGAGCAGGAGAAAGAGGATCGGCGTCCAGCGGAAGAGGGGGGCGATACTGATCCACTGGGTCACGGCGACCCACGCCACAAGTGCCAGAAGCCCGCCGAACGTCCTGACCACCGCCATCGTGAGCTCGCGTTGAAATGCGCCAAGCTCCTCCAGCTCCTCCTCGCGCAGGCGCCGCTCGCCGATGACCGGCACGCCGGCCAGCCAGCGCTGTCCGTCGTTGCCGCTGCCAGCCTCCGGTACGACGTCGCCAGTTCCGTTTTCCGAGATGTCCGCCATCGCCGGCAGTCTATCGTGCGCGCAAACCACGTTTCTTCGCGCGCTCGAACACCCTCTCACTGGAATCGTCGCCACCCTGTTACTCGTCGAGAGCCTTCTCCCCCAGCGCTTTTCAGCTGGGGGAGAAGGTGCCGAAGGCGGATGAGGGGGCGTTGGCTCTTGCGAGTAGCGGACTATTTTCATGAACGGGCGTGGGAAACTCATGAAAACAATCAACTTCAGCGCGAGAACCGCCCCCTCATCCGCCTTCGGCACCTTCTCCCCCGCTGAAAAGCGCGGGGGAGAAGGGCTCTCGACGAAAGGGCATTGCCAGTGCTTTAGACAGACTGGAGCCGGGTAACATGGGGTCAGGTCGAAAGTCGAAAGTGCCGAAAGACCGATTGCACCAAGAACTCCATGCAGGCATCGGCACTTTCGACCTGCCCCCTACAGACCGAAGACTTGCGCGACTAGCTCGTACGATCGAATGCGCGCCGCCGGGTCGTAGGCGTGGGTGGCGATCATCACTTCGTCAGCCCGCGTCCGCGAGGCGATCTCCTCGATGCGGGCGCGGACCTGGTCGGGCGTGCCGACGATCATCAGTCTCCTGTAAGACGCGACGAGCGGCTGCTCCTCCGGCGTGAAGACGTGGGTCATGGCATCTTCCGGGCTCGGCAACCGGCCTGGGCGTCCGGTCCGGAGTTGGACAAACGAGAGCAGCACAGATGAGGCCAGCCGCTGCGCTGCC
>WNFG01003595.1_pt1 | contig 20156 bp, 16 predicted proteins | sample 5400431 | NCBI WGS metagenome assembly WNFG01 (sample SAMN13153346, study PRJNA577476) | soil metagenome | isolation source: 120 cm saprolite under Douglas fir tree site 2 hole 3 replicate 2 | place: USA:California | collected 2015-04-18 | reverse complement strand
ACCAGCGGCACGCTCGACTTTCGGGCGTCGACCGAGCCTTTCTTGTGCACGGTTACATCAAATGAGGCCGGACCCCTCTGCAGATCGGCAGGAGCGTAGTCGAAAACAAGCTTCATGACGTCCCGCCCCTGCAGGCGCTTGACGAGCGACGGCGCTCCCGCGTGCGAACCGTTGGCATCGGTCACGGCCGTATCCCACGTCAGCTCGTCGGGCGAGACGTTGAAAACGAAGAGGGCCACGCGGCGGGGACGTCCATTGCTTACCTGCGCGCTGGCGCTGGGCATGAACGGCTCGCCGTTGATATGGAATGGATAGGCACCGGCATCGTCGCGAGATCCGCCACGGACCACGACCCATGCCGCTGGATCGTCGAGGAACAGTGGCGGCAGGAGAGCGACGTCGTAGGAGGTGGGGACGTCGATGTCGGTCCGCACGAAGCCTTTGCGCTCCGTTCCGGCGACGCGCACGAGGGTCTTGAGTGCATATTTGCCCGGCGGGAGACTTAGCGTCGGGAAGTATTTGATGCCGTTGTGACCGGCGAGTTTGGCTGTGTCGATCGTGAGCCGCTGAAACGAACGGTCACGGACGATGCCTTGATCGTCGAACGCATAGACGTAGATCTCGGCGATGACATCTTTCGTTTTCGTATCGCGCACGAGGCCATCGGTGCCTATGTCGACGACCATCGGCACCCGGGAGTTGCCGCCTCTGGCGGGAAACGGTGCCGCCAGCGTGGCGACCTGAATGTCACTCTGCACGACGTCGTTGAGAACGATCTCGGCGTTCGAAAGCGAGCGTTCGAGAGCGTTCTCGGTCCCCGATGAATAATAGCCGGCGCGATGAAACACACGCGCGCCAGGAACGCCGGTCACGCGCACCTTCAGTTCGCGGAACTTGCCGTCGTTCGACGCCGGCGCGCGGAAGCCGAGGACATACACCACGTCCTGTGCACGAAGCATCTTCTCGAGATCGGCATTGATGTCGTTGGAGTTCTTGAAGACTTCGCCGCCCGTCGGAGCGGATAGCAGGTGGAGAGCGTCGTTTGAGTTGATTCGTGCGCCATTTTCATCGCTCTGTACGCGCACGCCCTGGATGTCGACGGCGTGGAGCACGACGTCCGAGCCGCGCAGACTGCGCGCCATCTCTTCCAGAAGTGTCAACGTCATCGAGCTGCCGTAGCGCGCGTCGCTGTCGACGCGCCAGATGTTGCCAGTCGACGCCTGATTCAAATCTTCCTGTTCCTCGGCACCCGAATGCGCGTCGCGTCCGCGAACGAGCCGCGGGTCGAAGCCCTCGGAGAAGAGGATGACCTGCTTGCGGCCAGGAAGAACGCGCAGCGTGCGGCCGAGATCAGACAGAAGATGCAACTGTCGCTCGATGCGCGAGCGGTTGAACTGATCGTTCTGCCGCTTCTCACCGAGTGCGATATCAAGAGCGGAATCGCTGCGGTCGTTGGCCACGGCGGCACGAATCGCCGCATCGGGCGTAACCATCTCCGTAATGCCGCTGCCGCCGGCAATGCGCAGTGGGTCCGAAGAAACGAAGTTACTCGGGTTGGCGATGGCCGCGCCGAGAAGGTTGCGGTCGGTCGTGAGTGAGGTGACCATCCGGAAGCCCCGCTCGACGTCGATGGTGGCGATCGCGGCCAGATCGCGGCGTCCCATCCCGCGGGCGACGAAGTTCCGCGCCGCTTCCTGCGCCTTGGCCCGTCCCATCGGCGAGGAGAAGGAGAGGTCGATGAGCAGAATCCAGTTGCGCCGTGCCACAGGGTTGAGCGGCGACGTGGCACGAGCTCCCTCGGATGCCAGATCGATGGCGTCGAAGTTCGAGATCGGACGCTTCGCGCCTCGGTCGAAGAGCTCGAAATTCGCCGCCGTCAGACCGCGCACCGGGTTGCCGGCGCGGTCAACGACCGTGACCGGCACCTCGACCAAGTGAACGTCGATCGTTTCCTTGACCTGTGCAAATGCGGCACTCGTTGCGAGCAGAAAGAGGAAGGCAACGCGGCTGGGCCAGCGCATTTGGGTGATTTCTCCTGAGGTACTGTAGCGACAGAATGCCCCAGATCGCCCAGTCATTCCGTTACGTGTCGGTGGCGGTTTTGGGCGGCCGGGAGATTCGGCGTCGGCGTTTCGCGCCGTTCCTGAGCATCCCGCTCCTCAGAATGCGCGAGATCTCGCCGACGACCTCATCCGTGTTCTTGCCGAAGTGGTCTTTGACGCCGAAGAGAATCTCGATGGAGAAGTAGTTGTAGAAAATGCGCGTGGCCAGCATCACCGCCGAAATCGGCGAAAGGCCGTCCTGAAGCCGGCCGGCCAGATCGTCTTCCATGCCGTGTTTCTTCATGAACGCGTCGAAGCGGCGGGCCATGTCGGCGTAGAACTTCCGGATGTGCGTGCCGTCGAACTCGACGACGTCGACATAGATGAGAGCGACGTATTCGCGATAGTCCTTCACCGTTTCGCGAGCGGCCCTGCCGAGCTCTTCGAGGTTCTCGGGAAACGTACCGGTGGCCAGGGCGCGGTTGAACGGGAAGTCGGGACTCGACATCGCCTGGAAGTACTGATCGAGCAGCGCGCGGAAGATCGTCTCCTTGTCGGAGAAGTGGTGATAGACGTTCCCCTTTGAGAGGCCTGCGTCTTCTGCGATGTCCCGCACGCTCGTGGCTCCATAGCCTCGATGCGAGAAGAGCTTCAGCGCGGACTCGAGGATTTGAGCCCGGCTGCGCTCGGATCGTTCTTCCTGGTTCATCGGTGACTCACTGTATCAGCCGCTGAGCAAGCTTCGGCTTTTCGACTTTGCCATACGGCGTCCGCGGCAGGGCATCGACGAAAATGTACCGCTTCGGCAGCTTGAATCGCGAGATTCGGGACGCGAGGTAGGCGTTCAGCTCCTCCTCGCCGGCATCGCCGACGATGAAGGCCACGGCGACTTCTCCCCACGTCTCATCGGCGATCGGAATGATGGCGGCATCGGCTACGCGTGGATGCGAGATGAGCTCCGCCTCGATCTCAGCAGGGTAGACGTTGACGCCGCCGCTGATGAACATCTCTTTCCTGCGCCCTGCGATGTAGAAGAATCCTTCTTCGTCGCGGCGTGCAAGGTCGCCGGTGTGCAGCCAGCCGTCGTCATCGAAGGCCGCGCGCGTCGCTTCGGGGTTGTTCCAATAGCCGAGCGCAACGTGCGGGCCGCGAATCCACATCTCGCCGATTTCGCCCGTGGCGACGTCGTCTCCGTCGTCACCGGCGATACGAACCTCGGTGAACATCATCGGCTTGCCGATCGATCCTGCCTTGCGCCGCGCGTCGTCGACCGTCATCGAGAAGCAGTTCACGCCGGCCTCGGTCATCCCATAGCCCTGTTTCATCTCGACGCCGCGTTTCTGGTACGCCTCGATGATGTAGTGCGGCAGCGGTGCGCCGCCGGAGATGAACCAGCGGACATGGCTGAGATCGGTCGTGGCGAACTCCGGCGCGTCCATCAGCATCTTCAGCGTCGTCGGCACGCCGAGAATGACCGTACAGCGCTCGTGCTCGATCGTTCTCAGAATCTCGGCGGCGTCGAAACCTCGATGCAGGATGATCGTGCCGCCTACCGTGAAGGTCGGAATGAGAAACGCGGCCACACCGCCGGCGTGGTAGAGCGGGGTGTAGATCGGACTGACCTCGTCATCGCGGAGTCCCCAGTTGACGGCCGTGTTGTAGCCGTTCCAGTAGAGCTGGCGCTTCGGGATCATCACCCCCTTGGGTTTGCCGGTGGTGCCTGACGTGTAGAGGAGGCAGTACGGGTCTTCGGGGTTCTGCCTGGGAGCGCGGGCGTCCCGCACGCTGCTGATGCTCGACGTGCTCTCCACTGGCAAGAGCAGATCAGCGAACTCCGGACCACGGAAGCAGGTCTTCATCCCACAGTCGTCGACGATTTGCTGGAGCTCATGCACCGTCGCCCTTGTCGATAGCGGCACAACGATCGCTCCGCACTTCGCAGCAGCGAAGAAGAGTGCAAGAAAGTCGACCGAGTTGTGGAAGAGGATGCCGTAACGGTCGCCGGGGCCGACGCCTGCGGCGACGACCGCGGCGGCGGCACGTTCGGCGCGGGCGTTCAGCTCGAAGTAACTGATCCGCTCACCGGTCTCGACGGAGACGAGGGCGATTTTGTCGGGAGTGAGACGAGCCCGCTCCGCGAGCAGGTCTCCATCGAAGATCACGGAAGCGCCTCGCGCAGCAGACGCGTGAATTCCGCCGGCGCCTGCCGGTGCGGGATATGCGCCGCCTTGTCGATGATGTGCAGCGTCGATCCCGGCAGGTGTTTCCGCAGTGCTTCGGCGTATGCGATGGGAAGGAGCCCGTCGTGCGCGCCCCAGATCAGCGTTACCGGCATCGTGATGTCGTGCAGCCGAGTGTCGACGACGGCGAAGATCACGCCGGCTTGTAGAACGCGCGCCTGCGGCATCTTCGCGGCATCTTTCAGCATCGCATCGACCAGGTAATCGGCGATCGGCGTATCAGGACCATGCACCATCCGAAGCAGCTTCAGCGCTTCCCCTCGGTTCTTGGGGAAGAGGGGTACGTGACTCACGTCCCACGACATGCCGCTGGCGTCTTCCAGCACGAGGCGGGAGACGCGTGCCGAATGGTCGGCGGCGTAGAGCATGCTTACCCATCCGCCCATCGAATTGCCGACGAGAACGATCGGCTTCTCCGGCGATTCGCGATCGATCACGGTTTGCAGCGCCTTTACCAGCAACAGCATCGGCAGCGGCCCGGTAGACGGAGCACTGTCGCCGTGGCCCGGCAGGTCGATGGCGATTACACGCGAGTCTTTCATCAGCGTCGGGATGACCGAGACCCACGAACCTGCCTGATCGTTCACGCCATGGACGAGAACGATCGTTCCGTCGCCGCTGCCACCGGCGAAATAGACGATGCGATTGCCGTCGATGTCGATCGTCCGCCTGGCCATACCCGCGCGCGCCAGACCGCGGCGCGTCATCTTCACAAACGCTTCGAGCGGATGACGGCGGACGTATGCGGTCGTCGCGGCAAAGATGCCGATGAGGATGACGACGAGCACTGCGGCAAGTTTCATTTGATGAAGAGCCTCGCTCCATCTTCGGCGACCCGGAACGCGGCGCCGGCCTGGTTGTAGCCAACGCCGGAGCCGATGAGGACGACGAGGTCGCGCGGCTTGATCTTCGCCGCTTGCAGCGCATCGTCGAGCGCCATCGGAATGCATGCCGAACCGGTGTAACCCACGGTCTCCATGATCATGTGCGTCTTGCACATCGGCAAGCCGAGATCGTTCATCACCAACTCGATCGTCGGCTTGCGGACCTGAGTGAAGATGAGGAAATCGATATCGCCTACCGCGAAGCCGCCGTTCTTTGCCACCTGGCGCACGAGCAACGGCCACCCATCGTTGTTGATCTCGGGCGGATAGCGGTCGTACATTTTGACGCGCGTCCGGCCGTTGCGGATCGATTCGTCAGTGGTCGGTTCGACCGTGCCGCCGGCATGGATGGCCCAACGCGGCGCGTAGGAACCGTCGGCTCGGAATGCCGAGGAGATGAAGCCCTGCGTTTCGCTCTGCTCCAGCACGGCGGCGCCCGCGCCGTCGCCGTAGAAGAAGATCATCGGGTCGTCGCCGGCCGTGAGCTTGTGCATCAGATAGACGCCGATGACGAGCACGGTCTTCAGGTGCGGGTTCGTGGCCATCATTCCGGCTGCCGAGGAGAACGCGGTGGGGAACGAAGCACAGGCGCAGCCGACGTCGAACGTGCCGGCGTTTTTCGCGCCGAGCTTCGCCTGCACGATCACCGATGTGGCTGGCGTGATGTAGTCGGGCGAATCGGTGCCGACGATGATGAGATCGACGTCTTCCGGCGTTTTGCCGGCGCGCGCGAGCGCGATGCGGGAGGCGCGTACGGCAAGGTCGGAGGTGACGACGTCGTCCGGTGCCCACCACCGCGTCAGGATGCCGGTGGACGCTTCCATCTTGTCCACGAACTCCGGCGCCGTGGCGTCGAAACGCGTACGCAGGTCGTCGTTTGTGACTTTGATTTCCGGAATGTAGGAGCCGGTCGAGACGATGTTTGCGTGCATCAGGTTCCGAGCACCAGCCCGCCGTCGACCGAGAGCACCACTCCACTGACGAATTTCGCCGCATCGCTGGCCAGCCAGGCATAGGCATTGGCAATGTCGTCGGGCTCCCCGAGTCTGGCCAGCGGTGTCTTCGCCTCCATGGAGTCGACGACCTTCTGTGGCATGGCACGAACCATCTCGGTGGCGATGAAGCCGGGAGCCACGGCGTTGACTCGGATGCCGTAGCGCCCGAGCTCGCGCGACCACGTCTTCGTGAAGCTGATAACGCCCGCTTTCGTGGCGGCGTAGTTGGTCTGTCCGAAGTTGCCGTATAAACCGACGATCGATGAGGCGTTGAGTATCACTCCGCTCCGGGCCTTGATCATGTGCGGTACGACCGCGCGCGTGCAGAGAAAGACGCCTTTGAGGTTGACGTTGATGACGGCGTCGAACGTGGCGTCGTCCATCATGCCGGCCACGCCGTCTTTCCACTTGATGAGCTGCGCATCGCGGACGATTCCGGCGTTGTTGACCAGAACGTCGATGCGTCCAAACCGGGCCATGACGTCATCGACCGCCTGTTGCACCGATGCGGCATCGGTGACGTCGACCTTCGGATCCGTCGTGACGTCCCACGCCACCACGTTCGCTCCCTCAGCCGTGAAGCGTTCCACCGTAGCGCGGCCGATGCCGGCCGCGCCCCCGGTGACGATGACGACCTTGTCTCTCAGGTTGAGGTCCATGATGCTCCGGGAGTTGCTAGTAAACCCACCTCAACCCCAACTGAAATTCGCGAGCGGGTAACGTGGCCAGGAACTTTCCATAGTTCGGATTGGCCACGGCTGCCGCCTTCGGATTGGCGATGGTCGGACCGCTGAAGAACTGGCCGCCAGAAACCGACTGGACATCGAAGTTTTTGAAGTTGAAGAGGTTGAAGCCCTCGGCGATGGCCTGCAGCGCGCCGTAGCCGGTCAGCGCGATCTCTTTGGTCAGCCGCAGCGAGACATTCTTGTACTTCGGACCGTTGTTCGTGTTGCGGCCGACGCCGGCCGGGCGGTCGGAGTTCTTGCCGTCGCCGTTGAAATCGTAGCCGAGACGCGTCGTCCACGGCTGGCCGGAGCCGTACTCGAGGATCGGCGCCACCGTCGTCGCCCAAGGAGTGTGGAAGACGCCGCTGAGCACGAAGCGGAGACGCTCGTCGCCGCGGGCGCGGCCGTATTCCTGGCCGATGTCGGCGGGATCGTTCGGATAGCCGGTCGGGAAGTCGGGGGAGAAGTCGTCGCTGATGTTCTTCTTGTTGGCGAAGGTCACAGAGGCCGTGACAAGATCGTTCTTGCGCACGCTGCCGTTCAGGCTGAAGACGAGGGCCTTGTACTGCGAGTGGCCGTCGTTCGTGTACATGTTGATCTGGTCGAACGTCTTATTCGGGCGGATGTGCGTGGCGTTGCCGCTCCAGTTCACGTCGCGGATCACAATCTCGTTCGTGCCCTTGACGTAGACGCCTTCCGTGTCGAGGTACATGCGCGACTCGCCTAGCTTCATCGTGTAGCCAAGCGATGCCTGCGTGGCTTCGGGGGCTTTGTAGGTGGGCGAGAGGAGAACAATAGCCGGCTTCGAGACAATGCCGGTCGTGGTCGGATTCTTCGGATCGAGTGCAAGCGAGGGAAAGCCGAGAAGCGCGCCGTTGATGCGCGTGAAGGTTACACGGCCGCCCGTAACGCCGTTCTGCTGCAGTTCGCTGAGGGCAGGAACGAGGAGCATGCGGCCTGTGAACTTGCCCGCGCCGCCGCGAAGGACGTTTGTGCCGTCTCCCTTGACGTCATAGGTGAACGACGTGCGCGGCTGGATGTTGTTCTTGTCTTCCTTGCGCGGCGTCGGGACGAGCGGATGAGTGAAGCCGGAGTTGTTGCCGTTCGTGTCGAGGTCGTAACGAAAGCCGAGGTTCACGAGCAGGTTCGCATTCGGCCGCCACGCGTCTTCGAGGAACGCACCGTAGATGTCCGTACTGGTGGCGACGTCAGAGGAGCCGACGCCGTATGCGTACGCCAGCGGCAGCGCGGTGGTGTCTGTCAGGTAGAGGAACAGCCCATTCTGATAGGTGTCGATGCGAAGGCGCTCGTGGACGTGCTGCGCGGAGATGCCGGCCTTCAGATCGTGCGACGAACGTCCGGACGTCAGGCTGTGGTGGAAGGTGTCGCGCAGCTCGTAGGTGTTTCCGTCGCCAAGAAGGTCTCCGAGAATGTTCGTGCCCGTCATCAGCGTGTTGCCGGAGGAGAACCACACGGCTGGTCCGCTGCGCGTGTTCGTCGGCTCGAAGAAGCGGCGGTGGCCGAACTGGGCTCGCAATTCATTCGCGCTGGAGTTGGAGACGGCGGTGTTGTGCTCGAACGTGCCGTTCCAGTTCCTCCGTTCGAGAGTCTGTCCGTACGAGGCATCGGCCACACCGCCGACGCGGAAGTTGTCTTCGTTGTAGTCCTCGTACACAGCCTTGAAGCCGGCCGTCATTTTCGAGTTGATGTTCTCCTCGAGACCGCCGTAGAGCAACGTCTGTTTGAACGGATGGCTGACGTCCGCGGCGAGCGAGGTGTACGCACCGCCCGGCCGGAAGAGAACGATGTTTTTCTCGTTGATCTGTTCGGCCGAGGCAAAGTAGAAAAGCTTGTCCTGCATGACCGGGCCGCCGAGCGTGAAGCCGAGCTGGTGGCGCGAGTAGTCGTTGTTCTTCTTCAGGTCGAGCGCCCCTTTATCGCGAAGGGCGGCATCGCGGAAGAAACCGAAGACGGTGCCGTGCGTGGTGTTCGTTCCCGACTTGGTGACGACCGAGATTGCTCCACCAGCCGAACCGCCGATCTCGGGGTCGAAACGGTTGGTGATGACGCGGAACTCCTGGACCGCGTCCTGACTGAAGCGCACTCGCGACAGACCGTTGACCTGGTCGGTGAAGTCGACGCCGTCGACGACGATCGTCGCCTGCGAGGCGTTGCCGCCCGCGCCGACGACCGGGCCGCCGTTGATGAACCGGAAGCCGCCGCGCTCGCGCTGCACGCCCGGCGTGATGAAGGCCAGACGCTGGAAGTCGCGGTCGGCGACCGGGAGCGATTCGATCTGCTCGGGAACGATGTTCGTCGAGGAGTCGGTCTTGTGGACATCGACCATCGGCACGGCCGCGTTGACCGTGATGGCTTCGCTGGCTGATTGTTGCAGCGTCACCGCCAGCTTCGCGGTCTGGCCGACGAGCAACGTCAGGCTTTGCTCCTTCACAGGGGCGAAGCCTTCCAGCGTGAACGAGACGGAGTACTTGCCGGGAGCGAGAGCCTTGAAGCGTGCCACCCCGGCCGCGTCGGTGACGTCAACGGCTTCGAAGCCGGTTTCCGGCCGCCGAACGGTGACGGTGACGCCGGGCAGTGGTGCCTTTGCCTGATCGAGGGCCAGGGCTTCGACGGCCGCTTTGTCGATCTGGGCAAACGCAGGAATGGCAGGAATAGCGAACAGAATGACGAGAACGGCGAAGAGCAGTTTGCGCGACATCGGCATCTCCTGTGTTGGTTGACGAGTTACCGTCCGACCGGTCGGTTTGTTGGAATGCGCGCACTGTAGGCTCGCAGCGATTCCGTGTCAAGTCGGCGTCTCGCCGAGGAGCTACAATCCCGATCTATGTCCCTTCTCCTGCAGCGCAAAGGTCCCGCCGCCCCTCTCCCTCGCCTCGAAGGAAAAGAAGTTCTCATCGGACCGAATCCTGATGCCGCCAAAGTGAAGGGCGTGATGTTCGGAGGGCGCAAACAGTTCCTGAACGACGTTGCGGGAGAGGAAGGCTTCGCCGCGATTATCGCCAAACTCTCGCCGAGGACGGCCAGCTATACGAAGACGCCGCTGGCATCGAGCTGGTGTGAGTTCGCGTCGCTCATCGAGCTCGATCGCGCCATCTACGAAACGTTGAAGCAGAAACACCCGAACATTCTCGCCCTGATCGGTGCGGCGTCCGCGGAGCTCGGAATCGGCCGCGTCTACAAGTCGCTCGACAGCATGGAGCTGGTCAAGTTCCTCGAGAGCCAGGCGCTCTTTCACAATCAATTTCAGAAGTTCGGAAACGTCCGGTTCGAGAAGACGCCGAACGGCGGCCGGATGATCTGCAGCGACTATCCCGTCTACAGCCCGATCTACTGCGCCAGCGGGGTCGGCTTCTATCTCGAATCGATTCTCCGCCACGGCGGCAGCGAGCCGAACGTCATCGAAACAAAGTGCCAGACGCTCGGCGACGTGTTCTGCTCGTTTGAGATGACGTGGAGGTAGCGGTCGCGCGGTCTCGAGGTTGCGGGGTCTCGCGGTGGTCGCCGGCAGTGATGCTATGTTGCCAGGTAACATCGCGAGACCGCGAATGCACTTCCAACACTTCTACCTGGCCTGCCTCGCGCACGCTTCCTATCTGATCGCTGACGGCGGCGAGGCGGCGGTGTTCGATCCGCAGCGCGATGTCGATCAATACGTTGAGGCCGCGCAACGGCTGGGCGTCACCGTCAAGTACGTGATCGAGACTCACCTGCACGCCGATTTCGTCAGCGGACATCGCCAGCTCTCGGCGCGCGGCGGAGCGGAGATCGTCTTCGGCGCGCGGGCGAACGCGGCCTTTCCTCATCGCGCGGTCCACGACGGCGAGGTATTGCGCGTCGGTGGCGTCGAGCTGCAGGCGATTGAGACACCGGGCCACACGCCGGAATCGATCTCCTGGCTGGTGAGCGAGAACGGCCGGCCGTCGAAGCTCATGACTGGCGACTTGCTGTTCATCGGCGACGTCGGACGTCCCGACCTCGCCGGCTCCCGCGGTTACACCACCGAGCAGATGGCCTCGATGCTCTACGACTCGCTGCGGACAAAGATCCTCACGCTGCCGGACGACGTCGAGGTCTGGCCCGCGCACGGCGCGGGCTCCGCGTGCGGGAGGAACATCTCCAGCGATACGTCCTCGACGATCGGCATGCAGCGGCGGACGAATTGGGCGTTGCAGCCGATGACGCGCGAGGAATTCATCGAGACGTTGACTTCCGGATTGGCTGCGCCGCCGCGTTACTTCCCGCTCGCCGCGGAGTTGAACCGGGAGGGTCCGCGCGTGCTGAGCGGGACCTCCACGGTATCGCTCTCGTCCGAATCGCCGAATCCCAACGCCTTGATCCTCGACGTACGCGATGCCGAGGCCTTCGGCACGCGACACATCGAAGGCGCGATCAACATCGGACTCGATGGCAACTTTGCTTCATGGTGCGGCACGCTGCTGCCATTCGACGCGTCGATCATTATCGTCGCGGACGACGGCGTATCCGCGTCCCAGGCGGTGATGCGTCTTGCGCGTGTCGGGGTCGAAAACATCACCGGCTGCATCACGTCGCTCGATGGCTTCACCACGGCGTCGCTTCGTCAGCTCACCGTGCACGATCTCGACGGTATCGCCGTCCTCGACGTCCGCCGCCGCGCCGAATTCTGGGAGGGCCACGTCACTAACGCGGAGAACGTTCCTCTCGACGAGCTGCCGGATCGTCTCGACGAGATCGATCGCGATCGCCCCCTCGCCGTGATTTGCGCGGGAGGCTACCGTTCGTCCATCGCCTGCAGCCTCCTTGCCCGCGCCGGCTTCACGAATGTGATGAACGTGCAGGGTGGGACGGAGGAGTGGGTGCGGGGAAACGCGAAGCACTAACGTGATGCCGCAAAAGGGGCGGAGGGATGACTACTTCGGCGCGGCTTCTTCCTCGATCTTCTGCTGAACCCACCTATTGAGAAGCGCTCGTGATGAGACCCTTGCGCCGCGGCAGTGTTTTTCAATTCATCGGCGAGCTTTTTCTCGATCGGGAAGTAGGTCGTAGGGCGTTGCAGATCAACCTCCACCTCGATAGGCTCCGAATTCTCATCTGACAACTCGTGCGTATCCCAGTAGTCAGCGATTGCTTCGTACGATGCGGCTTTATTTTCGGCCATAGATTCGCCTCTCGGTTGTGGTCATGTCGCGCGCCGAGATGATGCCCCCGGTTACTCCCCCCGCTTTCCCAACGTCCGCTCCACCACCGCCAGCCTTGCCAGCAACTCCGACTGGCCTCGCAGCAGTGCGGCGATCTCCATCTCGGCTTTCAGGTTGACCTGGTAGTCGTTCTCGGCCAGGAGCTTGTCTTTTGTCGACTGGCGGTTCTGACTCATCATGATGATCGGGGCCTGGAGCGCTGCCACCGACGAAAGGGCGAGGTTCAAAAGGATGAACGGATAGGGATCGAAGTTCGCCATGCGTGCGACGTTGACCGTCATCCAGATGGTCATGATGACCGAGAAGAGGATGATGAACGGCCATGAGCCGCCGAATGCCGCCACGCGATCGGCGATGCGCTGGCCGAAGGTCAGGCTCTCTTCCTGTTCCTGCAGCACGTTGCGCGAGACCTGCCTCGACATCAGCTCGTTCGTCTGGCGTAAGCGATCGCCCATCTCCTCGATGATGCGTAGCGCCGCGGCCGGGTTCTTGTGGACGAAGTCGACGAGGTCGTCGCGGTCGAGGCGGATCACATGCGTGGGCTTGACCGCGGTCGCCGTGGCCGATCGTGGGGCGCCGTCGAAGAGCGACAACTCGCCGAAGTACTGGCCGTTGAACAACGTGGCCAGCACGACCTTGCCCACTCCTTCGCCGTATGCGATTTCCACCGCTCCCTCTTCGATCACGAGCAGCGATGAACCTTCGTCTCCCTGACGGAAGATGACGTCGCCCGGGGCGTAGTCGGCCTCTTCGAGGCGGATGGTGAGACCATTCAGGTCGTCCGGTGTGAGCGATTCGAACAGCGGAATGTTGGCCAGGAGCTCCTGTCTCGTCATACGACAGAAGAGTACGTCAGCGCCGCGCTTCACTCCGCGTCAGAATGCCTGTGATGCGCGACGGATTACCGCGCTCGACCACCGGCAAACGCCCCACCTCCTCGCGGACCATGTGATCGGCGGCCTCACGCAGGGACATGTCGGAAAAACCGACGGCGGGTGGGCGGTGGATCAGATCGCCGACGCGCGTGTACGGCTCGCGGTCGATGAAGTCGCGACGGGTTACCACGCCGAGGAGTCGCTCGTCTCGGTCGACTACAGGGAAGCCCTGATGCGTCGGCACAAGCGCATGGACTTCGCTGATGCGCTGATCATCGCGCAGCGTCACGACGTTACGGGAACAGGCGTTACTCACGGAGATGCGGTCGAGATAGTCGGCCGCGTACTCCATCGGAACCCGCACGCCACGGCGAGCGAGCTTCTCCGTCATGATCGTGTTGCGCATCAGTAGCGACGACACCAGAAATCCGGCCGTGCAACTGGCCAGCAACGGCAGAAGTCCCATCGGCTGCAACGTCGTCTCGAAGGCGAAGACGACCGATGCCAGCAGCGCCCGCGACGCGCCGGCGAACATCGCCGCCATCCCCACCAGGGCGCAGATGCGCGGATCGATCCCGAAGCGTGGGAACTGCGCGGCGGCCAGCTCGCCGAGGGCCACGCCGCAGCCCCGCCGATCGTGAAGAGGGGAGCCAGTGTTCGGCCGGAAGTCCCGCTGCCGAGCGAAATCGACCATGAGAGAAACTTCATCACGCAGAGAAAGAGGACCGCCTGTCCGACGATGTGTCCCGTCACCATCCCTTCGATGTTGTCGTAGCCGACGCCGAGCGTGTGCGGCGCGAAGATGCCGATGGCGCCGACGACCAGTCCGCCGAGCGCCGGCCACCACATCCAATGGATCGGCAGCTTTTCGAAGAGATCCTCGACCCAATAGACGGCGCGCGTGACGTACACCGCCAGCCAGCCGACGATGGCGCCGACGATCGCATAGGCGGCCGGCGCCTCGCCGCTCGGCCGCGCCAGCAACGGCATGGCGAAGATCGGCTCGGTGCCGACATAGAGCATGCGGATGGCCGTGGCCGCGGCGCTGGCGAGAGCGACAGGTACGATCGATCGCGGGCGGAACTCGAACAGCAGCAACTCCACGGCTAGAAGCACCGCGGAGACGGGGCTGCCGAAGGTGGCTGCCATTCCGGCAGCCGCACCGGCCGCGAGGAGGATTTTTCGCTCGTCCGCGGTCGTCTTCAGAATCTGTCCGATGAGCGAGCCAAGCGCGCCGCCCGTCGCGATGATCGGTCCTTCGGCGCCGAACGGGCCGCCGGTGCCGATGGAGATCGCGCGCTGACCGGCTTGAGCAAGGTGACGCGCGCTGGGATGCGGCTTTCGTTCAACAGCACTTGCTCCATGGCCTCGGGGATTCCATGACCGCGGATTGCTTTCGATCCGAAGCGCGCCATGACTCCGACGATCAGACCGCCGATGGCCGGGATGAAGACCACCAGCCATCCGAAGTGATTGCCGGCCGGCGAGACGAACACCGTTGAAAAACGGCCGTAGAAGGCGATGCTGGTGACGATGCCGATGAGCGCCACCAGCGCCTGAGCCATGAATCCGGTGATGACGGCCAGCAGAACGGACCAGACGCAGAGAACCACGACCCGTTTGTCGATGAAGGCCCGCTCGATTGGTGTTCGCGGTTCCGTGATATCAGGTGCGACCGGAATGCCCTCAGTCGTCGCCGCCCCCTCCACGCTCAGGTCACTTGGCTGCGCATTCTTCAGTCTTGTCTCCCTGGTTGCGCGTCGGGGCCGATCGGAAGGTTCCTCTTCGAACAGCATCGGCGCCGGACCATCCTCGGTACCAACGCGATTAATGATCTTCTCGAACGTGTCGGCAAAGTGCCTCCGCTCCTCGGCCGGCATGCGATCGAGCTCCTCGAGCAGTCGCTCTTGCGCGACGGACGGTGCCTTCTGCAGAAGCGCCCGTCCGGCCCTGGTGAGATGGAGCACCAAGCGCTGCGCATCGCGTTCGTCGCGGTCTCGTGTGATCAGGCCGGCTTCGACAAGCCGGGTGACGACGACCGAGACCGAGCTTTGATCGGTACGAGTCCTGGCGGCGAGAGCGCCGAGGGACAATCCCGGTGTCTTGCCGAGCTCCGTCAGGACGAAAAGTTGCGCACCGGAAACGCCGAGGTCTGCCTGCGCCTGCCGGTCGCTCACGCGAAGCAGGCGGACCAGGCGGCGGATCGAATCGAGGATGCGTTGGCTGTCACTCATGACGGCGGCGTAAAGATACTTGGGATCGCAAGAAACAGCTACCGTCGCCTGGGGATGTGACGGATGTTCCATAATCGAGGCGATGACCGAAAAGCGTTACGACCGCGCCTACTTCGACCACTGGTATCGCGGACGGAATCGCGTCACCACGAAAGACGACGTGCGGCGCAAGGTCTCGCTGGCGGTTGCCGAGTGCGAATACTTCATACGCCGGCGCCTGCGCTCTGTGCTTGACGCCGGCTGCGGCGAAGGAGCGTGGCAGCCCCACATCAAGGCGCTGCGGCCGGCCGCGAGGTACCTCGGCCTCGATCCGAGCGATTACGCGGTGAAGCGCTTTGGCGCCAAACGCAACATCCGGAAAGCGGCCTTCGCCGAGCTGTCGTCAGCGCACCTTCGCGGCCCGTTCGATCTTGTCGTCTGCTCCGACGCGCTGCACTACATCAGTGATGACGACATGCACGCCGGCCTTCCCGAACTGGTGCGCATTGCCGGCGGCGTGCTCTTCCTGGAAGTGCTGACCGCTGACGATGACATCATTGGTGATCTGCACGGCATGATCCGCCGGCCGGCGGCGTGGTACCGAAATCTGTTCAGGAAGGCTGGACTGACGCAGGCCGGGCCTTACACGTGGCTAGCCCCTGATCTACGTGTAGATGCGGCGGAGTTGGAAGTCGTGCGCTAGGCCGGCACGGCCCGGCAGCGTTGGTTGCCCGAAACGCGGCCACAATCTTCGTCAGATCTTTCTTACGGCAAGCTCCTGGCCGACACGACCTGCAGCGTTCACGGTGCGGCCGTTAACCCAGCTACTGCTATGCTGCTTGCAATTCGAAAGGAGTCTGACGTGCGGACCATCATCGGGATACTCACCATCCTTTTCGTCTCCTCGCTAGCTGCCCAGCCGCTGACTGTCGGAGTCCACGTTCCGGACCCTACGAATACCAGCACCATCAGCCAGACCCTTGCGCCGGTCAGCTATGTGAATCTGACGGACTTCGCGACGGCGGCCGGAACGGTGAACAAAGCGAGCGTGTACTGGAGCCGTGCATGTACGGCAGCATTCAAAGTCGTGTTTCTCCGAACGGGATTTGCGACCGATTCATCATTCACCGTTGTAGCCACTCGTGGACCCTTTAATTCTGTAGACGGACGAAACGACGTGACCCTGATCCCGCCGGTCACGCTCGCCGCCGGTGACCTCATCGGAGTCGTACAACTACAGCCGTTCAACACCTGCGGCTCGGTTCGTACGATGGACTACGGCGGCAATGTTGGCTACAACCTGATCACGACCGGCGACATCAGCACGGCCGGAGCACTCGGATCGCCGTCGAACTACAGCCCCCGCTATCGCTTCAGCGCGGTCGCGTACGTCAGCGACCCGCTGCTCGTGCGGATACTGCCCGCCGCCGGAGCGGTGCAGGGGGCGAGCTCGTTTTTCCGCACCGCTGTGCAGATCCAGAACGCCGGCGCCACCACGATGACCGGAAGTTTTGTGTTTCATAAGCAGAGTCAGTCTGCCAGCGCGGGCGATCCCTCGCTGCCGTTCATTCTGGTCCCCGATCAGATCCAGTCGTACCCGGACCTGATCGCCTCGATGGGAACCAGCGGACTAGGCTCGGTCGACATCGTCACGAACGGCGGCGCAATGCCGATCGTCACCGCGCGCGTCTTCAGCGACGGCGGCGCCGCCGGCACCTCCGGCTTCTCGGAGGAAGGGCTCTCGCCGTCCGACGCCATCAACTTCTTCCGCCACGGGGCTCTATTCACGCCGGACGACCCTGTGAATTTCCGGATGAACATCGGCGTGAGAACACTCGACAACGGGGCAACTCTCAATATCACCTTGGTTGACGCCGCGGGAAACGTGCAAGCAACACGCTCGGTGACGTATCCGGCGAACTACTTCGAGCAGGATTCATTCGCTACGTTCACCGGCACCCCAACGATTCCGACAGGTGGACAGATTATCGTCAGCGTCGCTGCCTTCCCAGGCACGGCATTCATCTACAGCTCCGTCATCGATAATCGGACCAACGACAGCACGTACCGCTTGGCCGACATCAAGTAAACGTCACCCGAAACTCCGCCCCGCCCCCCTCCCGGTTCTGCAGCGTGAACGGGAGGTGATGATTGGTCAGGATCTCGGAGACGATCGTCAGCCCGAGGCCGCGGCCCTCGCGTTTCGTGGTGAAGAATGGGGTGAACAGCTCGTCGCGCGCCTCAGGATCGATGCCGTGGCCGGTGTCGGCGACGGATAGCACGCCATCGCGCCATAGGACCGCGATCTCGCCCTCCTCGCCGATTGACTCCATGGCATTGCGGATCACGTTGATGACGACCTGCTCGAACTGGCTCTGATCGACGCGCACCTTCGTGTCATGCGCGACGCCGGCCAGCAGCGCGATGCGCCGCTGTTCCAGCTCGGGCCGCAGAAGCGTGGCGATGTCTTCGACGACGAGGGCAAGCTCCACCTCGCGCGGATGCGGCGGCGGCAGGCGTACGACGTCGGCGAAGCCGGTCATGAAGCGGTTTAGCGACTCGATGCGGGCCGCGGCGATCGTCAACGCGTTCGTGAAGTCATAGCGATCGTCGGGCGAGACCTGTTCCGCGTACCGCAGCACCGACTCCAGCAGGGACCGCACCGCGCCGACGGAGTTGTTGACCTCGTGCGACATCATCCGGATCAGCTTCTCGTAGGCGGTCTTCTCGGTGAGCCGCAGCTCTTCGGTCATCTCTTCGAGGACAAAGAACGTCTTGGCGAAACCGCGGTCGCGGAACTCGGCGTGCCACACCTTCAGCCGGCGTGCGCCGGCGAGCGTGACCAGCCGCGATTCTCCCTGCGCCACCAGCGGCAGCGCTTCGGCGACCGCGGGCTCGACCAGCAACGGCTGCGCCGCGGGATTGGCCTGCTGAACATCCCCGTCAAAACCACAGATGACGATGCCGGATGGCGAGGCCTCGACGATTTTCTGCAACAACTGTTGCTGCTCCTCGGCGGCCAGCCGCTCGTCGCGCAGCCTGTCGATCATGGTGTTGTAGATCTCGATCAGCCGGTCCATCTCCGGCTGGCCAATCGGAACGAACCGTGACGTGAAATCACGCTCGCTGATCAGCTCCGACCCCGTTCGGATCAACTCGAGCGGCACGAACAGCGCCGTGACCAGCCGGTAGCTGATGACGACGGAGACCGCGAAGAACAGCTCGACGGCGAACAGCCAGGTCTGGTTCTCCATCAACAAGACGACGGCAAGGCCGGCGAAGACGAGATGCAACGCAATGAACCAAAGCAGGAGTTTGGTGCGGAGCGTCATGACGCGCTTGCGAGGTTACGCGGTTGCGAGGTCTCGCGGCGGGATTGCCGGCTCGAACACGGCGAGACCGCGCAACCACGAGACCGCGCGCCCTCAGCCCTCGATCCCATACTTCTCCAGCCTCCGATACAACGCCGCCCTGCTCAACCCGAGCGCCTCGGCGACGCGGGAGAGGTTGCCGTCGTAGTGCTTCAGGCACTTGACGATCATGCCGCGCTCGATCTCATCGAGGGTCATCGTGCCGGCATCCGGGAGCGAGGCGTCGCGGCGCTCGCGCGATTCGAGATCACGGACGGCCACGAAGTCGTCCAGGGTCAGCTCCTGTCCGTCGCCCATGACGACGGCGCGTTCGATGGTTTGACGAAGCTGGCGGATGTTGCCCGGCCAGTTCTGGGTCTTGAGCCACTCCATCGCCCGCGGCGCGATGACGCTTACGTCGCGTTGATAGATCTCCGCGGCCACGCTGAGAACGTGGGACGCCAGCCGCGGGATGTCGGTGCGCCGTTCACGCAGCGGCGGAAGCTGAATCGTGATCAGGTTCAGCCTGTACAGCAGATCCTCGCGAAACTCTCCACGCCCGACGAGCTCGTGGAGTGCGCGGTTGGTGGCCGAGACGACGCGCACGTCGACAGTGCGCGCACGGCTGGATCCGAGCACCTCGTACGTTCTGTCCTGCAGCACGCGCAGCAGTTTCACCTGCGAGGCCTGATCGACCTCGCCGATCTCATCGAGAAAAATCGTCCCGCCGTCGGCAACTTCGAAGCGGCCTTTGCGATCCTGGCGGGCGTCGGTGAACGCGCCGCGCACGTGGCCAAACATCTCGCTCTCGAATAGCGTCGACGAGATCCCGCCGAGGTTCACTTTGACGAATGCCCGGCCACGGCGGCGGCTGTTGGCGTGAATCGCTTCCGCGACCAACTCCTTGCCGGTACCGCTTTCTCCCAGGATCAGCACCGACGCTTCGGTCGGCGCCACGCGCCCGATCAGCTCGAGGACGCGAAGCATTTTCGGATCGCTGCCGATGATCCTGGCGAAGTCGAATTTCCCGTCCAGCTCTCCTCGGCTCGGTGCCTCGTCCCCGACATCGCGCGTTTCGGCCAGCTTCAGTGCCGTCTCCACCGACTGCACCACCAGCGCGTTCGACCACGGCTTGGTGATGAAGTCGGCCGCGCCGCGCTTCATCCCCTCGACGGCCAGACCGATCGAGCCCCACGCCGTCATCAGGATCACCGGCACGTCCGGCTGCTCCGCGCGGATCGCGGTCAGCAGCGTCAGCCCTTCCTCACCGCTGGTGCGGCGGGAGAAGTTCATGTCCTGGATGACGAGCGAAGGGCGCTCGGAGCGGACCGCTCCGAGCGCCTCATCGACACTATGAACAGATGCCGATCGATGACCATGCTGCTTCAGCAGAAGAGCAAGCGAAGCGGTGATCGAAGGGTCGTCGTCGACGATGAGAATCATGGTCAATTAGGGAGTCGGGAGGCGGGGGTCGGGCGTCGGAGATTCCGTTCGTAACCCGCTCCGACTCCCGACCCCCGTCTTACTCATAATGAAGCGCTTGTGCGGGTTGGACGCGGCCCGCCAGCCAGCTTGGATACAGGCCGCACAGTAGCGTGAGGCCGTAGATGGTCGCAAGCGCGCCGGCAAAGCCG
>WNFG01002427.1_pt1 | contig 20171 bp, 11 predicted proteins | sample 5400431 | NCBI WGS metagenome assembly WNFG01 (sample SAMN13153346, study PRJNA577476) | soil metagenome | isolation source: 120 cm saprolite under Douglas fir tree site 2 hole 3 replicate 2 | place: USA:California | collected 2015-04-18 | reverse complement strand
GGAATCACTGACACGAACCAGGAAGCCAGGCCGCTGGCGGACCCGCAGGATTATGCCGATCCCGTAAGAGGAACGACCGCTTTTGACCAGGGAAAACTCACTCGACGCCGGCATAATCCGGAGTTCGGCATAAGCCGACTTATGCCGACGTCGGCATAAATCTGCGTAGCGCGAGTAGCGCAGCCGCCGGTACCCGGGGTCGGACGGGTCCCCGAAGGGGAGCGTGCGCGCCCGCCGCTGGTATTCCCGGGCCTTGGCCCGGTCACCTTCCCTGCGGGCCTGCGTGAGCCGGTAGTGCACCTTTCTGTACTCGGGATTTACTTTCCGGCGATCCCCTCGGGTGTACTGCGGAATAAGGACTGTCTCGGCGAAGGTGTCCAGCTTGCTGAGGTAAATATTGGAGAGGACTGGTGACACCACGCCGCCTTGCGGCACGCCGCTCAACGTGTCGTGGTATTGCCAGTCTTCCAGGTACCCGGCTTTCAGCATGTTTCGGATAAGCCGCAGAAACCGGTTGTCATGGATTTTCTCTGACAGGATCCGGGCCATTACATCGTGATCCAAAGACCCGAAACAGTCAGCGATGTCACCCTCGATGAACCACGTTGTCCCGGTCCATGCCGTTGCCACTTCGGTTAATGCCGTGTGGCAGCCCCGGCCGGGCCGGAACCCGTGCGAATGGTCAGAGAACGTCGGCTCGTAGTACGCTTCCAGCAGGAGGCGCACCACCTCACCGACGAGCTTATCTGACCATGACGGCAGTCCCAGCGGGCGCATTTTCCCGTTCTTTTTCGGGATGAACGTCCGCCGGGCCGGACTGAAGCGGTAACGCTCGGAGCGCACCGCCTCGATGATCTTGTTGATCTTGTCCTCGGACATGCCGTCCGCGGTCTCTGCGCTGGCCCCGGGTGTCATCGCGCCCTGGTTGGCGTAGATCTTCCCGTAGGCCAGCAGATACAGGTTGAAGTTGAACATCTGCCGGTACAGTTCGTTGCACGGCAGGCCGCGCCTGCCTCGTTCACGGAGGACACCCAGCACCGTCTCGGCACTCTGCATTTCGCATTCCATTCGGCTCGTGATGCCCAGTCACCTGTGCCCCTTTGCCCTGCGGACGGCCTTCCCGTCCTCCCTGGCAGGTCGTTACTCCTGCGACTACTACGGGCACTCTGTCGCCATAGGGCTCGCGCCCCTTAGGCGATCCCACGTTTCGTCAGTTCCATACGATGCCAGCATGATTTAGGCGGCCCACACATCTCCTTGAATTCCCTCATTGGGAATCGCTCCTGGCCCAGAGGCTTGCGGCAGGCGTCCACCAATCCTGCCGCAGGGCTGGCACCGGTTTCAGGCGTCTTTCCGGCGGGCGTCAAATTGCGCCTTCCGGAGATTAGGCTTCAGGCAATCAGCTTTCGCCATGTCATGCAGATCCCCCAGCGCATCACCCCATACGCCTAGGCATGATCGCTGGTTTCCTGGCATGCTACTGTCCCCAGGACGCCTTTCGGCTCCGGGTTAGCCATCAGATCTAGAGATATACCTCCAATCTCTCCCCGCTTAGCGGGGGATATGAAACTGCGCCACGTGGCGCAGGTAGACCTGCGATATACCTCCCATGGACCTGGGCGGGATCTTCTTCTCCTTGAACTCATCGGGCTTGCTGTTCCTGCTCGACGGCGTAGATCTCGCCAGACAGCGTCCACGTTCCACCGGGGACTTGCTGGCACAGGACCTGCCCGGCCATGCACAGGTGATCCGCCGGGTTCCATTGCACCCCGGTTCCGCGCAGGTGGACGAGCATGTCGGTGACGCCGAGGACCGCGCGCCCGTCATTGAGCAACGTCTGTGCGATCAGGCCTGCCGGCCGCCCGGTGGCAACGGCGAGCCGGGTGGCGATCTCGGCGACCGCCCCCTGGTTGCCGTGGGCCTGGAACGCGGCGACGGTGCCGTCCATGAGCGCCTTGACCAGCTCCGGGTCAGCGCCCACCGTCTTGGCGCGCGGATGGCTGAGGGTCAGGAAGACGGCGAACGTCGTTGCGGTGGGCTGACCGGCGGTCTGTGCCTCCGCGTGGTGGATGGCGAGCCACACCTGTTCCAGCCGCCTGGCCGAAGGGAACCGGCCGAGATCAGCTCCGGTGAAGTCAGCCAGGCGCCGGACGGGCCGCCAGTGGCTGAGGTTGCTGCCGGGGCTGATTAGCCGGTACTGGTAGGAGCAGGCCAAGTGCCGGACGGCCGACCGGAAGCAGCCGCCGCCGGTGGCGTCGATGTTGTAGAGAACCAGGTTTTCTACGTCCATGTTCGCTGGCTTGAAGCCGGCGTAGCTCGCGTGCAGGATCTGCCCGGTTGTGGCTGCCAGGGACCGCACCCGGAGTCGGAGCGCATCGCGGGCGGCGTGCTGGCCAGGGGTGAGCCGTTCATAGGGGATGTAGCGGGTGTCCCACAGCCATACCTGCCGCTGGTCATCGCCGGGTCCATCGATCTCCCATTCTTGGCCTGCCGGCGTGCCAGGCGAAGCGATGCCATCTGCCTGGGCCGATGCGGCGGGCTCAGTTGGTCCAGGCTGCTGGCCGCAGGCCGCGTCCCTCAGGGGCCGGCATGTCCCGCAGCGCTCGGCGACCGCGCCGATGCGGGACCGCGCCCATCGATCAAGTTCCGATAGCACGCTGGAGCAGATCTTGATGTAGGGACCAGTGAACGGGGGCCTGCTGGTGATCGTGCCGCAGGTGGCGCGGTGCAGCCGGGCGTAGCCTCGCCGGCCACGGCCGATGTTGATCACGTAGCCGTCGGGGTGCGCCGCCACCCAGCCCAGGTAATCGGCGTCCCTGTCCTGGAACTCCTCAACACTCATCACCCGCATTCTCGCGCTAATGCCGCGCCACGCCGCCTTTGCCCGGTCGGGGGCTTATCTGACCCGTCCGCCAGACTGGGCTGCCGCCTGCCATTACTGCGAGGGAGAGGGAATGCCAGATGCGGCCAGTTGTCCCTCGTGTGGGCTGGCGGATTCCTCCGGGGCTTGGGCCAGGCCCGGTGCGTCGGGCAGCTCGGGGTCGAGGTCGGCTTCGTCCTCCGTGGTGTTCCCGGCGATGATGCCGAGCGCTGAGGCGAGGGTCGTTTCAGTTGCGCTGCTGGTGGCCGTTCCTGCCGTGTCGGTGTCGGTTTCTTCGTCTTCTTCGGCCCGGGGTGGGGAGTACGTAGGCCTGGGCCAGGCTCGCGAGATGCATGGGCAGCGGCGTCGCCAGGGCGTCCAGGTAGTCGGGGGCCTGGCGCAGTTGGTGTACGGCCAGGGCGAAGGCCTCGGGCTTGTCACCGGCTTCGGGGTGGCAGCCTAGGACGGCGATCTCGACCAGGGCCGGGTTCCATGCGGGGATATGGGAGTCGATGGTTGGCTCTCCCTTATTGGGGCCTTGGCGGAGTGGGCGTGGCGCGAGCTTGTCGGCCTCGACTGCGGAGTCTCGGAAGGTGCCGGCTTTGGCGGTGGTGCTGTAGAAGATGCGGCCGGAAGTGAATTCTGCGTGTTCGGTCTCGGTCCACATCCCGGGTGGCAGGCCGTTTACCCCGCCGGAGGGTGAGTTGCCCCACCACTGCGGCGTTTCCCGTCCGGTGGTACTGCGTACTCGGATCAAGCGCAGGTCGGGATCGAGGTGGGACGGGGGCGCGTGCCCGGTCTTGATCAGGTCCTTCTCGGTCCGGCTGTCCTGGAGCCAGGGCCAGTGCATTCGGGTGTTCTGGGAGTGGGTCAGGAGCGCTGTCGGGTGGCCGCGCAGCGAGCGGAGCATCTTCTGCAAGTACCGCTCAGTGTCTCTGCGCTGCCCGTCCATGTTCTGCTTCCAGGCCCGGTAGGTGACTCGGCGGCGCGACCCTGGGGATACCTCGCCGTTCTGGCCGTCCCGGGGGGCCGTCGGGACGGCGTCGCTGCCTGGGGTGTCGTCATCGAGATCGTCGTCGACGATGTCGGGGATCTCGGCGATCTTGACCAGTCTCAGCAGGAACTGCGGGTAGGGGATCCATTGCGCTGTCTTCGGATCCCAGCCGGTGACTGCTGCGAGGCCGGTCCCGGACGCCAGCGGGGTGACCATGACGGCGACTGGAGTGTGCCGCGGCAGGCGGGTGGGGCCGTCCTTCCGGCGTTTGACCATCCAGAGGGCGGCGTAGCGCAGTCCTTCCGGGACGCCAGTGGTGACGGTGTGCTCGGGCAGGACTCGTACGCCAAGCTGGCGCAGCCCGTCCTGCCAGCCGGAGTGGACCCGGTGATCAAGGTTCTTCACAGAGTTGTACCGTTTGGCCTTCTTGGGGACCAGGACGAACTGGGTGAGGACACCGGCGTCCGCGCAGCCCAGCCGGATCGCGAACTTGGGATCGTCGAGGGGGTGTGCGAAGTCGCGGCGGCGGTCAATCTCGATCAGGGCTAGTTCGGGCCGTTCTGGGTCGGCGCCGTCGGCCGCCAGGAATTGTGCCAGGGCGGATCGGCGGGTTCTGATCGCCGCTTCGAGAGCCTTGCCCTTGGGGCGTGCTTCGGGGTTGATGCCGAGAGTGTCGGCAATCCCGCCTGTCGCGCGCATGCAGCGCAGCCTGATCCTGAGTTCAGGGGTTGTCCACTGCAGTATCACCGGGTTGCCCGGCTGCGCGGAATCGTAGACCTCTTCCGCGGGGGCTCGGGCAGAGGGGCCGCCGTCGCTCTCCAGGCCCAGAGTCTCAGTGAGGGCGGTGATCGCGGCGTCCCGCAGGGCAGGTGTCTGCCATAGCAGCCGGGCCGTAACCGTTGGCTGGGGCGGCGGGGTACCTGCTCCGTTCAAGGTTGCGGCGATGACTGCCGGCTGTTCACCGGCGTTGAAGCGGGCGGCAACGGCCAGGGCGATCCGGCGGTCGCGGGCTGCCCGGATGCTCTCGGCCTCTTTCGCGGCCTTTCCCTGTGGTGCCGGCCGGGGGTTGGCGGGCGTGCTGGGCCCGGCAGCCGGCAGCCGGCAGCCGTCGCGCACGCCGGTGCCTGCTGCCGACCAGGCGCAACCCGCGGAGGCACCCGGAGGACCGGGGCGCTGGCTCGCCCTGATCGCCACCATCATCGTGATCGGCTACGCGCGCAGCAGGCTCACCCGGCGCAAATCTAACTAGCCGCCGGTATCTTCGGGGAGCGGGACGGACCAGCCGGCCTCGATAGCGGTGATGCCCGGCAGCGACGCGGCACGCAGCTGCCGCTCCATCCATCCCGGCTCTGCGTCGTACATGTTCCTCCACAAGGACGCCTGCCCTGCCGCGCCCGGGGTCAGCGGGACGATGATTATCTCGCGGGTCCGCAGCGCGTCAAGGCGCCTTCGCATGCCGCTGATGCCGCCGTTGCCGCGGTAGTCCTCGGTCGCGGCCCCCGGGCCGATCTGCTGGCCACAGCTGACGACAACACCTGCGGTTCCCGCGTCCCCGACCGCCTCAGCGAGCAGCGCGGCCATCCATTCGGTCTTGCGCGGCAGGTCCTGCAGCGCCCACTCGCTGAACAGCCACGTGCCATCCAACAGGTCGGCACGAAGCCACACCGGGTCCGGGGCGCCGGCCCAGTCTCGGGCTTTCCCGCCGATGAGCCCGCTGGCGCGGCGCCAGCCAGCAGACCTGGTATCGGGGCCTTCGAGCAGCAGGATCTCGCCCGGCGGGTGCGGTCCTGGCGCCAGACGCAATTCGATGTCCGGCCGGGTCACCAGCCGGGGAGTCCCCTCCGCTGACACTTTCTCAGCCGCGGCCTGCGCGTCGGCGAGAAGCTGCTCTGTCTCCGCTGCCGGCAGGCGGATATCCCAATGGCCTGAGACCACGATGTCGAGTGACTCGGCGATCATCGTCAGGCGGAACCCCAGGTCACGGTCGTACTGCATCGCTCCGCTTGTCGCCTGGTCGTTGTAGACGCAAAAGCACTCGGTGATGAGCCGGCCGTTTCCCCAGGTGATAACCACGTCAGCGGGGCGCGAGACCTCAGGGATGGGGCTCTCGAACTCGACGGCCGCGCCCGTGGGAAGCCCCAGCGCGGCGACCTCGAGCTGCAACCGGGCATGCAGCAGGCGGATGCCCTCCAGATGACGCGACCACTCGCGGGTAAGCCGCCGTAGCCGCAGCGTGCCGGCCAGGCTGTTCAGCCGCAACCCGGTCTCGATCAGCTGCGCGTAGCCGAAAGCGTCCGAGGACGCGCGTTCCAGGAACGGGGGGAGGGCGCCGAAACGCGCGTGCCACCGCTGCGGCCAGTCCTCCCCGAGCGCGTCCCGGATCTGTTCGACGGCCCACTGGCCGACGTCACGCCGCTCTCGTGAGCCTGCGCCGGAACGCACACCAGCGATGATCTCATCCCAGGTCGGGGCGTGCGAGCCGTCCGATTTCCCCACCCGCTTAGTATCAGCCAGCTACGGCTGCCGGGCTCCGCTATGTTCTATGCGTGAGAGGTGTACGCGATCTTGTCGCGCGGCTTGAGGTGCCGCCTGGGCCGCCGCCGATCACCGTGGTCACGCAGCTACAGAGCCTGCCGTTCGGGGACCTGCGCTGGGATGATTTCGAGAAGCTGTGCCTGCGGCTGGCCCGATCTGATCACGAGGTCCAGGACGCCCGCCGGTATGGCATCCCGGGGCAGGACCAGTACGGTATCGACCTATTCGCCAGGCGGGCCGGGACAGGTGGCTACACCGTCTACCAGTGCAAGAAAGTCGAGCGGTTCGGCCCGTCGGACATCGGCGCGGCGGTTGACGACTTCCTGGAAGGTCCGTGGGCGACCCAGGCCGACCGCTTCGTGCTGTGCACGAGCCTGCCCCTGGCACCAACCCAGCTCGCAGACCGGCTGAAGACAGAAAAAGAGCGCATGGCCAAGCACGGCATCGCGCTCAGGACGTGGGATGCCGACGAGCTGAACATCCTGATGAAGGATCATCCCGCACTGGTCGATGACTTCTTCGGCCGTCCGGCCGTGACCGCCTTCTGCGGTCCCGAGGCGGCGGCCGGCCTGGGGCAGCGGCTTGACGGCCGCCAGCTCGCCGAGTACCGGCGGCGGCTGCACAACTTGTACGCTGCGGTGTTCACCCAGCTTGACCCAGGCCTGCCAGTCCCGCCCGGCGTGTCGGACGCTCCGGTCGACCTGCGGTGCCGTTACGTGGTTCCAGACGTCACGGAGGCGACTGAGGGCCAGGCGATTCCCGGCACAGCAGGTCCTGGGGCACAGGGTGCCGGGCAACAGCCAGATGCTCCGCAGGAAAGCGCGCCCGAGGACGAAACACCTGGCGCCCCGGCCGCGGCACGTACGTCGCCTGGCGACGCCGCGTCCCGGCTCCGGCAGCCGCTGGGCACATGGCTGGCTAGCGCGCAACGATGCCTGCTGGTCGGCGGGACCGGCAGCGGCAAGAGCGCCGCGCTGCGGTTCGTCACCCTTGATCTCCTGGACGAGAACCCGCAGCTGGCCGACGTGACAGGCCACTGGGGCGGCCGGCTCCCGGTGTGGGTGTCATTTCCTTACTGGACCACCCTTATCGCACGCGAGCCGGAAGGCGTGTCCCTGCCCGACTGCGTGCGCCGCTGGCTGGGCGCATACGGGCAGGCCGAGCTGTGGCCGCTGGTGAAGAAGGCGCTCGCTGATGACCGGCTGCTGCTGATCGTGGACGGCCTCGATGAGTGGACCACCGAGAACGCCGCTCGTACTGCGGCCCACCTGCTGCAGGTCTACGTGCAGGCCGATGGCATCCCCGTCCTGGCAGCCGGCAGGCCGCACGGAGTACGGCGCCTGGAACTGCGCGGCGGCCGGTGGAACGTCGCCGAGATCGCCGAACTCAATGCCAGGCAGCAGCACCAGGTCGCACGGGTATGGGCTCAGATCCGGCTGACCGCAGCGGATGGCCAATCGCCGCCCCCTGATGATCTCGGCCGGCTCGCGGACGAGGAGAGCAGCCGGTTCATTGAGCAGGTCAGGGCCGCCGTCCATCTCGGCCAGCTCGCCCAGAACCCGATGCTGCTTATGCTCCTGCTGTACCTGCACCTGCGCAACGCGGACCTGCCCAGCAACCGTTTCGATGCGTACGAGAAGGTCATCGACCATCTCATCGCCGATCATCCGGCCGCGCGGCGCCTCGCCGCCTTCTCGGCTGCCACGCCGCCGCTGCAGCCGGCCCTGGTCCGGCAGGCGCTGGCGTACCTGGCCTACCGCCTGCAGCGCGAGCATCCCGGCAGCGATGTTGAAGACAGCCTCGCCACCCGGTATGTCGAGTATGCGCTCGGCTCGGCCGGAGAACCGGGGCTAGGGCTGCCGCCCGAGACCGCCGCGGCGACGGCCGCAAGCATCCTGGCAACAGCCGAGGAGGGATTCGGCCTGCTGGTACGGACCAGTGCCGCGACGGTCCGGTTCTTTCACCGGGCCATACAAGAACACCTCGCCGCGGTGCACATCACGCGACTGCCACCCGGTGAGCAATGCAGCCTGGTCGCGGAGGTCGGTACCGACCCGAGGTGGGAGCCGGCCATCTTGTCGCTGCTGTGGCTGGCACCGCGTCCCTCAGAGGTCGAAGCCCTGCTCGGCGCACTGCCCGAGGCCGCTGCCGGCCCCGCCGGCGAGCAGCGCGACCGGATCCGGGCCGAGGTCGCGTTCGGCCCGTTCGACACCACAGCCGACTGGGCGCAAAGCGCTGCCGTCCAGGCCATAACGGCCGTGGAGCAGGGAGAGCGGCTCGCTCACCAGGGCCACGTCCTGGACCGGGTGCTGGGGGGCATCAACAACCCCCGCACGAGCAGCCTGGTCAGCGACGCCATCAGCCGGTGGGTATACGACCGCGCGATCAGCCGCGCGGCAGCACTGGCCGCCGTCGCCGCCTGGCCCCCTGCCCCCGAGACCTGGCACGTCCTCACCGTCGCCCTCAATGACAACGACAACCATGTCCAGCGTGCCGCCGGACACTTCATCCCGCAGATCTACAGCGGTGACCAGCAGGCGAGGCACCTTCTGCTCACGGCGGCCAACTCTAGCCAGCGTGCGACAACCCGCGCCGCCGCGCTTGATGCCCTCACCCGCGGCTGGCCAGAAGACCCGGCCGCCGAGGAGCTGGCAGCCCGGGCACGCCAATCGGTCGCGGTCGAGCTGGTCATCGCCGCCATCGACGCTGCGGTCCGGCGCGGGATCACGGCTGATGATGACTTCAGGCAACTCGTGTCGCCGGTCAGCGGCGGCTGGCGCTACCCATCCAGCGCCTGGATCGATGCCGTCCCCGAGATCCTCATGCGCGGCTGGGCAGGCAGCGAGGGGCTGCGGGACATGTGCCTGGACGGAGCCGCGCGCCAGTGGGAGCACGGCAAGGGCATCAAGAAGAGCGTCGCGACGGCCCTGCTGGCCACGGCCTTCCCCGGCGATGACCGAGTTGCCGACTGGATAGCCGGCGAGCTCAATCACGCCCAGCATCCGTTCCTGATGGCCATGCAGCCTCCAACATGGAGGAACATCGCGGTAAATTTCCGTGATCATCCGGTCGTCGTCGACGCCGCGCTGCGGTGGATCCCCGGACAGCAGTTCAACGACTCAGAGGTCTCACTACTAGCCCTGGTGAGCCGCACCGGGCAGATACGGGACCTGCTCATCAGCCGGCTCGCCAGCGCGTCGTTCCCGCACTGGGAGGCAGCGAGCCTGCTGGAGGGCTGGGGTATGCAGGACGCGGCGGTAGCCGAAGCCCTGTGCGGTTTCCTTGGTGACCGTCCGCCTGCCCAGGCAGCGAGGATCGGGCACCTAGTACCGCGGATCATCGCGGACCCCGGCCAGGCGCGCGCAGCGCTGCTGGCCATGCTGCGCGCCCCGGGCGTCACGCGCCCGGACCTCGTGGTCAGCGGCCTCGCGCAGCTCACCGAGCCGGGTGACGTGACCGAGATCGTCGCCGCAGCCGAACCGCACTTCAACGGCGGCCTGTCTGATCCGCTTACCGAGCTAATCGCCGGGTTCCCGCAGCATCCCCGGGTGCGTGAGCTGGCCATCACCGTCCTCGATGAGCATGACGCGCCAGTGGGCGCGGTAACTCACGCCTACGCCGGCGATCCCGAGATACGCCTGCTTACCGCCAGAGCACTAGCGCCGGTCTCACCGCCGCTGCGCGCACGCATCATCAGCACCCTTGCCCGGCGTCCCCTGTCTGACACCGCGACTACCGCGCTGCTGGAACAGTTCGACGCCGAACGGCACGGTGACGTGAAGGTGGTCGCCGCGACCGCGTGGGCCCGGCGCATCCGCCACGACCAGCAGGCCGCCGCCCTCGCGGTCGAGCGCCTGACTTCCCTGATCCAGGCCACCGGCCCTGACCACGACGAGCGGCGCCGGGCCGCGTTCGCGGCGCTACTGGTTCTCGGCCGCGCCGACGTGTTCACCGGCCTCGGCCAGCTTTCAGGGAGCGCGGAACTCGTCCGCATCCCCCCTGACCTCCTGCACCGCGATATCGAATTCGTGCGCCTTGTCGCTGAGCACTGGAGCACGCTGACTGAGATGCTCGGCGACCAGCTGCCCACGCGGCTGTCCGTATCCGGGGATGCCGGCACCTTCTGGACAGCCATGTGCACCGTCGCGGCGGCATACCCGGATATCCAGCCCGACGTGCTACGTGCCATCGACACCAACCCGCAGGTCGCTGCCAGCACGCAGGCCCTCAGGTTCACGGCCGCTGCGCGCGTCGGCACGCCCGCCCTGCTGAATCAGCTGATCGCGGTCATCGACGCCGCCAACGGCCCCAGCACTAGCCGCGGGAACCTGGAGCAGGCGCTCTTCGCTGCAGACACCATCGCACGCCAGTTCGCCGGAAGCTCCGATACCGCAGCGCAGCTTGCAGAGCGGCCCTTGTCCCGGTGGGAGCTGGGCCGCGTCGCGGCGCTGTGCCGTGGATGGCCCGACCACGCCGCCGTCCGTGACCTTTACCAGCTGGCGCCACCCGGTCAGCCAATGTGGGCAGACCGCGAATTGCGGTACGCCCTGCTTCCCGCCAGTCAGCTCATCGCCGAGATCCGGCAGGACATCGGCGAAATCATCGAGACCGGAGAGGACCAGACCTTTCTTGTCACCGGGCCGCTGTCGGCCCGGCTGCGCCGCGACTCTGAGGCCGTGCGCGCGTTCGAGGACAACCTCGATGCGAGTACCGACCCGGTCATGAAAGCGGCTATCCCGTCAGCACTTGGCATCGCCGGCGCGCTTACGCAGTCGGCTGCTGACTGGTGCGCAGCGGAGATCGAGCGGCAGTCCGCGAGTGACATCACCGATCTCGGCTTCGATCTGCGAACCGCGACCGTCCGGGGCGTGGCAATCACGCTCATCGACGTGTTGCAAGGACCTTGAGTCTGAGAAGCAACGGGATCAGCGGCGCCACGTCAGTCAGCTGCCCGCCACCAGTGCCCATGCCCGTCACAAGAGCACCGGATACCGGGATGCGACAGGTAGACGGCGCCGACTTTTGAACGCCGTTGAGTCCGGGTAGCACGGGGAATCCCCTGAAAGCTAACCGTCAGCAGTCACTCCTGATTCGGGAGTGAGCAGACGCTGGCGGTCTCGCGTGCCTCAGCGAGCTGGCTGTCGATGAGGTCAACGAAGTACAGGTATGCGGCTCGGACCACCTGGAGTGCTTCGAGGCTCGCGGACTGCAGTTCGAGGATGTTGACGGTGCTGAATGTGTCTCGGGTGGGTCCGGTTGGTTCACCTTCGGTCGCGTGCACCAGCCGGTGCGTGCCCGCGTTGCGCAGCAGTCGGGCGCTGGGGTACATGCCTTGTTCGCTCAGGTCGGTTGCGAGTTCGGCCAGTGCCAGTAGCGACCGGAGCCCGGCTTCGCCCGGCCCCAGCTGCGGACGGATCTGCCCGGTCCTGGGATCCTTCCAGTAATTTGAGTACTCCACTCGCGAGGGCGGCAGGCCGGACCCGAAGTGCTCATTGAGGTGATCTCAGCGAAATAGGTTCGGACAGTCAGGCTTTATCTTCGCAAGCGTGCACATCCGGGCAGACACGCGGAGGAATAGGGCTGGCCGAACATGGGCGTGGAGCCCCAGTAGAAGAGGTCTCGCCAAAGATCATCTTCTGCCCGGAAGGCTCCACGTGATCAGCTATCGTGCCACGCTTGATGTCCCCAGGGAACTGGTGCAGTTCACCGCGAAGCTGCTGGCCGCTGAGCGGCGCCGCCGCGGCACACCCGCGGGCAGCAGGGCGCTGACCTGCTTCTGGCAGGCGGTGCTGGCACTGCGCTGGTTCCGCGACCGCACCAGCCCGGCCGCCCTGGCCCGTGATCACGGCATCTCCCGGGCCACCGCCTACCGATACCTGGACGAGGTCATCGAGGTCCTCGCCGAACAGGCCCCTGACCTGCACCAAGCCCTCGAACGCGCCAAAGACACCGGGTTCTCCCACGTGATCCTGGACGGCAAGATCATCCCGGCCGACCGGTGCAAAGAACCCGCTGTCAGCGTCAAAGGCCAGGTCATCGACCTGTGGTACTCCGGCAAGGCCTCGGCAAGGCCCACTGCCACGGCGGCAACATCCAGGCCGTCCTGGCCCCGGGCGGGTTCCCGCTGTGGGTCTCCGATGCCGAGCCCGGCTCGGTGCATGATCTGACCGCCGCCCGCATCCACGCCCTGCCCGCTCTCTACCGCGCCGCCGCCACCGGATTGCCCACCCTCGCCGACCCCGGCTACGACGGCGCCGGAATAGGCATCCACATGCCCGTCAAACAGCCCCCCGATGGGCGGGAACTCGATATTGACACCCGCACCCGCAACGCCCTCCAGCGCTCGCTGCGCTGCCTGGGCGAACGCGGGTTCGCCCTGCTCAACCAGCGCTGGCGCACCCTCCAGCACATCACCGCCAGCCCCAGTAAAATCGGCGACATCACCCGCGCCGCCCTCGTCCTCACCCAATTCGAGCACGGCTACATCACATGAAATTCGCTGAGATCACCTCATTGGCCGTGACGGCGATCTTGTCTAGCACGTCAAGCGCGGATCGCTCGGCGAGCAGGAGCAGCGCGGGGGCTTCGCCGTAAAAGGCGCCGTCTAGCGTATCGGTGTAAAGGCCCGGGTCATCGGGATGCTGCCGCCCGCCGGATTCGGCGTGCATCTGTTCCCCTCGGAATGCAAGGCGCCGCGCCACCAGGAACTCGGCCTTGAGGACGTTCAGCGCGGCGAAGATACCTGGCACCGGTCCGTCTGCGGCCCGCACGATGCCCGCGACGGACGCCGTGTCCCACTGCGCCGAATCGGACCCGAGCCCCTCGACGGATGCCACGAGGGCAAGGCGGTGATTAACAATCCAGCGCTGGTACGCATCGAGCTGGTCTCCGGCATGGCTGAGGTGACCGGGGCTTCCGGTCGGTTCGAGGGCATCCCAGCGGTCGGCGGCAGCGACGCCGGCGAGTTCAATGGTCCGCTCGCGCAGCGACTGCGTCATCGCCACGTAGTGGTCATACACGGCAGCCAGGTGTCCTCGCTGGTCGACCCGGCGTCCCAGGCGGCGGCGTAGCAGCTCGGCGATGTTGCCGGCCGCGTTGCCATTGGTCGGATCGGCCAGCAGCGCGTCTGAGTAAGCAGAGTAGGCCTCGGCCCAGCGACCCGATTCATCCAGGACATTCCCGAGGTTGCACAACGCGCGCCCGCGGACCCCCGCTGGCGTGAGCGGATCGCTGCCGACGCGCCGATATAGCATGCGTACTTCTCGCAGGCCGTCCAGGTGTTCGAGCCTGTAGGCGGGGCTGGAAGAAGGAACTCGCGGCTGGCGGCCGGCCGCCTCCTCGATTCCGAACATCTCGGCCAGCCCGTTGGCCCGGTTGTATGCCGCCTGCAGAATCAGGACGGCTGGCGATCCATCGTCGTCGAGCAGCCTCGTAGCCCACTCGACGCCACTCTTCACGTCGTCGGCACTGCCCGCGTCGGAGGCGAGATTGATCATTACAGACGACAAGGTGAACAGCAGCGACCGGCGCTCGGAGCCATTCAGGCCCGCGGATGAGGCTTCCGTCTCCAGTGCCCGCAGGTCGGCGAGCGCTACTGCGCGCTGCGCGGGTTCGGTGACCCCGTTGAGGTCAACCGCCCGGCGCTGGTAAATCTCAAACGTTCCCATGCCACCTCGTTGACGTGCTCCGGGCTTCCGTCAGTGGATATCTGTCCCGTCACGGGTTCCGCCCGCCCGGCGTCCCGGCCTTCGAGCGACCCGTCAACGGCGGCGCCCAGCGGCCGTGCCCCGCTGCTGATTACGGGTACGCGGGCTGGCCTGCCAAGGATGAACCCGTCCTGCGCGTCCGGGGTGAATGCCGGATGCGACGCCAGTACTGCGCGGACGCCTTCGGCAGTGGCAGTCGTGCCGCTGGCGGCGAGCACGGCAGACAGCTCCGCGGGGGTCATGGCCGTTGCCCGGCGGGCCAGGTGCCGGGCACAGCGTTCCTCCAGGGACGCTGACCCATGCCCTTGGACGACGGTGAGCGCGGCACGCGCCTGGTTACGCCGAGCGTCGGCCGCGGCAATCCGCTCGGCAACCGGCCGGGCCGCGGACGCTATCCGCCCGCCGGCAGCGCGCAGGTGCTCGCCCGTGATCCAGCCGCGCCGGTGACAGTACCAGGCCGCCAGCCCGGCGATGACTGCAGTCGTGATCGCGGCCTTCGGATTCCGTACCGCGGCGTTCTTGGCGGCTCCGATCACCCCGAACAGCAGCCGGGCGCCGACCTCTGCGGCGTGGGCAGCGTCTTCGAGGGCCGCGTCATACCCGGCAGCCACCAGCATGCGGGCGGCCTCCTCGGTCCACCGGTCGGCGGGAAGCGCCAGGCCGAACCGGTTGAACACGCTGTCCTTGCTGATGATGACCGCGGGCGCGAGAAACGCCGCGACCGCCGCCGTGCCCAGGTCATCCGGGTCGCCGCGGGCGGCGCGGGGCAGCTCGGGATCGCAGCGGCGGATCGCCGCGATGGCGGGGTTAAGGTAGTCACCCATCTGCAGCGGCACCACCCGGATCCGCGTCACGATCCGGCTAAGCGCGCGCTCGGCGTCCGCGAGCGGGATGCCCATGTCCGCAGCCACCTTCTGCAGCGCTTCCGGCAGCTCCGCTTCCACGTCCTCGCCGATGAAGACGTTCGACCGCCCGGTGCCGGCCAGGGATACCAGGACCGACGCCGTGTCACTGCGCGCGACATGGCAGGCCGACGATGCGACGGCGCAGGCATCGGTAACGGCAACCAGCGCCACCTGGGACAACGCCACCCATGACGGGCGCGGCCCGGCCTGGTCATATGCCGCCCCTGCCGGGAGCCAGCCAGGACCGAATGCCATGGCTGTAATTATCATCCCGCCCGCAGGGCAGGCCAAGCAGTTAAGCGGCCCCCTGCCCACCACCAGCTCCCCCAGGGCGACGGTTGATCCGCCATCATCCTCGCGTTCGCCTGCGGTCCGGCCGCCGCCCGGCCGCGACGGGCCAGCGCGCGGCTTCTCATCCTGCTGCCGGTGATCTCGGTAGTCTCGCCGGTGGGCAAGGCAGCGCGGCGCCGCCGCCAGGACATGGGAAAGCAACGCACCCCGGCGGCAGGCAACCGGAGGGCTGATGGCACCGGTCAGAAAGATGACCCGAGGGCCAGGGCGGAAGCGGCCATCACGCGGCTGGTCCGGGGGAACCCGCCGGGCAAGGTCAGCCTGGCGGGCGCCTACGCGCTCGGCTACGCGGCGCTGGGCATGGCGCAAATGGAGGGGGATCAGCCGCAGTGGTATCCGGAGCTGGACCCGCTGGACACGCTCTTCCTGGGCGCTGTGTGGCCCCGGGAGTTCAGGGACGGGTATGAGTTCGCCAACGCTCTGACGGCGTGGCTGCGGCTGATGCGGGGAACCGTTCACTGGAAGGCCATCGAGCGATTTGTCCGGGAGGTGCTCGCCGCCAGCGCCGACCATGATCTTCCGGTCGATGAGGGCGAGCTGATGCTGCTGCTGGCGGGACGGCTGGAGGCGGCGGGCCTGGACCAGCGCAAGATCCCTCGCAGCCTGCTGCCCGGCACCGCGCTGGCCTCCGCTCGCCTCGCCTGCGGTCCGGCATACGATGCCACGCTCCCGGACCCGCCACCGAACGCCGCCGACCGCATCGCCGGCCTGTGGGCGGCCACCGAGACCGGGTTGCCGGACGACGGTACGGCGGAGGACGCGCTTCGGGAGGGACTGCACCTGCTGGGCGGTGCGGGCCTGGATGTGCGCAATGACGCGGCGGTGCTGCTTCCCGCGTTGTATATCGGGCTGGTGGCCGGTGAGTATGAGGACCTGTCGCAGGCAGGAGACCGGGCGGTGGCGTGGGCACTGGGGCTGGGCGAGGACTCTCCGCTGATCCCGGTCACTGACGTGCTGCTGACCGCGCCGCAGCGCGGGCTGGACCCGGGCACGGCGCTGGGTCATCTGTTCGGCATCCCGGCGTTCACCGATCCGGTCCGGGCCGAGGATCGTCACTGGCGCAGCTGGCCCGGGACCGCGCTGACCGGCCTGGCGTTCGAGCTGGGCTACACGCAGGTGATTACCCGTGATGGCAACGTCATCCGGATGGACCGTGACCAGGCGGCGGCGCTGGAGGCCCAGGTCCGCCGGTTTGAGGAGAAATTCGGCCGCCCGCCCGGGCCTGACGATCCGCTGTTCTTCGACCCCGACGCCGATCATCCGCAGCCGGTGTCCCTGCCGGGCCTGGAGACCGCGACCGTCGGGATGCTCGAAGCCGCCGGGATCTGTCCGGCATGGATCTACGCCTACCAGCACACCGGCGGCCTTCTTCCCCGCCCTGACGGGAGCTTCGCCAGCGGACGTGACCAGGCCGAATGGGATGAGGTGATCAGCCGTTACGTCAGGGTTCACCAGCCAGGCGCCGAGGTTGACCACGAGGCCGAGACCCGCAAGCTGCAGAACATCATGACCATCGTGACCCTGCAGATGGCCGCTGATGACCCCGGCTACGGCGGGGCAATGGCCACGCAGCTGGCGGCTGCCGGCGGGCAGGCGGGCAGCGACTCAGCCCTGCTGCGGGAGTACCTGCGCGCCTGCGCGGATGATCTGGGCAGCACGCTGCGCAGCGACCGCGGGATCCTCCTGGCGGCGGGTGAGTACGCCAGGGCGTGGGGTGGCGCCAGCCTCGCCAGCCGGCTGGAAGCCGCGGCGCGCACCCGGGCAGGCGATAGCGTCGCTGATGACGTCCTTTTCGCCACTGCAGTCGCCGTGATCCAGAGCCCGGGGGCATAGCGAACGAGGGAGATACTGGCGCCGGGGTACGGCACTGGTTTCTTCCAGCGAGCCAGCAAGACCACGCCAGCTTCCCGCTCAAACGACCGGGGGAAGCTGGCGCGGGCCTGCTGGTGCCGGGGCTACCAGAGTTCTGTCAGGGCTGGCTGCCCTGCCTGCCTGTTGCCGCCCGGTACTGGGCGAGGACGTCAGCCGGGACCCGACCACGGTCCTTGACCTCAAGGTCATGCGCTTTGGCCCAGATGCGTGCCTCTGTGTTGCTGATGCCCTCCGCAGGAATCTTGCGTCCGCGCCGGGCGGCGCTGGTGACCTTCCTGCCGGCGTCGATATAGCGGGCCAGGGTCGTCCGCAGTTCCTTGGCGTGGCTGGTATTCAGGTCAATCTCGTATTGCGTGCCATCCAGCCCGAAGACGACAGTTCCCTCTGCTTCGCTACCGTCGAAGTCGTCGATAATGAAGGTCTGTACTTTCTGCGCCATGCCTGTCTCCGTTCTTGTCCGTTGTCCTGGCGTTCAATAGCACAGCATATGTCATCGGCATGCAGAATCGGATACCGCCCGGGTGGGAATATGCGTCACGGGCTCGCCCCGACGTTCTCCTGTTCCTCTGCGGTTCGGGGGCTGATTCCGCCAATGCTTGTAAACGTTCCCGAGTGACGCGATTATTTCATTTCCGGGGCGGCCGGGCCGCGCAGAGTGCCGGGCTGAACCGCCGCGGTGAAGGAGTGCTTAGCGGATGACTCAGGAAATGCCGGCAACACGGGCCTGCGGTTCCTCACCGAGGCGACCGGGCGTGAGCCGGCCGCTGCGGTTCACGCGCCGGCCGGCGCGCGGGACGCGGTAGGGAGCGCATCAGATGGACAGCAAGACAAGCCCCGCGTGGCCTCCCGCCGCGACCGGCTACCCCCGTCTGGCCGGAAGCGGGTCGGTCGCGGTGCCAGGAAGCTGCGACGACCCGCCCGCGAGCCGGGCTGGAGTACGGATTCCTCCTTTCATGACCCGGAGGAGACACAGCATGAATAGTCAGTGGCCGCTTCAGGACTTCCTCGAACTCGGTGCCCTCGCTGGCGCAGTGCCATGCGCGCGCTTGCATACCCGGCAAGTGCTGTGGGAATGGGAGCTCAGAAACCTTGGCGAGAGCGCCGAACTCCTGGTCGCCGAGCTAGTTACGAACGCCGTTAAGGCTTCCAGGGCGATGAAGCATGCCTTCCCGGTACGGCTGTGGCTGGCCTCCGACTCGGCACAGGTCTTGATTCTTGTCTGGGATGCCAGCCTGCAGCCCCCGGTGCGAATGGACACCAGCGACGAGGCCGAGAACGGCCGGGGGCTAATGCTTGTGGAAGCTATTAGCGAGCAGTGGGGCTGGTACTTCCGTGAGGGCAACGACGGGAAAGCCGTCTGGGCGCTACTGTGAGCGGTTACCGACTCAGGGCATCAGTTTTCCGCGCAGAGGTCGCGTCCAAGATCCGGTGTAAATGAGAGGACGGGCGTAGGTTCCCCTTCAAGAGCTACCAACTCATCGAAGGAAAGGACCTACACCCGTGCCTGTTCGAGTATCGCCTACCGACCGTATCCACCGCCACATCGACGAGCTGTTCGCCGGGGACCGGCCGCTGCCGGAGATCCTGGAGGACGTCGCCCGGCTCGGCGCGCAGCTGCTGATGCAGGCCGCCCTCGAGGCCGAGGTCACCGAGTTCCTTGGCCGTGACCGCTACCAGCGGGCCGCCGGCTGCCAGGACGCCCGCGACGGGAGCCGCAACGGCTACCGTGAAGTGACGGTTAAGACCACCGCCGGGCCGGTCGCCCTGGCGAGGCCGAAGCTGCGCGGCACCACCGCGGCGTTCGCCTCCCGCCTGTTCGGCAGCCACGTGACGAAGACGAATGCCCTCGAATCTCTCGTGATCGCCTCCTTCATCCGCGGCCTGTCAGTGCGGGACGTCGAGGCAACCCTGGCCGATGCGCTCGGCGACCAGGCCGCGATCTCCAAGTCCACCGTGTCGAGCGTCTGCCAGGCCATCAAGGACGAGTACGAGGCGTGGGCGGCGCGGCGCCTGGACGAGGTCAAGCTGGACTACCTGTTCCTGGATGCCTCCTTCTTCCGCATGCACCCCGGCTCCCCGGCCGAGCCGGTGCTGGCCGCCTGGGGGATCACCATCGAGGGCAAGCCCGCCTTCATCGGCCTGGGCCCCGGCAGCGGGGAATCCGCAGACGCCTGGGGTGACTTCCTCGCCGATCTCAAGAACCGCGGCCTGGCCTCCCCGCTGCTGGTCATCTCCGACGGGGCACCCGGGCTGATCGCCGCGATCGAGCAGGCTTTCCCCAGGGCGCTACGGCAACGGTGTCTTATTCACCGCGCGAGGAACGTCCTGGCCAAGGTCCCGGCCGGGATGCAGGCCGAGGTCAAGGACGCCTACTGGGCAATCTTCGACACCGAAGGCCTCAAGACCCGGCCCGGCCCCAAGCTCACTGAGCTCATCGACGCCCGGATCACCGAGACGGCCGCCAAGTACAGCGCCACCTACCCCGCGGCGATGACATGCCTGCTCGCCGACCGGGAGGGGCTCACCGCCTACCTGCGGTTCCCCGCTGAGCATCACCACCGCACCCGGCACTCCAACTTCATCGAGCGGACCTTCGGCGAGACCCGCCGCCGCACTAAGGTCATCGGCCGGCTCCCCGGCGAGACCTCCTGCCTCACCCGGGTCTGGGCCGTCCTGCACCGCGCCTCCCGCGGGTCGCGAGGCCTGACCATGACCAGCGACGGCCTGCGGCTGCTGCATGACCTGCACCGCTCCCCGTTCGACCCGCCCCGCCAGCTCCGGCCGCGCACGGCCGCCACCGGCCAGCCCGCCGGCGGCTCCGGAACTGCCAGCACCGTCGCTTAGCCTGGCCTGAGTGAGACTCAAACTCAGGTTGGGAGAGGCTGGTGCCTGGCGAGCCTGACCTGGTGTCCCGTCTCCGATAAGTCGGCCCTGTCTCAATTGGTGTG
>WNFG01001453.1_pt1 | contig 20192 bp, 14 predicted proteins | sample 5400431 | NCBI WGS metagenome assembly WNFG01 (sample SAMN13153346, study PRJNA577476) | soil metagenome | isolation source: 120 cm saprolite under Douglas fir tree site 2 hole 3 replicate 2 | place: USA:California | collected 2015-04-18 | reverse complement strand
ATGGTAAATATCGTCCGCTCTCCTGGTTCGATCTGGAACACCCCTTTGAGAGCGGGATCCCCAGACCGCATGATCCGCGTCGCGTATTTCTGATTTTCATCTGGTAGGAGAAGGGAGCCTTCTTGCCGAACCCCAGTCAGGCTAATACTGACCTCGGTCACACGGATCGGCCTGCCCATCGGGGACATGCGGAAGGGTTGGAAGACTGCCTGCAAGCTGGCAGGGGTGTGCGGCCGGCTCTTTCACGACCTCTGCCGCACCTTCGCCCGTGATGCCGACAACCACGGGGTGAGCCGCTCCGTGGCGAAGGACATCATGGGGAGGAAGACCGAAGCCATCTACGCCCGGTATCGCGTCGTGGCCGAAGGCGAGAAGGTTTCAGCCCTGCTCCGCATGCAGCAGAAATCCGTCGCCGTCCAGTGAGAACACGGACAATTCACGGACAGTTTGGGCAAAAACGAAGGGAGCCGATTTCTAGGCTCCCTTTTAACTTGCTTGATTTCTATGAGTTCTTTGGTTGCGGGGGGTGGATTTGAACCACCGACCTTTGGGTTATGAGCCCACAGGGAATTGGAATTACAACAACTTACAAGACGCGGGTGGCCCTCGAAAAGCCTTGTAAGAAGCGTTAGGGAATCGTTATTGGACAGTCAAAGGACAGCGAATAATCGCACCGTGAGCCTTGAAGCTTTTGAAATCCGTTGCGCTTTCCATCGCGCGCGGCGGCTCAGCACGAGCCATCCGCAATGCCCGTTCTCCATCCCAGCTCTTCGGGCGCCAGCGCCAGCAGCATCTTCACGTCTGGAATCGTTCTCGGCAACTCGTACATGCGCACTCCCTGCAGATCGAGAGTTGCTCTAGCATTCGCCTATGACGAGCACTTCGGCACCGCCGGCAACGGCTCGCCCGCCAGCCGCTTCCTGACCAGCCCGGCGAGGAAACCTGCGAAAGGCGCACCGTTGCCGTTCGGCTAACACCTCCCGATTTGTTGGGTAACCCCGTATGCGTTCAACAGCAGGGCGGCGTCAGCACCCCTCCAAACACGGGCTGCGCCTATCCCGCGAGCGGCGACGCCAGCAGCCCTTGCCGGACGTGTTGAGGACTTCCATCTCTAAGTGAGTGCGCACTGCCGGACGCACAAACACGAAGGCCCCGATTTTGTCGGGGCCTTCGAGAACAATTCAATTTTGAAACTGGAAGAACCTGGCGTCCAACCGGAAGGCCGCGCGCGCCCGCGGGGCTCATTCGCGGCTCCACCTGGTCATCGGCTTACTCTCAGCTTAACGAGGTCACCGATTTGAACTGCTTGCGGCAACTGTTTTGTTTGTCGGCGGCAACTGTGACTTTGCCGCTGCTATCGACCGTGATCGCGCCCAGCGGGGCGTAGTGATGCTGGATGCCAAGCGGCGGTCTTGCCAACGGCGTGGTCGCGGTATTGCCTTGCATGTCGGTGACGGTTTCCGTCGGCCATTCCACATCGGCAGTGGCCGTACGCGCCGGGATCAGCCAGTAGTCTCCGGTGCGATATTGCTGCGCCTTGCCTGGAGGAGCTGGTTCGAACTGGATCTCGACCCCGTTTTCCAACGATAACCACAAATCGCCATCGCTCTCTTGAATAAATGCGGCTTTGTCCGGCCCCAGGGTCAGTCCGCCCTCGGCCGGATCGCCGGCCTCATAATCCCAGCGCCGCAACAACGGATGTTTGCTGGCGTCGACACCCACGTCGGCGTCCGCCGTACCGCTCAAAGTCACTTGCAGTCTGCTGCGATCGATCGACTGCACCTGAAGCAAGTTGCCCGCCCGATTTCGCAGGACATAATCGTCGTCCTGAATCTCGACCCAGTTTTCCGCGCTTAGGCCAAAGCGGTAATCCCGTCCTAGACTGGCCAGCGTGAGAATGGTCTGGCCGTTGCCGGTGGAAATCGGCCCGACAATCGGAAAAGTGACCGACCCGTTTTCGCGCGACCATTTGAAGGTCGCGCCCGTGATCGCTTTCGCCTTCGCTACCCGGCCCCTATTCACTTCTACAACCGGCGGCACTTCCGCCGCCGCGCCCGGCGTGTGGACCTCCACGCGGTAGAGTTGATTTTCCGCGCCATGATAGTTGGCATCAGGCGCAATGATGCAGGGATCGGTCGAGGCCGCCTTCCGCAGGGCACGCGCTTTCAGCAGGCCATGGTTAGGGCCAAACAAATTTGGGAAAAACTTATCGTCGTCGGGGGTGAAGCCATCGCAAGGCTTGCCGTTATTAGGATCCTTGACTTTTCCCTTCACCACTTTGACCTGCCACACGATCTTGGAGCGAGTAGCCGTGTCCGGGCCGCCCAGCGCAACTTCGCGGATGGCACCGTCTTCAATGCAAGTGATATGTCGCTCCCAAACATCCAGGTAGGCGAGGTACGCTCCATTAGCGCCCGCGGTTGGCGTAAGGGGGTCGGCTTGTGGAAGATCGGGTTGCGTCAGGTAGGTTAAGACGCGGCGGATACTCGGATTAATGCCTTTGCTGATATCCACCGCGGGCGCGAACGTCAGCTTGCAGTTGGCTTGACTCGCAGTCGCGATCTGGGTAACGACCGGAGGGAAGCCCGGAGTCGCGAAGGGCTGCGCCACTTCATCGAACAGTTCCACCAGTTGATTCTCTTCGAATTCCCGGCCATCCAGGGTCCACTGCGCCACGGTAACTTCATTCGGGATGCCCGCGGAAGCGACGACGGGAATGGCACCAGCGTCGGCCTCGCAAAGAATGCCAGCGACATAGTAGTGACCGAGACCGATGCCGAAGTCGCTGGCAACAGGTAAGGGAGCGACGGAGAAAGCCAGGCTGTCTGGACCTCCGGCCGGTCCGATCACGTCTGCGCCCATGGTCCGCAAATAACGCAGAAGGATCGCGGCCTGTTCGTTCCAGTCGCTGTCCAGTTGCACTCTTCCCTGCTGCATCAGGACGCGAGTGAAGTGTTTCAAGGGGTCAAAGGTGTTGCGGGTCAGATCGGCCTTCATGGCATTCCCTCGTTTAACTGGCGAAAATGACGCCGGCGTTCATGCCGGCGGGCGTGTACTCTTCCAGGCGAACACGGAGACTGTTCGCACGCTGCGGCTGATAGAGATCGTGGAACACCCCCATCTCCGATTCGTCCTCGGCGCCTCGGGTAATCTCGCTGTCGCACGCATTTGACAACTGACAGTAGGCGGGCGCGCCATAACGCACGCTGTTGAATTCTGGTTTTACCCTCAGGCGCTCGCGCTCAATGAACGCGTTTTTCTCCGAGCCCGACAGGCCATCCTTTTGAGCCTGCGCGGCAGCGGCCGCCACCACCAGATCGGGCTGACATTCGAATCGTCGCGGTGTACGTGAATCGGACGTCAGGTAGCAGAATCGCACGCATCCCTGCTGGCGGCGGCAAGCAAGCACCCGGCCTGTAAGGATGCTGTTCTCCGCCAGCTGAATGGCGTGCGTCTGCACCTGCCCAAAGACCGTGCAGCGGCGCAGGTTGAGAATTGCATACGCGCACAGACCTTGGGGAGCGCCGATCGCGATGCCCTCCGAACTGGTGGCGTCGAGGATGCTATCGCTGACGTCGATGCGGCAGGGGTCTTCCCTGACTTCATCGCGATGCACACGAATCGAGCCGACGATGCTGTGCTCGATGCGCACGCAGTCGGGAGAATCTTCGAGTTGCAGGCTGGGCTCTTCCGGGTTGAGGGGCTCGCAGTCGCAATCCAGTCCCCAACCCGGAACGACGGTGGAATGGCGAATGGTCACGCCGGCAACCGCGCCCTGGACCTGAATGCCGCGTCCGGTGACGAGGATTCCATCCAGTGTGAACCACGAGCCGGACTTCCCCGCCGCGGACTGGTCCTCGCCCGTGACACCCAGGTTGTCAGGCAGAGCTGTCTGCCAATCGAGGAGGCGAATCACCGGGCGCTTGCGGTTGGCGGCGCGCAGTTGCAGAGTCTGACCCGCTTTCAGCACGATACTGATAGGCTCGACGTAGACGCCGCTGTCGGTGATTTCAATCACCGCGTTCGCGGGTGCGTCCTTCTGCCATTGCTGCAAGGCATCGCCGATCTTTGTGAAGCCTTCGCCTTCCCCGACCAAATAGAGCTTGTGGCTGGCCGGCTGGGAGAGGGTCCGCTCGTATTCTCCGCCACCGATGTCGGCGCTGAAAGCGTAGTAGTACGACACCCATACGGCCTGCCGCCGCGGCTGAGGCGCGGGGAAGGCGATGCGGCCCCGCTCGGGATCCAGCGCTACCTGCCCCGGTAGCGGACGATAGGCCCAGCCACTCAGATCGGCAGCGACAATGGACTGCGCCGGCACCAGCTTTCGTTCCGGTCCAAGCCAGATGGCAAAGCTTTTTCCCGGGCCATAGTAGCGGAGAATCTGCTCGTTTCCCGCCACCGATGGCTGACTCGATTCGAGGTCGTGACGCTTGATGGGCGTGGGCAAATCGAGGTTTCCCGGCGGATGCGGAGGACTACTTCGCGATGGATTGTAAAGAGGCGTGTCATGCCCGAGGCTGTTGAATAGAAAACACTGAGGAGTCTTGTCAAGGCAGAACGCGGGCGCGCGCGTGATCGAACAGGTTATCAAGCGCCAGACAAAAAGCCCGACCGAAGGAATGTTGTATCGCTCCGGCAAGTGGCGATCGCTTTCCGCGCGCACATCCACGGTGTGCGCGGTCTCCTCGAACGGCCCTCCGAGTTTCAGCAAGGCGCAACCGTCGCGAATATCGGCCGTGCGTCCGCGATCGAGATGGACGTAATTTATGGTCTGCGTGTAGCTGAGCAAACGGAAGAATTCGACGGCCCGCGCGGGCCAGTCCGCCACCGCGGACGCGAGTTCTTCCAATACCGCCAGCGTGCCCTTGCGGCGTCGGAAGCGAACTGTATTCGCGACTTCATTGCGCGAAGTTATTGCGCTTTCACGCGCCAGGGCTCTTTCGTTCTTCAAGTCGACTGGCTCGCCGGTCGATGAGGCGGGCGCATACCCCACGAGGTCGCCAATGTAGGGCACAACCCAGTCCTGACAGGTCTCGATAAACCAGTTCTCGTAGAGCTGGGCGATATCCTGATCCACAACTTCGACTTGCTCCGCAATCACCTGCAACAAGCCGCGCAGGGGATAGCCCGCATCGGCGTCCCGCATGCGGTGCACGACCGGCAACAGATTATACAAACGGTCAGCCTTGCTTGGGATCATGTTGTGATCTCCGTCAAAGTCAGCGTGTCGGGGATGCCGGGCGCGAGCAAGACGAGTTCGGCGGGCAAGATCGACTTCGCTGGATCGGCAGCCCCGTGGTCAGGGGTGGCGAGTTCGGCGACGACAAATTCGCGCGTCTGCAGCGTGGCGGCAAGTCCCGACAACTGCGCTGCCGTGATGTTTTCCGCCACCGAGTCGAAGGCGCGCATATCCGCGTACTGCACTCCCGGCACGGCTTGTATCACCGCCACGGCTTCGCTGAGAAACGCGCTCTGACCCAAGTCGCGACGCTCAAAGCCGAAGTAATCGAGGAGTGCGGCCTTGACCAGTGGTCCCACGGAAGCCCACTCATAATCCGGCAAGACCTTCACGCCGGCGCTGATCACGAGCAACTTGAGGCGCCGCACCGCGACTCGCAGGGGCTGATAGGGATCGCCGAATGTCTCCAGGGATTGGACGAGGTTCATAAAGAGATCGGAAGACTCGTCGATGGGAATATCGTCCTTACCGGCGATGGTCACGTGGACCAACAGCGTGTGTCCATCGCTCAGGCGGGCGGCCGTGGCTTTTCCGATGCCGGCGTAAGTGCGTGAGAAATCCGCGTAATCGCGTACCGAGACCAGACGATCCAAAGCCATCACCGCCAATGGGGCGTTCGACCGGGCCTGATCGCGCGTATCGTGATCGGCGCCTCCGGAGGCGCGTAGAGGGTTGATTACACTTTTTGCGCCGAGCGGCTGGGAAGAAAGCTGGCTGATCTGTTCCGCCGCCACGTTGCCGGACTTGCCGCAGCCATAGCGATAGACGGCCTTCACGTTGGCAACTCCGGTTGGAATGCGGGCGCCGTGTTCGCCGTTGCCGAAAATAGTGGTGACCAGGTCGGAATCGTCGGTCTCGGTGGCGTATCCGCGATCGACGGGACCCAACACCGCCAGGTTGGGACTCTCGTGCCACTCCACTTCATTGACGCGCGCCACCAGCGTGCTCTGCACTCCTGAGGGCGTCGGCGCGGAAAGATAGGTAAGGGGCGTCTGATGGAGCTGAAATTTTTGTAGCGGTTGCGAGGCGTCGCCGCTGCCGAAAACTTCTCCGGTGGTCTGGCCATGCGTCGCTTTGACCACGTTGCCGTAGATGGTTACGGTCGCCGGATCGTATTTGTAGGAAAGGTGGTTGGCGAGGCTGAGGATGGTGTGCACCGGCTGCGCGGAAATCCGCCAGGCGAAAACCTGCGGATCGATATCGCTCGGCGGGATTTTGCCGTTGGGATAAGGTTTCTTGGTTCCCGGATCGACCAGCAGTCCGGTGAAATCCGCAAAATCGCCGCCGAGTTCGGCAGTCGTGGGCACATACGCATTGGCGTAAATATCTGGCGCCAGGCGTACCTGGTCGCAGAATTGCGCGTTGAAGGTAGCAATGGCCTGCGATTTCATCTTCTCCTGGATTGTTTTCAGGTCTGCAAGTGCGATCATGCCAACCACCAGACGGTCGCCGTACTGGTTCGCATCAGTCACATACGCTCCCGCCGCGAAGGGTATGAAATCAAATGGAAATTTCGTGCAGAGCAGTGAGTGAGCGCCCTGCGAGACGCCCGCAACCATAACTAACTCGCTGGCACGAACGCCGCTGGTGTTCGGGATATCCGTCCGTTCGCCGGAAACGATAATCCAGCGCCCGGCGTCGAGGCCGTCGTAGAGTTGGGCGAGTTCGATCTTCGATCCTTCGATGTCGTTATCGAGAGGCTCTTCGGCCAATTCAAGCTCCTCTGTCTGTGCGTAAACGATGGTGCTGCGGAGGAGAGTGTCGTCTTTCAGGTGCTTGGTGACCTCCGATCCCTTCATCCACGGCCGATCGAGAGTCAGCACAGTGACCTTAGAAGTGAAGCCGCCGCCGGCATCGAGAGTTTTCGTCGTCACTCTCACGATCCGCGCATACGCAGAATTCGCGGCGTCGACGGCGGGGCGGTCGATCACAACCCACGTCCCAGCCTTGATGCGGTCGTAAACGGAATCAAGTGCTACGAAGACAAGATCTTTGTCCTCCTTGACCAAACTGGACCAGGCGTTTTCAATCGTCGGCTTGGAAAAGGCAACCGTTGTGATTTTGTTTTTTTCGTTATTCGGGTCGGGCGCTTGGGTGACGGTGGTTGCGCCCGCAAAGCTGCTCGCGAACAAGGCTGCCTTGACTCTCACCGCCTGGGCGGTCACCTCGACGGCCGGGGTTTCTATGCCGGTCCAGGCGGAATAGACGTCCTTGCCTACGTTGGGACGGAAGGCCGCGAGAATGCGCGGAGAAACATCCGCCTGGGGTCCGAACGCCTGCTGGACGCTTCTCGACAATCGCCACTCATTGCGTGGTTGCACCGAGGGCGCCTTCGCCAGCGAATCCAAGATCGTCGCCAGGTTCGCGAGAGGCGACGCTGACAGGCCCGACTGCGGCAGTCGCACTTCTTGGGGAGGAAGAATCGCGCCCCCTTCCGCATCGTCCGGTTTCGTATCACGAAGGAGAGCTACGAGTTGCTCAAGCGTGTCATTCAGATCGTTCAGCCACGCTCTGACTCGCGTGAACCGGCGACGCCTGGCAATTCCCTGCCAGTTGCTTACCTCGCCGCTGAACCCGGCCACCATATCGACGGCTTCCGTACCCGTCGCCGCCTGTCCGATATTCGCGAGCAGTTGTTTCAGGCCATTGCCCACGTCCTTGGCGAGATCGTTGTCGGTAAAGATGGTGAAGGCTTCCTCGATAAATGGAAGCAGGGCTTGTGCCGACGCCTTGGACGTTTTGCTGTCCAGGTTCGATAACGGTTTTTCCTCGAGGGTCACGGCGGTGCGCTTCGCCTCCGCCTGGGGCTCGACCGATGCCACTCTGCGCAGTTGTTGTTTCCCCTCTCGATTGCCCAGCACAAAGAGAAGGCCGTCTCCCACGCTGAGATTCGTCGCAATGCCGCGAAAGTAGATGGTGTCGCGCGTGGCCGCGTCGGTGCCCGGGTTGGTCTTCAACGTGATCATCTGCGGACGAGTCACCCGTGGTTTGAGATTGTTCCAGATGTCGCGCGCATGGAGGTTGTCGTAGGTTTCGAAAAATTGCGGCTTTTCGCCGGTTCCGGGGATGCTTTGCGCACGCGTGCCGGGAGGAATCTCGCCCTCAAATCCGTCAATGACCGTAAAGGCCAGATAGACGCTTGCCGAGACGGCGGGGCGAAGGCGGTAACCGATCAGCCGCGCGATCTCCAAGATCGATCGGCTTTCGATCGCGGTGCGCAGATAGCCTTCGTTGGCGATCCGCTCCTGATAAAACGTGAGGATATCGGCGAGCGTCGCCCAGGCATCGAGCAAGGCGATGGATGGGTCGTTCGCTTCGCGGGTTGTGAGCTTTCCGTTGAGGGGACGAACGCGCACCAGGCTGCCGCTGCCGTCATTGGCGGGAATGTCGATGGTCAGCGTGGTTAGACGAGCGATCATCGTTTCCAGAAAACTCTCGTGTGTGCCGGCGCGATAGGCCAACGCCGGCAGTCCTGGACGATTCGCTTCGCTTTCGGGCGTGATCGCTTCCACGCCACTGCAGCAACCACAGGGCTGTTTCATCGTCCACCTCGCATGTATACGACCAGGCGGCCGTTCTCGGGATAGTCGGGATCGTTATCCAGGCGCGCGATTTCCATCGCTCCCAGTGCAAGAACCGAGTTCGCGGGAACTTCCTCGCCCTCAATGTCCACGTCCGGTTCGCTGTTCTCGAATCGTTCGAGCTCATTCACGGTGACATCCATGACGCCAGGCACGGCCTGTACCGTCGCAAGCAGCCGGCTGACATAAATGCCGTCTCCGAACGTGAGGTTGTCAGGATGAAAGAAACCGAGGCGGCCGTCGGCCAGACGGCGATTGCTCAAGACGTCAAGCACCGCGCCTTCTACGTGTCCGCGGAGGTAGTCGGGCAGCACGCATACTGAAACCTTGACGGTCAGAGGCACATACCTCGCCGGCGCCACCAGAAGGTCGTGCCCCACACGCCGGAACGGCGCGAGATAATCGGCGATCTCCTTAGTGAGCGACGCTCCCGGATCCTCCGCGTCCTCGGGATCGAGGGCGACTTGCGCGGTGTACCAACTTCCGTTCCAGCGCAGCGCGGTCTTGGCGCGCTGCAGTCGCTGGAAGGGCCGCGCGCAAATGGCGGAGTCGGCCAGTTCGAGTTCCGCCCGCGCCTTCCAGCGGCGGCTGTTGTCGCCCGCAATGGCGGAATAGTCGTCCGCGGTTACGGCGCGCTCCAGCACGGTTCTGAACGCAAAAGGAGCGAACAGCTTTACGTCCGCGATGGGTTCGGGATCCACGCCGCCAGCGGCGGCGAAAGGGTTGCGCACTTTAAGTGTGACGCCGCTGAGCTTATCTTTTCGAAACACGATGTACCGGATAGTCTCCGCTCCCACATTACCGGCGCGGCCATTGCCCACACGATAGTCGGCACGGAATAACGTCCCTGCCTCTGGACGGCGTCCCAGCCGTCCGTTTCCGAAGCGCACATGCACGATGCCCTCATTATCGATTTCCACCACAAACACGCGATCCTCCGGACCACTTTCCAGCAGATCGGATTTTGGATACCACCATTGCAGCATCGCGGTCAGTTTGTCGACCAGCGCGGAACGCAGATCTTCTGGCAGGGCGCTGGTGCCGTCCCACGAATTTACCGACGTGGCGATCGATGGTCCCAACTGCGCCAGGAGCAACTGCGTGGAGGCATCGGGAGGCGAGCTCTTGAGACGCTTGGCGAGCCCAGTGGGATCAGTCAGGTCGTCGAATAGGAACAGTGATTCGATTTCACACGGCGGCCGCGGCGGGGGCGTGTTGTCCGGATCGCCACCGTTCCGTAGGAGAGCCGACGAGTTGACCTCTTGTTTCGCGCTGCAGTCCGGTGCGGGCGGAATGCTCGCCAGCGAAATCCAAGGCAGCGCCTGGCGCGGGTCCTGATACATGAGGTCGAACACCGAACAGGGTGGAGGCAGAGGCTCGCTGAAAGTTAACGGCTGCTGCTTGAGTTCCGGACGGAACCGCGCCGGCACAACCTGCGTTTCGGCCGTGCTGCAACATGCCGGACACTGCTCCGTGCTCGACAGCGTGGGAACGGTCCCGAGCGATTCCTGGGTAGCCCCGCCATTGTCCACTAGGACAACGTTGCCCCGCGCGATGCTGACGTCCGTCATGCAGTCGCAGGCGGGGGGCGGCGCTTGTGAAGAGAGGCAAAGCGGAAAAGCCAGTGCGTCCTGGCTGGCCCATTCAATCTCCAGCACCGGCTGGCCGTACTGCGGACCGTACGTCTGCTGGTAGGGATGGTAGAGCGGGTCGATCGCCGGCGTAACCCGCGTGAGCCGCACCGCTTGCCGGTGCCGTGGATCGGCGTCGTTTGGGTTGCCGGTTTTGGGTCCGATCACTTCTTCGAAGATCAGCACATCGCCGGCTTTGAGCTTCAAAACACGTTCGGTTCCCGGCGGGCCGTCGCCCTCGGCAGGCGGAGCACTCGCAACCGCAGCCGCGGTGGATTTCTTGTAAACAGCGTCGACCTTCGATGCAGCAGAAAGTGATGCAGTGGACAGCGGTGTCGAAGTAATCGCCTTCGCGTAAGCGGGCTCCCTGCCCTTAACGGAAGGGTTCTCCACTGGCGGCGCACCGGGCACCTGGGGCGGAGTCGATGGTGTTTCCGGAGGAGCCGCCACATCCACCCACTGATCAACCAGCGTCGCGCAGGTAGCACCTTTCGCTAGGCAACACTCGCAGTCGCCCCATGGGTAAAACGCGATGCTGTTGTGCGCTGGATAAAGGGTAATCGCCTGCGCGATGGTCGCTTCGGTGAGTTTGCGAGTCAGCGCCTGAAACACTTCGTAGCTGGATGATGGAACGTTCTTCAGATCGGTGTCAGCCAGAATCACGCTTTCGGGGGCGTGAGGATAGGACGTAATAAAGAAGATATTGGCCGGGTTCAGATCGACCTTGTCGCTGGTTTCAAGCGCGAGCCAGGTGCGTGCGTTACAGCCTTCGTGCATACGGTAGTCCACCAGCCGCGCATGTCGGCGCACGGAAATCCGTTCGCGTGCGGTTCCCAGATAGGCTTCGGTGGCTACTGCATCCTGGTAATAGCTGAGGTAATCGCCCGCATAGGCAAGAAGTTCCACCAGCGTGATGCCGAGGTCGGGAACATGACTCTCGTGCCACTCCGGCATGATCAGGGATAACCGGTCGAGCATGAGTTGCTTGAAACTGGCGTAGTCCTTCGCCAGATAGTTGATGTCCGGTTCGGTGTGTGACGGCGGCGGACATCCGCATTCGGGTTTGCAGTCCAGGTCGCTGGGACAACTGGCGCGAAAACTGAACGTCACGCTGGAGTAGCGCCTGTCAAAGCCCGTCATCGGCGTTTCGGTGGAACGGCCCTCGGCGTCCACATCGACCGCGCTGAGCGTGTACAGAGAAAAGTCGCCTGCCTTGTCGACGACGATCTCAAGATGGTCGTCGCGCGTGAGATCGGCGAGACGGACCACCCGTAGATCGACGATCCGCACATCACGGATGCGCCGGCCACCGACGATCACCAGATTTTCTTTTTCGAACTTCTCCGGCGCTTTTCCCAAGCACCAAACCTGAAGTGTGCGGTGATCATCCTCACCCACGCCCTCTTCGGTTCCCACTTCCACGTAATCCAGACCGAAGAGGCTGGCCGCGCGAACGTCTTCGCGCCTCAGTTCCTCCCGGCAATTCAGGATGAGACCATTCATGAAAGGACTCCGTCTTCGCCTATATCGTCCGCGGGCGCAGACATCTCTGGTCGTTCAGACTGTTCGATTAGGCCCCGGGGAAGGCGCCCGAACGCATTCAATGACCTGGCGCGTCGCGCTCGCTATGACGCGGGGGCGCTGCGCACAAAGGCTTCGGTGCGGCTGTCGCCGGTGCGTTTTACGATGTATTTCACGATCACGTTCAGCGAGGCATCCACCGCCGTGACCTCAAGGGACTGCAGATCGATCAGATCTCCGAGATAGCGTTGCAGAGCAGCCTGGGTGGTGAACTGAAGGGCCGCAGCCAGTTCCGGGCTGTTGGGCGCGAAAACCATCTGCAGCAAACCGCTGCCGAAATCTGGCCGGTTCACGCGTTCGCCCGGATTCGTGAGGAGCAACTGTTCGATCATGTCGCGAATGTGATCGTCATCGCCCGTCGTAGCCGTGCGTCCGCGCGGATCGAAATGGAATGGATAGTCGATATTCATATCGTCTCTTTGGCCTGGGTGTGCGGCTAAATTGCGGTCGCGCGAACCTGAGTCACCGAGATCACCAGCGGCGTGCCGGTCGGAGTGCAGATCGCCTGACTGCTTTGCACCACCAGCGGCTGACCGTTGGACAAGACGCGCGTGGTACCAGTCGGTGGAATCCAGGTGGCGTTCACGCAGGGCCCGTTGCCACCCGGAGGCGGCGGAAAGGCGCAACCGGCAACCAGATATGGTCCGGACACCGTCACGGTAGGCTGGCCACTGACTGTAACGCGCGGGTTCGGAACCGTCGCCTGCGCCTGTCCCCCATGCGCGCACATGACGGTCGCGCCAACGTGTACCAGAAATCCCGGCATCTCAGGTCACCACCAGCGCAACTTTGTTGATCATGACGCTTGGTCCAACCAGTTCCACGGTCGCGCCCTTCCCGTTGTTGATGTAGATACCCGTGTCGTTCACGACAATCATGGCTCCAGTGGGGCTGCGCAAGACAATGCCTCCGGTGCCGGGAGTAACCGGCGCCGGCACTGGCGCCATCATCGGCAAGGGTGGGGCGTCGCTGATCAGAAGAAGATTTTGCAGTCCCGTCTGGAAGACGATATTTTGCCCGGGCGGAATCGCCGGCGGGGCCAGGGCCGCCTGCGGGATCTCCAGGGCGTTGCCCCACCAGCCTCCGCAATAGACCGGATAGTCGGAATCCCCGGCTTCAAACTGAATCCAGACTCCCGCTCCGATCTGCGGCACCATGTAGGTACCCATCTGTTTTCCGGCCAGGGGTACGCAGGGCTTCGCGAACGTGGTCGGGGTCACGCTGCTCACGTCCGGCACCGACACCGTGATTCGTCCGAGCTGTAGTGGATCGATATTACTCAACACAGTTGCGCTGTAGATTCCGTAATACTTTGGGCCCTCTCTCATACGCCCACCGTGGAAACCGACGATCCTGTGCCGCCGCGCGATAGCGTAAAGCTTTGTTTGTATTCGCCGCGTTTGATGTTGTGGGTCACACTCTTCACGTAGTACTTTCCGTCGTAGTAATCCCCCACCCCACGGACGGAGGCGAGTTGACGTGCTTTGAAGACATGCCCATAGCGCAGGACATCGAGCTGTCCGCTTCCGCTGATCACGTCGGCGGTCTTGAACAGCGCCGCGAGACCGGCCAACGCCGCCCCGGCCGGACTCTGATTAGCCGTGGGCGTCAGTTGCTGGCTCTTCAACGGCGTCGGCGCGTGTGCTGCCAGCGGCGCTTTCAGCAGGTCGATGTTGGGAACCGGGATGGGGATCGGAATCTTTGTATTGGGCTCGATGACAGTCACAAAATACTGCGTCGCCATGGTGCCGTCATAGGAGAAGCTCAAGGAGTCGATGTTCGAAGAGCTGTCGAAATTAATGCTGAGCGCCGGCTGCACGCCACCGAACATCTTGCTCAGATCCGGTCCGTAGTAGGCCAGGCTCTGGCCCGGTTGCGGCCCCGGATCGAGATAAAAAACCGCTCCTTCTTCTCTCGCCATCGTCGTAACAAAGGAATAGTCAGTCCCAATCTGCTTAATGAAATGCTCCAATGGATTTTCGAAGTTCGGGATGCTGGCGGGCAGCGCCAGGGGCACGACCCCGAGCACCAGATACTTGGCCAGAACCGCTTCCACAATCACAAACTTCGGAAGCGCGGGATACGGAATGCCGGTCAGGTCGAGAAAATCCATCAGCGCAGTCAGATCCAGGCCCGTCACCGATAACGTCGATTTTCCGGCCGCACTGCTGGGAGTCAAATCCTGCTTGGTGATGATGCCATCCATCAGGACTTCGACGGACCCGTTGACCGTGACCGCGATGATCACACGCTGTCGTGGATCGAAGAATCCGGAATTGTGCATCCGCTGCACCGGCGAGTTTTTACCCATCGTGAATTTCAGTTGGAATCCGCCCTGGCTCCCCACCGTCGAAGACACCTGTACTTCGGTGAGTGCATCGATCACGGCCTGCGGGACGGGATCGGCGTTGAACGATCCCATCATGAGGCTGAGGTAGAAGCCGCGGTTCATAGCGATGTTCCAGTAATCCCCTGAGGCAGAGTGATGCGCAGCAAGCGGCCGACCTTTTCCACCAGTGCTTCCGGACGCATCGCCGAGTTTGCGTCGGCGACCCGCCAGAACAACTCCGGATCGCCCAGATAGCGGGCGGTGACGTTATCCAGCCGCTCGTCCTGCGTCACGGCGTGCAATTGCAGAAGCTGGAACACATCGCTGGGAGGAACAAATCGCCGCAAGATATAGACGATCGAAGTTCCATCCCTGGACGGGATGGTCGTCGTATCCAGTCCGTAGTAGCGACTGGTGGGCGCAAATAGAGTTCTCTTGAGAGAGGTCTGCGCCAGCATCGCCTGTACGGGATCGTTCGCGCTGCCGTTGCTCATGGAATACCTCGAATTCCCAGGGCCGAGAATCCCCCGCTCTGATACAGTTGCGCCAGACTTTCCTTCTGCTGCTGATACACCATGTAGAGGCTGCCGCCTTTTTCCGCGAAATTGAGATCATCGATGCTCAACACCCGCATGCCCAGGCTCACCTTTGCACGAATCGGGTTGAGCGCGGGATCGAACGCCTCTTCAGTAATGCTGAAATCCGTGAGCCGCATCGGTACGATCCGCTTCGCGCTCCAGACAAACAGGGTGAGCGGAGCCTGCATCGGCATGATTTCCAGAGTCCCCTGCTGCGACAGGTTGAAGTTGTTCTGCAGGGTAGCGCTCGCCGGATACACGATCGTCTCCAGGGCCGCCAATTGGGGAAACAATCCGTTCTGCACCGTATTCGGATTTGAAGCTGGAAATTCCAGCTGATCGGTGGCATCGATTTCGGCGTCGAGCTTAAAGGTCTCGACCGGAGGCCCCTTCAAACGCAAAGCCTCCGAGCGGTCGCCCCCTTCCTCCGCCCCTTGAATCTTCAGCGTGCGCGATAGAGTATCCGGGTTGTACTGCAAGACGATGACGCCGTTGGGCAGCACCTTGAAGTTGTCGGGATCGAGCAGCACAATGCCGCCCTTGAGAACGCGCGGAGAACCGGGAAATGTAGTCATTTTAACTACTCAATTTGTACTCGGAGAAAAGAGCACTTACGGACGCGGAGCCGGGCCCGGGGCCGATTCAATGGGACGGTCCACCGAACCCATCTTGCTGGGGTCGTGGGGATCGCGAAGTCCGATCAAGAGCGGGTCGCCTTCCAGGTTTCCTTCATCGATGGCTTTCAGTTCATACCTGCGGCCCCGTCGCAGCGAATCGCCGTACAAGCCGGGATCTGTCACCATCCATTTGCCTTCCACTTTGTCCACCAGCGGGTAAATACGCTTGAGGTCTGCGAACTTTTTTGAATCTCCGTCGTCGGCATCCCTGGCGAGACGAAGAGCCTCCTCGGCATCCGGGTTATAAGCTTCCGCCAGTTCTTTGAGCATGGCATGCTCACTGAGCCTTTTCGTTCCGTGTCCCTGAAACAAGTCCTTGTTCTCCTTCTTGTCGATCAGAATCGCATTCTCCAGTCTCCACGGCATCATCTTCGTGCTGTTCAGGCCGTCGTAGGCCATATGATTAAAGAATGTGACGTGATCGCCGATGACCAGATCCTCTTTGGAAGCGGGGACCATATTCCGATAGGCAAAAGCTTTGGGAGACCTTTGGAAATCACCCTGTCCGGCCTTGGGGAAACCATTCCAACTGAGAACCATTTCGATGTCCCCGTTTTTCACTTTCTTATTGAATTCCTGTTCGCCAATCATTTCAGCGTAAGCGCGAAACTCGACAACATTGAGCAGGTAGTCGCAGTGAATCAATGTCTTGTCACAGATCTCGTGTTGCGGTGTGAACAGGGTTCGTAACGCATCAAAGGCGTTGTCTTTGCCTAAAGGCGTCAACTGGAAATAGTAGATGAGCTGAGGATCCAGAATCACACTCGTCCAATAGCTGCGCGCCGCCTTGTTGACACGGGCGTTTTGCGTATACCCGGCGGTTCCCGGCACAAAATCTGGACACGTAGATGGAAGGTTTTCCGGATAGTCGAACGCGCTGTCATGTCCCGACTGCGACTCCTGGAGCAACTGCGAGACACGCATGCGCTTGAATATCTCGTCATGCAACTCCCGGAGATTTTCAAAATCAAACTTGTCCTTCTTCAAGTCCCGCATATCTTGCAGGATTCTGACGGCCAATGGCTGCCCTCCGAGCGCTAGAGCTTGCAGCAGAATGCCATTGAACCGGGTAGAATACGGTTCCTTTGTCATCGCCTTGTCGACGTCCGTAAGGTTGATGTTGCCTGGACCTGACACTTGTTCCAATTGATCCGGGCCTTCCGAGGTCAGGGCCTCCAGGAGTTCGAGGATTCCCTGGCGGTCCCCATCGGTAACACTGCCGTCCAGCATCTCTATGATGAGCAACTTCTTCTTATTGAGGTCCAGCCGAAAATCGGCAACGCCCGCTTTCCATTTCTTAACGACGGCCCGCGCCCTGTCGTCGCTGAAAAATCCGCCTTCGATATGGTCTTTCAGGCCATCCAGGTATTCCCGCAATTCTTCATCGCTGAAGGGCATGTCCATTCCGAACAGATACGGGACGAACAGGACCACATTGCGAACGAACCTGCCGACGCTCTGTGCTACCGTGGCGCGCTGGATTCTTACTCCGGATGGATCGTTCCTTTGCTGCGCCACGTGGGTGAGTTCGTGGGCAATCAGGCTCAGTCCCTCGGGCGACCGGGGAGAATACTGCCCCGAACCGAAAACTACATGCTCTCCTACAGTAAAGGCCCTGGCATTCATCGCTCGGGCCGCATCCACGGCAATCGGACCGGTGTGCACTCGAACCCCGCTGAAATCAAACCTGGTCTCAGCCGCGATCCTCCGGCGACCGCCGCTCTGGGCGAGAAAGGTATCTGCGTGCTCCCAAGCCTCAAGTTCAAGCTCGTCGTCTGGCGCCTCCGCAGTGAGCAGCGATGCTTGCTGCGGAGATGGTGCCGCACGGCGCCCCGACGAGCGGAAACGTTTGAAGTGAGGCTCCATTGCGGCCCGGACCCCGGAATCCAAGGGATCGCCATCCTGACCTAAAAGGTTTCTAACCACAGGCGGCACTACCGGCGAACCAGCTCTGCCCTCCGGAGTGCGCTTGAGCACAAGCTTCTTTTGCTTACATTCGTCGCACTCGCCGCTCAGCGTGTGCTGACCACACTCGCACTGCCGTTGCAGCGATCCGGATGACTGGGAAGTCGCCGCCGGCGCAGCCGCGGTTTTCGATACTGAAGAAGTAACTTTCATGGAAGGCGTGTTCGATGGTTCGTTCCGACTGCGGCGAGACTCACGGTTGCGATGATTCTTCGGCGATCTCGCTCACATCGCTGATGCAGGGGGCCAGCAGGCCCTGACCGCGGGATGGCATGATGCTGTGCACAATCCCGAACACCCGGACCCGCTTGCCATCGAAGCGCCGCAATTCCTGAGGCTGGCGTCGAGACTTGGGCGAATCGAGGCCTTCCAGATAGACGTTGACGCCGTCTTCCAATTCCACAATAGCGCGGTCCGTTGGAACGCTACGGGAGCCAATTCCCTTCGTCGGTCGCGGAATCGCCCGATATAGTCCAAGCACAAACCGGCTCTGTCCATTCGCACGGTCGAGATCTGCTCTGGTCTGCACGAATTCTGAACTTCGCGGCACCGGTCAATTCTCTGGTTGGACGACATACGCTGCGTGCTTGGTGCCGTGCGTCCGGGTCGCCTCGTGAAATTCGTAGAAGGATTGCCCCTTGTTTTCCGGACCATACATGAAGAAGATCCAATCGGTCGTATCCCAGCCGGCCGCGTTCTCGAGCGCGATGTAGTCGCTGCCGCTGCTGAGAACGTTGGCGGCGTAGTGGAAATTCCAGGTCATCCGGCTCGCATCCGTATAGCCCGGCGTGTCTTTTTCCGTGCTCATCGTAACGCCCTGGCCGACTCGCGGCACCGCATATCTGTTGATGACATATTTGCGATCAAACGCATCCTTGTTTGCAGGCGAGAGATTGCTGTAAGCAGCATAGGCTTGCGCACGCGTGAGGTTTTGTCCAAATTCTTTCTTGTAGATCTCCTCTGACCACTCCTCCGGCGTCGTGGGGTTGCCGCCGTGATACCAGCGCGCTTTGAGATGTTCTTCCGCGACACCGGGCGTTTGTCCTTTAATAACGGCTACATCTTTCTTTTCCTTTTCAGGGTGGCGCGAAGCGGCTTTCTGGATCGCCGAGCCTCCGAATATTCCTCCCACCAGGCCCACCACCGCTCCGATGATGCCCCCGATGATCGCCCCCTTCTTTTGACTATCGGGATCGGACCCACCCGCCTTGGATCCGAGATAAGCTCCGCCGGCTGCGCCGCCGAGGAATCCGACCGTTCCGCCAATGGCTCCGCCGGCAACACCGCTTGGCTCGGGCGGCGCGCTTCCCATCACCTGCCGGCAAGCGGTCCCGCAATCGGACGCGAGATGCAGTGTGCCGCCGGTTGCGTTCACGGGCTCAACTTCTTCCAGCTTCACCGGCTGCTGGGTCGCCGGGGATTGACCACCGATGTTATGACCGCCGGATTTCGACCGCAACCGAACCCCCGAGCCTTGCCCCTGCAGCACAGTGTTGGACTCGATAATCTTCGGGGGCAACGTCCACGCGCGCTTGCTTAGCCCAGCGCCCCAGCCGTTGTCTTCGGCAGCCATGATTCCATCGTCGGAGACACGCAGCTTCGAGCCACTCGGATGCCGCCAGCCCATGGAACTTCCCCGGGTTTGATCGTCCGGCGAAAAGGCCGTGTAACGCCGTACGGTGCCTGGCTCAGGAGCGCGGCTTTGTTGCATAACGTGGGCAATCTCATGGGCGATCAGTCTTCTTCCCGAAGGACTGTTCGGAGAATATTCGCCACTTCCAAAGACGATGTTGTTTCCCACCGTGTATGCCAACGCATTGACCGCACGCGCGGACTCGGCGGCCCGGTCATCGGTATAGACGCGCACCGAGCTGAGATCCACGGTTCCATCACGATTATTGCCTGACGTTCGATCCCAGCCACCGGCCATACCCATCGAGCGCCCGCGTATTGCGGTATCAGCCACTTGTTCGGCCTCTTGCTCGCGCTGATCGTGGGGCGACCCAAGTGTGAGGTCGGCGGTTCTGGTGGGACGCACCGGTACACCGCCAAATTCGCGCCCGAAATACCCTGCCAGGGAACGCTGGGTGCGGCTATCGAGGGGCATAGCAGATGAGGAGTTCAATACTCCAGAGACAACATGGGAGAGCGACTGACTCTCCCGGTCAGTCCCATGATGATCGAGTTCATGCTGTCGTCCGTTGCACGTTTCACAGGTTCCACCTGCGACGGTGTGCTGGCCGCAAGCGCATTGCCGTTGCAGCCATGCCGGAGAGAGCGCGGTCACCAGAGGCCCGGATGTCGCGGCCTTCGCTGGAGTATTCACTTTCATCGCGGATCATACCTGTCAGTGGCAGTCATTTCCTGGGAGGATCGTCGACGGCGATCGTGGTCCTGGACCATTTTCGACACTGGCCCTCTTAGTTCGCGATCGGATCCCGGCGAAACGTGATGCGGGTGATGCGCGCCGAATCCAGATCGCTGGCGCCCTCCTCCACGTTTACGACGAGCACGACCCGCCAGCGTGTCCCGCTTGCAAGCGGAGGGAATATCAGTTCTTTGGCGTGGCCCCGGCCTGTTAGTGCCCGCTTATATTGGCCAAACGCAACCT
>WNFG01003415.1_pt1 | contig 20194 bp, 18 predicted proteins | sample 5400431 | NCBI WGS metagenome assembly WNFG01 (sample SAMN13153346, study PRJNA577476) | soil metagenome | isolation source: 120 cm saprolite under Douglas fir tree site 2 hole 3 replicate 2 | place: USA:California | collected 2015-04-18 | reverse complement strand
CGGGTCGCGCCACGAACGACCACCTGCATCTCGAAGTCCACGCGTCCCCGGTCGATTCGAAGAGTCGGTTCTGGGTGGGGACGGAGCAGGGCGTGTATCGGTTTGGGCCGGAGTTCGGGGGGTGGAAAACTCTCGACACACTTGGCTGTCCCGCTCAAGATCCCGCTGGGGGCTACGGTTGTCCGAGTCATTGGGAAGGTGTAACCGCTCTAACCGAAGCCGATTCCGCACGGGTCTTCGGGGCCACCGCGCATGGCCTCGGGCAGGTGAGCGGGCGCTCGGGTTGTTGTGCGCTTGAACTGCCGTTGGCGCTGCGAGAGCGCGAAGTCGCCCTCACGTCTGTGTTGTCGCTTGGGGGATCCCATCTCTTGGCAGGGCAGCCTGCTGGACTCGCGTTCTACTCGACGAATGGTGGTCTGATTGTCGAGGAACGGCTCGCCAGGCCACTACTCGCCCCGTTTCCGCTCCGCCACACCTGGTTCGGCCGCCCGATCGCACTTACCGACCAGCCCTTCATTGACCAGACGTACCGCTACGGCTCGACCATGGGTGGCTATTTCCAGCAGCACCAAGGCGTCGAGTTCAACAACGCCGACGGCACGCCGGTGCACGGCATTGGGGACGGCGTCGTGGTGTTCTCGGCTCCGGCGGAAGCCGGGGCCAATACGGTTGCGATCAAGCACGACCGCCGCCTCACCCCGGGGCAAGGCCCCGGGGTTAACCCACCGCTCTTTGTGTTCTCGGTTTATTACCACAACACGCGGCTACTCGCGAAGGTCGGCGACCGCGTCAAAGCGGGCGACGTCATTGCCCTCGTGGGCAACACGGGTCGCGCCACGAACGACCACCTGCATCTCGAAGTCCACGCGTCCCCGGTCGATTCGGTTCAGTTGATTGTCGACCCCAACGAGCGCTACCCGCGCTATACCACCAATCCCGAGCTGTGGATCGAGCCGTTGCCGGGGACGGGCGTGGTGGCAGGGCAGGTGTGGGACTCGAAGGGCCAGCCGGTGCAACAGGCGCGCGTGTATGGCCTGGTCAAAGCCGAGCCACAGGAGACGCCGTACTCCTACGCCGAGACGTACGGTCAGCATAACCATCCCGATCCGGTTTATCACGAGCACTTTGCCGTGAGCGATGTGCCGCCCGGCGAATACACACTCGGTGTGGAGATCGAGGGCAAGAAGGTCTCTCGCCGGCTACGCGTGGACGCTGGGAAGGTCACGTGGGTCGAATTTCGGCCCTGAGGTTCCGTGCATATTGAACTCACGGAGATGTTGCGCTGCCCCGAGCCTCACGCCGAGGGGTACGTCGTCCTGTCGACGGGAGAAATGCTCGGCAGGATGGTGCGGTCAGGAATCGCCGGCTGCTCGATCTGCCACCGCGAGTATGTGATTAAGGATGGCGTCGTGGATTTCGGAGGGGGAATGGGGACAGGGGACAGGACAATGGTGGCCCCATTCCCCATTCCCCATTCCCCTATCCCTGATCCTGCAACGCTTCAAGCCTTGCTGGATCTTTCTGGGCCCGGTGGTTACGTGGTTCTCATCGGCACCGCTGCCCGCCACGCCACGGGCCTCGCCGCATTGATGGGCGGTGTGCACTTCATCGGCGTCAACGCGCCGCCCGACGTCGAAGAGCTGCCGGTGCTGTCGCTGGTTCGCGCGGCGGCCGCCATTCCCCTCCGCCAGACCATCGCGCGCGGCGTCGTCGTGGGGGCTGATGTGGCGCGCGCACCGTGGTTGGTGGAAGCGCGGCGCGTACTGTTGCCGGGCCGCCGTTGGGTGGTGGAGAGTGAAGCCGTGGAGCTGCCGGAAGGAATCTCGAAGCTTGCTGCGGGCCAGGGGCTGTCCGTTGGCGAGAAACGCTAACCGTCCAACCGTCTAACCACCTTCTATCGCCGCCGTCGTCGGATCGTCCGCCGCGTAGCTCTTGTCGATCAACGCTTTGTAGTGCTCCTCTACTGCCCGGCGCTTCACCTTGAGCGTCGGCGTCAGCTCGCCCGACTCGATGGTGAAGTCTTTCTCCAGCAGGATCACTTTCTTCGGCATCTCGAACTTGGCGAGGTCGCGCAGCATCCCCATCACTTCGCGCTCGACCTTGGCCTTCACGTCGGGCACGGCGATCAACTCGCCGTGCGAATGGAACGTGAGATTGCGCTCGCGCGCCCACTTCTCCAGCTCGTCGAAGTTCGGCACAATGAGAATGCAGGGATATTTCCGCCGCTCGCCCAGCACGACGGCGTTGGCGATGAACTTGTTGAGCTTCACTGCGTTCTCGATTGGCTGCGGCGCGATGTACTTGCCGCCCGCGGTCTTGATCAGATCTTTCTTGCGGTCGGTGATCTTGAGATAGCCGTCGGCGTCGAATTCCCCGATGTCGCCCGTGTGGAACCAGCCGTCGGCGTCGATCGCTTCCTTCGTCTCGACAGGCTTGTTGTAGTAGCCCTGCATAATGTTGGGGCCGCGGGCCAGAATCTCCCCGTCGGGCGCTATCCGGAGCTCTACGCCCTCGACCGGCGGGCCCACTGTGCCCGGCTTCGGCCGGTTCGGCGGATTGAGCGTCAGCACCGGCGACGTCTCGGTTAGCCCGTACCCCTCGAGGATCGGCAACCCCGCGCTGAAAAAGAATTTCGCGATCTCCGCCGACAGCGCCGCGCTGCCCGAAATGAAGTATTTCACACGTCCGCCGGTGCGCGCCCGCAGCTTGGCAAAGACCAGTTTGTCCGCCACCGCGTGCTGCAGCTTCAACAAGGACGGCATCGGCAGCCCCGCGAGCTTGAACGCGGCCCAGCGATCGCCCACGCGGCGCGCCCAGAAAAAGATCTGCCGCTTCACCGCGCCGCCCGACAACGCGCTCTCGAGCACGCGGGCATACACTTTCTCGTACAGCCGCGGCACCGACAGCACGATCGTGGGCTTCACTTCCTGTAGGTTTTGCGCGACCGTGTCGAAGGATTCGGCGTAGTTGATCACGACGCCCGCCTGCAGCAGCGTGTAGTCCACCATCCGCTCGTAGATATGGGAGAGCGGCAGCATGGCGAGACACTCATCGCCCTCCACCAGCGGCAGGATGTGCACCGCCACCTGCACGTTCGACCAGATGTTGTTGTGGGTCAGCATCACGCCCTTGGGGTCGCCCGTCGTGCCGGACGTGTAGATCAACGTGGCCAGCGCCCCGGGCTGCAGCGCCAGGGCCTCCTCACGAAAGCGCGGGTACTTGGCCTCCGCCGCGCGCCCCGTCGCTTCCAGCTCCGCCAGCGTCCGCACGCCGTCCTGTTTGGCGCCCTCCGCGAACGCGATCACGTCCTTAAGCTGCGGCAGATTCCCCCTGATCGACTGGACCTTGGCCACCTGGTCCGACGTGGAGCAGAACACCCCTACGGCACCCGAGTCCTTGAGGATGTACTCGGTTTGCCTCGCCGTGAGGGTGGGGTAAATCGGCACGTTGGCCACCTGGGCGCACAGGCAGGCGAAGTCGGCGATGGCCCACTCGGGCCGGGTTTCCGAGAGAATCGACACGCGCTCGCCCGGCTTGATGCCCAGCTCGCGCAACCCCAGCGACACCCAGCGCACCCGCTGCTCGGCGTCCTTGTGCGTGATGGCGCGCCACGCCCCGCCCGTCTTGACGCGGTACGCCGCTGGGTGCGTCTTGGCCCAGCGGTCCACCGCGTCGAAGAAGAGCTGGGTCAGCGTGCCTTGTTTCATTTCCCTCGACTCATGGTGCGAATATCACCGTGAAGGTGATCGGGGACCCGGGAAGCATGGCGCCCCGGATGTGCCGCACCGTGGCGCTCAGGACGACCGAGTCGGGCAGCGCGCGCTTTTTCAACTTCACGCCGACCGCCGCGACCGTGGCGCCCGTGAGCACCGTGTCGCCCGGCACTAATGTGAACGCGCTGGTGTCGGTCGGATAGGTGATCTGGAATGCCACCTTCCAGCCGGAAACCGGCGTGATCACGCCGCCATTGGTATCGGCCACCTCGACTTTGAGCGTGTCCGACAGCGAATCGACCTTGGCGCTCACGGAGACGGAATCCCGCGTCGCGACGGTGGTGAACACCGTGTCGGGCGCCGCCAGAATCGTGATGGCGATGGGGTTGGAGTGCAGGTTGCCAACGCGCGCCTGGATCTGGCCGGTGCCAAGGGCCTTGCCGAGGGTGGCGCCGGTGGTAGTGTCGAGCACCGTGACGAGCGCGGTGTCGATGGCCCTCCAGTAGATCGTGGCGGCCACCGAGTCACCGCGGCCGTTGAGCGCGCGCGCGCTGGGCCTGAGGGTGTCGCGCAGCTCCACGTTCCCGCCGTAGGGCAGCGACACCTCGATGGCGACGACCTGGCTGAAGTCGGGGCTGAGGCTGCTACAGCCGCACAGCAATGCGCCGACGAGGAGGGCTCTCCTCAGGGAGCCTCCGCGGAGATGGCGGCGGCGGGACCGGATCCCGAGCCGAGGTCGCGCAGCGCCTGGTTGGCGTGCTCGACCCACTTCTGGGCATCGGCGCCTTTGGGCGCGTGGGCCAGGAAGGCGCGCAGGTGCTGCGTCGCGCCGTCGGGGTCGCCGCGCTTCAACAAGAGAAACGCGAGACCGTAATGCGCGCCGGCCAGTAGCGTGTCGAGCTCCAACGCGCGGCGATAGTGCCGGATCGCTTCGTCGAGGCGGCCCGTCTTGGTGAAGGCGATCGCCATGTTCTGGAGGATGCGGGCGTCGTTGGGATGATCGCGCAGCGCGAGACGGTAGGAGGTCAGGGCGGCTTCATAGTCGCCCTGCCGCTCGAGCGCGAGCGCCTCGTTGAGATAGTCGAGACGCTGGGGTTTGAGCTCGTCGTCGGACGTGCCGCCGAGAAGGCGGCGCCAGAAACCCATGCGCCGAAAATAGCTTGCGGCCTTTCCCTTACGCAATGTAGCTTCAGCCGATGCCCCCCGTCCCGCCGTTCCCGGCGCCGCGCAAGAGCGGTCGAGTCGGCCGTCAGTCGCCCACGGGGGTCATGGAAGTCGACTGGCCGTTCTTCGGGGAGCTGTGCCGCGCGCTCGCGCTCAAGGTGTTCCGCGCCTACGACCCCGACCTGATCGTCGGTATCGCCAAAGCCGGCGTGATTCCGGGCGCCGTCGTCGCCAGCATCCTGCAACGCGACTTCGCCTCCGTCGCCATCACCCGCACCGAGAGCGGCGCGCGCCCCGTGGTCATCGCCGGGCCGCCGCGCATGGTCACGGGCCGGCGCGTGCTGATCGTGGACGAAACGTGCGACTCCGGCGAGACGCTCAAGCTCGCCCTCGCGGCGGTGAAGGAGCTCAAGCCGCAGGCCGTGAAGACGGCCGTTTCCTTCCGCACCGGCGACTACAAGCCCGACTTCTATGCCCTCGAGACCGAGAACTTCATCATCCTGCCGTGGGACCGCGAGGTAATCGTGGACGGCGAGATCGTGATGCGCCCGGACTACGCGGCGATTCTCCGGAGTCCCCCGGCTTGAGGGACCGCCTCAGCGACGCGCTGCGACGCTCCCCCGCGCAGTACACCGAGATTCGCGTCGAACGCACCTGGGCTTCCCAGGTGTCCTTCCGAGGGCCCCGGCTCGAGACCGCCACCGCCAGTGAAGACCAGGGCGGCTTTGTGCGCGTCCTCAATCCCGGATGCGGTTGGGGCATCGCCGCGTTTACCTCGCTCGAGCAGCTGCCCGCCATGGTCGTGCGCGCCCACGAGTTGTCGCGCGCCGTCCGCGTCGACGAACCCATCGCGCTGGCGCCCGTGCCCCCCACCGAGGCGAACGTCGTGCCGGACCTGGACGGCGATGTGCGCGGCGTATCGCTGGCCGAGAAGAAGCGTCTCATCGAGGGCTATAACGGTCTGATGCTGGCCGTGCCCGGCGGTATCGTAGATACCCAGGCCGTCTACCGCGACGAGGTCACCGAGTACTGGTACCTCAACTCCGAGGGCACCGCGCTGCACGAGCTGCGGCCCGAGATCACGTTGTCGGGCACCGCCACGGCGCGGCGCGACGGCACGATCGAAAAGGGCCTCGAGTCTGTGGGTCTGCGGCGCGGGTGGAACGCCGCGGCGGGGCACGAAAAGGGCTTCCGCGAGGTGGCGGAACGAGCGGTGCAGCTGCTCGACGCGCCGAGCGTGGCGGGCGGCACGTATCCCGTCGTGCTCGATCCCGAGCTTGCCGGCGTCTTCATCCACGAAGCCTTCGGCCACCTGTCCGAGGCTGACTTTGTCTACGAAAACCCCCAGGCGCGCGAGATGATGACGCTGGGGCGACGCTTCGGCCGCCCGGTGCTGACGGTGGGCGATAACGGCGCGGCGCCCGGCCTGCGCGGCACGTTGCCGTTCGACGACGAAGGCACCCCGACCCAGGATACCGTCCTCATCAAGGAAGGCGTGCTGGTAGGCCGGCTGCACTCGCGCGAGACCGCGGCGCGCATGGGCGAGCGGCCCACCGGCAACGCCCGCGCCATCTCGTTCCGCCACCAGCCGATCGTGCGGATGACCAACACCTACATCGCCAACGGCACCGGCACCTTCGACGACCTGATCGGCGACATCAAGCTCGGCGTGTACGCCTGCGGCGCGTTCGGCGGTCAGACGATGCTCGAGAACTTCTCCTTCACCGCGGCCTACGGCCGGATGATCCGCGACGGGCGGCCGGCGGAGCTGGTCAAGGATGTGGTCCTGGCGGGCAACCTGTTCCAGACGCTCGACCGCATCGAGCGGATCGCGGGCGATTTCCGCTGGAATCAGATGGGCGGCGGCTGCGGCAAGGGCGGCCAGTTCCCCCTCCCCGTCACCGAGGGCGCGCCGCACGTGCGCATCGAGGAGGCGCTGGTGGGCGGCGACGTGGCGGCGTGATCTCGGGACTGATCGACCTGGTGCGGCGCCGCGGGTTCCAGGCGGACGCCCTGCGCCGCCGTGCCGACACCACCTCGATCAGTTTCGAGTCGGGCCGTCTCAACCGAGCTGGAGGCGCTGACGGACCGCGCGGCGGCGTCCGCCGAGCTGGGCGAGGAGCTCGCACTCGCCTTCCCGCGCAACGCGCCCCATCCCCCCGTGGTGACCTACTTCGACGCCGTGGCCGACGTCTCACTCGACGCCCTCACCGACATCGGCCGCGACCTGCTGGAGCGCCTCACGCGCGACGGTGTCCAGGTGAACGTCACCATCGAGCGCGAAGTGGCGGAGACCGAAGTCGCGAACACCGCGGGCGCGATCGGCGCGTACATCACCACGGGGCTCACCGTCGCGGCGGATCTGACGCGCATCTCCGGTGACGACGTCCTGATGGTCTACGACTACTACACGGGCTGCGGCATGCCCAGCGCAGCGGACCTGGACGCGCTCGTCGCCTCGATCATCACGCGGCTCGAGTTGGCGCTGCGCGTCGTCCCGCCGCCCGAGGGCGCGCTGCCCGTCGTGTTCACGCCGTCGGGGCTTTCGGCCATCCTGCTGCCGGTGGAGCAGGCATTGTCGGGAAAGTCGGTGCTCCAGGGCGTCTCGCCGCTCGCCGGCAAGAAGGGCCAGCAGGCGTTCGACATCCGCTTCTCCATCACCGACGACCCTGTGATCTCCGGCCGTCCGGGCTCCCGCCCCGTGGACGACGAGGGTGTGCCGTCAGCGGCGCTGCCGCTCGTCGGGGGTGGCGTGGTGCGGCATTTCGTGTACGATCTCGAGACTGCGGCGCGCGCCGACCACGGCACGCAGAGCACCGGGCACGGCGCGCGCGGCATTTTCGGAAAGCCGCGCATCGGGTATTCCAACCTCGTGATCGGCGTGGCGGACGGCGCGCCGCCGGCCGAGACCACGGTGTTCGGCGGTGGGCTGGTGGCGGATGTAGCCGACGGCCTGGTGGTGGACGACCTCATCGGTGTGGGGCAGGGCAACGTGTCGGGCGGCGCGTTCAGCCATCCGGTGGCGCTCGCCTATCGCATCGAAAAGGGAGAGATCACCGGGCGGGTGAAGGATGCGGCGGTGGCGGGCAACGCCTACGACTTGCTGCAACGCATCGGGGGTGCGGGCGCCGACGGGCGTTGGCTCAGCTCGCGCTGGAGTCCGTCGCTGTTGCTGGAGGGTGTGTCGGTCGCCCGGCGTTAGCCGAGCGCTTCTTCGTACGTCTTGCCCTGCGTCATCTGCTCGTAGACTCGTTGCAGCGTCTCGGTCGTGGCCGACAGAAACCGGCAGCGAGCGTCGCTGCGCGAGCGGCATTCGACTTCCATCACGGCCACGGGCTCGCCGGATAGGCGGCCCAGGAAATCCGCCAGCATCCCGGTCGAGAAGAAACACATCGGGGCTTCCGCCGTACCGGGGTCGGCCTCGGCCCAGTCGGCGGAGTCCACCGCCAGCGCGCCGGCCAATGGCGTGATCGTGACCGCGCCCCAGCCCTGCGCCAAGAAGAACGCCGATAACGCTTCGGTGAAGAGGGCGGCGTCGAGATCTTCAGGATGGTTCACGCCGTATTCGGTGTCCAGCCACCCGCGGTAGATCTCGAAGAGCCCTTCGCCCGCGGCAAAGCCCGCCTCCTGCAGCACGGCCACGGCTTGGTCCCCGGCGTGCTGAGCCAGGCTGCGGTGGAGCTGCTGGAGGCCTGCCCGGCCGAGGGCGAGCCGATGTGAGGGGGACGTGGAAGCGGTCATCCGGGACGCCAACTTACCGCTTTGCCCGCGCGCGGCGCAACAGTTCGGCCTCGTCGATCTGCTCCACACCGAGCGACTTGGCCTTCGCGAGCTTCGAGCCGGGGTCGGCGCCGGCCACGATGGCCGTGGTCTTCTTCGACACGTTGTCGGTGACGTGGCCGCCAGCGTCCGCGATCAGCTCGGCCGCCTGCGCCCGCGACAGCGTAGGCAGCGTCCCGGTGATCACGAACGTCTGCCCGCTCAAGGGCCCGGTGCCCTCGGTCGACGCGGGCTCGGTCAGATTCACCCCGAGCTTGCCCAGGCGCTCGGCCAGCTTGCGGTTGCGCGGCTCGGCGAAGAACCCCGCCACCGCCTCGGCGATGGCCGGCCCGACGCCGCGGATCTCGGCGATCTCCTCGGGATCCGCCTTAGCCAGCGCCGCCATGGTGCCGAATTGGCGCGCCAGGAGCTTCGCCCCCTGCGCCCCGACGTGACGGATCCCGAGGGCGAATAGCAGGGTTGAGAGCGGCCGGGTCTTCGAAGCGTCGATGGCGTCGATCAACTGCTGCGCCGACTTCTCCGCGAACCCCTCGAGCCCGAGCAACTTCTTGGCGTTGACCTTGTCGCGGTCGTACAGATCGGCGACGTCCGCGATGAATCCAGCGGCGAGCAGCGCGCCGACGCGTTCATACCCCAGCCCGCGGATGTCCATCGTGCCCTTCGACGCGAAGTGCACGATGCTTTCCTTCACCCGCCCGGGGCAGGAGACGTTGGGGCAATAACTCATCACCTCGTCCTGCGGGTGCTCCACCTTCGAGCCGCAGACGGGGCATTTCTCGGGCATCGCGAAGGGGCGCTCGCTCCCGCTGCGGCGCTCGCGGACCGGTCCCAGCACCTGTGGGATCACCTCGCCCGCCCGCGTGACTTCGACCCAATCGCCGATGCGGATGTCCTTGGCCGCGATCAGGTCGGCATTGTGTAGCGTGGCGGTGGACACCGTGACGCCGCTCACTTCGACCGGCTCGAGCACGGCGTAGGGATTGAGCGCGCCGGTGCGTCCCACGTTGATGCGGATGTCGAGCAGCCTGGTGACTTGGACTTCGGGCGCGAACTTGCGCGCGATCGCCCAGCGCGGCTCGCGCTCGCCCACGGTGCCGAGCTCGGCGTGGAGCGCCAGCGGGTTCACTTTGACCACGACGCCGTCGGCGCCGTAATCGAGTGTGGGCAGCAGGGTCTCGAGCTCGGCGATGCCGCCATGGGCTTCCTCGAGGTTCGCGACGAGCTTGTGGTGCGGCTCGATCGGGAAGCCCCACGCCGCGAGTCCCAGGAGCAGATCGTGCTGCGTCTCGAACGGGAGGCGGTGGCCCGGCGCCTCGATGTGAAAGCAGAACAGCCGCAGCCGCCGCTTGCGCGTGATCTTGGGATCGAGCTGGCGCAGCGCGCCGGCGGCGGCGTTGCGCGGATTCGCGAACGGCGGCTCGCCAGCGGTCTCGCGCTCCCAGTTCATCTGGTCGAACCACGTTTTGGAGAGATAGACCTCCCCGCGCACCTCGAACAGCCGCGGCCAGCCCTTGCCCTGCAGCCGCAGCGGCACGTCGATCACCGTCTTGAGATTGGGCGTGACGTTCTCGCCCTCGACGCCGTTGCCGCGCGTCGCGCCGGTGACGAACACGCCGTCCGCGTACGTGAGACTGACGGCCGCGCCGTCGATTTTCACTTCGAGCGTGTAGCCGGGCGCCTTGACCTCGGGCACGAGCCGCGCGTTGCGGTCTTCCCACGCCGCCAGCTCTTCGGGGCTGAAGGCGTTGGCGAGCGAGAGCATCGGGACGAGGTGGCGGTGCTTCTTGAAAGCCGCCGATGGCTCGGCGCCGACGCGGTGGGTGGGGGAATCGGGGGTGCGCAGCTCGGGGTGCTCGGCTTCCAGCGCCTGCAGCTCGCGGAACAGCACGTCGTATTCGGCGTCCGACATGTCGGGGCGGTCGAGCTGGTAATACGCGTGGCTCGCCCGCTCGAGGATGCGCCGCAATTCCGCGGCCCGCTCGGCCGCCTTGCTCACCGACCCTTGGCTTCTTCCTGGATCACGGCCATCGCCACGCCCACCAGACGGTCGAGCTCGTCGGCGCTGGCGCGGGGCAACAGGCCCTCGGCCCAGGCGCCCTCACGGTGCCCGAAGGCGTCGAGCAGCCGCCGCAGAAACGCGAGCAGCGCCACCCGCTCGAGCTCCATGCGCCGCACGTTGACGTCGCTGTCCTCCTGCCGCTGCGCCAGCCGCTCGTAGCGGTGCGCGTTGCGCAACGCCTGCGCCGTGAGCGACGCCACCACCTGCACGAAGCGCACGTCGGCGTCGGAGAAGGTGGGCCCGTCGCGGAACGTGCGCAGGAAAATCGCGCCGATGGCGGCGCTGCGCCAACTAATCGGCACAACGGTGATGGACTTCACGCGCCGGTTGATCAAGTCGGCGCGCACGTGCTTGAGCGAGGGATCGTTCGCCGCGTCGGGGATGAAGACGGTCTCGCTGTTCTGGATCGCGCGCTTCAGCTCCGGGTAGCGCTCGAGATCGACGACGTAGTTGCGGATCGTCGGGTCTTCGTACGACGCTACCAGGCGCACCGACTTGCCGCCGCGCTCCGACAGAAAGATGGAGCAGCGATCCAGCCCGAACGCTTCGCCCAGCTTGCGCGCGATGGCCTGCAGGATGTCGACGAAATGCAACGATCCCGAAATCTCTTTCAGGATCTCGATGATCGCGAGCAGGTGCTTGCGCTCATGCTCGAGCTCGGCGACGCGAGCGGCGAGGCGTTCGCCTTCGGCGGTGGTGAGAGCGGACGAGATGGACATGGGGAAGTTTGTCCCGCGTTCGGGATGCGCGTCAAGCGCCGTTGCCGCGTCCCACCACCGGCGCTAGCTTCGGACCCCTAAGACTCGTCCTTTTTGTCGCGGATCTCCGCGAGCAGCTTGGCGGCTTCGCGCTTGTAGGTCGGGTCCATCACGTCGCCGATGGGGAGGGTTTCGATCGTGGTCAGCTGCTCGCGCGCGCGCGAATACTTGCCGACGTCGATGTACACCTGCGCGAGCTCCAGCCGGTGATAGACGTGCGACGGCCGGATGGCCACCGCGCGCTCGAGGAAACGCTGCGCATCCTCCCAGTTTGCCTTGTCCATGAATCCGGCGCCGAACAGCGCCTTGGCGAAGAACCGCGTGAAGCCCGACAGCCGCTTCACCTCCGCGTTCCACGCGCCCAGGACGTGCCAGCCGCCGTCGATCGTCGAGTCGATCTGGACCGCGCGGGTCGCTTCGTCGTAGATGATGCGCGCGAACCGCACCCGCTCCTTGCCACCCCGCGTGCGCGACAGCCGGCCCAGCACCAGCGCCACCACGTAATGCCCCTCGGCGTGGACCGAGTCGATCCGCAGCGCGCGCTCCGCGTACGTGCGACCGACCGAGTACAGACTGTCGCGCTGGGCCTTGGTCGAGTCGCCCTCGAGCTGCTTGGCGATGTCGGCCATGGCGCGCGCGGCCTTCCAGTTGGCGGCGAAATTCAGCGAGTCGAGCGCCAGGGCCTCGCGATAATGCCGCAGCGCCACGTCGGGGTGCAGGAACGGGTTGGCGCTATCCCCCAGGGCGATGTGCTCAGCCGCAGTCTGCGCCGCGAGCGGCGCGACGAGGAGCAGGGCGACGAGCGGGGCGAACCGCATCAGCATCTCCGGAGGGTGAGGACCGGTCAATGATCGTCGTGCCCCTGATCGAACGCAAGCGCGACGGCGCCACGCTCACCGCCGAAGAGTGGTCCGCGCTCGTCGCGGCCTACACCGCGGGCGACATTCCCGACTATCAAATGTCGGCGCTGCTCATGGCCGTCCTGCTGCGTGGCCTCGCGCGCCACGAGCTCGCGGCGCTCACGGACGCGATGCTCGCCTCGGGTCAGCGGCTCGCCTACGACGATTGGACGGTGCCGCGCGTGGACAAGCACTCCACCGGCGGCGTGGGCGACAAAGTGTCGCTGGTGCTCGCCCCGCTCGTGGCCGCCTGCGGCGTCGCGGTGCCGATGATGTCGGGCCGCGGGCTCGGTCACACCGGCGGCACGCTCGACAAGCTCGAGGCGATCCCCGGATTCCGGACCGGGCTCTCCCTCGCCGAGGCCAAGGCGCAGGTGATGAAGCTGGGCTGCGCGATGATCGGCCAGACGCCCGAGATCGCGCCGGCGGACAAGAAGCTGTACGCCCTGCGCGACGTCACGGGCACCGTCGAGGCGATCCCGCTCATCGCGGCGAGCATTATGTCGAAGAAGCTCGCCGAGGGGCTGAGCGCGCTGGTGCTCGACGTGAAGCACGGCTCGGGCGCGTTCCTGCCGCCGCTGGCGCAGGCGCTCGATCTGGCGCAGACGATGATCGCCATCGGGGAGGATCGCGGCTGTCCCACCGTCGCGCTGCTCACCGCGATGGACCGGCCCCTGGGCCGCGCCTGCGGCAACGCGCTGGAGACCGAAGAAGCGATCCTCGCCCTGCGCGGGGAGGGGCCGCCCGACCTGATGGAGGTGACCTACGCGCTCGGCGTTGAGATGCTGCTCGCCGCGGGGGTCGAGAAGAACTCCAAGAAGGCGCGCGCGCGGCTCGAGAACGCCCTCGGCTCTGGCGTCGCCGCCGAGAAGTTCGAACAGGTCATTGCCGCGCAGGGCGGCAATCCCAAGGTCGTGGAGGACCCCTCCGTGCTGCCGCAGGCTCAAGCGGTGGAGGTGTTCGCCGCACCGGAGACGGGGATCATCATGCGGGTCGAGCCGCGCGTTATCGGCCGCGCGGTGGTGGCGCTGGGGGGCGGCCGCATTCAGGTGGAAGACGACGTCGATCCCAGCGTCGGGTTCGTCATCACGGTCAAGCCGGGCGACCGGGTGGTGGAAGGCGAGCCCATCGCGTCCGTGTTCGCGCGCGATCAGGCCGGCATCGAGCTGGGGATGGGCGCCCTGCGGGAAGCGATCGGGATCGGCGGAAAACTGGAGCAGAAGCCCCTGCCGCTCGTCTCGCACCGCGTGACGAAGGCGGGGGTGGAGGCGCTGGCCGCTATTCCCCAGCCACCCGGTCGAGCACCTCGCGCAGCTCCTCGAGGTTGAAGGGTTTCTTCAGGACGGGGCGCTCGGAGCGCTGCAGCGCGTCGCGCGTGCGCGCCGAGATCGAGTCGCCGGTGGTGAACACGATGCGGCGCTCGAGCCCGCGCCCCTCCATTCGCAGCGCGTCCCACAAATCGAAGCCCGAGTGTGCGGCGTCGAGGTGCACGTCGACCAGCAGCGCGTCGTAGCGCGCCGAGCCGTCGTGCAGCCGCTCCAGCGCATCGCCGTACGTAGCGGCGGCGGTCACGTGGTGCCCCAGCCGAGCCGCCATCATCTCGAACGCCCGGCGCACGCCCGTTTCGTCGTCCACCACGAGCACCTCGAGCGGGCGATCGGCCTGACGCACCCGCGCGGGCGTCCGCGGCTCGATGACCTCGAGCGCCGCCGGCAGCTCCACGCCCACGCGCAGGCCGCCGCCCTCCACGTCGTGCAGGTACATGCGGCCGGCGTTCGCCTTCACGAGCCCGAGGCAGATCGACAGGCCGAGCCCCGCGCCGCTCTCGCCCTTAGTCGTGAAGAACGGATCGAACGCGCGTTCCTGCAGCTCGGGCGGAATGCCGGGGCCTGAGTCCTCGACCAGGATGACGACATGGTGATTGCTGCGGCCCGCCGACATGCGCAGCGTCCCGGGCCGCCCCGTCGCGGCGATCGCCTCTTCGGCGTTGACGACGAGGTTCAACAGGACCTGCTGCAGCTCCTGCGGGTCCGCGAGCACCGGCGGGATGCGCTCGTCGACGTCCACCACCGCCCGCACGCGCGACCTCTTCAGAGCGTTGGTGTGCAATGCCAGCACGCGATCCACTGCGTCCCACAGGTCCACGGGCTGCGGCTGGCGCGGACGCTGGCGCGCGAAGTCGAGCAGCGTTTGCACCACGCGGCCGGCGCGCATCGCCTCGCTCTGGATCAGCTCGGCGCTCTCGCGCACGCTCGCGGTCGGCGCGTCCACCGCCAACAGCTCCGCGAACGCCGCCACCGCCGCCAGCGGGTTGTTGATCTCGTGGGCCACTCCCGACACCAGGGCGCCCAGCTGCGTCAAGCGGTCGGTGTGCATCAGCTTGCGCTGCAGGAGCACTTCCTTCGATACGTCGAGCGCCAGGAACAGCAGCTTGGGGGAGCCCTCGGGCGGCACGACGTTCTCGATCACCGCGTCGACCTCGCGCGCCGGCTCGCCCGGGAATGCGATCGAGATGTGGATGCGCTGCCGCGCGCGCAGCGCTTCGCGCAGCGCCCCGCCGAGCGTCGCGCGCTGCGCGTCGGGAATCCAGTCCGCCAGGCGGCGGCCGGGCAGCACGCGCGGGTCGGGCGCGCCCAGCAGCTCCGCGCCCGCGGGATTGGTCTCGAGAATCTGGCCATCCTCGGTGAGCACCAGGGCGGCGCTGGGCAGTGCGTGGAAGAGCTGCAGGTAGAGCCGGCGCTCCGATTCGAATGCCGACAGGATCTGCGCCGCGCGCGACTCGCGCGGCAGCTCGTCGTGCACCTCGCGCAGCACCAGCACGACGTGGTTCTTGGGGCCGGGCGTGACGGTCGTCTCGAACATGCGTCCGCTCGAACCGGGAGCGAGCGCCGGGGCGAGGTAGGTCCGCGTGGCGCCCGTGTGCAGGACATCCTGCAGCGCCTCCTCGACGTAGCTGCCGCGGGCGTTCGGGAACAGGACCCAGAAGCTCTGGTCCAGCACCCGGTCGCTGGGCAGACCCGTCAGGCGCGCCGCGCCCGCCGACCAGACGGTCACGCGCCAGTCCGGCGCGATCACCGCGACGCCGAAGTCGAGACTGTCGAGCAGCGCCTTGAGCTCCATCCCGCCCCGCCTTCCTATATAGAAAAAGCCCCGTCGGGCCGCATCGTGGGCGCAACGGGGCCAAGCAAAGTCTGAGTTTTTAACGGCTTAAACGGCTCTACTCCACAATTGCGCAGGGGGTCCCCGGAAGTCAATCCAATCGGGAGAACCCCTAAACACGTTTGTGATTGGAGTCACAAGAGCTCGGGGGGTTTGGGGCGTCCCGCGCCTGGTCCCCAGTCTCTCACGCTGTCCTCGTCAGGCGCTTGTTGCACGTCCTGTTCCGCGCGGTCTAGCTCAGCGCGGTCGATCTCTTCTGTGGCGTCGGCGCGACGGTTTGCGGTGGGTTCGGTTGGATCGTCGCGGCCGCCCCACACCAGCCAGGCGAGAAGCAGCAGCAGCGCAGCGAGGACGACGAGCGTGGCAACCATCCCCGCACTCAGATGTCGAGGTTGCGGACGAACTTGGCGTTTTCTTCGATGAACTTGCGGCGCGGCTCCACTTCGTCGCCCATCAGCGTTTCGAACAGGAAGGACGCCTCAGCCGCGTCTTCCATTCCCACCTTCAGAATGGTGCGCGTCTTGGGATCCATCGTCGTGCGCCACAGTTGGTCGGGATTCATTTCGCCCAGGCCCTTGTAGCGCTGGGTGAGGATGTTGCCATGGCCTTCGGTGCCGTTGCCGAGGCGTTTCGCAAACGCCTCGCGCTCCTTCTCGTCGTAGGCGTAGAACTCTTCTTTGCCGCGGGCGACGCGGAACAACGGCGGCTGCGCGATATAGATGTAGCCCGCGTCGATCAGCTCCTTCATTTCCTTGTAGAAGAACGTGAGGAGCAGCGTGCGGATATGGGCGCCGTCCACGTCGGCGTCTGTCATGATGATGATCTTGTGGTAGCGCGCTTCGGTGACTTTGAAGTCCTCGGCCACGCCCGTGCCGATCGCCGTGATGATCGTACGGATTTCTTCGTTGGACAGGATCTTGTCGATGCGCGCCTTCTGCACGTTGAGAATCTTGCCGCGCAGCGGCAGGATCGCCTGGAAGCTGCGGTCGCGGCCTTGCTTGGCGGAGCCGCCGGCCGAGTCGCCCTCGACGAGATAGATCTCGCAGAGCTTGGGATCGGTGAGCGAGCAGTCGGCGAGCTTCCCGGGCAGCAGGCCCGCCTCGAGCCCGCTGCGCTTGCGCACCAGCTCGCGCGCCTTGCGCGCGGCTTCGCGCGCGCGCGCGGCGCTGACCGCTTTCGCGATGATGGCGCGGGCCACGCTCGGATACTTGTCGAAGAAGTCGCCCAGCGCTTCGTTCACCACGCTCTTGACGATCCCCTCGACCTCGGAGTTGCCGAGCTTGGTCTTGGTCTGCCCCTCGAACTGCGGCTGCTTCACCTTCACGTGCAGCACCGTGTTCAAGCCCTCGCGCACGTCGTCGCCGGAGAGCGTGAACTCTTCCTTCTTGAGGAGGCCGTCCTTCTTCGCCCACTCGTTGATCGTGCGCGTGAGCGCGGCCTTGAAGCCGGTGAGGTGCGTGCCGCCTTCGTGGGTGTTGATGTTGTTCACGAAGGTGAACGTATTCTCGCTGTACTGATCGTCGTACTGCACCGCACCCTCGACCTCCACGTCTTCGCGCGTGGCCTCGAAGGTGATCGGCTTGGGATGCAGCGGGCGGCGGCTGCCCAGCACCCACTTCACGAATTCCGCGAGCCCGCCCTTGTAGTAGTACGTCTCCGTCTTGGCCTGGTCCTTGCGCTCGTCCTTGAGCGTGATGGTGAGGGCCTTGTTCAAGAAGGCGAGCTCGCGCAGCCGGTTGGCGAGCGTGTTGAAGTCGAAGCGCGTCTCGGTGAAGATCGACGTGTCGGGTTTGAACCAGACCGTCGTACCGGTGCCCTTCGCTTTGCCGACCACTTCGAGCTGCTTCTTCGTGTCGCCGCGCGCGAACGCCATGTGGTAGCGCTTGCCGTCGCGATCGACCCACACCTCGAGCTGCTCCGACAACGCGTTCACGACCGACACGCCCACGCCGTGCAGGCCGCCGGAGACCTTGTAGGTGTTCTTGTCGAACTTGCCGCCCGCATGGAGCACCGTCAGCGCCACTTCCACGCCGGGCTTTTTCTCGGTCTTGTGGATGTCGACCGGAATGCCGCGGCCGTTGTCGACGACCGTGACGGCATTGTCGGCATGGATGGTCACGTCGATCGCGGTCGCAAAGCCCGCCAGCGCCTCGTCCACCGAGTTGTCCACCACTTCGTAGACGAGGTGATGCAGCCCGCGGCTCGACACCGAGCCGATGTACATCGCGGGACGGCGGCGCACCGCCTCCAGGCCCTTCAAGACTTGGATGGAGTCCGCCTGGTACTCGGGTTTCGTGGGTTTCGCCTTCGCCATACGTCCTATTGTGAAAGAAGCCAGCGGATCGCGGCGATCCGGCCGGCGCCGCGGCCCGCGTTCACGCGAGCCATGATCTCCGGCGCCATCAGCTGCAGCTCGTTCATCCACGCGCTCGTCGCCACGCGCACGAACAGTGTGCCGTCGGGCGTGACGCGCTCGGGCGTCGTCACGGCCGCGATCTGCGGGCCGACCAATCCGGCCCAATCGGGGATGACTTGGGCCTGCGACAGCCGGCGCGTGAGTCCCGCGCGCTCGAGATACGCGCGTAGAGCCTCCGCCACTGCTATGGGGCGACCTTTGGTGCGATCGCTCATTCGGTCCCCTTTACACACAGCGCCACGGGACGTCCCGTGGCGCCGCGACGTCTTCGCGAGAGCCGTTGGAAAGCCCTACAAATTTACCCAGAAGTTGTTGTCAGGGCAAGGTTTATGCCTGCTCAGGGCGCCACCACCACGAACGTATCCAGCGTGCTGCGAAAGCCCGACAAGTCGCGCGCTTCGAGCCGTACCGGGACGTGCTGGCCCGTGGTGTAACCCGACCGGATTTTGAAGCTGAAGGGCGCCGCGTAGCTGGTTGCCAGGAAGGCGTCGGCGCCGCCCCGCGACGAGTCGACCGTGAGCCAGACGGAGTCCAGCCCGTCCGCATCGCTCGCCTGGACCTGGCCGGTGAGCGTATCGGGGGAGTGCACGGCCGTCTTGCCGAATTCGATCTGCAGCGCGGGAGGCCCAGGGCGGGGGCGTTCGGAAAGGCACCCGGACGCCCACACTACCACGGCGGCGAGCCCCGCCACGATCGTCGCGGCTCGCGCTAGCGGCCGGCGAACTTTGGTGCGCGCTTCTCCAGAAATGCGGTCAGCCCTTCCTTCATGTCCGCAGTGGCAGCCAACAACCCGAAATGATTCGCCTCGAGCAGCAGCCCTTCGTCCAAGCTCATATCCAGGCCCCGCTCCACCGCCTCGAGCGCCAGGCGCACCGCCAGCGGGCCCATCGCCAAAATACCCCGGACCAGCTTCTCCGATTCGGCCGCCAGATCGGCCGCGGGCACGACCTTGTTGACCAATCCGATGCGGAAGGCCTCGGCGGCATCGATCATCTCGCCCGTGAGGATCAGCTGTAACGCCCGGCCTTTGCCGACGAGTCGCGGCAGACGCTGTGTGCCGCCGTACCCCGGGGCGATGCCGAGTTTTACCTCGGGCTGGCCGAACTTGGCCGTGTCGCTCGCGATGCGGATGTGGCAGGCCAGCGCCAGCTCGCAGCCGCCGCCCAGCGCGAAACCGTTGACCGCCGCCACCACCGGCTTGCCGCACGTCTCGAGCCGGCGCAGCACCCCTTGGCCGCGCAGCGCGCGCGCCTTGCCGTCGAACGGCCCTTGCTTGGCGAGATCGGCGATGTCCGCCCCGGCCACGAACGCCTTGGGCCCCGCGCCGGTCAGGATGACGCCGCGGATGGAGTCGTCCGAGGTGATCCGGTCGGCGGCCTGGCCCAGCTCGGCCACCACCTGATCGTTCAGCGCGTTGAGCTTGTCGGGGCGGTTGATCGTCACGAACGCGATGCCGTCGCGGATTTCGAACAGGAGTGTTTGGTAGGCCATGGAGATAAGGTAACGCGGAAAGCGTTAGGTTTGCTCATGCCCGCCGTCCTCGCCGTCGACCAGGGCACGACCGGCTCCACCGCGCTCGTGATCGCGGCGGACGGCCGTCTGCTGGGCCGTGGCTACCGCGAAATCACGCAGCATTTCCCGCATCCCGGCGAAGTCGAGCACGACCCCGATGAGCTGTTCGCGGCCACGGTGGCCGCGGCGCGGGACGCGCTGGCGCAGGCGAAGGTCGTCCCCGACGCCCTCGGCATCACCAACCAGCGCGAGACGGTGTGCGTGTGGGAGCGCGCCACAGGTCGGTCGCTGCATCGCGCGATCGTGTGGCAGGACCGGCGCACCGCGGCGCGTTGCGCGCGCCTGGCGCGCGGCCGGCACGCCGGCCTGATCCGGCGGCGCACCGGGCTCGTGCTCGACCCGTATTTCTCCGCCACCAAGATGGAGTGGCTGCTCGCGCACGTGCCGGGGCTCAAGCGGCGCGTGACGAACGGCGAAGCGGTGTTCGGCACGGTGGACGCGTGGCTGCTGTTTCGCTTGACGGGCGGCGCGAGCTTCGCCACCGATCATACCAACGCGTCGCGCACCATGCTGTACGACATCACGCGGCACGATTGGGATCCGGCGCTGCTCAAACTGTTCGGCGTGCCGCGGCACGCGTTGCCCGAGATCCGGCCGTCGAGCGGTGCGTTCGGCGTGACGACGGCCGCCGATCTCGGCCACGCCATTCCGATCACCGGCATCGCCGGCGACCA
>WNFG01002846.1_pt1 | contig 20205 bp, 25 predicted proteins | sample 5400431 | NCBI WGS metagenome assembly WNFG01 (sample SAMN13153346, study PRJNA577476) | soil metagenome | isolation source: 120 cm saprolite under Douglas fir tree site 2 hole 3 replicate 2 | place: USA:California | collected 2015-04-18 | reverse complement strand
CTGAGCAAGGCCACATCCGTTTTACTCCTGATCACGGCGACGGGGGTGCGCAGTTCGTGGGAGGCATCGGCCACGAAGCGGCGCTGGCGGCTGAACGCCTGGTCCAGGGAGTCAAGCATCTCGTTGAGGGTGAGCGCCAGGTACTGCACCTCATCGCGCGCTGGAGGAACCATGACGCGGCGGTGGAGGTCGCCCGCTTTGATGGCTCTCGCCGTCGCCGCCAGGCGCTGGATCGGCGCGAAGGCGCGGGCGGCCAACCAGTAACTGCCGAGAGCGCAGGCGAGCAAGACCAGCAGCCCCACGACGAGCAGTTCCCCGACCAGGTCGTGCAGGAGGGTATGCAGCTCGGCCAGCAACTCCCCTACCTGGATCACGGCGAAGAGCTGGCCATTTTCAGTGAGCGCCCGGCTGACGAGCCGCACTTCCTGCCCGTCACTCGTGGTGACCGTCCCCTGCCACGGTGTGCCTTGCAGGGGCTGCGTGACGCTCTCTGCGGGAACTCGCAGGGCGCGAAAGGCGGGCGTTTCGTGCAAGAGCGTGCCGTGGGCATCAAGCAGGCGCACCAGCACCCCGTTATTGACATCCACGGGCGAGAGCCGCTGATCGTTGGGATTGGCGTCGAAGCCGGGCAGGTCGCCTGTCACATCGCGAACGGTGATCGTGCCACCGCTCTGCGCAATGCCCCCGGCGATCTGCTGCGCCCGGATCTCGAGCGTGGTATCCAGGCTCGCCTCAAGCGAGTGCTCCAGGTGCTGGTAGAAGAACGCCCCTGTGAAGAGCAGCAGCGCCGCGAAGACGGCGGTGTACCAGAGCATCAACTGGAGGCGGATACCGAGCGGATAGAGGCGATGAATGAGAGCGTTCATGGTGCTGGCTCCTTCAATTGGTAGCCGGAGTGGCGAATGGTGTGAATGACATCGGGCTCGCCTCCGGCACAGAGTTTGGTGCGCAGGTAGCGGATATAGACATCGATCACGTTGGAGAGATGCTCGGCATCGTCGTCCCAAACGTGGTCGGCAATCATGCTCCGGCTCAGCACCTGGCGGGGATGGCGCAGCAGGAACTCCAGCAGCGCGTACTCCTTGCTGGAAAGCGTAATGACTCGTTCCCCCCGGCTGGCTTCGTGTGTGCGGGTATCGAGGGTGATGTCCAGAAACCGCAACACCGGTGACCTGGTAGGGCCCTCGCGCCGCAGCAAGGCGCGCACGCGCGCCTCCAACTCGCGGAAGGCGAAGGGCTTGGCCAGATAGTCATCCGCCCCCAGATCCAGACCCCGCACGCGGTCTTCCACCTCCCCCAGCGCGGTGAGGAAGAGAATGGGCGCCGCATGGTGCTGCTCGCGCAACTGTCGGCAGATGTCACGGCCATCGAGGCCAGGGAGCAGGATATCCAGGATGATGAGATCATAGGGGATGGTTGTCCCCAGCGCGAGCGCATCCTCGCCATTGGTGACCAGATCCACCGCGTAATGGCAGTGTTCCAGGCCCTTTTTCAGGTCCGGTCCCAGCTCAGGATGGTCTTCCACCACTAACAAACGCATGGTCCACTCCTCCCTGTCCGTGCACACGCAAGCCACTTGCTCAAGGCTCCTAGTATAGCAAGCTCAGATGAGATGACGATGAGAACAACTGGTGACTCTCATCGTCATCTCATTTCTCCCTGCTATAGTACCAGAGGCACGCAAGAGGAGTGCTCGAGAGCAAGCGAGTCCAGGATACAGCTGGGGGCAACCGGGCTCACGCTCCTCCTTGAGTTGCTCACCCGAGGGGGCACGGGGCAAGCGACCGGTCGCCTCCCGGAAGCGTTGGTGTTCAGAGAAAACGAGGAGCAGAGAGCAAAGTGAAAAGGATCGTCTTCGTCATGGCCTGTGCGTTCGCGGCTATCTGCGTGGTAGCTGCCGTGTATTACTCCATTCCTGGCGTTCCCCATCCATTTGTCGTCTACGGCTCGGGCAAGGTCTTCCTGGCGAACCCAGCCGCGCAGCCACTGGCGGCCAGATATACCCATCACAAATACACCGCTGCGTTACTGGTGCTGGCAGCGCTGCTGGGACTGGTCGCCTACCTGAGCCGGAAGCAGAAGGCAGCCGTCAAAGCCGCCTAACGCGCATATGACCAGGAGTGAGGGGACCGGATTCACTGATCGGCTCAAGCGGGCCACTGGACGTCTGTCTCCCGCAGGACACTCTCCGGGTATGACGGCTGGAGGCCCTTGGGAAGCTTGCTCGTCGATAGGCCGTGAGCAGCAGGAGATCGCCGATGCACAGGCAATGGACCAGCACTCCCACACCCGCTCTCCGATGGGGCGTTGTGCTGATCCTGGAGATCATGGCCCTCGACCGGGGCGGCATGGCCTCCGCCGCCCCGCACCACCGTAAGCATCTATCTGCCTGTCCTGTCCCAGAGAGGGCAGCCGCTGGCCCCTGCTCCATTCACCTCGTCACCGGGAGCGAGAGACAGCGCAGGCAGAGCTTGAGAAGAAAAGGCAAAGAAGGGGGTTTCTCATGACGACTTTGGCATCCATCTTGACGACCAGGCTGGCAGTGATACAAACGGGCACAGCGACAACGGGCAGTAGCAACAGCTTCTTCACCTTCTTGCAGGTCGGGTTCGGCTGCCTGGTGGTCTTTCTGGTGCTGTTCTGGCTCAGCCTGGTCATCTGGACGGTTCGCGATATCCGTGCGCGTACACAAGAGCGCGTTCCTCGGATCCTGGCTCCGGTGGTGGTGGCGGTGTTTTTCCTGGGAGGCTTGCTGATCTACCGGTTGCTGCGTCCCCGGCACAGACAGGCAGAGCTCTCTGCACAGGAACTGGAGGAAACAATCCTGCTCGCTGAGATGGCCACGCTCCAGGTCTGTCCCAGGTGCCAGACGCGTGTGGAGTTCGATTTCATCGTCTGCCCATGCTGTCACCAGGAGTTGAAGCGACCGTGTCCCAGGTGTGTGCGTCTGCTGGAACTCGGCTGGATATGCTGTCCCTACTGTGCGCTCCAACTTGGAGCCGGATCCATGCCACCAGGCGTCCCTGGAACACTGGCGGCGCAAGGTGCCCCTGGGCATGTGGGGGTGGGTGCGCACGCAATTTCGGGACGTAGGAATGAAGAGTCGGTGACCGGAGAAGGAGAGACAGGAGATGAATGACGGAGCGCGCTACTTAGCGCGGGTCGCCGCACGCAGGAGGGACCGACTCAGCGGGGAAGAAGAGCCGGTGCGAAGAAACAGTGCTCCAGAGGAGTGGAGAGCCGTGGGAAATGTCCCAGGAGCTCGCACTCCACACCCGTCCACCAGGCACGTTGGTGCAGCGAGGGCTGGTCTCTCGTGGCACGCTGCTTCCCCTGCGGGGAGACGGGCGCCCGCGCCGCGCCGCAACGCGTGGGGAGGCAGGAGGTTTCGGTTCCGCCTGGCCAGTTTCCGTCTCGGCGAGGGTCTCTCCACACGGCGTTTTAGCGTCACGGAGGCCGCCTTCCTGCTCATCCTGGCCTATCTGACCTCCAAAGGATTGGGAGTCGTGCGGCAGACGCTCTTCAACGCGCTCTTTGGGACGGGTGCCGAGGCAACGGCCTACTACGCGGCCTTTAGCCTGCCTGATGCGCTCTTCAACCTGATCGCCGGGGGTGCGCTCACGTCTGCCTTCATCCCGGTGTTTCTTTCCTATGAGAAGGCGCACGGGGAGCGCGACGTCTGGCGGCTCACCAGCCTGGTGTTCAATGTCTTGCTGGTCGGCCTCGTGGTGCTGGTGCTCGTCGCGGAGTTGCTCGCGCCCAGCTTCGTCACTAGGATCCTGGTACCAGGGCTTCCACCTGCCGAGCGCGACCTGACCACCACGCTCACGCGGATCATGCTGGTGCACGCGCTGATCCTGGGGCTTGGCACGATTGCCACCGCGGTCCTGGGCAGCAAACGTCAGTTTCTGCTCCCCGCCCTGGCCATGGCCCTCTACGATGTCGGGGTGATCGGCGGTCTGCTGGTGTCGCTCGCCGTTCCCCGCGTGGGCATCTATGGCCCCACCTATGGGCTGCTGGCCTCGGCGGTCTGCCAGGTCGCCGTCCTGCTGCCTGGGCTGCACAAGCAGGGCGCACGTTATACCTTGCTCTGGGATCTGCGCCATCCGGGACTGCGCGAGGTGCTGCGCTTGCTGGTTCCCAACGTGCTGGCCGTGGGCATCGCGTCGACGGGCGTCATCCTGGAGACCACCTTTGCCTCCTCCCTGCCCGATCCGGCGAGCCTTGCGGCGCTGCGCAATGCCTCCCTGCTCTTTGCCCTGCCGGTCACGTTCGTGGCCCAGGTGATCGGGCAGGCGCTCCTGCCACACCTCACGACCCAGGCCACCAGTGGACGCTACGTCCGCCTGAGCCAGACCCTGGTGAAGATGGTGGGGGCCGCTGTGCTGTTGAGTGCCCTGGCCGCCATCGTGCTGGCCCTGTTCGGCAGAGCCGTGATCGTGCTGGTCTTTCAGCACGGGGCCTTTGACCCGCATTCATCCAGCCTCACCGCACTGGCCTTACTTGGCTATGCGGTGGGGCTGCCGGGTGTCGTCGCCGGCCAGCTGCTGGTCCTCAGCTTCTATGCCCTTAAGGAGGCACGCACGCCGCTGTTGACCAATCTGGCGACCCTGGGCATGCGCATCGGTCTGATCCTGCTGCTGCTGAAGGGACTCACCGGTCCCTCTGCGCTGCTGGCCCTCCCGCTGGCAGCCAGTGTAAGCGGGACACTCGAAGCCGTGCTGCTCGGCCTGCTGCTCTTCCGTCGTGTGCGCGCCCGGGTGAAGACGGATCGTGGCATGCAGCGTCTGCGGCAGCGGCGCGCATCTGCACAGCCAGCGGCTCTTGCTGCTCCCGTGCTCAAGGAAGCGGCGGAAACAAGCGGCGAAGGGCACACGGGCCGTGGCGGCAACGCACCCGTGCGAGATGACGCAGGCGGATCGTTTGCAGGTCCGCAGCACGAGGACGGAGCACGCAACAAGCAGCACATGGTGACGCCCAGGATGACGGGGCGGTTGCGATCGGCGCCGGGTGGCGTTTTCCGGTGGTTCCATCAAGGCCGGTGAGGAATGGTCGTGCGTCTCCCGGTCATCCCTCAAGTTCAGGGAGGTGGGTCAGGCCGGCTTTCCTCTGGGCGCCTGTCAGGACTGCCAGTTCACGGCGTCATTGGGATGTGAGGGCCATGGTTCTTCAAGAAGAGCCAGCAGAGCCGCCAGCCAAAGCTCCACCATCAGGAGCAGGCCCAGTATACCACTGACCGACCCAAGGGGCGGCGTGGTTACGAGCGTATCAGAGGTGGTAGTTTAACCTGATCTTTTTTGTCCACGTCTCCTGGTGAATTCCCCCGTTGTTTCTTGCTCTCATTTCCCTCGCGAAGCGCGCGAAATGCCAGTCAAAGCCTCTCCTGAACGGGAAAGAAAGGTCGGCTCTCACCAGGAGACGTGGACAACAACGACCAGGTTCCATTTCGCATTGACCGCGCATGGAAGCCGCACGAACCGTCTTGAGAAGCCAAAGCCCCCTCCCCCCTCACTCATCCCTCTCGTAGTGGGTCAATGCAGCAGTCACTTCAGCGTACTCCTCAATGAGCAGGCGTAGGCTCACCAGCGTCGGATGAGCAGTCTCCTGCTCCAGTTGTGCCAGACGACGACGCATGGCCTGGACCAGGCTTTGGGTATACCACACCTTTTCCTCTCGGCTGGGCCTCCCCCACCCCTCGGTCCCTTGCAAGTGGAGTCGTCGCAGCAACGCGCGGCTGTTCTGCAACTTGTCAGCCACCATAATCAACAGCGCGGAGACCGATGCCGCCTCGACCAGTTTGAGATAGGCTTCTTTGCGTTCCCGCCAGGGCGGCTTCGGAAACGTCTCGCTCTCGCTACAGGCTTCGACCAGATCGAGCACCGGTTGCCCAAGCGTGTCGCGAATGCGCTCCCGCGCGGCGGCTCCCTGCTCCTCAATGGCATCATGCAGGAGCGCTGCCGCGACAGCCGTTTCATCGCCCCCGTTGGTTTGGACGATCCCTGCGACCTCGAGCAGATGACCCAGATAGGGAATATCCGGAACAATCGGCTGTTTCTTGCGTTGACGACGGTGAAGTTCTGTGGCCAGTTTGACGGCCTCAACGACGCTCTCCATGATCTTCTCCTCACTGCACCAGCGTGGTGTGAAATTGACACACGCAGGGACGCGCAAACGCATGACACCACACCACACCGTGGGTGACGTGCCCTGATTCGTGGCAACCGGCTCCTGGAGTTCCCCAACCGCTGCCGCTTTTGCTGGTGAGTGCTCTCGGTCTTCCCAGGACCAGAACGAGGGTTTCTTTCACCGTTGCGTTCTGCTCTTTCTGGATCGGCGTGGATGCAGCGGCAGCATACCATCAAGCATACCAGGGGTTGATGAGACGAGGATGAGAATTGTCAACGCCAGCGTCATGTGGTCTCCGGGCAGATGGTGGTGATAGACCATCTGCGTGTCCACAAAGGAGCGCAGGTCCGCCAGCTCATCTGTGAAGACACATTCTCGCGCGATCAAAGCCTTTCTGCACCGCGTGGGCGCCAGGACACGCGATGCGCGTTCCAAGAAGCTCTTGCCCAGGCCTTGGAGACCGTGACCGCTCAAGATGCGTGGCTGGTTTCCTCCCCACGGCCCCCCCTTTCCCAAGCAAGGAAAGCTGCGCATCTGGGCCTCATCTTTCTGTTGACCGCTGGAGCGGTCGTGTGTTGATTCAGGAAATGCAGCCTCTTTGCCTTGAAAGAGATCGTCACCTCGGCCTGGATTCTTCGCGCTGGATCAACAAAGGGAGGGTGCTCTCGCTTGAAGAACCATCCGGAAGCACCAACCTACCCGAAGCCCCCACTGTTGCTAGCGTGATTGCGGCGGTACGGCCTGACCCCTCCCTTGTTGTGGAGGGACCGGCTGCGGTGGAAGTGGCTGCCCATCCCACCCCTGTGGTTGCGGGGGAACGGGCTGCCTCCAGCCTTGCTGCTGCGAAGGAACGTGTTGGCCCCATGCCTGCTGTGGTTGGAATGGTTGCGACTTCGGCCGCTGGCCCCAACCAGGCTTCGGTTGACGCTCCCAGCCATGCTGCATGAAGGGCTGCTGAGAGGTCGCCGAGTCAGATGATCCTGCTGCATGAGCGGCGCGCGCCCTGCGGTCATGGCGGAGATGACGCCAGATATAGAGAGCGACCAGCGCCACCAGCACTCCTATGATGACGATGTCCAGGCTATGGAAAATGGGAGCCAGCGTGGTGAGATTGCCCCCGATCAGTGTCCCGACATACGCCAGGAGCAGGCACCAGGGGAAAGAGCCGAGAAAGGTATAGACACAAAATGTGACAAACGGCATGCGGGTGATCCCGGCGGGCAGCGAAATGTACGTGCGCACAACGGGCAGGAGGCGCGAGAAGAAAGCGGTCGCGCTTCCATATGTCTCGAAGAACGCATCGGCTTTCTCGGCGTCGTGCTGGGAGATGAGGACAAAGCGACCATACTTGAGCAGCAGTGGTCGCCCTCCTTTGTAGCCAATGCCATAGGCGACCATCGAGCCGATCACACATCCAAGGGAGCCGGCAAGAGCCACCAGGAGTAAACCCAGCAAGGGGTTGATCCCGCTGACTATCTTCCCGGTGACCAGCATGACACCGGCCAGCGGCATCACAATTTCGCTCGGTAAAGGAATGCAACAACTTTCTATCGCCATAGCCAGTACGATACCAACCAGGCTCGTGTGCATATACACACTGGTGATAACATTCGTGAGGGATGTGGTAATATCTGCTAGATACACAATAGCCTCCTTGTAAACGCCTATGCCAGAGCACTGATGTCAGGGCTGTTCCTTCGCACGTCTCGACGTTCAACCGCTTCTCTGATGCTACGCGTCATCGTGCTTGCAAAGCAGCCAGAGCAAAGAAGCGGAGCTGGAATGACGTGCGGCTCCTGCTCTTCCTACTCTACCCGATGCATATGAATTGCAGATGAGAACCCGCTCCTTGTTTCATCGCTATCTCATCTGGAGAGGCTCTCGTTAGGTTCTCTCCCGTTCGTGAATGGACGGGAGGACATGCGCCCTGTTCTCATTTTCGTCTCATGTTCGGTTGCTATAGTAGCTTGCGGAAGGTGCGAGCACCCATCCATGGCGGCTCACCTCTTCCGCAGCGGTTCACAGCACAGAACGGAGAAAGCACACCAGATGTGGCAAAGTAGTACAGCAGGCCTCGTGACCTTGCTCACCACCTACGGCTATTGGGCCATCTTTGCCTGTATTGCCATCGAGAGTACCGGGATTCCCTTTCCCGGCGAGACCATGCTGCTGGTCGCCGCCATCTTTGCCGGCACCACACACCGGTTGTCCATTCCCTGGTCATTCTCGCAGCAGAAAGCTTCGCCATCTTGGGGGATAACATGGGGTTTTGGGTGGGCCGCGAGGGCGGCTTCCGCCTGCTGCGCCGCTACGGGCGGTACATCCGCCTGGACGAGCGCAAGCTCAAACTGGGCCTCTACCTCTTTCGCCGGCACGGGGGGAAAGTGGTCTTCTTCGGACGCTTCGTGGCGGTGCTGCGCATGTGGGCCGCACTTCCTGCTCTTCAACGCGCCTTCAGGGCATTATGTGGGCCAGCCTGGTGGGACTGGGAGGCTATTTCCTGGGAGACACCATCCATCGGCTGACGAGACCGGTCGGGATTGGCGCAGCCGTGCTGGCAGGACTCCTCAGCATCGCTTTTTTCCTCTTCTTGCGGACACAGCAACACCGCCTGGAAGAGGAGGCCGAACGAGCACTGCCAGGTCCCCTGGATGATTACCGCAAGGCGCCCAGAGGCGAGAGGCAGTCTCGTCTCCTCACCAGGCAAACGCCTGGGCGCACGGAGCGTTCCCACCAGCGGATCGGCGAGGAACAACCCACGGTGCTGGTCTGCGAGACGTTTGATCGCGTGGGTCAGGCGTTCGCTCAAAGGCGGCAGCAGGCCAGTACGCGATCCCATACCGGCGAAGCCGAGAAAACCGTCTTTCATAAAATTATGTTCGTAAAGGAGACCGTTGTTCATGAATAAGCAAACACTTTTCTGGGGGGGCATCCTGCTGTTTCTGGTGGGTGTGGCTGCGGGGATCTTTTTCCTGATCCCTGGTATTCCTCACATTATTGCCGACTCGACCATGCATATCAAACACGCCATCGCCGCTTTCGCGCTCGGGGTGCTGGGCATCCTTGCCTCGATCGTTAATCGCCCAACAGCACGCGCCAAATAAGCACACCTGGAGTCTGGTCAGGATGGCGACCTTTTTCTCGGAAGCCGCGAGTGTGTCCGCCCCGAGAGAAAGAGGTCCGAAGACGAACCAAGGCGCAAGAAAAAGGGAACACATGAATCTGAACTTCTGGCAAATGCTCGTCCTGGCGCTGCTCCAAGGGGTGACCGAGCTTTTCCCGGTCAGTAGTCTGGGCCATACCGTGATCCTGCCTGGACTGCTGGGCTGGGGCGATCTCGTGCGCAATCAGCAGTTTCTACCGCTCATTGTGGCTTTGCATCTTGGCACGAGTATCGCGCTGGTGGCCTATTTCTGGCGAGAGTGGTATCAGGTGGGACGCACCCTCGTCGTCAGCATCAGGCAGGGGGAGATCCGCACGGGAACCCAGGAGTGGGTGGGCTGGCTCATCATCATTGGGTGCGTTCCCGCGGGGTTGCTCGGCGTCTCCTTAGAGACCCCGCTCAAACAACTGTTCGCCACTCCTCTGGTGGCTGCCGGCTTTCTGGTGGTCAATGGCTCGATCCTCTTGCTGGGGGAGGCGTTGCGTCGTCGCGCACACACGCCGGTGGTCAACGCGACCACTGAAAGACTGGGGAGACAAGGGATACCAGCAGTTTCTCGTACCTGGGAGCCGTTGCAACGTCCTGTTGGGATGCTGAATAGAGCCACACTGGAACGTTCGCCGGACCCGCAAACGAGACCGGCGCGTTCCCTGGCCTCGCTTTCCTGGAAAGAGGCACTGCTGGTCGGTCTGGCACAATCGCTCGCTCTCATTCCTGGGATTTCCCGCTCGGGCACCACGATGGTCGCGGGACTGGGAGTGGGCCTCTCCCATGAGGATGCCGCGCGCTATTCCTTCCTCCTGGGAACGCCGCTCATCGGGGCGGCCGCGCTGCTCGAAGTGCCCCAACTCTTTGGTCTGCCTGTCGCAACCCTGGGTTTGGTGCTCCTGGGAATGGGCGTGGCTGGGGTGGCAGCGTACTTGAGCACGAAATTTTTGCTCAAGTACTTTGAAAGGGGGCGTCTCCATCCCTTTGCCTATTATTGTTGGTGGGCAGGATTCGTGTCGCTGCTTTTTTTCTTGGCGGTGCGATAACGGCTGGAAGTGCTCCGAAACCGGCAAACAACGCCAATGCATACACATCGTAAGCAAAACACAAAGCATTGAATCTCATGGAACTGATCGGTCAAGAAAAACAGCTCTACGCGGGTCGGCGAACCTGTGACGGGCACGAAGGAGAGGTCTGTCTGTCTTATGCCAGCAATGAGCACGAGGCGTTTCACCGCCTCGCCCGCCGGATGTTCGCCACCAGGTTGGTTGAGAAACACCGTTTCGCTGATCCTACACTCAGGCTGACAAAAGAGCAGATTGAAACGGTGTTGTGGGAATCTGAGCGGTTTGCCGTCTTTCCGGTGGTATTCGATCCCACAGGCATCGCGACTCTTGCGAGTGTGAGCTTGCGCCAGGGTGTGAAGAAGGAGTCTGTCTGATGCTTTTGCTTATCCTTGTGGAAAGTCACACAGCCCCGATGTTCACCACTATGCTCAATCTGCTGGGTGGATGTACCCTGGTATGTGTGCTTGGTTTCTGGATCAGCCTGGTGGTTTGGGTCTGGCGTGATAGTCATGCACGCACCACCGATCGCCGGTTCCAGCGCATCTTCACGCTCCTGGTAGCGCTCCTCTTTCTCTATCTGTTCCTCCGTCCTCGCCAGACGCGAGCGGAGGAATACCAGCAACGCATCGATGAAGAGTCCAGGCTTTCCGAACTGGCGGAACGTCGTACCTGCCCAACGTACCAGACATACCTGACCGACGAGTTTCAGGTCTGCCCGACCTTTGGCAACGTGCTGAGGCGACCCTGTCCCCGAGGTCCTCGTCTCCTCAACCTGCAGTGGCAATTTTGCCACAGGTCGCGCTCTGACGCTCGTGGGTCGTGCGCCTGGAGCCGTTCCTTTCCCTCTGCCCCAGCGCTCGACCTGGACTGGAAGCACCATCTGAACAGAAAAAGAAAATCAAACAACGAAGGAGTCAAAAACCATGAAACAGAATCTGTTTACGCTCTTAAAACATCCGGCGCTCTTTGTTGGGGGCATCATTGGCACGCTCGTGTGCCTGCTCCTGGGGATCTATTACGCGATTCCTGGGGTCTACCATGTTTCCCTGGGCCATTCCCATCCTCCTCTGGACCCGAAACTGGACTATATGGCAGGCTTTCTCGTCCTCGCGGTGATCTGTGCAGGCATCGCGGTCCTGGCCCGTCGCGTCGCACGGGCTGCGTCGTGAGAAAGGCAGAGAGGGTATGCAATGGGCTGTCGCTTTTGCTGCGTTTCTGGCCTCAGCGGTAGACTTTGTGGAGGCGTTAACGATTGTGCTGGTCGTCGGCGTGACCCTGAACTGGCGCAGTTCCCTGGCTGGCGCGTTCAGCGCAGTGGCCACACTCGCGGTGATCATTGGGACCTTTGGGGTGGCCCCGGTCTAGTTTGTGCCCCTGGATGTGCTGCGCCTTATCGTTGGCATTTTGCCGATTCTCTTCGGCTTGAAGTGGCTAAAAAAAGCTATTCTGCGCTCAAGCGGTTTTAAAGCGCTCCACCACGTAGAGCCAATGAGCCGTCGTGCTGGCTGGCGCAAAGGAAAGGAAACCATGATGGTCAAACGTTCTTTCAGTCTAGGCAATACGCTCGTTTTCTGTCTCGTACTGCTCGTGGGGTGTACGACAGGCGGGTCTCAGTCCACTATGACCCCCACTGCTACACCAACCAGCCCGACAGCAGTACCTCATTCTACCATGACCCCCACTGCTACACTAACCAGCCCGACAGCAGTACCTCATTCCACTATGACCCCCACTGCTGCGCCAGCCAGCACGACGGCCCATTGGCTCTACGTGGTGGATGATGGAGCAATCTCGATCTATGATATCGACAAGAACCATGCCCTGGTGAAACACATCCCGATTCCTGAGACCGGCAAGCGTGGGGTGGCATTCGCGCCGAGCCTGGGCCTGCTCTACATCAGTTTTTGTGGCGCGACCACCTGCAATGGGAGCCACGGCAATTTGCTGGCGTATGACCTCGTGCACAATAGGGTGGCGTGGAGCGTCTCCTATCCTTTCGGGGTGGATCAGTTTGCGGTGACACCTAACGGTTCCAAGATCTACATGCCGCATGGGACGGATTCCTCAGATGGCACGACCTCGGTTCTTGATGCACGCAATGGCAAGGTCATTGGCTCGATCTACACAGGCACCAGTGGGCACAATACGATTGTCTCGCTCGATGGGACTCAGGCCTATTTGGCCGGCTATGTTGGTGGCAATTATAGCTACGTGCATGTCGTCAATCCAGCGACCGACCAGGTGATCTTCACCGCAGGGCCAACCACCAATGGCATCCGTCCGTTCACCGTGAATGGCAAGCATTCGTTGCTGTTCACGACTTCCTCAAACACCTGCGGGTTCCAGGTGCTGAGTCTGATCACCGGGAAGGTGGTTTCCAGCACGGTTTTCAGTGGTTCCTGCGCCTGGACGCCCAGTACTGCCCCCAGTCATGGCATCTCACTCTCCCCTGATGAGAAGCGGGTGTATGTGATGGATGCACCTTTGGATCAACTTGAAGTCTACGATGTCAGTGGACTCCCTGCGGTGGCACCGCGCTTCGTTGCCACGGTGCAACTGACTTCGCTCAGCGAGTGGGAGACTCCTTGCCAGACGTATTGTGAAAAAGAAGGATGGGTCTTGAATGACCTCTCCGGCCGCTATGTCTACGTTGGCGATGCGGGGGATGTCGTGGATACCAGCACACTGCGCGTTGTGAAAACCCTTCCAGCGCTTGAGAACACGCGGGAGATGCTAGAAATTGAGTGGGCGAATGGCACGCCAATCGCTACGAGCACGCGCTTTGGCCTGGGGCACGTGACCAGCTAGCTCTCATCGCGTTGGCCCTCTTGCGCCATGTTCGGCACTTCCGCCTGGAGTGCAAGAGTCTGGACGCCCGCCGTTGCCGGAGGAAGTGCCGATGCACAAACAGCAGAGAAAAAAAGCAGTGCATTGCTCCACCAAAAATCTTACCCAGCAGTGTGTTCAACTGGCGGTCAGGAAATCCTGGTTGCCTTCTCTGCTGGCGAGGTCAGTGCGGGTGATAGGCCACGGATCACTTCTTCTTGCCACTGCTCCTCAAAGGGTTGCGAGCCGTTGGGCTTGTATTTTTCGCATTCCTCACTGAAGGGTGCGGATGTGCAAGGGCTGATAGCGTTCGGGGGAGAGCCTCGGTACAAGGTGCGGAATCCTGCTGCCGGATCGGGGACGCTCCCCCTCGGCAGGAAGCGTTCCCGCTGTACAGTATTCCGCGGAAAAGACGCGGATGGGAGCAGAAGGGGTATCTTTGCGCGATACTGAGCGAGGGGGCTCTCGCTGTCCCTCATTCCTCCTGATCCAGCAAATGATAGACACCTGATGTCAGATGAACTCATGTCGCGATACTGTTCAGATTGATCCTTGTCTGATAGACTGAGGTCATGACGCAAGAAGAAGAAATTGCCCACCTGAACAAGCGACTCAGCGAGGTACTCGAACGGCTCAATGAGGTGTTGGAGCAACTGAGCAAGGCCCAGGAACGGGAGAGCCAGCACCTGGAGCAGGTGAGCGCAATGCAGGCGGAAAATCACGCGCTGAACAAGCAGTTGGCAGCGGCTCACCAACGCATCGAGGAGCTGGAGAAGCAAAAGACGCCCCTGCCCCCGTTCATCAAAGCCAATGTGGTCAAACCCCAAGCCGAAGCCAAGCAAGAGCGGAAGAAGCGCGATCCCAAGCACAATCACGGACGGAAGCGCGAAGCCCCAACGCAGGTCATTGAGCATCGTATCAAGTACTGTCCAGTGTGTGCGAGTGCGCTGGGAGGCATCAGCGTGGCCCGTCGGCGACAAGTGATCGAACTGCCCCCGCCTCCGCCCGTGGAAGTGACCGAGCACGTCGTGTACCACGGCTGGTGCAGCCACTGTACTTGCATGGCCTGTCGATCAGGAGTGGAGAGATCGTCGCACTGGCCCAGCGCGTGCAAGCACAGATGGAGCCGCAGTTGGCCGACCGCGTGTCAGCAGATGCGCGCCAGCCCGGCGGTGCAGATGGATGAAACGGGCTGGCGCGAAGAGGGAGTGAATGGCTACGTCTGGTGTGCTTGTACGCCGCAGTGGCGCTATTACGAGTACCATCACTCGCGAGGCAGGGAGGTGGTCAAAGCTGTGCTCGGCGCAAGCTTCGAGGGGGTCTTGGGCTCTGACTTCTACGCTTCCTACAATGTGTATACGGGACTGCATCAACGCTGCTGGGTGCATCTGTTACGCGATCGCCACGAGCTGAAAGAGCAGTATCCCGAGGACGCTGAGGTGCGAGCCTCGGGCCAAGGACGTCAAAGCCATCTATGACCGGGCCGTCGCCTACCCCGGGCCTGATCCCAGCTTGCCTCCGACCAAGCAAGAGGCCGCACGGCGCAGGCAACAGCATGCCCTCGAGCAGGACCTGTGGCAGCTGTGTGCCCCGTATGCGCACACGTCCTCGCCCTTGCATAAGCTGTGTGAGCGCGTCGAACGCTTCTTGCCCGAGTTGTTCGTCTTTGTGGCGATGCCAGGGGTGCCAGCGGACAACAATCTCGCCGAGCGCAGTGTGCGTCCGCTGGTCATTGCGCGCAAAATCAGTGGGGGAACGCGGAGTCAAGGGGGCAGTGAAACCCGCATGGGTCTCTTCAGTCTCTTTGGCACTTGGGCTGCGGAGGCGACTCAATCCGTTCCTACAATGCCTCGCTGTCCTCTCCCATCGCCAGTCTTTACCACAAATGTGAACAATATCGTGTTGTCAGCAGAATTGACAGATATGAGGCTTGCATTTACTATAAAGAACGGCCAGTCGTTTGTATGCTTAGAACAGAGGTGAACGATGGAGACCCATCCTTGCACAGCTGACCGCGGGGGGAATACGTGATGAAAACCGCTGCTCGTCTCTTTTCCCATCTTCCAGGCGGCGTGAAGATCCGTAGCTTGCTCGCGCTCGCAGTCATTCTGCTGGCCGCCTGGCTGATCGTCGAATCACCTCTCTTCCATCAAAGTGCGCCGCCGAGCCTGCATTTGACGGACCTCCACTCGGTCGACCAGTTCCAGAGCCTCTTCAATGCGGACGTGGGAACCCCACGCCTGGTCCTCATGCTCTCCCCCACCTGACCCACCTGCCATGCTGGTGCCAGTTGGGTACGAACAGAGATCTTAGAAAAATACCGCACTGCCAGGGTGCGCGTCTATGCCATCTGGACGGTCAAACTCACCTTTGATGCGCGGGACCAGTGGGACGGAGGAGGACTCACCGACCCTCGTGTCATCCACCTGTGGGACCAGCAAGATCTTGTCGGGGATTGGTTCGTGGCTCATCTACCAGGCAATCAAGCGAACGACTGGGATGCGTACTGGTTATTTGGCTCCACAGCCACCTGGACGACCCAGCCACCACCCCTGATCAGTTCGGGCAGCACGGTCATTGGGGAGAAGGATGCGCTGGCACAGGGTATCGCTCCCTTGCTCAAGGGGTAGTGTCTGCTGCTTCCCGCGCATCGAGCTAGGAGGAGGGAAACGAGCATGGCTCTTTCACAGCTTGGTCTGCTCGCGGCCTTTGGAGCAGGGCTGCTGTCCTTTCTTTCACCGTGCGTCTTGCCGCTCGTTCCTGGCTACCTGTCCTATCTGGCAGGAACGAGCGTCCAGGAGGCCCAGGGCAAGCCCACGGCCAGCTTTCGGGTGAGTCTACATGCCCTCTGTTTCGTGCTGGGCTTCACCCTGCTCTTTACGCTGCTCGGAGCCGCAGCCGCCCTCGTGGGCCTGGCCTTGCACACCTACCAACAGTGGCTGGCGCGCATCGCCGGGCTGCTGCTCATCCTTTTTGGCATCGCGCTCACTGGGCTGGTGCCAATCCCGTGGCTATCCAGGGACCATCGTGTGCAGGTGCAGCCAGGCCGATCGGCCTGGTGGCGCTCAGGACTCATCGGCATGGCCTTTGGAGCGGGCTGGTCGGCCTGTAGCGGCCCTCTTCTGGGCGCGGTCCTGGTGCTGATCACCGTCAGATCACAGCTTTTGCAAGGGGTCATCTTCCTGCTGGCCTATGCGCTGGGCCTGGGTGTGCCGTTTCTGCTGGTCGGTCTCCTGTTGGATCGTGCGAGCAGGCTCTTGCGCCCGATCCGCCGCTATACCGGCCTCCTCTCGTTCCTCGGAGGCGTGATCCTGATTGTGATGGGCATGCTCCTGCTCACGGGCCGGTTGGATCAACTCGCGAATCTGCTCTTCCCGTTTTCCTTTTCCCCCTGAGCGGGGCGCGTCGAGGAGGGGAACCGGAGTGGAGCGAGGCAGTTGGTCAGAGGCGTGTCATCCGTGGTCCTTCTCTGTCGTTGTGTCGCGGGTTGCCCGAGATGAGCACCCGGGCCAGAGCCTCGGCTGACCGCGTACCTGATGGCACCTGAAGACATCCCATCAGAACTCGAAGTGATTTTTGGCACGTGCGAGCGGATCGCCAAATGGAGCTGCTCCTGATGGCACCGGGCAAGTTTTTTTGCAACGGATACGGCACCTCTGTGCAAAGAGCTTCACGTGGGGAGGTTTGCTGCACATCTTTCTTTGGAGAAGGTCATGATGATGGAACGCGTCTATCACGAAGGGATCAGGGAGCCATTGCACTGGATTGCCCTGGCCGTGTTTGAGCCAACCCGCTTTCGGGCAGCCTATGAGCAAAGAGTATAAAAACCCGGCATCGACTGTGCCTGTGGTGGCGACAGCTCGCTGAATCTCGCGTGCAGTCAGGGATGGAACACGCGTCCTTCCCCCATTTTCGGGAAGCTACTTCCCCTTCTCCACTCGACGGTTCAAGCCGCATCAAGCCGGTGAAGATCGAGCCGTCGTGTGGATCTCTGTGGCGGAGAGGCAATGCGCCACCCGCCCGGTTCGTGTCCTCAGACCATGTAGCTGATGTCCGAGGCGCTCGTGGGGTAGGCGTAGACCATCTGTTTGAGATCGGTTGCACGTAGCCCGGTGCGTATTGCCAGGGCGAAGAGATTGATCGTCTCCTCGGTATGCAAGCCCAAGAGGTGCGCCCCCAGGATGCGCTCGGAACCTTCCTCGACGAGCACCTTGAAGCCGGTGTGCGGCAAGGCCACCCGCCGCGAGGAATACCAGCTTGAGGTGTCCTCGTGGTGCGTCGTAAAGCGCAGACCCTGCGCGCGAGCCGCTTCCTCAAGAAGGCCCACGCGGGCCAGAGGGGGAGTCGTGAAGACCACGCTCGGAATCCCGGTATAATTCGGGGTGTGCCGGTTGCCCTCCAGGAGGTTGCGGGCCACGATATCGCCCTGCATGCCCGCGACCGGCGTCAGGGGGAATCCGCCGCTGGCGACTGCGTCCCCCGCTGCGTACACGGCTGGATTGGTCACGCTTTGCAGGTACTCGTTCACCAAGACGCCTTCCTTTTCGTGTAACACTCCTGCCACCTCCAGGTCGAGGTCGTCGATTTCCGGCACGCGTCCGGCGGCATGCACCACCAGGTCGGCTTCGACCGTGTGCTCCTGCGCTCCCGTCCGCGCGTGGACGAGCAGGTGGTCGCCCTGCCGCTCGATGGCCGCGACGGCCATATTAAGCCGGACCTCGACGCCGAGTTCCCTGGTCGCCTGCACCAGTTGGGAGACCAGGTCAGGATCAAATTGCTTGAGGGGACGGCTTCCCCGGTGGAGCACCTGGATGCGGGCCCCGGCACGCGCCGCGATGTGCGCGAACTCGAACGCGATGTAGCCACCGCCGACGAAGACAATACGCGGCGGCAGGTTATCAAGTTCCAGAAACTGCGTGCTGGTGGTCAGGAGTTCCTCGCCCGGTATCCGAAGCCGGGCGTGCTGCGCGCCGGTCGCGATCACCACGTGGCGACCGGCGAGGGTCTCATCGCCCACCTGGACGGTCGTGCGGTCGACGAAGCGGGCCCGTCCATGCCACATCGTGATTCCCGCCCCGGCGAAGCTGCGTTCGGTGCCCTCTGGCACTGGATCGGTGAAGGTGCGCTTGAAGCGGATCAGATCTGGCCAGCTGAGGGACAGGCCCGGCGCCAAGACACCCTTGCCCTGCATGCGCCAGCTCCAGTCCACGAGTTCGGCCACACCGACCAGCACTTTCTTGGGGTCGCACCCACGATTCTCGCAGGTCCCCCCGTAAGGCCGGGAATCGACAACGGCCACGCTCCAACCGGATGCGCGGCAGGGGTAGGCGACGTTCTGGGCCGCCGAGCCGGTGCCCAGGACGATGACATCAACGTTCGTAGTCACAAGAGTTCCTCCTCACTGTTCTGAAGTCCGCTTGGTCTTCCCCATCGTCGTGAGCAGCAGCTGGCCGTCATTCGCGCTGCCCTGCGTCTACTAGAAACGACCGATCACGCATCTACCTTTGAGACGTTTCCATCATGAAGCCCAACCCGGCTATGGATGCGTTGACCCGTCGGGCAAAATCGCACCTTTGAGTGATCTGACATCTGCTAATTGCCCATTTACGATGTGGGCACCGCGTAATAAGGCATCGGTCAAGTTAGCACCCGTTAATGTGGCACCAGTCAAGTCGGCATCGGTCAGGTTAGCCTCGATCAAGTTGGCATCGGTCAGGGTGGCATTCGTCAGGATGGCATCCGTCAGCATCGCAGAGCTCAGGTCAGCAGCAAATAGGTGTGTATTGCTCAGGTTGGTGTGGGTCAGGTTAGCATGGCTCAAGCAGGCCAATGTCAGGATGGTACCAGTCAGGTTAGCACTGCTCAGGTTAGCACTGCTCAGGTTAGCGCTGCCCAGGTAGTCAAAGGAGAGCACCGCCTTCATCAAGCTTGCATCGGTCAGCGTGGCATCACGCAGAGAGGTAAAGATCAGGATAGCTCCACTCAGGTAAGCATGGGACAGCGTGGCCTCGTCAAGAGTTGCCCCGATCAAGTTGGCACCAGTCAAGTCGGTCGCGGTCAGATTGGCGTCGCTCAGGTTAGCATCGTTCAGGTTGGCATTGCTCAGGTTGGCGGTGGTCACATTAGCCTCAAACAAGAAGGCATCGGTCAAGTCAGCATTGCTCAGGTTGGCCCCGGATAGAGTAGCTCCACTCAGGTAAGCCCCACTCAAGTTAGCGTTGCTCAGGGTAGCGCGGCTCAGGTCGGCATTGCTCAGGTCGGCCCCGGTCAAATCAACGACCGGATGAGCATTGTTGATGAGACCTGACTCGTACAGGAACTGTACCAGGACGCCTTTACGGAATGGGTCCAGGCTCCGCAACGCCGTCACTGTCCGCGCTCGTGCTAACTGCCTGACCTTGGGATCATGCACATTTTGATTGAGCAGCAGTTCTGACATGCGATCAAGGTAGGTATTCAAGGTGGCCTCCCGCTGCTGATCCTCTGCAATCGCGCGGGCCGTATCACGTTGCTGCTGGCTAATCGCCAGGGCCGTGTCATGTTGATTCTTGATCAACGCATCGCTCATCTGGCTTTGCCGGGCAACGAACCAGAGCGTCCCTAGAGCCAGCACCAACGGAATGGCAAGTACTCCGAGCAACTGCAGCCAGTCCCACAGGGTCTTCTCGGAGAACCCTAACCACTTCCACTTCTTCCTCCGAAAGGACGCGAGCCTCTTTTGGTCTCGAGGCGATAATGGGGGCAACCAGAGTTTGTCTTCGGTTAACATCCGTATTTCTCCTTAATCCTCAGGTTCTACGCCTCAATGTATGCTGCGCCACATATGAGAAAGGTCAAGGACAGGAGATTGCTGGACGCATCAGTGACCTCCTTGTGTGGGGTCGCTTTGCTCTTCCGCCCTGGTTGCGATGACTATTGCATAGCCAAACTGCCGCGCCTGTATGGCTGTCGCTGCCGTTTTCGCCATCGTTTTAGCCTGCTCAACGTCAATTTCACCTGGTAGGGTGATCTTGTTGAGTTTTACCAGTAGCTCCG
>WNFG01003025.1_pt1 | contig 20210 bp, 13 predicted proteins | sample 5400431 | NCBI WGS metagenome assembly WNFG01 (sample SAMN13153346, study PRJNA577476) | soil metagenome | isolation source: 120 cm saprolite under Douglas fir tree site 2 hole 3 replicate 2 | place: USA:California | collected 2015-04-18 | reverse complement strand
TCTCTGAAATCGCAGCGGTGACCCTCGCTAATGAAAAGGACCGTCTGCTAGACGTATTTCGTGTCCAGCTACAGAACGAGGCGGCCGGGACGATTGAGCGCGTGATCGCTAGCTCGAAAGAAGAATTGACTCGGCGGGCCCTGAAAGTATTGAACGAGGCAGCGGAGACCACAGTCCGAACGAGCCACGAGCGCTTGACTGGGGCTATCGAGCAAGATATAGAAAACTGAGCCAACGCGGCGACAGTATGGTGACTTCCACGATTGAGCGGCTGCAACGCAGCCTCGAAACCTCACACACCGAAGCAGCAGCCCGCTTCGTATCGCGGCTGCGAGACCAGGTCGCGCCTCTGCTTGAAGAAGCAAAAGCGGATCTTCAGAAGCTGACGGCTTCTCAGACCGTTTTCAAGGAAGAATCGCAAGCGATTTACGCGCGAGTCACGAACGAACTCGAAAGCGGCGTTAACACAAGATTGAAACAGGCTCACGACGAACTGGACAAAAGCTCCGCTGCAGTTTTGAACGAGTGCAACGAAAAGTTACATAAGCTTTCGCAAACTTCCGAAAATGCTGCGCGAGATACCATACAGACCCTGATCGCGTGGGCTGCGGGCGATGCTAAAAAGGACCTGGAAGAGCGAGCTGCAGAGATTTCTAACAGTTTCACCGGGCAGCTTGAAGGTCATATTCGCAATTATCTCGAATTCATCGGCGACTCGATTGCTGAGTTTCCAAAGAAAACTCCGGCCCCTTAACTCAATTCACGTTGGTCGCCGCCGTCGCTACGTTGCACGGCGCGCGACCGGAATATGAATTCACGGCGGAGCAATTGCGCCACAAGCGGACTCCTATGCGGTTTCTATGTGGTGAGCGCGGTCCATTCGGCGGATTAGATGTTGCGCGCCGGGCTGTGGAGCTGATGCCAAACGCCCGGCTGCATGAAATGAATGCTGGGCACCTGCCTTTTCTCGATGACCCAACCGAATGCAGCAAGATCGTTAAAGAATTCTTCTCCCCGTAAGTGTCGCACTTGAAATGAGGGCGAGAAACGGGGGAAATTTGTTCATTCCGGCAATCTTGCGTGCCAAGTCCCGATAAGCATTCTTCTAAAAAAATGACCGCTAAGTTATTCATTCTTCAGGGAAGACAAAGCCGCTTTCTTCCGCACCTGTCCGGGCGGAGCCCAGTCAATTACTTCTCGAAGAGATGCCGGCTGTGCCCGGGTAACTCATCCGAGTAATGACGCGTCTAAGCATGCAAGACGCGGGTAGCGGATAGAACTGCCGCTTCCTTTGGGCCATGAATTATGGAACTTTGGAAGCGTGATGTCAGTATCTTACTAGGGCTCGAAGGGGCGTGAGAGGTGTTGGCTAGAAGATTCGCCGTTTTGCTCGCGTTGATTGCTGGTTTTGGAATCTCGATTGCCGCGCAGCAAGCTCCGGACACGAATGCTGCCGGTCAAGTGCGTCTCGCCGGTGTCGTGCGCACGGCTGAGGGAACACCCGTTCCCGGCTCTACGCTGCGTGTGATCCAGACTTCCACTGGAAAAGCATGGGTAAGCTGGACAGACGAGGGCGGAAAATTTGATTTCCCCGCCCTTCCCGCCGGACATTATCACGTGGAAATTTCTCAGCTTGGTTTTGCGCCCGCAAACAGGGAAATTGATTTGCCCGGCGGTTCGCAATCCCCGCTCGAGTTGAAGCTGGATGTTGGAACGCTTGCGGCGATCAGCGCCCCCTCCGCGGCGGAAAGCGCAGCGAAAACGTTATCTCCAAACGCGCAGGCACCAGGTGAACCGGCGAAGCCCGGACCTTCCGGCGCGGCCCAGCCGAATTCCGGATCTCCTTCGTCTCAAGCTCCGGACGCGGCCTCAGCGAGCAACGGACCAGCAGCGTCTCCCGGCAGTTCAGGAACAGGCAGAAGACCCAGCGGCGGGTACGGAGGGGCGCAAGGCGGCAGCGCTGGTGGCACACGCAACGAGCAACCCGGCGGAGCTGGTTCAGGAGGCGGGCGTCGCGCCTTCCAGCAAGTCGGACTGAATAGCCAGAACCAAAACAATACCCCTGAGAATGCCGGCGAAGAGCAGAATGTCGCCGAAGCGGGCGGACAGCTCGGCCAAGCCGCCTCCGCCGATGCCGTGCAGATGATCGGAACGGTTGCGATGGGTCAGACCACCAACCAAGTAGGTGGCTTCCCGCAGCCCGGTGATTTTGGTCCCGGAGGCCCGGACATGCGGGGCGCATTTGGAAACGTGGTCAATACGATCCCTGGACAAGCTGCGCCTGGCGGCTTCGGGGGGCCGGGAGGTCCCGGCGGCGGGGAATTCGGTGGCGGACCAGGTGCTGGACCAGTGTTCATAACCCGCGGCGGAGGTGGCAACCGCGGGCCGGCGCAGGGCCCGCCTCAGGGAATCGAGGCGATCATGGGTACGCAGCGTCTGATGCGCCAGCGCGTCAACCGCGTGCACTTCAGCTTCTACGACTCCTTTGGCGACTCGGCCTTGGACGCCAGACCCTACTCGCTGACAGAATCAAACCCGCCGAAGATTTCCGGGTGGACAGAGAGTGCCGGTGTGAACATCGGTGGGCCGTTGAAAATTCCGCACATCTATGACGGCACAAACAAGACATTTTTCAACATCAACTTTGGCGGCACGTGGTCGCGCAGCCCGGTCGACCAGTTCGCGAATGTGCCTACTGATGCCGAGCGCAACAACGGAGATTTCTCCGCGGCTTTGGGAGCGGCGCTCTACCGCACACCCGCTGGGGCTACCACCACAAATCCCGCAGGCAACACACCGATCATGGTGACGGAAACGAACGGCGCTAGCATGCAGGCGCTTCAGGGAATGATTTTTCGCCCATCGGATCGCGAGGCCTATGTTGGAAATATTGTTCCCGGGCCGTTCGACCCGGTGGCGATCGGCCTGCTTAACTATATCCCGCATGAGAATCTCCCCGGCCAGAGATTGAACTATCACCTGCGGACCAATCTCCCCGGATTGAGCAACCGGCTCAACGTGAACATCACGCACCAGATTTCCTCGAAGCTCAGCCTGCAGGTGAACTACAACCTCAGCAACGGGACTTCCCACTCGCTAAGCAGTTTTCCCGGCATCGAAGGGAACACGTTCACGCGCGGGCAGAGCGTGATGATCGGGTTGACGCAAAATTGGACTAAATCGTTCATCCACACGTCCCAGTTTTATTTTTCGCGCAACCGTTCGCTGGGCCTGAACGAGTTCTCCAATCTGACCGACATCAGCTCGCAGCTCGGCATCGCCGGAGTTTCGACCTCCCCGTTTGATTACGGTTTGCCTTCGATCAGCTTCACTAATTTCACCGGTTTGAACGATCCGAATCCATCGCTGAACCGCAGCCAAACGTATCGTTACGTCGATAGCGTGCGTTGGATAAAGGCGAAACACACGGTCGGGATCGGCGGTGAAATTCGAAAAATGGACGTTAACCGGAATACCGATCCCGCGCCGAATGGGCAGTTTTCGTTTACGGGATTGATGACCAGCCTTTTGACCTCGACTGGCAGCCCGGACACCGCTTCAGCCACCGGAAATGATTTTGCCGATTTTCTTCTTGGCTATCCTGCAAACGCAAAGGTCCAATTCGGCGACACCGCCACGTACTTCCGCAATTGGGGCTTCGTCGGATACGCCTCCGATGACTGGCACATGTTCCCCCGGTTCACCGTGACGTACGGCATCCGGTACGAGGCCTTCACGCCGCCCACGGAAATTAATGGGCATATCGCGAACCTCCAAGTGAGTTCGGACTTCACTCAGGTGCAGTGCGTCACTCCTGTGCCGGTTGGAACTTGCATCGCGGGGCCGCAGCAATCGCTGTTCCACGGAAATTACAACAACTGGGCGCCACGGTTGGGGATTGCCTGGCAGCCTCCCGGAAAATGGTTCTCGGGACAGCATCAGATGACGCTGCGCGCTGGATACAGCATGTTTTACGTGGAGTCCTACTTGAACACTCTCGCGGGTGAAATGGCCAACCAGCCTCCTTTTGCGGTGGTGAACACGCAGATCGCGCAGGTTGGCGCCACAACGCCACTCACGATTGAGAATGGTTTGTCGGGGGCGTCACCGGGAAAGGTGACCAATACGGTTGCGGTGGATCCGAACTATCAAGTTCCCTATGCGATGATCTGGAATGCTTCGATCGAATACAACCTGTTAAGGAATACATTCGTTGAAGTGATGTACACGAGGACCCGGGGCTTGCACCTCGACCAGCTTCTTGGATTCGGTCCGTCGAATTCGACTCCGAACGCGGCGGGCTTCACCTATGACACCAGCGGAGCAATCGCCAATTTCAATGCCTTACAAGTGCGTCTGCAGAAGCGCATGAGCCATGGACTTATGTTCATGGCGAGATATACCTATTCAAAATCGCTCGACGATGCCAGCACGATCGGCGGCGGCGCTCAAACGGTGATTCAAAACAACGCGGATCCGCGCGCGGACTACGGACGATCTCCGTACGATATGCGTCACCAGTTTCTAGGCAATTTTACGTATCAACTGCCATTTGGCGACCGCCAGCGCTTTGCCACGAAAGGCTGGCAGAAATCTGTCTTTGGAGCCTGGCGGATTAGTTCGAGTTTCACCGCGCATTCCGGCACTCCTTATACGGTGAGAGTCTTCTCGAAAAATACGGCGTGCCAGAACGTTCCCGGCGTCAACTCCGAACGCGCGGACCTAATCGCCGGCGAGGCTATCGCGCTGGCAAACCCGACGGTGCAGGAATGGTTCAATACAGCGGCATTTCAAGCGCCGGCGGGATGCTTCGGCGACTCCGCGCGGAATTCAGTGACCGGCCCTGGCGCGTTCACCATAAATTCAGGTCTGTCAAAGACGATTCAATTCGGGCGCGATGGCCTGCGGCGGCTCGATTTCAGTTGGAACACTACGAATCTGCTCAACCATGTGAACTACTCGGGCCTGTCCACGGTGTTTGGCTCCCCCACGTTTGGCCAAATTACTGGAGCCGGAGCGATGCGAAGCATGCAATTCACGACGCGGGTAAACTTCTGATGCGGGCTCAAAACACAGCAGCGCGCCGGCTTCTCGCACTCCTTGCGGTGACTGCCCTGCTGACTGCGCCGATGGGGGCGCAGAATTCGCAATCGCAGCCCCAGCAGCAGACTCCGCAGGTCGACCCGCGGCAAGCGCCGGCACCGCCGCCTGCACCCCTACCCCGGGGAAAGGGGACGATTCGGTCGACCGTCGACTTGGTCGAGATCGACGTGCAGGTCACAGACCGAAATGGCAAACCGCTCAAAGGATTGAATCAGGAACAGTTCACCGTCACCGAAGACGGCAAGGCGCAAAAGGTCTCCACGTTCGATTACAACGACATCGAGAAATTAGAAACCGCCAGTGCGACCGAAGAGGCGCCGATAATGGTTCCGATTGGGAGCGTCGCTTCTTCGCAGCCAATCAAGGCCATGGTGCACGACCACCGGATGATCGCGCTGTTCTTCGATCTGACATCGCTGCAGCCCGATGACTTGCTGCGTTCGACCCGCGCCGCCGAGAAGTACCTTCGTGAGCAGATGACTCCCGCCGATCTGGTGGGAATCTTCGCCTTCGGCAACACTCTGAAGGTGATCGCTAATTTCACGAACAACCGCGAATTGCTGCAACAGTCCGTGGAAGCTCTGATTCCCGGCCACGAAGCAGCCCTGGCCCAGTTGGCCGAAGCCGCCACTGCGGCAAACGGCGAAGCCGCCGTCACAGAAGACACGGGCGCGGCGTTCACGGCCGACGACACCGAATTCAACGTCTTCAATACCGACCGGAAGCTCGCCGCGATGGAGGCGGTCTGCGAAGTCCTGGAGGGCATCCCCGGCAAAAAATCCGTGATTCAATTCACCAGCGGCGTCACGCAAACCGGCGAGGAGAACCGCTCACAACTCATCGCCGCCACCAACTCCGCGAATCGCTCCAACGTTTCCATCTACACGGTGGACTCGCGCGGCTTGCTCTCTGCAACACCGGGAGGCGATGCCAGCGTGGGCGCATCGGGCGGCACGGCTATGTTTTCCGGTGCGACCGTCATCTCGCAAAGCCAGTCGCGGCAGGATTCGCGCGAAACGCTGGCGACGCTCGCGGGCGACACCGGCGGGCGTTCGTTTTTCGAGGACTCGGCGCGGGATGGGCGCTGGCGGCGCATCCACGTGAGGATCGCCCAACTTCCCCCCGGAGCGCATATCCGCACTCGCGAGGGTTACTACGCGCCAAAAAATTTCGGCCTGTTTACAACCGAAGATCGTGAGCGCCAGTTAGAGGAAGCATTCCGCTCGGATACTCCGGAAGTCGAGCTGCCAGTGGCGGTCGAGACCGCGCAGTTCCGGTTGGAGCGGAATCAGGTGTTCGTTCCCATAGCCGCAAAGCTCGCTCCAAGTGCGTTGCAGTGGGCGCAAAAGCGCGGCAGCCACGAGACCGCGTTTGATTTCGCGGCGGAGGTGCGTGACGCGAAGACCAACCGCGTGGCCGGGGCGTTGCGCGATACGATCACGGTGAAAATCGACGCGGAACATTTCCAGGACATGCAGCAGCGCGCGCTGGTCTATCAGGGAGGCATCATACTTTCGCCGGGCGAGTACAAGCTGAAATTCCTCGCTCGGGAGAATGAGTCCGGCCGAATTGGGACGTTCGAGGACAAGCTCACGCTGCCGGCGCCGCAGCCCGACCGCTTGCAATTGAGTTCGGTGCTGCTGTCGAGCCAGGTGGAAGCAGCGCAAAACACGGCGCAAGTGAAAACACAGGCGTTCGCAAAAGACGCAAAGATGAAGTCTTCTCCGCTCGAGGTCGCAGGGGAGCGCATCATCCCCAGTGTGACACGCGTTTTTACCGATCAACAGACCCTGTACGTGTTCTTCCAGGCGTATCTACCGCAAAAGGCTGAAGCAACTTCCCTGCGCGCCGGCCTGGTGTTCTTCCGGAACGGGCAGCGCCTCTCCGATACACCGATGGTTGAGCCCGCGGAGTATGACGAGCAAACGCACAAGGCATCTTTCCGCATTAGCCTGCCGCTCAGCGGGTTGAACGCGGGCCGCTACACCGTGCAGGCCGTCGTGGTTGATGCAGGAACTTCCTACGCAGCCTTCGCACGAAATTATTTTGCTCTGCGCCCTGCCGCAAAGCCTGCCGCGGCAGCGAACGTCCCATCCCCACCAACGAATTAGCCTTGATTTTTCACAACGGTTGAAGCTCGCACTCTGCTCTCGTCCTATCGCGCGCAGGGAGCACGGGTTGGTGGCGCCGGCGTCTCGCCGGCGGTTTTACGCCACGATGAACATGCAAAAATCGCCGGCGAGACGCCGGCGCCACCAAACCCAGCACTCCGCAGCAAAGTGTGGGGCCACCAATCCAGTTGTTCGAATTGTGGTGAGAATTGCAGATCGGCAGTGCAGGTTCCAATTTGGGCGCCGCTTTCCGAAATGGACCTGCCTGAAACAGATGTCCCGCACTGGAACATCCTGACAAGCGCGTCATTTCCACACTATGGAATAAAGTCCGCAAGCAGAAGCATCGCGGCGGGTTAGCAAAGAGCGAAAACATTCCCCGTTCATTCGAAATGGCGCTCCTCGTGCTCTTCATTCCTCCGCAAGGACATTGCAAAGCCGGAGTGTGCTGCCTACAGCCCTGTTAAGCGCGGGGGAACTTACAGTCGCGCCACTCGGGCTACACAAGTTTGCACTTCCCTCTGAACCGACGGCTCACGGCGGACAACCCATTCGCCGTGAGTGCGCGGGATTCAGCATTTGCTAGCGACGACATTGCGCTTGCTCGACGCAAACAAATTTCGGGGTGATGGATGGATTCCGCTCTAAATTTGTTTCCCAATTTCAACGCCTCATTTTTCTGGACGGAGGCGATCCTGGCCGCGCTGGGCGGGGTCGCGATGCTGGTGGTGTATCTGGCGGGGCGCCTCGCCCTCCAGCAGTTTCGCATTCGCCGGTACGATGAGCTTGCTTTCAAGCTTCACAATCAATGGCGCGAGATTGTTAGAGGAAGCGTCCCCGCTGAAACTTGGCGCAAAGATCCGATGCAGTGCGAAATCGTCCAGTCGATTGTCGTGCAGGAAATTGGCGCGGCGACTGATAAAGACCGGATCGGGCTGCAGGAGTTTTTGCGCGCGACGGGTCTGATCGACCTCTGCATCGAAAAAGTCAGGGGAGGACATGGATGGGCTCGGCGGCGGGCCATGCTGGCGCTCGGCGCCATGCGCGTCCCGGAAGCGATTTCTCCGCTTTCCGATGCGCTCGATGATTGGCAACTCGATACGCGGATGGCAGCCGTGCAAGGACTCGGCCGTACGGGGCTCGCCGAAGCGGCAGAGCCCATCATCGAAACCTTCATGGTCGGCGGGCTCAAGGTGCCGCTCGATCCCATCACCAACGCGCTGGTGCGCTGCTACGTCGATCAACCGGCAGCCATACTGCCGTATCTGCGCCGCTCTCAGGGGGAGTCGCGCGAACTGCTGGCGCGCGTGGCAAGCGAGCTGGCCACCGCTGAAATGGCCGATGAAATGATTGTCCTCGCAGAGGATCCGCGGCCCGAGGTGCGCGCAGCCGCGGCCAAGGCCCTCTCCGTAGCGCCGCTGCCGCTAGCGATTCCAGCCCTTGGCGATTTGGCGCGAGACGAAGTTTGGTTCGTGCGGCTCCGGGCGGCCATCGCGCTCAACGAAATCCGTCATCCGCGGACCATTCCGATACTGCTCGAGGCGGTGCGCGATCCCAACCGTCTCGTTCGAATGCGGGCGGCCTCCACGCTAGCCCGGTTCGAACAGGATCGCGCCGAGATTCTTCAAAGTATCGTCGATTCAAGCGACCGCTACGCATTGCATGCCATGATCTCCGCGCTCGAACTCGGCGGCGGCTTCGAGCAAACTCTGAAGGAACTCTCAGACCCGTTGCTCCACGACGAAACCGCTGAGCGTCTGCTCACCGCTCTGCGCGAAGGCGCCGCCGGCCTCTGGACCACGCGTCCGGCCGACCCGGCCATCGAGTCCGTCTTTCCTTAAACCCGGGGCTAGTTCGCTATGCCGCGGCGCGTTTTCATCTCCGCGAGCATCCGGTCAATTTCATCTTCCCGCTCCAATTTTGCCAGCCTGTCGCCTACGTCATCCACGAGCAGTTCGGTTTCCGCCTGGCTGACGGCTTCGGAATGCATCACTCTTTCCTTCAAGCGGTCAAAAGTGGCGACTTTGGAGCGGTCCCCAATCGCTTGCTCCGCGCGGTTGGCCCGCTTGGACACAAGTGAGCGCCGATGGCGGGCCAGCAGCATTTCCTTTTTTGACTTGGCCTCGGCCAGCTTCTGGTCCAACTTGCGCAGTGCGGATTTCAACGTATCAACTTGCACGGCTTGGTCCTCGACTTGTTCCTGATAGCTCTGAGAAAGTTGTTGGCAGCCCCGGTGGCGTTCCAATGCCGCCCGTGCCAGATCGTCCTGCTGCTTATCCACCGCACGCTCCGCCTTGCGCAGCCAATCGGCCGCCGCCGCTTCATTCTCTTTCTGTTTTTTTTCGAGCATGTGCTGATCGGCGATGGAAACAGCAACCTGCGTTTTCAATTGAAGAAGTTGGTTCTCCATGTCGAGTAGAACCTGCTTGATTAATTTTTCAGGATCTTCCGCCCGGTCGATCAGATCATTCAGATTCGCGCGAATCAATGTGGAAACACGGTCCAGTAATGCCATGATGTCCTCCTTTGCGAAATCCTGCGCCGCCGCGGAGTCCCGGCTGGTGTACGCGAGCCGGAACTCCATGACGGAAGAACTTACTTTACGTCGCCGCCTGACGGCGGGGAGATGGGTTTGGGCGCTTTGTCGCCGATCAAGCGCACTTTCTGCAACAGATCGGACATCTGCATGCCCGAGAGCGCTTCGAACAGTGCAGGGACCTGTGCGGCGATTTTCGTAACGTCGCCGGTGAGCTTGTGAATCCCGGCCGCATCCCCGTTGCCCGTCGAAACGATTGTGATTTTGTCCACGTTGGCCAGCGGCGCGGATATCGCCTTGACAATGTCCGGCAAAGTTGTAAACAGGCGGTCCACAACGGCTGCCTGGTTGTATTCCTGGAAGGCTTCGGCCTTGACGTTCATCGCTTTCGCTTCGGCCTCGCCCTTCTTGAAGATGATCTCCGCTTCCGCCTCGCCTTGCGCGCGGATCGCGGAGGCGTGGCCATCGGCTTCGGCAGTCAGCCTCTGTTTTTCAGCCTCGGCGAGGGTTTCGATTCGCTGCCGCTCGATTTCCGCCGGTTTGAGCACGGTGGCGATCAGCTCCTTTTCGCGGCGCGCGATTTCGGCCTCCTGCACCTTGACCTGCGCTTCGCGCTCCACCTGTTGCACTCTGACGGACTCCGTCGCGACTTGTTGCTGCATGATGTTGGTTTCGATCTCGTAGGCTTTGTCGGCTTGCGCCTGCGCCTTCTTCGTTGTCTCGAGAAAATTCGCGCGCTTGATGTCGAGGTCGCGCTGGGCCTCGGCCTGCTTCGCGAGTGAAGAAGTTTCCGCGGCGACGCGCTCCTGATCGGCCTGGGCCTTCGCAATGGCCGAGGCGCGCTGCGCTTCGGCGCGCTTGATGGCCGTGTCGCGGTCGGCTTCGGCCGCGGCAACGTCCGCGTCGCGCTTGATGCGCGCCACGTCCGGGCGACCCATGTTGCTGATGTATTCGTTTTTGTCGCGCACTTCCTTGATCGTGAACGACACAACTTCAAGTCCCATCTTGTTCATGTCGTCCGCGCAGGTCGAGCGCATGCGGTCCGCGACCATTTCCGGCTCCTTGACGATCTGTTCGACCGTCAATTGCCCGATAATGCCGCGCAGGTGGCCCTCCATCACCAGGCGGATCAACCCTTCGCGCTGGTCTGGCGTCTTGGTCAGGAATTGTTCGGCTGCGGTGCGGATCGATTCAGGGTCCGACTTTACCTTGATCTGCGCCACCGCTTCCACGGTCACCGCCACGCCCTGCACGGTGTAAAGGTCCTGCTGAGGTGCGACGTCGAACGACATCAGTTCAAGCGAGAGCTCGCGGCAACTTTCCACCATCGGAAAGATAATCGTGCCGCTCCCCTGCACGATGCGCGTCCCTCGAAAGCCGTAGACAATCAACGCCTCGTGTGGCCCCGCCTTGCGGAACATTTTTGCCAGCACGCCCATCATTAAAAACGTGCCTAACGCGATCAATCCCACAATTACCCAGACGCTGTTTATCGCTTCCATATTCATGTCCTCCTCCTCTCAGTCGTGTCAGGAATTTCGTCTGAGCCCGTTTATTTCTAGCCTTCCTTCGTGAACTCATCCCAAGGACGCACATACGCGATTCCGCGTTCGAACCGCGTAATCACCACTTCAGCGCCCTTCTCCAGCGGCTTGCCATCCTCGCTGCGTGCACCCGCGCTCCGCCGCGTGCCGCCCTGGACGTAAAGAATTTCGCCCGTGCCGCCGGGCCGAATGGCGATATTTATTTTTCCGACCGCGCCGACCATTTGAAAATCCATGGGCTCGAGCGCCGCATCCGGGTTGTCCAACACCTTCACCATGAACGTCGCGACCAGGGCCGCGCCCGAAAATCCAGCAACGGTCGCCAAGCCCAGCACCGTGAGGAACCAAAGGCGCGCATGCGTCGTCAGCAGAAATCCAACGCCGCCAAACCATGCCAGAAAAATCATCATGGATGCGGAATTGAAAAGCGGAAAATGCGACGCGCCGTGGTGAACTCCGTCACGCGCTGCCGTCCCTGAATGCAGGGGGCCAGAATGCCCCCCTTTGACGTGGAGATGCCACTTCACCGGCAGATGCAAGTGCAGCGCACCCGACAGAAAGGACACCAGGCTAAGCACGAGCCCGACGCCAAAACATCCCAGGTAGAAGGCCTGCCAATTCATGCGACCTCCTTCTGTCCTTCACATCCGCGAATGAGTCCACACGCCAGAAATTCCGGGCCGAGTCACGAATCCGCGTTTTCTCGCTGCGCTGGGTGCAACACTCCTTCGAGGCGATCCAGCAATCCCGGAGTGCGCAGGATTTCACGCAACAAAAGCAGGGGCCGCCGCGAATCCTCCGCTTCCGCAACGGCCAGCAGAGCCGCGCTGAGTTTCGGATCGGATTGAAACCGCTCCGCGCCCGCCAGCAGCCAGGAATCCAGCGTCGCCTCGCGCACGCGCAATTCAGAGATCAATTCGGTGTGATATCCCTCGGGATCATTTACGAGAAAGCCGGGATACACACCAAAAAACTTGGCGAGCAGCGTGCGCGTCGTATGCGTGAGGTGCGGCCGTCCTCCGCTTTCAATTTGGGACAAGTACGATTGACTGATCGCCTTTCCCAACTGCTTGCGCATGGCACGGGAGACTTCCTCCTGCGTCATGGGGCGGCCCAGGCCGCGCAGAGAGCCTTCCATGGCGCGCAGGTTGCGGATTTTATCTGCCAGGGTCATCTTCGCCGTCTAATTACATTCAGTGATATTAAAATCTCATATTGTAATATCCAGTGTCAAGAAAAATCAGCACAGGCTTGGCCTTCCCAATACAACGCCCATTAAATCAATTATTTAGGGGCTTCGATCGTAGGCTGCTTTGGCTCCGAACGCGGGGTACGGTGGCACAGGCACTCTTGCGTGTGCGGTACTGTGTAGCTCGCCGCGCGGTGCACAGCCAGCCCCTCAAAGGGGCTCGGGGTAAAGAGTGGCTGTGCTACCCACGTCCGGAATCATTCCGATTTGCGTTCCATGCGGAGGTCTATGCCGAGTTGCTGGCATTTTTTGTAGAGGTGGCTGCGTTCCAGGCCCAGCGCGCGCGCCACGTTGGTCATGTGGTGATGATGCCGGCGCAGCTCGCCGAGCAACACTTCCCGTTCGAAGGATTCGATGCGATGCGCCAGCGTGCCGCCTCCGCCAGACTGCGCCGGTTCGCCGTTTCGGACCGCCGGCAAAGCCAAATTCACCTCGCCGGCTGTGATGGTTTCCGTGTTCGAAAGCAGGAGAACTCGCTCGACGACGTTACGCAGCTCGCGCACGTTGCCCGGCCACGGATAGCGCTTCAGAATTTCCAGCGCTTCCGCTGAAAAGTGCTTCTTTCTCCAACCGTTCTGCGCCGCGACCTGCGTGGCGAAATACTCCGCCAAAACGGGAACCTCTTCGGCACGCTCCCGCAGCGGAGGCAACACAATCGGGAAAACATAAACGCGGTGAAACAAATCCGCGCGGAACGTTCCCTGCCGGACCAGCTCTTCGAGATTGCGGTGCGTCGCGACAACCACGCGCGCGTCCACCGGAATCGGCTTATCGCCGCCGACGCGTTCGATTTCGCCCTCCTCCAGCACGCGCAGCAGCTTCGACTGCATCGCGAGAGGCATGTCGCCGATTTCATCGAGGAACAACGTGCCGCCGCCGGCCTGTTCGAACTTGCCGATATGGCGGCCTGCCGCGCCGGTGAAAGAGCCTTTCTCGTGGCCGAACAGCTCGGATTCGATCAGCTCGCCGGGCACGGCAGCGCAATTGAGCGTCACGAAAGGCCCGGCGCGGCGCGCGCTTTTCTGGTGAATGGTGCGGGCGATGAGTTCCTTGCCCGTGCCGGTCTCGCCCTGGATGGCGACGCGCGATTCACTTGCGGCGACCCGCTCCACCTGCGCCAGCAGCCGCTCCATGACGGGTCCGGACCAGACGACCTCGTGTTTACCGAGGCGGCGGCGCAGATCCCGATTCTCTTCTTCGAGGTAGCGCAGCCGCAGAACATTCTCGGTCGTGACGAGAATCTTTTCGGTCGAAAGCGGCTTCTCCAGAAAATCGACGGCGCCCAGGCGTGTGGCCCGCACCGCCATCTCGACGCTGGCCTGTCCGGAAATCATCACGACCGGAGTGGTCGCGCCCGCAGCTTTCAAATCCTCGAGCAGCGAGAGGCCGTCTTTACCGGGCATAACAACGTCCGAGAAAATCACGTCGAATCGCTCCGTGCGAATCAGTTCCAATGCCCGGATGGCGCTGTCGCACACAGTAGCCTCGTAACCGGCGAGGCGGAAAGCCCGGGAAAGCGACGCAAGGGTGTTTGGATCGTCGTCAATAAGCAGGAGATGTGGTTTGGGAGCTGTCATGGGTTGCACGCCTCGCTAGGCGGTGCTGCTGACGGGGGGATCCTCGGGCATCGGATGCGAATGGTTCGTTCCCCGCCGCGAGACCGGATGCTCGATCGGCAGCTCGATTCGGAAAGTCGCGCCCGCGCCCGGCGCGGATTCCACGGAAATTTTTCCGCCATGATCGCTCACGACCGACTGGACGATCGCGAGGCCGAGGCCCGTGCCGTGCTGCTTGCTCGTGTAATACGGAGTGAAGAGGCGCGCGCACTCCTCCGGCGTGAGACCCGCCCCGGTGTCGCTGACGTCGAGGCGCACCGAGCCGTTATGCTGCGACGTCCGCACGGTTAAAGTTCCTCCGGTGGGCATGGCATCGAGAGAATTGAGCACGAGATTTTCAAGCGCCCTGCGCAGGAGAATTGGGTCCGCCTGGGGACGCGCAAGATCTTCGTCCAGGTACAGCTCCGGCGTGATGGGGGGGCGGCCCACGGCGCACAATTGCGGCTCAAATAGTTTCACGACGCTGCGCACGAAATCGTTTAAGTCCACCGGCTCGAATTCCGGCGCGGGCATTTTTGCAAAATCGCTGAAGCGGCTGACGATGGCCTTTAAATTTTCAAGCTCCGCGCGCAATGTTGCGGTGGACTCGAAAAATACCTCGTCGAATTGCTCGGAGGTTTGTCCGCGCGCGCGCTGCAGATTCTCCACGGTCAATTGGAGGGGAAACAACGGGTTCTTCAACTCGTGAGCGAGCCGGCGCGCCAGTTCGCGCCACGCGGCGACGCGTTCCGTCTGCACCAGGCGCTCTCGCTGCTCGGCGAGTTGCCGGGTCATTTCATTGAAGGTGTTCGCCAGCTGGCCGATTTCATCGCGCGAATGTACTTCTACGCGCACGCCCCAGTGCCCAGCGGCGACCTCGCGCGCGCCCTTGGCGAGTTGCTCAATCGGGCGCGTGACGCGCGCCGAAACCCACCAACCGAGAACCAGTCCGACCAGAATCACGCCGCCCGCGACCAGCAACGCCAGGGCGCGGATAAAATTCAGCATTTGCACCAGGTCCTGGCGCGAGCTTCCCACCAGCAGCACGGCAAGCAAATCGCCCTGCCGCCCCACTAGCGGAATCGCGTCGAAGGCTTCGAAATTTGCCTTGCGGTTTGAGCCGGAGTTGATTGTTTCTTGCAACTCGCGATGAGTTCGCTGCACTTCCGTGATCAGTGGCGCGAATAGATCGGCCTGGCTCGCCGGGCCGTGCGAATCGGTAAGCGCGAATGCCACGAAGCCCTGCTCGAGATTCCGATAGAGCAGCGCGCGCATGCTCCCCGGCAAAATCAGTGTCGCGAGAAAATCCTGATCGAGCCGCTGGCCGCCGATCAGATAGAAATGTTTTTCGCCGACGCGAACCGTGCGAACGGCCAGTACGCCGAGATCGACGCTGTCGGGCAGGTCCACCCGGCTCAGGAAAGCGCCCTGCGAATTCCAGTCTTTCTCAGCGGTCACCCAGTCGTTCTTATAACCGAAGCGCGCCGGCCACTCGGCGGAGGAAATCAGCGTGCCGTCGTCTGCGGCGATGTCGAGAAAATCGAGCTGCTGCGATTGGGCGATGCCGTGCGCATCGTTGTAATACTGTGAAACATCCGCCTGTGGGGCGCTGAGTCTAATGGCCATGCTGACCGTGGCTTCGGCGTCGGCAATCCCCTGCACGCGGTGCGCGATTTCTTCCCCACGCTGCGCGTATTCCCGGCGAAACTGCGCCACCAACGCATCGGTTCGCTGGCGGTCAAATAGTTCGAACGCGCGCCGCGTGTAGGCTGACACGCCCCAGGCCACCACCGTCACGGCGGCGACAATCGTCAGCGTGAACAGTGCGAGAAGCTTGGTGCGGAAACTCATGGCGTTGTTCCCCCGGCCGAAGGCGCGAGCCAGACGTCCTCCAGCCGCCAGCCGCCCCAGCGCGGAGCCATCCAATCGCGCACTTGCGGGCCCAGGCCATAACTCTCGGAAACGTGCACGAGCGGAATCACCCGGAACGCGTCGATGGGTGCGCGCTCCGCTGCGTAGGCTTGCTCCGGCGTTTCCAGCACGCCGCTCGTTTCTCCAAGCGAATCCAGCAGTAATGGGAGCGCGACGGCGGTGTCCGGTGAGGCGATTCGCTGGCGCACCAGCCGCATGTCCCCGGCCGAAGGTTTCATTGCGCTGCCCGTTGTCTGCCCTGAAAGCTGCACGGCAATCCCCGCTTCTTTCAAATTGACGGCGACGCGCTCGCCCACGGCGCGCGCGTCCACATCGGCGGAATCATAGACCAGCACGAGAGGCACGGAGCGGGAAACTTCACGCCCGGTTGCGGTGAGCAGACCTTTCGTTCGCGGAAGATCCTGTATAGAGGGAAAAAGAAACGCGTACCCCGAAAGCCAATTTGGCAACAGGCCGCCTGCCGCAATCCCCTGCCGCTGCAAGACAACGTCCGCAATGGAGGTTCGATCGATCGCGGCCGAGATTGCCTCTCGTAGGCGTGCATCGTGTACGGCAGGCCGCACCATATCAAATTGGAGCGCGAATAACTCTACCGGATCGCTGGATGCCGTGCGCACACCCCTTTGTGCAGTAAGGCGTACTTGCGACACGGGTAGTTCAACTACATCGGCCTGGCCAAACGCGATTGCGTTGGCCTGCTGCTGAGGGTCCACACCCATGGTGACTTCAATGGTATCCACAAAGGGCCGCCCCGCCCAGCAGGACTCATTGGCAGTCAAAACCAGTTTCGCTGGGGCATCTCCGGCGGGCCAGTCGGTGACGCTAAACGGCCCGGTACCCGATAGCGTCCCGTCGGCTGCGGAGTGAAAAATAAAGTATCGGCCGGTGGCAAGTTGCGCGGGAAAGTCCGGTAGGGAATGATCCGCAAGAATCACGACGGAATCGGAGGTTGCACTCACGTCGAACGCGTTGCCCAGCAATTGCTGCAGCGCAAGTGCAGCCGCTTCCGGAGTGAGGGGCGTGCCATCGCTAAATCTCACGGTCGAGCGCAGACGAAATTGCCAGCGCTTCGCGTGCTCATCGTGTTCCCAGGAAATTGCCAGCACCGATCGAAGTGAACCGTGGTCATCAAAACGCACCAGGCGATCGAAGACGAGCGCGGCCAACTGCTCGGTTGCGGCGGCCTGGATCGAATCCGAAGGCCATTGGCGAGGATCTGTAGTTGCGATTCGCCCTCGCATTTGGACCCGCAGCGTACCGCCGTAGCGCGGCCGGAGAGATGCCATCGCACTTGTGGCTGCGACTACGACTACAAACACAGCCACCGCGCAGAGCTGACTATTGCGCGCACGAAATGGACAAACGATACGCCTCATAGTTTCCAGTCTGGAGATTCCGCACAATCGCCGTGGCGGACGGGGCCTCGAGGATCGATTGCACCAAAACTGGCCCGGGAAAATTCATCTCTTCGCTGACCGCAACGGGGGTGTCGTGTTGCCACTCGAATGCCTGTACAGTGTCGGGCTGCGAATCATCTCCTGGCCCGGTTGTAAGTATCTGGTTACCAGTTCCGCACCCGCTGCGAATCTTCGTCGCTTGGCCTCGGCCGGGAACCGGGGTGAGCCCGGCGTATTTTGGAGCCGGATGGCATTCCCGCACGGCGGCTGGCTCCAGCGAAACTGTGCATTCATCCCCATCACGAAATACAATCAACGGAGCCTCCAATCCGAGAAACCTGTCGTCGGGGCTGCGCAGGTAGGATTGATGCGAGTTCATTGGAATCCTGAAGGCAGGCCTTCCCTCGGTCCTGCTGACGATCAGCCCCTCCGGGACAAGCAGGACCAGCAATTTATTCCCATCCGGCGTAACCATCGCTGCCACATCCAGGACGTGCTCCGGTCCCTCCCATAATTTTTCGCTGTGAAGCACGACCGGCATGGTGCTGGGGAAAGTTCGATCTTCCACGGAGCGCGCAACTGCCATCAAGACCGCCCGGGATGCATCGCCTTGAAGGATTTCCGCGCTCCACAGAAAACCCTTCAAATTCTCGGATAATGTGATCCGCACACGGATCGGCATGCCACCGTTGACCGGGGTGCGAAAACCTTGATTTTGCATTTCATTGTTGAGTGCCTGTGAGACTCGGTTCGCTTCGCTGGGGGTCAAAGATGAAATATTTCGGACTTCGACGGTGACATCGTCGCGCGCGGGCAAAGCCGCGGCGATTTTGCGCGCGAGTTCCTTCGCTGAATCTTCGAGTGTGGTGGAAAGCGCCGCCATCGGCGCTCCCAATAGGACAAAGAAAATCAGGATGGTGCGGTACGAGAGGTTGGATCGATCGATGCCCGTCATCGGTATGCTGCGCCCGGTCATGCGTGGCACAAAGATGAACCCCACGCGATGGCTAACACTGTGGGAAATCATAGCACAGCCGTCTGGCAGGAACGCCGATCCTCGCCCGGGCATTGCGCAAAATGTATCGAGGTAGCAAATCGATGGCGCCGAACGCACGTCCGCGCCCCGACAGAGTCGGGACGCGGCTCGTGCACTGACCACCGGCTGGGTCGCGCTCGCTTTGGAAGAACCTTCGCAGGGGCGGCGGTCCCTGTCCCGGATTCCTGCGAGCGGCCCGCAAGGGTTTTTGCCGGCGGAATTCAATCTCATTTGACTTTTGCTGTCTGCGCTGCCTTGCGCGCGGGCGCCGCAGCGTCCTGTCCTGTATTCGACCGGGCTCCAAGTGGAGCCCCCTCCCCCTCATCCGCGTTCGCCGAGGCCGGTGCACCTGTGAACGCGGAGCGCAAAACATCGGAAGCGAAGAAATTGCGGCCGTCGGTCGGCACCATGATGATTTGCAGCTTGTCCGAGAGGCGTTCGGCGATAATTTTCTGAATCAGCATGGGATTTTGCTTGAGCACTGCCGCTTCCTGTTGGAGCCGCTCGGCATCAGCCGCGGCGGTCAAACGGATGGTGTCGGCATTCGCAGCCGCGGACAGGCGGGTCGTATCGGCATCGGCCGCTGCAAGCAAGCGCCTCCGCTCCGCTTCCGCTTTGCTATCGGTGATTTTTGACTGCGCGGCAGCATCGGCATTCTGCACGGTGGCTTCTTTGCGCGCCTCGGCCTCCAGGCGCGACTGCTCGATCTGCTTCTGTTTGAGCGGAAGCGTATATTGCATCGCGTCAGCCTCGGCCTTCGCGGCGATGACGCGCGAGGCAGCGTCGGCCTCGGAGCGTTTCAATTGCTGCGCCTTCGCGGCTTCCGCCTGGAGTTCGGCGATGCGCACCTGCTTTGCGCTGATTTCGGTTTCGAATTCCATGCGCTCGCTTTCCTGCTCCTTGAGCAGCAAGCCTTCGAGCCCCTTCGCATATTCCGCGGGCAAGTGGACGTCACGCAGGAGGACTTCCTTCACGACGATGCCGTCGGAGCCGAGACGGTCGGTGATGGTCTTCGTGGATTTCGTTCGAAACTCGTCGCGCTTAGTTGCGAAGACTTCGCGCACAACGTAGTTGGGGGCGAGGTCACGAAACGCCGTCGAGACCACAGGCGCTACGATTTCAGAGTCTACCGGCTGCGCCAAGTTTGCATGGATATAGGCAAGCCGCTGTGGATCGAGGCGATATCGCACGGAAATGGCGAGGCCGATGGTCAAGCCTTCGCGCGTCTGCACGGTGAGGATTTCGCTCTTAGTCGCCGCGTCAAGCGCCGCGGCCGTGGTGAACAGGTGGTCGCGCAGGTCATAGACGGCCAGGCGCTGCACCAGCGGTACGATCAAGTGTATGCCGGGGTACAGCGTTCCCTGCTGGACGCCGGAAATCTGGCTGATTCGAACTCCGCCTGATCCTTCCGGCACGAACGCCATGCTCAACGCCAGTAGCAGCGGGGCCCACGCCCATCCGGACAATTTCGTGGCGAGCGGCCAACGCATGGGGCGACGCGTCCCCGCCAGCCCGGCCGCCCCAGGCTCCCCCGAGCCCATCAGCTTTTGGAACTGCATTGCCAGGTACACATCGTACGCAACTACTCCCGCTGCGGTGCCGAACATCGCAAAGCCCGCGGCCATCAACAACCACTTTAGTGCGAACATGACCTTTCCCTCCGCTCCCTCGAATCTGTGATCCTGCTCTTCGAGGGGATTCCGAGCT
>WNFG01001442.1_pt1 | contig 20212 bp, 14 predicted proteins | sample 5400431 | NCBI WGS metagenome assembly WNFG01 (sample SAMN13153346, study PRJNA577476) | soil metagenome | isolation source: 120 cm saprolite under Douglas fir tree site 2 hole 3 replicate 2 | place: USA:California | collected 2015-04-18 | reverse complement strand
TTCGGGATTTCCCGAATTTCGGAGTAAAACCGAAATTTCGGATTTCGCTGTCGGCAATACTGCGCTAAATTGGAGCTTTTCCGGCGAGGGAGGCACTAGCCCACTATGGCATCGTCATTGCTTCACCAGACTCCGGATTAGACTCTTGCGCGATGCAGATGGGCAAACAAAAGAGGTTCTCAGGTCATTAGGACGGCGCCCATCGAGTGCGAACTTAATCGGAATAATGATAAGGCCAACACCGCGAGAGTGCCATTTAGTTTTGGTTGTTGGCTCTTAGATTGAATGCAAATAAATTGAAGGGTTTCTTTTGGAGACCCTCATTTCAAGAAAGGAAATGAGACGATGAAAAAAGTTTTCATGTACGTCTTGGCCTTGTGCCTGGCAGGTTTCGCCACCGGCGCAATGGCCCAGTCGTCAACGACGGGTTCGATCGAAGGAATCGTCATCGATCAGAACAGCGCGGCAGTAAGGGGCGCCACCGTGACGGTGACTAGTCCGAACCTGATCAGCCCGCAGACTGCGACCACGAACGATAACGGTCGCTATACAATTCTGAACCTGCCTCCGGGCCCATACAAAATTGCAATCGAGGCAACCGGGTTCGCTAAGTACGAGCAAGACAATGTGCCTGTGAACCTGGGAAGAACTTCAACCGGCGACGCACAGCTCAAGCTTGCGACTGTGGGAGCAACCGTAACGGTTGTTGGTGGAGCCGCGGTTGATACGGCTCAGAACACAACCGGTTCGAACGTTTCGAGCGACCAGTTCTCGAATTTCCCGACCCAGCGCACAGTGCAGGGGCTCTTCAACATCGCTCCGACTGTAACTCGTTCGGGCTTGCGTGACGCATCCGGACGTGATCGCGATCCGTCCGTGGCAGGATCTTCGGGACCAGAGAACAACTACATTCTCGACGGCGTGAACACGACCGACCCAGGCTTTGGCGGATCGGGCGCCAACCTGCCGTTTGAGTTTGTTCAGGAAGTGGAAATCAAGACCGGCGCCTATGGTGCTGAGTATGGCAAGTCGACCGGCGGTATTTTTAACGTCATCACGAAGAGTGGCGGCAATGAAGTTCACGGCGACGTATTCGGCTATGGCACAACCAAGGGCCTGGTTCGCGGGGTGAAGAATTTCCCGTTCACTGGGTCTTCCGCCAACGGCTTCTCAGAGATCGACGCCGGCGGCGACATCGGTGGTCCGATCAAGAAGGACAAGCTTTGGTTCTTTGGCGCGTTCAATCCGCAGCGCCGAACGAACTACTATCTGACGCAGACCTTTCATACGCCCGTACAGAACAAGGTGACGATTCCGTTTTATGCCGGCAAGCTCACCTGGGCGCTCAATAGTAAGAACACCCTGACCGGCTCGACCTTTGGCGATTTCACCAAGGTCGTAGGGTTCGTGGCGTCGGGCAATAATCGGGGCGCTCTGACCAACGCTAGCGGGTTCGGTTCGGACATTCAGGCGTTTACGGGCCGGCTAGAGAGTGGCGGTTCCAACTATGCTATTCGTCTGAACTCGACGATCAAAACCAACTTTATCGCTGAGATCTCCGGCGGCCTGCACTTCCAGAGAGCGAATATCATTCCGGGATCAACGACGAATCCGCTTATCACCGACAACTTTGCCGTGCTGAAGGGCAGTTCCGTGCTTACACCTGTCTCAACCGGTGTTAATGGCTTAACGACGTGCCCCCTTAGCGCAGTCACTGGGATCAGCCTGTGTGCGGGGACCGGCTTCATTGACTTCGTCGATGGCCGGGGCGGCTCGTTGCAGCGCAACTTCACTCGCGGTGACGGTTTTGGTCTTTTCTCAACCGAGAACCGCGATCGCTATGAGATCAACGCCCACATGCAGAACATCGTGAGCGAGCATACGTTTAAGTGGGGAGTTGAGCTGTTCCGTAATAAGTATGACATCAATACGCTTTCGAGCGGGCCGGCGGTCACTTATGCATTTACCCCTGGGAACCTGAACGTCTTTCCCGCCGGCTGCGACAACAGCGACCCGACCAAGCTGCCTTGCACAAATTTGCCTTTGTCGGCTACGAATGGCGCCGCCAATGTAACCAATGGCTCGCGCATTACCAACAACTGGTTAGTGTGCACGGTCCGAGTTACGGTGATTAACTGCCCCAATTCTGCCGGTGTATTTCGCGCGCAGGCCATTCCGGCGGCCACGCTGACGGCATTGGGTCTAACGGTTAACCCAACGGCGAACGCGATCACCACAGCCGAGGCCTTTGGTAATCCGTTCCTGCTCCGGAACACAACGCGGGTACGCGATTTCGAACTTGTTGGAAAAACTTACACGAATGCGGAAGCATTCTATGTCCAGGACGACTGGAAGTTTCACAAGGACTGGCAGTTCAACATCGGCGCTCGCTGGGACTACGAACAAGGATACGCCAATGGTGGAACTGGCTACATCAAGTTCAACAACTTCTTCGACAACCTGGCGCCGCGGATTGGTCTGGCTTGGGATTTTACTGGTAAAGGCAAGGGCAAACTGTTTGCCAACTACGCCACCTACATCGAAACTCCAATCCCGCTGGATGTTAACGTCCGCTCGGCGGGTGGCAACGTTCAAACCGATAAGAACTTTAACGTGAGTAGGTTGAATTCGGGTGCCGGCTCACTGATTGTTCCCGGTGTCAGCAAAGGCGCAACTAACTTGGGCGCTGATCCTACTCCACCCGATGTCGGTCTCAAGCCACCTAGCATCGGCGAGGCATCTGGCGGTATTCAGTATGAAGTCGGCAGAAGCATGACGCTGGAAGCTCGAGGCACTTACCGCTGGGAGCGGAACGTAGTTGAGGACGGCTCGTTTGATGATGGGGACACCTACTTCATCTTTAATCCGGGACGCAGAGGCAACGGCCGTGAAACAACGACGGAAGACGTGGCATGCAGCCTTCCTACGGTTGGCTGCTTCGGTCACGCGGCTCGTTATTATCGCGCGCTGTCCTTCTCGGCAACGAAGCGATTTACCAATAACTATCAGTTCATCACTTCGTACACCTACTCGAGCCTTACTGGTAACTACGAAGGCTTGTTCCGCAACGACAATGGCCAGTCTGACCCGAACATCACTTCGTTGTTCGATTTGGTCAGCTTGCTGAAGAACATGTACGGTCGATTGCCGAACGATCGTCCGCACCAGTTCAAGTTCAACGGCAGCTATCGGACTCCGATTAAGCTTCTCATTAGCGGAAACTTTTACATCCAGTCCGGTAGACCGTTCGATCAACTAATCCCGCATCCGATATATGGAAATAACGAGGGGTTCGCGGTACCGCGCGGCACGGCCATCATTCCGACGGTTACTAGCACCCAGGCTGGATTTCCGAACATTGTCGAGAGCGTTGGGACAAGCCGCACGCCGACGACCATGAATCTGGATTTGGGCTTCTATTACCCAATCAAGGTCGGTGAAAAGCGTGAGCTCCGATTGACTGGTGACTGGTTCAACGTCTTCAATAGCCAGCGCGCTGTGACTTTGGATCAGACCTTCACGATTAACAGTGGCATCAGCTCAGTTCCGCCAGTGGTCAATCCCTTCTGGGGCTCGGCGTTGCTGGTCCAGGCGCCATCGGCGTTCAGGTTTGGCGCCAAGTTCACCTTCTAAACCAATAGCCTTCGCCCAGTGGGCGATGTCCATTGAGCGTGGGGAGAGGCGCAGAGAAAAAGCGCCTCTCCCCTTTTTTCTGATTTAGTGATCGGAACTTGACGTTCACCCGTTCAAGGTTCCAACCTGTAAACCCGGGTATGTTTTAGGGAGGGTTCTTCTAATGTCTTCTCTTCCCGCTCGTCGTTCCGAATACCAGCACGCAAAGATGGAAGCACGCATTTTGGCCATAATCCTGTTACTCCTCGTGCCCGCTGTCGTCTTAGGCCAGGGCAGCGGCCGAGACTCGACCGGCACGGGCGGCAGTCACGTTATCCAGGGCAAGATATTTTTTCCATCCGGTCGCCGGGCCGAAGGTACGATCCAGATCAAGTTGCAGAGTAACGTCTCAGGAGAGATATCAACCATCGCAGATTCCAATGGTTCATTTACTTTCACATCGCTTGCTCCAGGTAATTACACGGTAGTTGTGATTGCCGGAGATGATTACGAAATCGCGCGCGAAGGCGTCACCATCGATGCCGATTTGAACATGGGCCGATCGGGCGTCTCGATCAATCCGGTATCGCGCCGGTATACGGTGATGATTACGCTGCAACCCAAAGCCAGCGCGAACCGCACTAAGGCGTCCGTAGTAAACGCCGCCCTGGCCGAGGTGCCGGAGAATGCGCGCACACTGTATGAAAAGGCGCTGGAGTTGGCGAAGACCGGCGATTCTCTGCGGGCAATCGACAATCTGAGGGCGGCGCTTTCGCTCTATCCTAAGTTTCCATTGGCGCTCAATGAACTCGGCGTGCAGTACCTGAAGCTGGGACAGGCAAACAAAGCAGTCCAGCCTCTCAGGTCAGCTACAACTCTCAGCCCCGACGCGTCCGCTCCGAGGCTCAATTTGGGAATTGCCCTGCTGGAGACAAAACAGTTCGCTGATGCGGAAACACAACTACGCGAAGTTCTGAAAGCTACATCAGTCCCGACCGCACATATGTACCTGGGGCTCACGCTTGCTCGTTTGCACCATGGCGAGGAAGCGGAAAAAGAGTTAAGGCAGGCAATCTCCTTGAGCGGTGATCAACTTGCGTTGGCGCATTACTATCTCGGGGGGCTCTATTGGCAAAACCGCGATTATCGCCGCGCCGCCGACGAACTCGAGACCTACTTGCGTCTGACACCGAACGCGCAAGATGCTGAACGCATCCGCGGAACCATCAAAGAACTACGGGCTAAATCATAGCCCTGCCCGCTCGCAATTTAATCCCGTTCGGTATAAATTTCCATCTCGAAAGGGTGTGAATTCATGATTAATTCAGCGACTTCTATCGTCAGGAGTTTTCTCGCCGCGTTCCTTGTTCGTTCGGCGATTCTCCTATTGTTTATCGTCGCGCTCGCGAATGCTCAGGGTGTCGGCAGCTCGCGCGGCCTCACCGCTGGGGACGGCAGCAACTCAATCCAGGGCCGAGTCTTTTTTCCGCCAGGCGAGCAGAACAGTGGCAAGATGATCAAGCTCCATCTTGAGAGCGCCGAAACCACGAACATGTCCACCGTCACGGATCAGGATGGAGTTTTCAGATTTAATGGCGTATCACCGGGAAATTATTCGGTTGTCGTCGATGGCGGGAAGGATTACGAGTCTACGCGCGAGCCGGTTACCGTCGATCCGATCGGCAGAGGGCGCATCGTCCAGGTGACCATCCAGCTCCGTCCAAAGGCTGACGCCTCAAATCCGGCGTTCGCCGGAGTTCCGCAAGCGGCGCTGGACTCTTACCAAAAGGGTCTGGCTGCCGCGCAAAGGGGGAATTCAAAGAGCGCCGTCGAATTTCTTAGCAAAGCAGTTGCTTCATATCCCAACTTCTCAATAGCCCTCAGCGATCTTGGCGTGCAGTACATGAAGCTGCTTCAATGGGACAAAGCGGCCGAAACCTTCGACGCGCTGCTCAAGCAGAAACCGAATGATGCAACCGCACAACTTGATTTGGGGATCGCGCTCTACAACATAAGTGCCGCGCTGCTGACTGAGAAGAAACTCGAAGAGTCCAATCAAAAGTTGGGTCAGGCTGAGTCCCATCTGCGCGAAGCGTTGAAACTGAAAAATACCGGCCCGTCCGCGCACTACTATCTTGGCATGACGCTAATAAAACTCAAACGCTACGACGAAGCTCAGGCCGAACTAGAGTCAGCGATAAAGAATGGGGGAGAAAATCTTGCGCTGGCGCACAAGTATCTGGGCGGTTTGTACATGAGCGCGCACCGGAACAAAGAGGCATCGGACGAGCTTGAGAAATACGTGCAGCTTGAACCAAAGGCTGCCGACGCCGAACGAATCAAGGGCACGATAAAAGACCTTCGAAGCAAACAATGATTCGCGCGATGCTTTTCGTTAACCCTCAATCGATAATCAAGCGCTTCCTCGTTCTTTTCTGTTCGGTACTTGCGCCGACGATCGCGGCCCAAACCAGGCCCGAAAGAGCCGGGCAACAGGACGACGTCGTGCGCGTCAATACTGAGCTCGTCCAGACCGACGTCATGGTTTTTGATAGGAAAGGCCATTTCGTCGACGGCCTGAAACCGGATCAGTTTGCCCTGAAGATCGACAATAAGCCGCAACCCATTTCCTTTTTCGAGCGGGTTACTTCCGCAGGTCTGCGCGAAGAAAAGAAAGAGCCGGTTGACGGGAAGGCAGTTTCGAGTGGTTCTTTCGCGGTAATTCGCGGACGAACGGTGATTTTTTTCGTGGACGATCTCCATCTCGCTCCCGAGAGCCTGGCGCGCACCCGTAAGGCTCTGCTCGAATTCATCGATCACGGAATGGCGGCCAACGATCAGGTGGCTCTCACCTCATCCAGCGGCCAAATCGGCTTTCTTCAGCAGTTCACGGACGACCGAGTCACACTGCACTCTGCGGTAGCCCGCCTGAACTATCGTGCGAATACGAAACTCGACATGGAGAATCCATCCATGTCGGAGTTCATCGCGCTGAAGATCCGCGAAGGTGATGAACAGGCGATTACTTACTACGTTCAGGAATTACAAAAGCAGTATTGCTACAAGGCGGGCGCCTCAGTCATCTGTACCATGTCACCGCAAGCGATGAGATTGGCGGTAAGGGAACGCGCCCAGGAGATGGTCACCATGGCCGCGCCGGATACCGACAACACGCTGATCCTTTTGGAAGGACTGATGCGTACCGCAGGCCAGTTGCCGGGACGCAAACTCGTCTTTCTGATCTCCGATGGATTCTATTTAAACGATCAGAAGACTGGCGCCCGCGGCCGCATCAAAAGAATCACCGACGCCGCCGGACGTGCCGGCGTGGTCATCTACACGCTGGACGCTCGGGGAATTATCAGCGAATCGCTCGACGTGACGAATCCCAGGCCAATCGATACAGAGGGCCTGACCCTCAGCGCAAGCATCGGCGAGATTACCGCTTCGCAGGACGGCCTGAATGCTCTCGCCCAGGATACCGGCGGACGCGCTTTTCGTAACACAAATGCCCCGATGTCCAAATGGGTCGAGAAAGTGCTGGATGAAACCGCCAACTATTACCTGCTCGCGTGGCGGCCTGATAACGAAGAACAAAAAAGAGGCAAATTCAATCACATCGAGGCGAGTATAATCGGCCGTCCGGACCTCGTGGTACGTTTGCGCGGCTCTTATTTCAAGACTGCGCCGCTGCCGATTCTGACTACAAAGAAAAAGCCGGACAAGGATCCAACCAAAGCGCGCGAAGATGACATGCGTTTGGTGATCGACGCGCCCGTTTCGCAACGACAAATACCCACCGAGCTTGAACTCAATCGCGTCCAGATGCCCGGAGTCGGGACGCGCGTGACCGCCACGCTCCAGATAAGTCGAGAAGCTTTGTCGTTTGATCTTAATGATGGAAAGCAGTCGGCGGATCTGGATGTCGGGGGAATTTTTTATGACGATAAGGGAAAGCCGGTAAGCAGCTTTGTGGGCCGCCTGAAGATCTTTCCGCTTCCAGAGAATTCACCGGCGCAACTCAGCCGAGCAATCTACGAATTTCACGCGTGGTTGCCCGCTGGTTTGTATCAGGTCCGCGTTGGCGTACGCGACCTCAAGACCGGACACATCGGCAGCGCTATGCAGTGGATCCAGGTTCCAAATCTCCTGCTTCGTTAGCGGAGCCCGCGGACAGGGTTGCGCGAGATCGAGCCGGCTCATCCGGCGTCATCGTGAAACGTCAACAAGTGCCCCATCTTTTCCTTCTTGGTGTGCAAATACTTCGCGGACCGTTCATGTGGCAGGATTTCGATCGCTACGCGTTCGATGATTTCCAGGCCCGCTTCGTCCAGCGCGCGCAGCTTTCCCGGGTTGTTTGAAATGACCCGCACCTTGCACAACCCCAAATCAAAAAGCACTTCCGCGCACTGCAGGTATTCGCGCGAATCGACTGCCAGGCCCAAACGCTCGTTGGCTTCGACCGTGTCCGCGCCTTCGTCTTGCAGCGCATAGGCGCGAATCTTATTCAGGATCCCGATCCCTCGACCTTCCTGCTGCTGATAGACGATCGCTCCGCGGCCTTCCTGCTGAATCATCTCCATCGTACGGTGAAGTTGCAGGCCGCAATCGCATTTGGTTGAGGAAAACACGTCGCCCGTCAAACACTGTGAATGTATGCGGACCAGCGTGGGCGTGTCCGGATTCATTTTGCCCTTGAAAAGCACGACGAATTCTTCTTCACTGGTAAGGGAGCGATAACCTGCGATCATGAAGTCGCCCCACTCGGTAGGCAGTTTGGCCAGGGCCACCCGCTCTACGGAGAGTTTCCGGTATGGATCGAGGCAGATCTTGTTAGTCGACTCACTCAACGCACGTCACCCTGTTGTTTTACTTGAACAAAGTATAGGGTGAAGCCGTGGCGATGGACAAGCCGACCCTTTCCGCCAGCGTGCCTGATCCAGTTGATTGACTCAAAAACTATTGCCGGTCGATGGATCACGCGATAAGATACGCGCGTTCGATCAAGCTAGGTTCAGCGAAGTTTTCCGAGCCACCCCGGCCGCAAATCGAGTCTAAATGCCGAACAGCCCTGAAGACATTTCAGTAGTAAAGGACGAAGAAGTCGATACCTTCTCCGGCAAGGATCGGCAAGAGCGCGAACGCCGGCCGGCGCTGGTCTTCCTGCGCGGCGAACTGCTGGCCGTGCCCATCCCGCTGGATCGCAGGGAAGTAACTTTGGGTCGCGCGCTGGAAGCCGACGTGCGGGTAAGCGACTCGCGCGCTTCGCGCTTGCACGCGCGCATTACGACTGAGCCAGGCGAGCAGAAGGACCAGACGCGTTATCGTTTGACCGATCTCGATTCGACCAACGGCACGATTCTCAACGGCACCCCCATCGATGATGCCTTCCTGCATGATGGCGACAAGTTTGAAATCGGCGATCAACTGATCCGCTTTGAAATGCTCGACGAGATCGACCGCGAGTTTCAGCAGCAGATTCACCGCTTGCTGGTCCACGACGATCTCACCGGCTTGCTCACCAGCAAATCTTTTTTTTCCGAGCTGCGCCGGGAAGCCGCGCGCGCCGAGGCCGAGTCGATGCCTTTCTGCGTTTTGATGTCGGACCTCGATTATTTCAAGGAAGTGAACGACACCTATGGTCATCTGGTTGGGAGCGAAACCCTGGAAGAGGTCGGCGCAGTCATCAAGAAAACGCTTCGCGCCGGCGACGTGGGCGCGCGTTTTGGCGGCGAAGAGTTCGCGGCATTTTTGCTGGATGCCGATTACGCCCAGGGAATGATCGCCGCTGAACGCGTGCGCGCGGCCATCGAAAAGCACGAGTTCCCGGCGGTGCGGCGCGGCAGCAGCGAGACGCCGCGAACTCATCGCATCACGATCAGCGTCGGCATCGCCGCCTATCCTGACGATGGGCGTGACCCGATTCAACTAGTAGAGTTGGCCGACTCGGCGCTCTATCGAGCGAAGCGCAACGGACGTAATTGCGTCTGCGCCTACCGCCCGACAGTTCCTACGGACGTAGTGCGTTTGCGGCCGCGGTCTTAAACACGTCAGTACCACCTGCACCGGGGTCCCCGGCGGAGCATCTCCGCTGGGGGTGGTCGATAGCGGGTGGATCGAATCGAATGATTCATTAGAAGGAGATCTATGCTCAAACTATCGACATTACTAACCGGAGTGATCTTGATGGCGTTATCCGCGATCGCAGTTGCCGCGCAACAGCCCGAACAACGCGCGTCGCTCAACGACGCCGCGATCGCCTTTGACGCCAAGGGCGCGCCGGGAATTGAAGCGCGATTGTTGACCACCGTCCTGAACGGTTCACAGGATTCGCCCGTGACCAACGTGCGGCTGGTCATAAAGAACCCGACCGCTAATTCGTACACTTACGTTAGCGGCTTTGCCACCTTCTACGACGCAGCCGCGGTGCGTTGCGGCGAAGGATTGTTCAAAGTAGACGCGCTGGCGCCGAACGAATCTGCCGAAACCGACACGCCCGGCCTGCGCCTGCGCTGCTCGCCCGCAACGTGGAGGATCGTCGCGACCAATCTGCTGACCCGCCTGACCGACACCGCGAAACCGATTGAAGCAGCGCCGACGCCGGTGGAGCCGGCCGTGGTTGAAAAGCCTGCGCCGGTCAACTTCATCATCAGCATCGACGGCGAACAGCATCCGATTCAAATAAACAATCCAATCGTGCTGAAGCTGGGAACGCGGAATCGGAAGATCGTTCTGCGCAACGCGCCGTGACGATCACGCGAGAGGCAAGAGTGCCGCGCCACGCGGCATGATGTAACCTTTGCTGTTTGCCGTAACGTCAGCCAACGCTTCCTCAAGCGAGCGTGCCGGAATCATCCTCATCTGGCGTACGTGATCATCAGAAAGTTTCGTGATGAGGCGAACACGAAAGCGCTCGGTCTTGGTCAGCAGAGCCCACGCCGTTTGTCCATTGACTTCATACGCTTCGCGCAGTCGCGCTTCGAGCGCGCGCGAGTCTGCGGACTCAAACCATTTCAGAAAATCCGGCCGGCCTAAACCGTCACCGCATTCCGCTAACAAAACAATTAGGCCGTCGTCGACGCAGGCCGCCGCCGCCATGTCGAGCGCTTTATGGGCCTGAATCATGTTGATGTCGTAAGGCGAGCCGCCGCAACTGACAATCACCAGTTCGCGCTTTGCCGTGATTCGCTGTATATGCGACGACGCAAAGACTTCGCAGGCGCGCGCGTGCGCTGCGCGCCAATCGCCGGCAAAGACTTGTTCGACGCGGCCGCGATCGTCGACGATCGCGTTAACGATAAACGCCGGACCGACCATTTCCGCGACGCGTTCGCATTCTTCGTTAACTGCGTTCCCGCTAAGCAATCCTGCTCCCACGCCGGCGCGTCGGCCGCCGCGTTCGAAATCCAGCGCCAGCATGTGCGTCGCTTTGATCGTTTCAGCCGAAGCCAAACCCGGACAGATCGCTTTGCGTCCGCCGGTAAAGCCCGCGAAATAGTGAAAGCTCACCGCGCCCGTCAGGATCACCTTCGAAAACTCCTTCAGTGCGCGATTAACTTTAACTGCTGCGCCATTCGCATTGACACCGATCTGAATCAACTGCGAAGCGTCATAAGCGTCGTGGTCGATCGTGCGAATGCGCTGAGCGATAAAGGGTGAAAGCAGCTCGAGCTTTTCTGCTGAACGCACCGGCCGGTGGATCCCGGTCGCAAAGATAATCGCGATGTCGCCCGGTGCAATCCCGTTCTGAATTAAGCGCCGAACCAGCAGGTTGATGATCAGCGGACTGCCGGTCGCGCGCGTCGCGTCTGAAGCGACAATCAGCACGCTGTCGCGCGGCTGGACCAGATCTTCGAGGAGTCGTGAATCGATGGGAGCGTCGAGTGCCGCGCCGATTTCAGCATCGGTAAATGGATGGGCTTCGCTTGCGTCCGGCGCCAGCACATCAAAACGCGCGCTGTCGTAATCAAACTTGACCGCGTCCAGCCCGTAACCGAGGTCGATTGCCGGCATTGCGTTTAGAGTTCAACCTTCAGGTTGCATTTTCAAACCAGACAAGAGTTAAGGCTTTGACCACCTGCACCTAGTGTCGATGATGCTCTGCGACTCTTTTCACGCAGTACATATCGTTTGGCTCGCAACCTTCCACTTCCACCTGGATAGTTGTATGGGCGATACCGAAATTGTGTGCTAGTGCTTCCGTAACCGCGCGCAGGACGTTCTCTCCGCTCCGCACGCTTTGCTCGTTGACCATGACGTGGCAGCTACAACAAACCATGCCGGAGCCGACGGTCCAGACATGTAGATCGTGTACTGCCAGCACTCCATGTACGTTCGCTATTGTCTGCTCAACTTCAGCCATGTTCATCCCGGCGGGAATCGCTTCTAATAGCACGTTGACCGATTCTTTAAGAATCCCCCACGAACTCCACAGAATCAGAAGTCCGATCAGGATAGAAACCAGCGGGTCAGCGATTGACGCTCCGGTAAAAGCAACGACTAAGCCGGCCACGACGACGCCTGCCGCCGCGATGACATCGCCGAGCATATGCACATAGGCACTACGCACGTTGAGATCATTCTTTGCTCCGCTTCTTAACCACAGACTGATCACGGTATTCATGAGAATGGCTATCAGGGCGACGATAATCATTGGCGTGCTGTGCACTGGCTCTGGGTGACGCAGCCGATCCATGGCTTCCCAAAAAACAAGCAGAGCGATAACCACCAATGAAACAGAATTAACCAAAGCCGCGAGCGTACCAACGCGGTGATAGCCGAATGTGCGTTTTGCGGTTGAGGGTTTTAGCGCAATCCAAACGCCATACCACGCAAAGATAAGTGCGAGAGCGTCGGCAAAGTTGTGCCCGGCATCGGACATAAGGGCTAACGAGTGAGAGAGGTAGCCAGTGATCGCTTCGACCAGAACAAAAGTGAGCGTAATGAGGATCGACAGGGCCAACCGCTGTCCGGTTGGTGTGGCACCATGATCATGGCTATGAGTCATGCGGCTCTCTTTCTTTGCTATCGCTCGCATGTTAGCAAAAAAAGAGTCTGACCGCGCACCAGTGTTAACATGACCGTGTTGCCGGTGTTAGAATCTTCCGCTTCAGAAACTCGAGAAGGATCATGATTCGCCGCCGGACAGGAGACCACGATGAAATCTTACCGCCCCTTGTTGCTCTTGCCGCTCGCGGTCGCGCTGCTGGTCGTCGTCACGGGACGCATCGACGCGCAGAGCTTCACCCTCGAGCAGGTGATGAGTTCGCCGTTTCCTTCAGATCTTACTGTTTCCAAACGCGGCGACAAGGTCGCCTGGGCCTTTGACGCCGAAGGCAAACGCAATATCTGGATCGCGGAAGCGCCCGCCTTCACGGCTCGGCAGTTGACGCATTACGACAAGGACGACGGGCGGGAGTTGAGCGACCCGACGTTCTCTCCAAATGGAAACGCGATCGCTTTCGTGCGCGGCGGCGACAAGAATCAGGCAGGCGAAGTGCCCAATCCCGCGAGCGATACCGCGGGCGCCAGACAGGAAGTTTGGGTCGCTGAGTTGCGCACGGGACGCGCAACGAAAATGGGCGAGGGCAGCGGGCCAATCTTTACTCCGGCCGGCGATCAGGTGATCTGGATCCGTGACGGTCATTTCTGGATCTCGCCTGCGATCGGCGGCAGAGAGCGAAAGCTGTTTGAGATCCGCGGCAGCGTAGGTGCGCCGCAGTGGTCGCCCGATGGGTTTCAATTAGCTTTTGTGTCGTCTCGCGGTGATCACAGCTTCATTGCAGTCTATGACATGCGGGCCAACCAGCTTCGTTTTCTTTCACCCAGTGTGGATCGCGACCTCGCGCCGCGCTGGTCGCCCGACGGGCGGCGCATCGCCTTCATTCGCTTGCTCACCGTGACGGACACGTTTTCGAACGACCGCGATCGCATTCAACCGTGGGCCATCGAGGTTGTTGACGTGCGAACCGCCGTGGCGAAAGAAATCTGGCGTTCGGGCGACTCTGAAAACGATTCGTATTCCGGCTTTGCGGGCGGCGATTTTTGGCAGTGGGTCGCCAGCAATCGTCTGCTGTTTTTATCAGAGAGAGACGGCTGGGCGCATCTTTATTCCATCTCAGCCGACGGCGGCGCAGTTGCGGCGTTGACTCCGGGAGAATTTGAAGTTGAAAACGTTGCGCTTTCGCCCGACAAATCTTTCGTCGTCTTTTCGACCAACAAGAACGACATCGATCGACGCCATCTCTGGCGCGTCAACACGAGCGGCGGGACGCCTGAGCAAATTACCAAAGGCGGCGGCATCGAAATGTATCCCGTGCTTTTCGACAGTGGCCGGCAGATCGCTTTCCTTCATTCAACCGCGCGCGATCCGTTCCTGCCGTTCACTGCTTCGCTCGATGGATCAAACATGAAGCCGCTGGCGCCGCAGGCACTGCCGCGTGATTTTCCTTCCGCTAAACTCGTCGTGCCGGAGCAAGTAATCTTCAAAGCCGCCGACGGCCGGGAAATTCACGGCCAGTTGTTCAAGCCGGCGAACGCGTCGGGTAAATTGCCGGCCCTGGTATTCATGCATGGCGGGCCCAGCAGGCAGATGCTTTTGGGCTGGCATTATCTTTATTACTACCACAACTCTTATGCGCTGAATCAGTATCTCGCCAGCCGCGGCTACCTGGTTTTGTCGGTGAATTATCGCAGCGGCATTGGTTATGGCCGTAGCTTTCGCATGGCCCAGCATCGCGGCGCGCGCGGCGCGTCGGAATATCAGGATGTCGTCGCCGGCGCGAAGTACCTGCGCGACCGCGACGACGTAGACAAAAAACGCGTCGGGTTGTGGGGTGGCTCGTACGGTGGTTACCTCACGGCGCTGGGATTGGCTCGCAATTCTGACATCTTTGCCGCGGGAGTTGATTTTCACGGCGTGCACGATTGGAGTTCTCCGGTGGCGGGGTTGCGCGTGCCGACCGACACGACTGAGCGAAACAGAATCGCGCGCGAGTCTTCGCCAATTTCGTCGGTGGATAAATGGAAATCGCCGGTGCTGCTGATTCACGGCGACGACGATCGCAACGTGGAGTTTTCGCAGACGGTGAATCTCGTGCGACGACTGCGCGCAAATGGCGTGTACTTCGAGCAGTTGATCTATCCTGACGAGATACATGATTTTCTTCGGCATCAGGACTGGGTCCACGCGTATCATGCCAGCGCAGATTTTTTCGATAAGCATCTGAAGTGAGCTTCGACCCTCGCAATATCCTCGTTATCGATTTCGGCCAGCTCGGCGACGTCGTGATGAGCCTGCCCGCGCTCGGTGCATTCCGCGAGCGCTTTCCCCGCGCGCGCATCACAATCGCAGTCGGCAAGCCCGGCGCGGAAGTGATCGAAATGTCCGGCTATGCTGATGCAACCATCTCCGTCGATCGCGTCGCGCTGCGCGACGGATTCAAGCCGCTCTCCGTGCTGCGAGTTTTCCAGGTCATCAAAGACGTGCGCAGCCGTAAGTTTGATTTCGTGATCGATCTGCACAGTTTTTCCGAAACCAACCTGCTGGGTTTTCTTGCGGGCGCGCCGAAACGCTTGTTTTCGCGGCGGCGGGGACGGTCGCTCGACTTTCTCGCCAACTTTCGGCCGCTGCCGCCGATCGAAGAAGGCAATCGAACCCGGCATCAGGTCGATCGCTATCTGGACGTGTTGCTGCCACTCGAAATAAAGGACGCGCCGCGCGTGCCACGGCTCGTGACCCAAGCGCAACACGGACGCGAAGTCGACGCCCTGCTGCGCAAGTCAAAGGCGGACGTGGGCGCTCCGCTAATCGGTTTGTTTCCGGGCGCCGGTCACGAAAGCCGGCGTTGGCCACTGGAGAGATTTGCACAACTGGCCGACTCTTTAATCCGCAACGATGGCGCGCGACCGATTGTTTTTGCGGGTCCTGAAGAGCGCGAACTGGTCCCGCAAATGCGTCGGCTTTTTCCTGCGGGCACCGTAATTCTGGATCGGCTCACGATTCGCCAGCTGGCAGCGGCGCAGGCGCGTTTGGCGGTTTTCGTTTCCAACGACACCGGTCCCATGCACATCGCCGCGGCAGTTGGCGCTCCAGTAGTGCTGCTGCTTGATCGTCGCGCGCCGGAAAGTTATGTTCCGCTGAGCGAGGCCAAACGGGTGATTTACAGCGTCACCATTCCAGAAATTCCGGTCGAAGAAGTTTACGGCGCTACGCGCGAATTGCTGGCGGCAGGACGCACAGAGGCATTGTTTGCCGGCTAGCGAATTCAGCGCGAGATGGCCTCTTCGACCTTCCGTTTTTGAAATGAGATTCAAGAAGACAGGTTTGCTGGCCATCGCTTCGTTCGGCCTTGTGCTGACGTCAGTCTTGCTGGTCGAGCGGCGTTCGCCAGCCATTTCACGCGAGAATCGAGCAACCCCAACGCCTCTGGCGACGACCAGGAATCCCGCTCCCAACGTTTCAAATGCTCCCCCGGATTTGGCGCTCGCGAGAGAGATCGACCGCACGATCGACGAAAGCGAACCGGCGCAGGCGCGCTGGGGCGTGTTTGTCATGTCGATGAGTGATGGCCGCGTGCTCTACTCGCGAAACGGCGACAAGTTGTTCACGCCGGCGTCGAACATGAAAATCTACACGACCGCCGCCGCGCTCGATTTACTGGGCGCCGACTATCACTGGCGCACTTCTGTCTACGCCGGTAAGCAACCGGATAGCAACGGAGTGATCGACGGCGACTTGACGTTGTTTGGCCGCGGCGATCCGGGCCTGGATTCGTATCGTAAAGACGGCCTGCCGGGTCTCGCTTTGGAACTCTGGCAGCACGGCATTCGCCACGTGCGCGGCAACGTCATCGGCGACGACAGTTATTTCCGTGGCGAGATGTACGGTCTCGGCTGGCAGTGGAATGATGTGCAGTGGTACTTCGGAGCCCAGCCCAGCGCGCTAACGATCGACGCGAACGCGATGGAGTTGATGATCACTCCCGGGGGCAAATTCGGCAACGCAGCTACCGTCAAACTGCAGCGCGAGAACCGCTACTTTCATTTGACGAACCACACGACCACGGGCGAGCGTGCCGCGCCTGCATCAATCGGAATCAATCGCGGTCTTTCGGATAACGAGATTCGTGTGTGGGGAGAGTTTCCGGCCGGCGGTCGTGGCTTCACGGCTTATCTCTCAGTCTACAACCCAGCCCTGTGGTCGGCCACGCTTTTCAATGAAGCACTGCTGGCACAGGGCATCGCGGTTGACGGTGAACCGCGGAGTCGTGACTCTCGCGCCGCAGAGGCTGAGAAGTTCGATCCGCAGAAGGCTTTCGAGATCGCTTTCGCAGAAGGCAGAACGCTTGGCGAGATTGTTCATCAGACAAATAAGGAGAGTAACAACCTCTACGCCGAGCTGATTCTTCGGACCCTCGGGAAAGAGCGAGGCTCGCTGGCGCCCGATCCCGACCCGCGAAAGAATCGCGAGCGCGGTGATGATGAAGCCGGTGTTGCTGTCGTAAAGTCCTGGCTCGATCGCAGTAGCATTCCAATCGATGGCCTGGCGATACGTGACGGTTCCGGCCTTTCGCGTTTGGATCTCGTAACACCCGAAGCAACGGCTCGTTTGCTTGTGGCCATCAGTAAGACCAACTCGGCGGGGGTCTTTCACGATTCGCTCCCGATCGCAGGACGCGACGGGACCCTAAAACCACGACTCCTTCGCGAAGCCGGAAAGCTGTTCGCCAAGACGGGTACACTGACTTACGACCATTCGCTTTCCGGCTACGCAACCACCCAAAATGGCGAGGTTCTCGCCTTCTCAATCTTCTGTAATGACGCCACCGGCCACAGCGATCCTGTCCGCCTGATCGACGAGATTGCCGCCCTGCTCGTCGCCTATGACAGCCACTCAAAAGTGAAATAGGCTTACTTACTGGCTCTTTTCGCCCGTACCAAGTTAATGTTGGCTCTAGACAAACTTGCTTTAACACGATAATATACCAGTCGAGGCCGCCTGTCCGGCTTCAACTTACCGTTTGAAAGCGCCCCGTGCTCACCTTTTTCAGCCCAGATTCTTAGGAGAATAAAATGTCCAAGCAAGTCACCAGAATTCTCTTCACACTCCTGCTCGTGTCGTGGATGGTCACGGCGGCGTTTGGGCAGACCAACTTGTCCGCGAAAGCGAACAGCTTGCAACCAGCGGCCGCGTCAGGGAACGAAAGCGACCGCCTCCGCGATGGATTACAGGGTCCGGTGCGCCGCATCCGGACGGAAGTAGTCAAGCTTTCTACTGCGAGTGGTAAGACAGTGGAGGATGGTAAGCGAGTTGTTCTCGAAACCGCCGAGTACGATCTCAAGGGAAGCAAGACCCAGAACCAATACTTTCCCATCGCTGGATCGACGCTCACGGGCCGCGAAGTTTACAAGTACGACGATAAGGGCAATATCAGCGAAATGACTTTGGTCAACGCTGACGGCTCGCTGGTCAGCAAGGAAGTTTACAAATACGAGTCTGACTCGCTGGGTAACTGGGTGAAGATGACAACTTCGGTTGCGGTCGTAGAGAACGGTAAGATCGCCTTCGAACCAACTGAGGTCACCTATCGAACAATCTTTTATTATCTCGACGCCACAATGGCGAAGATGGTCGAGCCTGCCGGCAACTCCGCGCCTTCCGTGAAGAACGAAGATGCTAGACCGCAAGTCAAGCCAACAGTGGAGACTTCCAAGGAAGTGAAACCCGCTGCCAACTCTGGTACTTCAGCGAATCACGCGGAGGGCGAGAAGGTTGCGGCGGCAGTGCCTTTGCCAACTTCATCGCTCGACAAACTCAAATTATCCGCTGCTCAGCCCGCGCCTGCTGATTTACGGGGCGCGGCCGTCGATATGAACAAGAAAGCTGTTGTCGTTAGTGACAACGCGCCGCCGCCTGCCCCGCGACCTTTGCTTAAACCGGTTTCTGGCGGTGTGCTCAATGGAATGGCGCTGGCTTTACCGCCGCCTTCGTATCCCGATACCGCTCGCAGAATGCGTCAGTCGGGAATGGTCCAGGTCGAAGTAGTAGTTGACGAAAACGGCAAAGTCATTTCGGCGCGAGCCTTGTCCGGGCCGGGCACTTTGCGGGAAGTCGCAGTGGAAGCGGCTTACCGGGCACGGTTTTCGCCAACCAAACTCTCAGGCCAGCCGGTTAAAGTTACCGGCCAGATAAACTATAACTTTCAGCTTCCCTAGTAACTCTTGTCAGGCGCAAGTCCGCCGATCCGCATCAACGGGATGAGCGTCTCTCACACTATATAGAAAAAGGAACAACCCATGGCACTTACTGGAGAACTCAGCGATCTTTCTCTTGCCGAGCTGATCGAGTTTTTTTGCAACCAACGAAAGTCCGGCCGTCTAAAACTTATCTACTCAATCGGCCCCGGATACTTCTATCTTCAGGCCGGCTCGGTCGTGCACGCCCGGATTGGCTCGCTGCGCGGCATCGAGGCTGTCTATTATGCGCTTACGCTGCCGAATGCCTCATTCACATTCAGCCCTGCGTTTGAAGCCCCGGAACACACGATCAACCAACCCTGGACTTCAGTCGTCCTCGAAGGATTGCGGCGAATGGACGAAGGCATTGAGCCCGGAAATCCTTTTCTCGCGAACGATGACCGTCCGGAAGAAGAAGAAGAAGAAGAAAGCGACCCAATCGAACAGGTCCCCCTGGCTATTAGTTACAACAAGGAGGATCTGCTGAGCGAAATTCTTTCGCCACCCGAGGTCGAGGCGATGGGAGAGTTTCTCTCCCGGCCGGAAAACGAATCGCACTGGATGAAGAAGCCCTGGAGGCTGGGTGCCGTGTTTGCGGCGGTCGCCTTGATAGTTGCAGTGGTTGGCGTCCCGTGGGGACTGTACGCCCGCAGCAAAGCAGCGAAGGTGGCGAATGAAGCGAAGCCCTCAGTTAGTCAACCAGCACCGGCGGATCTGAGTGTAGCCACGCCTGCCGAGAGCGAGCCGAGCCAGCCCGTGCCCAGCTCCGATGCGGCTGATCTGGCCGCCAAGCGGCAGCGCGAAGAACGAGCGAAGGAACGAGCGAAGGCTCAGGACGCTGCGAAACTAACGGCAAAGGATGCGCCAGTTGCTGCCAACACCAGCGCCGCCAAGAGTCAGTCATCGCCGACGCGGTTCAGGTTACTTACGATGAGAACGGGCGGGTAACCCAGGCTTCGGGCGGGGACGCGACCGCGTTACGCATCGCGCGACAAAAGCGCTTTCCGGCAGGCAAGGCCGGGTCCGCAACGATCACGATTCCGATCAATTAGGTAATTCCGGAACGGGACTTTTAGAGCGCGGGCCTACCCGCGCTCTTCTTTTTTCTAAACCATCGTCATCAATTCAGCTTCGCTCAGCACCGCCGAGGCCTGCTTGGCGCGCTCATAGATTCGGGTGACGAGTTCTTCACTCGCTTCCAGGCCGCGACTCTCCAGCCAGAAGACTACATTTGATTTGCCGCTCATCGGTCCAATCTCGATCACTTGCTTCAGGCCAAACTGGCCCGCGGGCACACCCGAGTAAATCAGATCGGCAAGTTCCGTGTCGCCTTTCTTGTAGCACTTGATGACCGCCGCTGCGT
>WNFG01005548.1_pt1 | contig 20218 bp, 13 predicted proteins | sample 5400431 | NCBI WGS metagenome assembly WNFG01 (sample SAMN13153346, study PRJNA577476) | soil metagenome | isolation source: 120 cm saprolite under Douglas fir tree site 2 hole 3 replicate 2 | place: USA:California | collected 2015-04-18 | reverse complement strand
ATGTTAAGCCAGCGTATCGCCAAGGACGTCAACCTGTTTGCCCAAGGCGGCAACGAAGCTGCGGTCGCGGCATCGCAGTTCGGTAAGGATGCCAAGCTCTTTAAAGACAGCCAGACGCGGTTGCGTGCCACGGCTCCACTTGCGGTACGCGCTCTAGTGGAAAAATCAGAAGATACTTTTAAGCAAATAAATGTGCACGTGGAAGGGATTCTATCGGCTGCGCCGGAGTTGTTTGTTTCGCAACGCGCCAGCCACTTGGTGTTCGAGCAAAGCGATCCCCTGCTTGCGCAATCTAAAAAGCTGGTGCAAGCCTACACGGCGCTGTCAGAGCAACGCGCAGTAGGTCAAACCTTAACTTATGCCATGGGCGCCGTCTCCTTGATGTTCCTGCTGCTTTTAGGCCGCAAACTGGTGGGTGATGAAAAGGTCCGCTCGCGCGCAAGCGCCGAACAAAATAGACGGGTGCAAGACGCCATTCTGAAGCTGCTCGATGAAATGGGCGACTTGGCCGACGGCGACCTGACCATCCAGCCGGAAGTGACCGAGCAGATCACAGGCGCAATCGCGGACTCAATCAATTTTGCCGTCAAAGAGATGCGCAATCTGGTTACTCGTATTAATGCGACCGCGCAACAAGTGGCCCTGGCTTCCGAGCGCAGCCGGCAAACGGCAAGCGAGTTGACGCAGGCGACTAACAAACAAGCGGTTCAGATTACCGAGACGACGGAAAGAGTGAAGGCCATGGCTAAATCCATGGAAGAAATGTCCTCGGGCGCGGAAAAATCCGCGGAAGTGGCGCAGGGCTCGGTGGCAACGGCCAAGCGTGGCGCGGAAGCGGTGCAGAACACGATTAAGGGTATGGATGAAATGCGCGAGCAGATCCAGGAAACTGCGAAACGTATTAAGCGCCTCGGCGAAAGCTCGCAACAAATCGGTGAAATCGTGGAATTAATTAATGACATCGCCGAGCAGACCAACATTCTTTCGCTCAATGCCGCTATTCAAGCGGCGATGGCGGGCGAGGCGGGACGCGGATTCGCGGTGGTGGCAGACGAAGTGCAACGACTGGCCGAGCGTTCCGGTGAGGCGACGAAACAAATCTCGGAACTTGTGAAGACCATTCAGACCGATACGAATGAGGCGGTGGTTTCGATGGAGAAGGCGACCAAGGGCGTGGTCGAAGGTACGCACCTCGCCGACGCCGCCGGTCAGGCCTTGAGTGAGATTGAATCGGTATCCCAGCAGCTGTCAGACCTGATTGTGAATATCGCCCAAGACGCGTATCAGCAATCGGAAAGGGCGACGTCGGTTTCGGCAAACATGGGCGAGATTCAAGAGGTGACGACGTTGACTTCGGCAGGCACCCGCCAAACCGCCGAATCTATCGTTAAATTATCTGAACTTGCGCGCGAACTCCAAGCCTCAGTAGCCGGCTTCAAGCTTCCGGCTTAGGTGCGCAGATCAACGGCCGTTGGGATAATGCATAAGCTCCAGCCGGAGATGCTGCCCGCGGTTTAAGGTCCTATGAGCACGATTAGTAAAATTGACCAGAGCACCCTGGGTTGGGTTAAGGTTGAAATTGATGAGACCCTGAAGCAAGCCCGCCTTGCATTGGAGGCTTTTGCCGGAAATACCGCCGATAACACCTCATTGCGTTTTTGCGTTACTTATTTGCATCAAGTAGTGGGTACGCTGCAGATGGTCGAGCTGGATGGCCCGGCCATGCTGGCAAAGGAAATCGAGGCGCTTGCGGAAGATGTGCTGAATGAAAAAATCGCCCCCGCCGATAAGGTTTTCGAGCAATTGACCCATGCGATCCTGGCGTTACCGGATTATTTAGCAAGACTGCAGTTCGGCAAGCCGGATGTGCCCGTGCGTCTTCTGCCCATCATGAACGCTTTGCGTGATGCGCGTCAGGCCGAAGCCATTTCTGAAGCGGATCTTTTTACCCCGGATTTCTCCGTACGTCCTCCGTCGAAAGGCGAGAAGCGCCAGATTTCCGAAGCTGAATTCAGCGCCATAGTGAAAAAAATGCGGCCCGTCTTTCAGAGCGCGCTATTGAATTGGCTGCGCGACCTGCAAAACAAAGAATATTTAGAAAAAATGACCGAGGTTCTGGCGGCTTTGGAACAAGAAGCCAATCTCAGCGTTATAGAACAGCTATTTTGGGTATCCGGCGGGTTGTTGGCGGCTTTGATTGCCGGTGATCTGGAGCCTAGCAATGCCAATAAAAAGCTGTTAGGGCAATTGGATCAACAAATAAAGAAGCTCGTTGACGGCGCTGAAAAGAATCTGATCCGTCATTCCTCTCAGGCGCTAATAAAATCGATTTTGTTTGAGGTCGGGAAGGTGAAATCGAATCATGAAAAGGTAGTGCAGCTAAAGCGCGCCTTTAATCTTGATCTGTTATTGGGACAAGCAAGCTTTGATGCGGCCACCGATGTCCAAGAGTCGCCAACTCCTGAGACATTAAGGTCAATTTCTGCGGCGTTCGGCAAGGAAACCGAAGTCGCGCAAGAGCTACTTTCGGCTTATTTTGATCCGATACAGCAAGACTCCAATGCGCTCAACGCCTTATCCGAATTGCTGCAGAAACTAGCCGCGACCCCGGAAATGATGCAAGTAGCGCCGCTGAAAACCTTGGTTGATGAATTAGTCGAAGTTTGTCGCGCGGTGATGGAGGGGCGTTTGCATGCGTCCGAATCGGTATCCATGCAGATGGCCAGCGCCTTATTGCAAATAGAAAATAGTACGCGCGGAATTCAGATTCCCGATATTGCGTGGAAAAAACAAATTGAAGAACGTATTGCAACCCTGCGCAAGTTGCATTCTTTGGACGGCGGCGATACTGAGATAGTTGAAGGTATTGAAATTTCCGATGCCGCCCTGACTGAAACAGAGTTTAAGCAACTATTAAGCGTGGTAGCGGGAGAGGTTCATGTTAATCTGAGAAAGATCGAGGAGGCGCTGGAGACGTTTGCCGCGCATCCGCAAGCAATTGAGAGTATCCAGCAGATTCCCCAACACCTCAATCAAATCGAAGGCGCGCTGCAAATTCTAGGGCAAGAACGAGCGGCGGAGCTGATCGCTATCACCAATCAATACATACAAGATATTCAGGGCGGATTATTGATTCCAGATCAAGCCATATTCGACGCGCTTGCCGTTGCCATCGGCACGATTGAAGTCTATCTCGAAGGGTTGAAAAATGATCGGCCCAATATCGAAAGTTTAATAGAAACCGCGTTGCACGATTTGGACGCGGCGATCGGCGCCAAGCGCTCGGATGCTACTTCTTCCGATCCAGTCGTTCACATTGCCGCGATCCGGCAGAATCTTGAACTTTGGCTCGATGATTATAATCATCATGGGGCATTGGAAGCGCTGCGGCAACATCTGCAAGAGATCGCTTTACTCGCGCAGCAACAGGCGCAAGACAAAATCGCGACCATCAGCGCTGAGATGAATAATTTGCTGCAGATCGTCAAGGACGACCCGTCTCGTATGACGCAAGATATCCTGGAGACGCTTAAAAAATCGTTTGTCGCTTTATCAAGCTTATCCGGTCAACATTTGCATGCCACAAAAGTTGCGTCTAAGGAACAACAGGCCGGCATAGAGAATGTGGTTGTGTCTCAAGAAAATCAAGACTTGGCGGTGGATTTCTTGCGTGAGCCCGCCGCCGCCCCTGCGCCTACTCCGCCACCCGCTACCGGCAAGCCGGATGATTTCGATGAAGAGATCATGCAGATTTTTATCGAAGACGCGAAAGAGGTATTACAAAGAATTAACACAGCGCTTCCGGAATGGCAGGCCAATCCCGATAACCAGAACGCCTTGCTTGAACTCCGGCGTGGGTTTCACACCCTCAAAGGCAGCGGAAGAATGGTGGGCGCTTCCGAAATCAGCGAGTTGGCCTGGCCGGTTGAGCATCTGTTGAGTCAAATTCGAGACGGCAAGACTGCTGTGAGCGGTCCAATTTTTGCTTTGGTGGAGCAGGTGCGGGATGTGTTGCCGGCATTGATCGAACAGTTGGCGGGAGGACCTGCGCCAGAAGTAGACGTTGCGGTCTTACGCGTGCGCGCCAGTGAATTGGCGAATAATCGCTCTCCCTCCTCGCCCGCGGATGAAAACGCCGATTTTGGGGGAGCAGCGATCCCGGACGTAGCGCTTGAGCCGGCGTTTATGGAAGAAGCGCCGTTAGAACAAGCCCTATCAATAGATAATACCTTGTTGCAGATTTTTACGGTTGAGGTGCAGGGGCATCTTACCACGATCAAACAGGCGGCGGCTGCCAGCTTGAATGCGCCGGTGCCAATATCAGCCGGCCTCCTGCGTGCGGCCCATACGCTGCAAGGCAGCGCGCGTGCGCTAAAGCTGTTTTCTATGGCCGAGGCGTATGCCGAGATGGAGAAATTGTCGCACGCGCTCGAGGACAGGCAGATGCCTTTGGATGACGCAACGATTGGATTATTCGGCAATTTAGACGAAGGCGTTACCCGGCTGCTGCTGGCGCTAAATAACGGCAAAGCGATTCCGCGCGAGCTTAACCGTCTATTTGACGGTTTATCACATGCCTTTAAGGAAAAAATCGCGCACCTCCATGCACACCATCCAACTGATGGTCCCGCCCCCGGCGAGGTTTTTGCAGGAGTATCAGTTGAAGAAGGATTGACCTTAAAGACGTTACCCGGTTCTTCCACTCAAGCCGGTTCCATTATTGAGGAAACCGCCGAGACCGTTGATCCCGGATTGGTTGAAATCTTTAATGAAGAAGCAGCGGATATCCTCGATTCGATTGAAGAGGCGCTTACCCATTGGCGCAAGGATCCCACCGATACCGGTAACGTTAAGAATATTCAGCGTTCACTGCACACTTTAAAGGGCGGCGCACGCATGGCCGGTGCGATGGTGATCGGTAACATCAGCCACAATACGGAAAGTCTCTTGCGAAGAGTAGAAGAAGGACAGATCGCGGCTGACGCAGATTTATTTGATCTTCTCGATGAAGCGCATGACGCGCTTGTCTCCGCGACCAATCAAATGCAAGACAAGCGCCCGGTCTCGAGCGACCTCGCAGCGCTCAATACCAAGCTTTTGAACCGCTTGGGCGGCGCGCCCGGGGAAGCAGATACCGCGTTCCTGGGAGGAAACATTGTTCCGGGTGACAGTCCCGGAGAGGAAGATGAAGCCGACTTTTTAAGGCATATGGGGTCCGCAAGCGATAAACCGGAGCGCCGCGAGCGGATTAAAGTACAAACCAGGCTGCTCAGTAGCCTGCAGAATTATGCCGGCGAGGTAAGTATTGCGCGTTCGCGTATGGAGCAGCAAATTTTCGGCTTCCGCGAACATCTTTCCGAGCTTAATCGAAACGTGGCTCGTTTCCGCGATCAGATCCGTGAGCTCGAAATTCAATCCGAGTCGCAGATCCTTTATCGCGCTGAACATCAACATGCTTTAGTGCAACCTGATTTTGATCCGCTTGAGTTTGATCGTTATTCCAAATTGCAGCACGTGTCGCGCAGTTTGGCGGAAACCCTGCATGACCTTTCCACTATCCAAACGACGCTAAACAACTTTGCCGGCGAGGCGGAGACAGTCTTACAACAGCAGGCGCGCGTGAACACGGATTTGCAAGAAGGCTTGATGCGCACCCGGATGATCAGTTTTTCTACGCAGGCGGCCAGATTGCGCCATATTGTCCGGCAAACGGCGCGTGAACTGGGTAAGCGGGCGGAATTGCAAATCACCGGCAGCGAAGTCGAAGTCGATAGAAACGTTCTAGAGCGCATGATTGGCCCGTTTGAACACATGATCCGAAACGCGATCGGCCATGGAATAGAAAGTGAGATAGAGCGTAAACGCGCGCACAAGCCTTTAACCGGCAAGATTACCATTCATACCAGCCACGAAGGCAGTGAAATTGTTATTCGATTTTCCGATGACGGCGGCGGCCTGGATGTAGCCGCAATCCGGAAACAGGCGATTGCACGAGGGCTGATGGATGCGAACGCGGATTTATCGGAAGAAGAGATTATGCAGTTTATTCTGTTGTCCGGCTTTTCCACCGCGCAGAAAGTTACCCACCTCTCGGGACGCGGCGTGGGTATGGACGTCGTGCATAATGAGGTCAAGCAATTGGGCGGCTCGATCACGGCTGAAACCGGACGCGGAGTGGGGACCACGTTCATTATCCGTTTGCCGCTGACTTTATCCATTACCCAGGCGTTGATGGTGTACGTCGGTGATCAGACCTTCGCCGTTCCAATCGCCTCTGTCGTAAACATTCTCGAAGTGCCGATCGAGAAATTAAACGATATCTCCATGGGAGAAAAACCGTTATTGCACCATGAGGATCAGGTGTATCCGTTTATGCATCTCGGATCTCGCTTAGGTTTCCCCGGTCCAGCGCGCAGCAAAAAAGTGCCGGTCTTGCTGGTCAAGAGCGGCGCCCGCCAAATTGCAGTCCAAGTCGATGGCCTGGGTGGCACGCGCGAAGTTGTAATCAAATCCGTCGGCCCGCAGTTGAGCGAAATCAAAGGCTTGGCCGGCGCCACTATTTTGGGTGATGGCAGGGTGGTATTGATTTTTGACATCGGCGGCTTGTGGACCGGCGATGATACGATGCCTGTTGTGCGCGCGCAAAAGACGGCGGCGAGCATGGAGAGCGAGCGCAGCCGTCCGTTGATTATGGTGGTAGACGATTCGCTTACTGTGCGGAAAATCACCAGCCGGCATCTGCAGAAACAAGGCATGGACGTTATGGTGGCCAAAGATGGATTGGATGCGGTTGAACAATTGCGCCAACAAATCCCGGACGTTATGCTGGTGGACATAGAAATGCCGCGCATGGATGGTTACGAACTGACCACTAATGTCCGCTCTGATCCGACGCTTAGACATATCCCCATCATCATGATCACCTCCCGCGCCGGGGCAAAACATAAAGACCGCGCCATACAGCTAGGCGTGGATTTATATCTGAGCAAGCCTTATCAAGAAGATGACCTGCTGCGCAGTATTCAAGCTATGCTGGCGCGCCGCACCATCCACTGATGAGCTCCCCATTATAAGACTTCCAGGAAGAGTGGAATTTGACTGAATTAAATCAATACGTACGCATTGGTTTGTGGGGGGTGGAATATCTTTTGCCGAGCAGCGCCAGCCTTTCCATCGAGCAGCGTGAGAATCTCATTCTTAATGATGAGCCGGCGGATACCAATATCACCGCCTGGCGCGCGGTTGAATCCGAGCGGTGGCCGGCGCTTTATTTAAATGCCGAGCTTGAGCTTACCCGGGGGGATGATTGGCAGCGCGCAGTTTTTTTAGAAGCAAGACCCCATCCCATCGGGTTAATTGCGGATGAGGTCCAGCTGTTGCCGCGCACGGATGTACATGTAGAGCCGTTTACCCCGCTCGGCCCCTCGCCCACTGCTCGCGGCCATTTATTCTCCGGGGTGTGGGTGCGCGGGAACCAGCTAATATTAGTGTTCGAACCGAATGGATTGATCAGCTACCTGCAAAAACTGAGCGAGGTGGAGAACATCGACCAAACGGGAAGGATAGAATGAAGCCGCCTATACAGGATCGCATTCACACCTTAATCGTCCCGCTTGTTAACTCCTCTTTATTAGTTCCGAGCGCCTTAATCGCCGAGGTGATTAATATCGCTAAGTTGATCCGAGTGCCGCGGAGTGAAAAATGGATGTTGGGATTGCTGAACTGGCGCGCAAGGCCGGTGCCGGTGGTTTCTTTTGATTTTCTTCTAACGTCCGACCTGCATCCAGCCGGGCCGAAATCCAAAATTGTCATCTTTTATCCATTGCCGGGGCGCAAGCCGTGGGACTTTTTCGGCGTGCTAACTTCCGCCGAGCCGCAGCCGCGTACCTTCAGCGACGCGCAGGCCTTAAGTAATACCGTCGAAAACGATAATCCGTATGCCGCCGTCACGATTAAACTGGAGACATTTGTCGCTTGTATTCCGGATTTAGATGCGCTCAAAGCGGTTTTTTATCCGGACAATATCTAAAAAGCGGTGGCATGGCTGATCCCCTGGTAGGCTACTTCGACTAAATGGTCGATTTCTTCATGGGTAATCACGTAAGGTGGCATGAAATAAATCACATCGCCGAGCGGCCGCAAAATCGCCTCATGATTAAGCGCGTAGCGGTAAACTTCACGTCCACGCCGCTGTTGCCAGGGATAAGGCGCGCGGGTGGTTTTATCCGACACCATTTCCATTGCCAAAATCATGCCCGTTTGCCGCACCTCGGCGATGTGCGGATGCTCACGCAAACGCGCGCTTGCCTGCGCCAGGTAAGCGGCAAGATTTTTATTGCGCACAATGACCTGGTCTTCTTGAAAAATAGCGAGTGTCGCCAGCGCCGCCGTACAGGCAAGTGGATTGCCGGTGTAACTGTGGGAATGCAGGAACGCCTTGCCCGCCGTATAGTCGGCATAAAAGGCCGCGTAAACCTCATCGCTGGTTAAACACACCGATAGCGGCAGATAACCGCCGGTCAAACCTTTTCCCAGGCACAGAAAATCCGGCGTAATCCCGGCCTGTTCGCAGGCGAATAGCGTGCCGGTGCGCCCGAAACCAACGGCAATCTCATCGGCGATGAGATGGACGTGATATTGGTCGCAGGCCTGCCGTAAGCGCTTGAGGTAAACCGGGTCGTACATGCGCATGCCGCCGGCACATTGCACCAGCGGTTCAACGATAACCGCGCAGGTTTGTGCGGCATGGTGTTCGAGCGCGTCCCGCATCGCGCCAAAGGCGCGCCCGCTATACGCGGCGCACGATTCCCCCGGCGCCCGGTAATAACAGTCAGGCGAGGGCACGGTGCGGTTTTGCAGCAATAACGGCCGATAAGTTTCCTTATAGAGCGCCACATCGCCGACCGACAGCGCACCCAGCGTCTCGCCGTGATAACTATTAGTCAGACTGATAAATTGGGTTTTGTTTTTCTCTCCCCGGTTTTGCCAATAATGAAAACTCATTTTTAAGGCAATCTCGATTGCGGCGGAACCGCTGTCGGCATAAAAACAGCGTTTGAGTCCAACCGGAGCGATTGCGATCAAGGCTTCGGATAATTTAATGACCGGCTCGTGGCTGAATCCGGCCAACAGCACGTGCTCCAGGCGTCCCAGTTGGGCTTGAATCGCCGCATTGATGCGCGGGTTGGCGTGGCCGAAGAGGTTGACCCACCACGAGCTGATGGCGTCGAGATAGCGCCGGCCGTTAAAGTCTTCCAGCCAGACGCCGTAACCACGCCGTATTGGGATCGGCGGCAGGGTCTCGTGGTCCTGCATTTGCGTGCACGGGTGCCACACTACGTTCAGGTCGCGTTCAATCAAGATTTTATTATCCATGTCCGCATGATAACGCGATTTGGCCTTTATCGTCCTTCACCCTGCTAGGGCGGATGCTTTATTTTGTAAGGCATGTTATATAACGGGAAAATCTTAATTTTCAGGAGTGAACGATGGTGCTTGCAGAAACACTGGTTGGCGATTTGGGTTCGCCGGCGCCGGATTTTTCTTTGCCGGCGGTCGATGGCAAGGTATGGACACTCGCGGCTATCCGGGGCAAAAACGGACTGCTGGTCATGTTTATTCAACAGCATCGCCATTATGTCCAACGATCCTATCGACTATCCGGAGGATTCGTTCGACAATATGCGCCGCGTCGCCGCCCTGTTTAAATTCCCATTTCCTTATGTTTTCGATGAAAGCCAGGCGGTAGCGAAAAGCTATGGCGCGGTCTGCACGCCGGACTTTTTCGGTTACAATGCCGACTTAAAATTGCAATATCGGGGCCGGTTGGATGCCGGCGGCAAGGAAGTCATACCGGGCGCCCGGCGAGAGCTGTTCGAAGCCATGAAAGCCATTGCCAACAGCGGCCAAGGGCCGCGTGAACAATTCCCAAGCATGGGCTGCTCAATAAAATGGAAACAAGGGAATACTTGATTTTATACCAGCCTCGCCGGAGTTGAGTCTTTGGAAAATACTTCCCTAACTTTTGGTTACCGACGCGACCGGGTTTAATGCCGTTCGATAATCTTATTCCCCAGGTGCGCACAATTGCGATCAATGCCGCGCGCGAAGAGCTCCTGCCCCGATTTGCCGAAGTCAGCCGCAGATTCAAAGCCGACGGCAGTTTAGTCACCGCGGCGGACATGGCGATGCAAACACGCATGCAGATCGAGCTGGCCGAGCATTGGCCGCAATACGATTTTCTCGGCGAAGAAACGCCTGCCGAGGAGCAGGAACGGATTTTAGCGAAAACCGAGGGACCGGGTTTATGGTGCCTCGACCCGCTGGATGGGACCAGCAATTTTGTCAACGGCATCCCTTTCTTTAGCACCTCATTGGCTTTGGTGATTAAAGGCGAGCCGGTTGCCGCCTGGATTTATGATCCGATCCGGGATGAATGCTTCACCGCCCGGCAAGGAAGAGGGGCGTGGCTGAACGACATAGCGATGCCGCATCTATCCGAATGTCCGGCTTTACGCCGCTGCATGGCGGCGGTGGACTTAAAACGCCTGGGGCCGCGCCTGGGAGGGAAATTGGGCCAAAGCCCGCCTTATGGATCGCAGCGCAGCTTCGGCTCCAGCGCGCTGGAATGGTGCTGGCTGGCCGCCAGTCGCCTTCATATCTATCTGCACGGTGCGCAGAAATTGTGGGATTATGCCGCCGGTACGCTTATCCTTAGCGAAGCCGGAGGGTATGCCCAAACCCTGGAAGGGGCGACGGTATTTTCCAGCCGTCTGGAACCGCGTTCGGTCGTGGCTGCCCGTAATAAAGAGCTTTTTGACGCCTGGAAATCCTGGATCGAGGCGAATTCTTGAGATTCGCATTATGATCATAATTAGACCTCGCCGGCGGTAATGCCGGCAGAGCAATCCATGCGCAAACAACCTATTCTGCTTGGGATCGTCGGTGACTCGGGGGCGGGTAAAACCACCTTCACCAAGGCAATTACAAAAGTATTGGGTGAACACCAGGTCGCTGTCATCTGCACCGATGATTATCACAAATACAACCGTGCGGAGCGCGCGGAAAAGAACCTTACCCCCCTGCATCCCGACTGCAATTATTTGGATATTGTCGAGCAACATCTATTGCTGGTAAAAGCCGGGCAACCCATACTCAAGCCCAACTACAACCACAGCACCGGCGATTTTGCCCCACCATCTTATATTCAACCGAAAGAATTTATTATTGTCGAAGGGCTATTGGGCTATTTTACCAAAACCATGCGCGATTGTTATGACATTAAATTATATCTCGCGCCGCCTGATGATCTGAACGTTCCTTGGAAGCTGAAGCGCGATATGCAAGTGCGCGGTTATAGCGAAGAGGCGGCGCTGAGAGAAATCCGGTTGCGCAAACCGGATGCCGAGGCGTTTATTTATCCGCAACGTAAATGGGCGGATATGGTCCTTTATTTCGGTCAAAACCGGCGCGGGGCCGGCGATCATTTAAATGTCTCGCTGCTTTTGCGGCCGACATTGCCGCTGCCCGATCTTTCCGCCATGCTGGAACAGAAGGCCGGCGGCCACGGCCTGCGGTGGATGCGCGATAGCGAGCTGGATCTGCCGGCTGATCGGCTGGAAATTGATGGAAACATCAGTGATAAAACAGCGAAACAGTTGGAAGATTTATTGTGGCAATCTGTCCCCGCGGAATATCGGCATTTGCGCAGGGATCGGATTGATGCGATCAAGGGTGAGCGGAGCGAAATAAAGTCCTACCCGTTGGCGTTAACGCAACTGTTAATCGCTTATCATGTTTTACATGCTGCTTCCGGTCGTTAGCAGGATGCTGAAAAACTTGTTTTTCAGCATCCTGCGGTGCGGTATAAGGACGTACCGCCATTTTTTAAATACGCTAAGTATTTGAAAAATGAAGCAAAGCAAAAACCACGTTTTTTGCTTTGCGTGTTGAAAAAGGCCACGGATGGGCTTTTTCAACAATCTATTGGTGGGGGTGATGAAAAACTTGTTTTTCAGCGGCCTGTAGCAACGGCGTCTGAATTATTTTTGTATTGAGGACCCAATATGTCAGTAAAGCCCGATAACGGGAAACCAAGCGCGGGCCCGATAACGCCGAGCCGGCGCGATCTGGCCAATGCCATCCGTGTGCTTAGCATGGATGCGGTGCAAAAGGCCAACTCCGGGCATCCCGGCATGCCCATGGGCATGGCCGATATCGCCGAGGTATTGTGGAATGATTACCTGAAGCATAACCCGGCTAACCCGCGCTGGTTTGACCGGGACCGCTTTATGCTCTCGAATGGGCACGGCGCGATGCTGCATTACAGCCTGCTGCATTTAACCGGCTATGCCCTGCCGATGGAGCAAATCAAACAATTTCGTCAATTGCACTCCATGACCCCGGGCCATCCGGAATACGGCCACACCCCGGGCGTGGAGGTGACGACCGGCCCGCTCGGCCAGGGGATTGCCAATGGCGTCGGTATGGCGATCGCCGAACGGGCATTGGCGGCGCAATTTAATAAGCCGGGCTTCGACATAGTGCATCATTACACTTACGTATTCCTCGGCGACGGCTGCCTGATGGAAGGCATTTCGCATGAAGCCTGTTCACTCGCCGGCACGCTCGGTCTCGGCAAACTCATCGCCTTTTATGATGACAACGGCATTTCCATTGATGGCGCAGTAAAGGGCTGGTTTACCGACGACACACCAAAGCGCTTTGAGGCGTATGGCTGGCATGTGATCCCGCGCGTCGATGGGCATAATGCGGAAGCCGTGAAGCGGGCGATTGAAACGGCGCGCAAGATCAGCGACCAGCCGTCGCTGATCTGCTGCCAGACGATCATCGGCTGGGGCGCGCCCAATAAACAAGGCACGGAAGAGGCGCACGGCGCCGCACTGGGCGAAAAAGAATGCGCCTTGGTGCGGGAAAAGCTGGGTTGGCGGTACCCGCCGTTTGTGATCCCGCCGGAGATTTATGACAGATGGGATGCAAACGCCAAAGGGACGCAGGCGGAGCAGGCCTGGAATAAGAAGTTCGCCGAATACAAGTCGAAATACCCGGACGCGGCGGCCGAGTTCGAGCGCCGTACCAGCGGGAAATTACCCAACGACTGGGAGCCCTACGCACAGAGTTTTATCGCGCAAGTCAACGCCAAGGCCGAGACCATCGCCTCACGCAAAGCGTCGCAGAATACGTTAAATGGTTTTGGGCCGAAGCTGCCGGAGCTGCTCGGGGGTTCCGCCGATTTAACCGGTTCCAATCTCACATCTTGGTCCGGCAGCAAAGGCTTATCTTTATCTAAGGATAATCCGGGCGGCAATTATATTTATTACGGGGTGCGCGAATTCGGCATGTCGGCGATGATGACCGGCATCGCCCGCCACGGCGGGTTTATCCCTTACGGCGGTACTTTCCTGACGTTTTCGGACTATGCGCGCAATGCCGTGCGCATGGCCGCGCTGATGAAACAGCGGGTACTGTTCGTTTATACTCACGATTCCATCGGCCTCGGTGAAGACGGCCCTACGCATCAATCGATAGAGCATTTGGCGAGTTTGCGTTTGATCCCGAATGTGTCCGTGTGGCGGCCGTGCGACGCGGTGGAATCGGCGGCGGCGTGGAAGGCGGCGATTGAACGCACGGATGGTCCCAGTTGTCTGGTGTTTTCCCGGCAGAACCTCGCGCATCAAACGCGTAATGCGGCACAAATCGCCGCTATTGCGCGTGGCGGCTACGTATTGAGCGGGACCCCGGTCGACCCGCAAGCGATTATCATCGCCACCGGTTCGGAAGTCGGCATCGCCATGCAGGCGCAAAAACTGCTGGCGGGTAAGGGTAAACAGGTGCGGGTGGTATCGATGCCGAATACGCGCGTGTTTGACGCGCAGGACCCTGCCTATCGTGAATCGGTGCTTCCGGCTGCGGTAACCAAACGCGTGGCGGTCGAAGCCGGGGTAACGGACTTTTGGCGCAAGTATGTCGGCTTAAACGGCAAGGTGGTCGGCATCGACACTTTTGGCGAGTCTGCCCCAGCTGCGGCGGTGTTTAAGCACTTCGGGTTTACTGACGAGAACATCGTCAAAACGGTGGAAGCAATTTTGTAGATTTTTAGCAGGTTGCTGAAAAACACTGTTTTTCAGCAACCTGCGGTGCGATATAGGGATGTATCGCCATTTTTCAATCACATTTAAGTGATTGAAAAATGAAGAAAAGTAAAAATCGTGCTGTGCAGGATGCACGAATGCCGCGAGCGCAGGGACGCGCAGGAGCGGCCACTTTTTACTTTTCGTGCTGGAAAAGGCCATGGATGGACTTTTTCAGCAACCTGTTAGTGCAGGATTTATTTTCTCATTTATTTTGGAGAGCGGAATGGCTATCAGAATTGCAATTAACGGCTATGGCCGGATCGGCCGCAATATAGTGCGCGCCCTGTACGAAGCCAAACGTAACAAAGAGATCCAGGTGGTTGCGATCAACGATTTAGGCAACGCCGAGACCAATGCGTATCTAACGCAATACGACACCGTACATGGGAAATTCCCCGGCTCGGTTTCAGTCGAAGGGGATTTTCTGATCGTCAACGGCGATAAGATCCGCGTGCTCTCCAGTCGCGACCCGGCGCAATTGCCGTGGAAGCAACTGGGAGTGGATGTGGTGCAGGAGTGCACCGGTCTTTTTACCGATAAGGCCAAGGCCTCGGCGCATGTGAAAGCCGGCGCCAAGAAAGTGATTATCTCCGCCCCCGGCGGCAAGGATGTCGATGCCACCATCGTTTATGGGGTCAACCACAAGGTGTTAAAGAGTACGGATACGGTTATTTCCAACGCCTCGTGCACGACCAATTGTCTGGCGCCCCTGGTCAAGCCTTTGCATGAACAAATCGGCGTCAAGCACGGCTTGATGACGACGGTGCATTCTTACACCAATGATCAAGTGCTGATCGACGTCTACCACAGCGACCTGCGGCGCGCGCGTTCCGCTACCATGTCCATGATTCCGACTAAGACCGGCGCCGCCGCGGCGGTCGGGCTGGTATTGCCGGAATTGAACGGCAAATTGGATGGATTCGCGGTGCGCGTGCCGACCATCAATGTGTCACTGGTCGATTTAAGCTTTGTCGCCGCGCGCGAGACCACGAAGGAAGAAATCCACGCCATCATGAAACAAGCATCGTCCGGCGAACTGAAAGGCATACTCAATTATAACGATAAACCGCTGGTGTCGATGGATTTCAATCACGATCCGGCGTCTTCGACCTATGAAGCCTCATTAACCAAAGTTATGCAGGGCACTTTGGTGAAGGTGCTTGCCTGGTATGACAATGAATGGGGTTTCTCCAACCGCATGCTCGATACCACCGTTGCGTTAATGCAAGCCAAATAGCGAGAGCGGCCGCAGGAGAAATCCGGCAAGGAAATCCGGAAGTAAAAATTATCTCCGCAGTGAGGCAGTTAGTTTCAGGTGCAATATGCCGATAATTAAAATGACCGATCTCGATTTGCGCGGAAAACGCGTATTAATTCGCGAAGACTTCAACGTGCCGTTGAAAGACGGTAAGGTAAGCGATGACGCGCGCATGCGCGCAAGCCTTGCCACCGTGCAGTTTGCGATGAACGCCGGCGCTAGAGTGATGTTGATGTCGCACCTTGGGCGTCCGCAGCAAGGTGTTTTCGATGAAAAATATTCACTCAAGCCGATCGCCGAGCATTTATCTCGTTTGCTTAATAAAAAAGTTGTCTTGATCAAAGATTGGCTTAATGGTGTGGATGTCAAAACCGGCGAGGTAGTGATGCTGGAAAACGTGCGCTTCAATAAAGGTGAAACCAAGGACGATGATGGGTTGGCGAAAAAAATGGCGGCGCTATGCGATGTATTTGTGATGGACGCTTTTGGCAGCGTGCATCGGGCGCAGGCCTCAACCCATGGTGTTGCGAAATACGCGCCGATCGCCTGTGCCGGTCCGTTGCTGGTCACGGAACTTGAGGTTTTACAGAAGGCGTTCAATAAGCCTAAGCGCCCGCTGGTGGCGATAGTCGGCGGCGCCAAGGTTTCCACCAAGCTCACGGTGCTGGAATCGTTGTCCAACATCGTAGATCAGTTAATAGTCGGCGGCGGTATCGCCAATACCTTCATCGCTGCCGCGGGCTACAATATAGGTAAGTCTTTATTTGAAGCCGATTTGGTCGACGAGGCCAAGCGGCTGATGACCGCAGCTAGAGCGCGTGGCGGCAATATCCCGCTGCCGAGCGATGTGGTATGCGCGACGGAATTTTCCGAACGCGCGCGCGCGACGTTGAAGAAGATCGAAGAAGTCGCCGACGACGACATGATTCTCGACGTCGGCCCGGAAACCGCGAAAACGTTCGCCGCCATCGTAAAGAGCGCCGGCACCATCTTATGGAACGGCCCGGTCGGGGTGTTCGAATTTGACCAATTCGGCGCCGGCACCAAGATATTAGCGGAAGCGATAGCGGCGAGTCCGGCCTATTCTATTGCCGGCGGCGGTGATACCTTAGCGGCGGTGGCGAAATATCATGTCGCGGATAAAATTTCTTATATCTCCACCGGCGGCGGCGCCTTTTTGAAATTTTTGGAAGGCAGGAAACTGCCTACCATCGCTATTCTCGAGGAGCGCGCTGCAGGCAAGAATCCGCTTTGACTTCAGCCTATTTCCAACGGCACATTAATTCGGGAGTGATATAGTTGTTTAGACGCACAAAAATAGTCGCGACGCTGGGGCCGGCCACCGATGACCCGGCGGTTTTGGATAAGCTTATTGAAGCCGGTGTGGACGTAGTGCGTCTTAATTTTTCCCATGGCGTTGCGGAAGTCCACTTTCGCCGTGCGGAACTTGCGCGCGAGCGCGCGCAAGCGCATGGGCGCCAGGTCGGTGTGCTGGTGGATCTGCAAGGCCCCAAAATACGCATTGGAAAATTCATCAAACAGAAAGTTATCCTGGAGGAAGGCCAGAAATTTGTTCTCGATATCAATTGGCCGCTCGATCGGGGCAATGACGAGCGGGTGGGTATTACCTATAAATCCCTGCCTCAGGATGTCAGCCGCGGGACCACCTTATTACTGAATGATGGACGTATTGTATTATGGGTGGACCAGGTCGCGGGCGGCGAAGTCATTTGCCGCGTGGTGGTCGGCGGCGAGCTTTCCGATAATAAGGGCGTCAATCGCCAAGGCGGCGGGCTGACGGCGCGCGCGCTTACCGATAAAGATCGCGAAGATATTAAAGCGGCGGCGGCGATCAACGCCGATTACCTCGGAGTTTCTTTTCCGCGCAACGCCAAGGATATTGAAGAGGCGCGTACCTTGCTGCGCGCCGCCGGCGGCAAAGGCGGTATTGTGGCAAAAATAGAGCGCGCCGAGGCAATAACCGCCATCGAGGAAATTATCGCCGCGTCCGATGTAATCATGATTGCGCGCGGCGACTTGGGCGTGGAAATCGGCGATGCCGCGCTGCCGCCGGTGCAAAAGCGCATTATTAAATTGGCGCGCCGCATGAATCGCGTGGTCATTACCGCGACCCAGATGATGGAATCGATGATTGAAAACACTATCCCTACGCGCGCCGAGGTATCCGATGTGGCCAATGCCGTGTTGGACGGTACCGACGCGGTAATGCTGTCCGCGGAGACCGCCAGCGGCAAACATCCGGTGGCGGCGGTGGCGGCGATGGACCGGGTATGCCGGGAAGCGGAAAAACATGAAGAGACCATTTATTCCCGCCAGCGCATAGACACCCATTTTGAGCGCGTCGATGAGGCGATCGCGATGGCGGTGATCCATATCGCCAACCATCTGCCGGTCAAGGCCATCGCCGCCTTGACCGAATCCGGATCGACGGCGTTATGGATATCGCGCATGACCTCGGCGGTGCCTATCTATGCGTTAACGCGGCACGTGGAAACCTGCAGAAAGGTCACTCTTTACCGCGGAGTTCAACCGGTTAAATTCGACTTCGAGTCGAACGATCCGGCACAAGTTATGCGGGAGGCGGTCGGTGAGCTGCGCCGGCGCGGCGCGGTGCACAACGGCGACCTGGCGATATTGACCATCGGCGAGCCGCTCGCTAAACCGGGCGGCACCAACGCCATCAAAATCGTGCGCGTGGAAGATTTTACCGCTTTAGCCAACTAAGGCCGACCCTCCCGCTGGGCCCGCACTCGCGCGAGCGTCCAAACTGTCTCAAAATTAACCACCCCGGGCCGATGCACGGCCCGAAGACTCCCCGCGAAACCGCAATTTTCACCAAACACTCGTGCGATTGATTGGGGGCGGGCAAAGACAACTCCTGGGGGGACGAGGACGGCCCTGGCACTTAGGTCGTATGTCTAAGGCTTCGTCGCAGGTTCATCATCCGCCTTTGCATCGCGGCTACCAGGAGAGCCGCGGGGCTCGAAGGGCCGCCTTCGTTGAAGAAGACGCCTAATGGAGCAAAAATGAAAATCGGCGTCAGCACTATTCTCGATACTTCCACATCCCGCCGCAAGTTCTTGATCGGCAGCATCGGCATCGCCGCTGTCGCAAGTCTGCCGGCGGTGACGATGGTTGCGACGGCCAAGCAGGCGAACGCCTCTACTTCTTCCAACCGGACCCAAGGAGATCATAATATGAGCACGATCACGACCAAGGACGGCACCAAGATTTATTACAATGACTGGGGCACGGGACAGCCCGTCGTCTTCAGCCACGGCTGGCCGCTGAGCGCGGGCGCCTTTGAGGACCAGATGTTCTATCTGGCCTCCCACGGCTATCGCTGCATCGCGCATGACCGCCGCGGTCACGGCCGCTCGAGCCAGCCCTGGAACGGCAACGATATGGACACCTACGCGGATGACCTCGCCACGCTCGTCGAGAAGCTGGACCTGAAGAACGCGATCCATGTCGGCCACTCAACGGGCGGAGGCGAAGTCGCCCGCTATATCGGCCGCCACGGCACCAAGCGCGTGGCCAAGGCGGTGCTGATCGGCGCCGTCCCGCCGCTGATGCTGAAGACGCCGGCGAATCCCGGCGGCACGCCGATCGAAGCGTTCGACCAGCTCCGCGCCGCGGTCCAAGCCGACCGCTCGCAGTTCTGGAAGGATCTCAGCCTGCCGTTCTACGGCTACAACAGGCCGGGCGCCAAGATCTCGGAAGGCGTGCGCGAATCATTCTGGCTCCAGGGCATGATGGCCGGCTTCCCTGCGTCGTACTTTTGCATCAAGGCGTTTTCCGAGACCGATCTCACCGGGGATCTCAAGAAATTCGACGTGCCGACGCTCATCCTTCACGGCGACGACGACCAGATCGTGCCCATTGCCGACTCCGCGTTGCTCTCGTCCAAGCTCGTCAAGGGCGCTGTCCTCAAGGTCTATAAGGGCGCACCGCACGGCATGTGCACGACGCTGAAGGACCGGGTCAACGAGGAACTGCTCGGGTTCATCAAGGGGTGAGCCGACATTCTCGATCCGCGGCGGAGGCGAAGCTCATGATCGACTGGTGCTGAGCTGATTAACTCGACCTTTCAGCAATTCACGTATTGAGCCTAGGAGAGATCACATGGCCGACATGAGGAAAGAGAGCGACAGCCTCGGAGTGGTTGAAGTCCCTGTGGACAAGCTGTGGGGCGCTCAAACACAACGCTCGCTAGAGCACTTCAGCATTGGCAGGGATTTAATTCCCCGCGAAATGATCACCGCCTACGCCACCTTGAAGAAAGCCGCCGCCGCTGCGAACCGCGCAGGCAAGCGGCTCGACGATCAGCGTTATAAATTGATCGTTCAGACTTGCGACGAAATCCTCGCCGGCCGGCACCACGACATGTTTCCCCTGCATGTTTGGATGACGGGTAGCGGCACTCAGTTCAACATGAACGTCAACGAAGTGATCTCCAACCGTTGCTGCCAGCTCGCGGGTACGCCACTCGGGAGCAAGGCGCCGGTTCACCCCAACGATCACGTCAACATGGCTCAGTCGTCGAACGACTCATTTCCGTCGGCCATGTATATCGCATCGGCCGTCAATGTGAAGCAGCGCCTGATTCCCGCGGTAGCCGGCTTGCGCGATGCGATCAGCGCGAAAGCACAAGCGTGGGGTGATATCGTCAAGATTGGGCGGACTCACATGCAGGACGCCACCCCGCTGACGCTAGGCCAGGAATGGTCCGGCTATGCCGGGATGTTGGCAGACGATCTGGAACGGCTCGAATCAGCCCTGCAAG
>WNFG01002743.1_pt1 | contig 20225 bp, 21 predicted proteins | sample 5400431 | NCBI WGS metagenome assembly WNFG01 (sample SAMN13153346, study PRJNA577476) | soil metagenome | isolation source: 120 cm saprolite under Douglas fir tree site 2 hole 3 replicate 2 | place: USA:California | collected 2015-04-18 | reverse complement strand
CAGTCTAACCGAGCCGAAAAAGCATCGACCCTAAAAATCGATCGCGGGACAATGGGTGTGATGCGGAGGCTCCCCGCCGCCCTTCTCCCGGCCGGCATCTTCCTGGTGACGTGTGCGGCGTTCTGGCCCGCGCTCCAGGGCGACTTCAACTGGGACGACGACATCAACCTGGTGGCGAACCTCAGATACCGGGGGTTCGACGCGAGTCGGGTCAGGTGGATGTTCACGAACACCCTGATGGGCCACTACATGCCGTTCACGTGGCTGACCTTCGCCCTCGACCACGTCCTCGGCCGGATGGACCCGTGGGGGTATCATCTCGCCAGCCTGTTGCTGCACGCGGCCAACGCGATCCTCGTCTACCTGGTCGCCCGCCGGCTGTTGATCGTCGCGCTCCAGACGGCGGTGGACACCAGGGTGGGAGCGGCCCTGGCCGCGCTGCTCTTCGCGCTCCATCCCCAGCGGGTCGAGTCCGTGGCCTGGATCTCCGACCGCGCGACCATCCTGTGCGGGACCTTCTATCTCCTCGCGGTCTTGGCATACCTGCGCGCGGTCGGCGCACCGGACGGCCGCCCTCGCATGGGGTGGGGCGCCGCGTCGCTCGTGGCCTTCGCGGCGGCGCTCCTGACCAAGGGCATGGCCATGAGCCTCCCCATCACCCTCCTGATCCTCGACGTGTACCCGCTCCGGAGGTGGCGAGCGGGCTGGCCCCGCGTGCTCGTAGAGAAGCTGCCCTATTGCGCGCTCGCGCTCGCGGGCGCTGTGGTGGCCGCGTGGGCTCGGAGCCAGGGGGCCGAGTTCACCGGCTATGCGGGCCTCGGGATCGCGGCCCGCCTCGGGATGATCGGCTACAGCCTCTGTTTCTATCCGTTGAAGCTCGTGTGGCCCGCCGATCTGTCCCCGCTGTACGAAGTGCCCATGCAGGTCAGTCTCCTGGACCCGCGCTTCCTGATCCCGATCCTCGGCCTGCTCGCGGTGACGAGTGTTCTGGTCGCGCTCCGCCGTCGCGCTCCGGGGGCGCTGGCGGCCTGGGCGCACTCCGTTGCCGTCGTCACGCCGGTCAGCGGGGTCGTGCACTCCGGCGTCCAGATGGTCGCGGACCGCTACAGCTACCTCGCCCAGCTCGGATTCGTCGTCCTGGCGGGCTATGGGCTCGTGCGTCTTCGCGAGCTGCACCGGGAGGGTCGCGTGCGGCGTGCCGCGGCGGTGGTGGCGGGGAGCGGGATCGTGCTGGTGATCGGCGCCCTCGCGGTGTTGACGTGGAGCCAGAGCTACGTGTGGCGGGACCCCGAGACGCTCTGGAGGTGGGCGGTGGATCTCGATCCGCTCTGCGCCCGCTGCCACAACAATCTGGGCGTGGCCCTGCTGCACCGCCGTCGAGATCCGCAGGGCCTGAGCGAGTCGGAGGAGCATCTCCGCCAGGCGGTCGCGCTGAGACCCGAGTACGCCCTGGGCCACCTCAACCTCGGTACCGTCGCGCTCCTGCGCGGGCGCTACGTCGAGGCCGAGGCCGCCTTGCGGAGCTACGTGCGGCGGCAGCCGGATGCTCCCGACGGAGCCGAGCGGCTAGCCGTGCTCTACCTCGTCCAGGGGCGATCCGATGAGGCGATCCCGTTGCTCCGCCGGGCCCGAGGTATCAGCCAGTCCGACGGCCCTCGGGCCGACCTCGCGGGCGCGGTGGAGCTGCTCCACGATGGGGAGACCCTCCGCTATCTCGGGCAGGCTCTTCTCGAACAGGGCCGAGCTGAGGACGCGATTCTCCCTCTGAGGCGCGCGGTGCAGCTCTATCCCTCGGCGCCCAGCTTCCGCTTCTGGCTCGCTCACGCGTACCGTGGGGCGGGGCGGATGGCGCTGGCCGATGGGGAGCTCGCCGCTCTGCGGCGGCTGGATCCGAAGGCGGCCGCGCCGACCGCGGTCCGCTAGCCAGCTCACCCGCCGATCACGCGGGAGCTTCAGCGGGCCACGTGGCGCTGGAACGCCTCCAGCGCGGCCGTGCCGACGGCGGTGTCCTGCTCCCCGTTGCCTCCGCTGATGCCGATGCCGCCGACCACGTCGCCGTCCACCTCGATGGGGAACCCGCCCACGAAGACCGCGAAGCGGCCGGGATGCATGGCGTGGATGCCGAAGGCCTCGTTGCCGGGCAGGGCGGGCCCGGCCGGCGGCTGGTTGAACTTGTGGGTGGCTCGGCGATGTCCGGCGGCGGTGAAGGCCTTGGCGCTGGCGATCTCCACACCGGTGATACGCGCTCCGGTCATGCGGTGGAGCGCGATCGGGTGGCCGCCGTCGTCGCAGACGCAGATCGTCTCGGTGACCCCGATCTCGCGCGCCTTCGCCTCGGCGGCGGCCAGCAGCACGAGCGCGTCCTCCAGGGTGAGCCGCTTGACCGTGATCACGGCAGCTCCACGAAGATCGCGCCTGCGTCGACCCGCACCGGATAGACCGGCACGCTCGCGCCCCGGCCCGGGAAGAGGCACTGGCCGGTGCGCACGTCGTACAGCCAGCCGTGCCACGGGCAGGCGAGCCGGCTCCCGTTGAGCTTGCCCTGGCTCAATGGGCCACCCCGGTGCGCGCAGACGTCGCCACACGCGTAGATCGCGTCGCCGACCCGGGCGAGCACGATCCGGGCCCCGTCGAGATCCACGAGCTTCGGCTGCCCGGCCGGCACCTCGTCCAGCGAGGCGACCCGCCGGGGCTCGCTCACGCGTCTTCCTTGAGAACGAACGCGCGGTGGAGGCCGGTCATGTACTGCCAGCGCATCTCGGTCGCCTCGCGCACGGCGAGGGCGGCCTCGTGCTGCTTCTCGGGGGTCGTGCTGTGGCGCTCCACGATCTGGTAGCCCCGCTCGCCGTGCACCTCATCGGCCTCGATGTGGATCGCGAAGAACTCCACCTCGTGGTCGGTGAAGCCGTAGTGGGTCTTGAGCGGCGGCAGATTGCGCTTGTAGATACCCGGCACCTGCGACTCGAGCCCCACCAGCAGCCCAGCCGCCGCCACGTGGAAGGGCTGGCGCGCCGTCTCGTAGCACCAAGCGGTCAGACCGCGGGTGCTCGGGAGCTGCCGCGTGTTCTCGACCTCGCTGCGGCTGACGCCGCAGGCCTCGCCGAAGCGAATGAGGAGATCCACGTGCTTGGTGCCGGACTCCTCCTCGATGATGTTCTCGAGCAGGAAGTCACGGGCGTCCGGATCGGGGCAGCCCCCGTAGACGAGCGCGCACCAGCGCGCGAACTGCGAGACGTACTGGTAGTGCTGGCACACCCACTGACCGAGCTGGGCGCGGGCCAGCTCGCCGTTGACCCATTTCTCCGTGAACGGATTCATCCGGCTGTGCCGGGCGTTGACCGCGTGCTCGAGCTGGGTGCGGAACGGGCTCATGGTCGTCATGGCATGCCTCCGTGCGTGGTCACGTTACGTGCGCGGATCGGTCTGGCCCAGCAGAGCCTCCGTCTGCGCGTCACGGTACTTCCGGAGCGCGGCGCGGATGTGGGGATGCTTGTTGGCCAGGATGGCGCCGGCGAGGAGCCCGGCGTTGGTGGCCCCCGCGTTGCCGATGGCCAGCGTGCCGACCGGGATGCCCGCCGGCATCTGGACGGTGGACAGCAGCGAGTCCATCCCGTTGAGCGCCTTGGATTGGATCGGCACCCCGAGGACCGGTAGCAGGGTCCGCGCGGCGGTCACCCCGGCCAGGTGCGCGGCCCCACCGGCCCCCGCGATGATGACCTCGAGGCCCCGCGCCTCGGCGCCGCTCACGTACTCATCCACCAGCGTCGGCGTGCGGTGGGCCGACATCACCTTGACCTCGTAGGGGATGCCGAGCGCGTCGAGTGCCTTGGCCGCGTTCGTCATCGTTTCCCAATCGGACTTCGAGCCCATGATGATGCCGACGAGCGGCTTCTCCGCTCCGAGTGACATGGCGGCTCATTTTAGCAAGCCCGCGCGCGCCCGGGGCGTTTGAGGCGCTGCCATCAGGGCTTAGCGGGCCATCGCGGCCATCTCTTTGGCATGGCCGATGCAAGTTATGCGTGCTCATCGACGATCGAGACCCCACCGCCCGGCGGAGCCGAAGGATCAGCAAGCAAGGCAAACTAGTAATTTATAAGTATTTTTTGGTCTCCGCCCGAAGGGGATGGGGGCGGCTTGGAGTCGTCGGCCGCGGCCCGCGGGTGACCAAGAGCGTCGTCGGCGAGACGCTGCTCGTTAGCCGGCCAGGGCACGGCCGAGTCTTCACATAGGCGAGGACGATGACGACAGATTACCGGGAGCGCTTGCTGCACGACATGGTCCGGATCCGCCGCGTCGAGGAGACGCTCGCGGAGCTGTATCCGTCGGGAGAAATGCGGACGCCGACACACTTCTCGATCGGGCAGGAGGCGGTCGCGGTCGGGGTGTGCGGCGCGCTCCGGCGCGACGATGTCGTGTACAGCGGTCATCGTTGCCACGCGCACTACCTCGCCAAGGGGGGAGACCTGCACGGCATGGTGGCCGAGCTCTACGGCCGTGAGACCGGCTGCGCACGGGGCCGCGGGGGATCCGTCCACCTCAACGATCCCGAGGCCGGCGTGATCGCGTCTTCCGCGATTCTCGGCCAGACGATGGCGGTGGCGGTGGGTACCGCGCTCGCGTTCACGATGGACGGCCGCGGCCGGGTGGCGGTCACCTTCTTCGGGGACGGCACCGTCGAGGAGGGCATCTTCCACGAGACGCTCAACTTCGCGGTGATGCGGCACGCCCCGGTGCTCTTCGTGTGCGAGAACAACGGGTTCTCGACCCACACCCGGCTCGAGGTGCGCCAGCCCGCCTCGGTGTCGATCCACGCGCGGGCCGCCTCCTACGGGATGCCGTCCCGCCTGGTGGACGGCAACGACGTGTTCGCGGTCCACGCCGCGGCCCGCGAGGCGGTGGCCCACGCTCGGGGCGGCTCGGGCCCGTTCTTCCTCGAGTGCACCACCTACCGGTGGCGGGAGCACGTGGGCCCGCAGTGGGATTACGACAAGGGATACCGGACGAAGGCCGAGGTCGATGCGTGGATCGCCCGCTGCCCGATCCGGCGCGCGTCGGAGCGTCTCCTGAGTGAGGGTGGGAGCACGCCGGAACGGATCGCGGCCATGGGGCGCGCCAGCCAGATCGAGGTGGACGAGGCGGTGGGCGCCGCGCGGGCCGCGGCGTTCCCGGCGGTCGAAGACCTCACGCTCGGGACCTACTGAGGACGACGATGCGGCGACTCACCTACGGGCAGGCCATCAGCGAAGCCACCGTGCAGTGCATGGAGGCGGATCCCAACATCTTCGTCGCGGGCATCGGGGTCGACGACTTCAAGGGGATCTTCGGCACCACCGCGGAGGCCTTCCGACGCTTCGGCCCCGCGCGCGTCTTCGACATCCCGAACGGCGAGAACGCGATGACCGGGATCGCGATCGGCGCGGCCGCGGTCGGCAAGCGGCCGCTGATCGTGCATCCGCGCAACGACTTCATGTTCCTGTGCATGGACCAGCTCTTCAATCTTGCCGCGAAGTGGCGGGGGGGGGGGGCAGGGGGCGACGCACTCCCAGAGCCTCCAATCGGTGTTCGCCCATTTCCCGGGCCTCTACGTCGGCCTCCCCGCCTCCCCCGCCGACGCCAAAGGTCTGCTGGTCAGCGCCCTCCAGGGAAGCGGCCCGGTCGTGCTGCTCGAGAATCGAGCCCTCTACGACCTGGAAGGCGACGTGCCGGAGGGACTCGAGGCGGTGCCGTTCGGGAGGGGCAAGATCGTGCGGCCGGGCACTGACATCACCATCGTCGGCGTTTCGCTGATGGCCTATGAAGCCGCTCGGGCCGCCGAGATCCTGGTCGAGCACGGCGTCAGCGCGGAGGTCATCGATCTGCGCAGCGTCCGCCCACTCGACGAGGACATCATCCTGCGCTCGCTTCGGAAGACGGGACGCCTGGTGGTGGCCGACACGAGCTGGGCCCTCTGCGGGGTCTCCGCGGAGGTGGCGGCGATCGCGGCCGAGAAGGGCTGGCAGCACCTGAAGGCGCCGGTTCGACGGGTTACGCCTCCTGACTGCCCGGCGCCGGTCGCCAAGCCGCTCGAGGACGCGTTCCATCCGAATCCGCTCACCATCGCCCAAGCCTGCCTCGACGTGCTGAAGGCGGGTGTCCCCCTGGGGGCCGGCGTCAGCGACGTGCAGGCGACATTCGTGGGGCCCTACTGAGATGGACGCCGCGCGGCGGGTCAGCGTGTTCCTCCCCGCCTACAACGAGGTGGACAACCTCGAGCGGTCGGTGGCGGATATCGTGTGGGCGGCTGGCCTCGTGCTCACGGAATACGAGATCTTGATCGTCAACGACAGCAGCACCGACGGGACGGGCGAGCTCGCCGAGCGCCTCGCCCGAGAGAACCCGCGTATCCGCGCCATCCACCAGCCCCGGAACATGGGAATCGCGGCGGCCTACGAGCGGGCGCTGGACGAGGCGAAGCTCGACTACTTCAGCTTTCTGGCCGCCGATGGGGAGATCGCTCGAGAATCCGTTCGCGACATCCTCGGGGCGGTCGGACGGGCGGATCTCGTCGCGCCCTATCACCAGAACCCGCGGGCGCGCCAGCTGCACCGTCGCGTCCTGACGTGGGCGTCGACCGCGCTCGTCAACGTCCTCTTCTTTCAGCGCATGCACTACTACCAGGGGCCCTGCATCTATCCGGTGGGGCTCGCGCGGGTACTGCCTAAGACGGCGGGCGGCTTCTACTTCCTGACCCAGATGCTCATCCACGCGCTCCACGCCGGGTACACCTACGTCGAGGTCGGGCTGACCCACGTGGACCGTACCCACGGCCGATCGAAGGCCGTGTCGATCAAGAACATCTTGAAGGCGCTGCGCGCGATAGGACAGACGTGGTGGGCCATCCACGTCCGGCGCGAGCTCGTGGCGCGGAGGACCTGAGATGGCGACGAAGCGACCGACCGTGCTCGTCACCGGCGGCGGGGGATACGTGGGGGGGGTGCTCGTCCCGAAGCTGCTGGCCAAGGGCTACCGGGTCCGAGTGATCGATCTCTTCCTGTTCGGCATCGACGTGCTTCCGCGTGACCCCTCCCTCGAGCTCGTGAAGGCGGACATCCGGGACCAGGACGCGGTTGGGAAGGCCGCGGTGGGCGCGGAGGCGGTCATCCATCTCGCCTGCATCTCGAACGATCCGAGCTTCGAGCTGAATCCGGGACTGAGCCGCTCGATCAACTACGATTGCTTCGAGCCCCTCGTCAGCATCTCGCGCCGGGCGGGCGTGCGCCGGTTCATCTACGCCTCGACGTCGAGCGTGTACGGGGTCAGCGACGCGCCGGACGTTACCGAGGACCACCCGCTCGTCCCCCTGACTGACTACAACAAGTACAAGGGCATGTGCGAGCCCATCCTGCTGCGCTACCAGGCCCCGGACTTCACCACCGTGATCATCCGCCCCGCCACCGTCTGCGGCTATTCGCCCCGCCAGCGGCTGGACCTGACCGTGAACATCCTCACCAGCCTCGCGGTCAACCAGCGACGCATCACCATCTTCGGCGGCGCCCAGAAGCGTCCGAACATCCACATCGAGGACATCAGCGATCTCTACGTCGAGCTGCTCGACATGCCGGCGGACATGATCGCGGGGAAGACGTTCAACGCGGCCTACCAGAATCACACGGTGGCCCAGCTCGGCGAGCTGGTGCGGGGCATCGTGAGCCGCGAGATGCCGCAGCTCGGCCCCATCACGGTGGAGACGGTGCCGAGCAACGATACGCGCTCGTACCACGTGTCGTCCGAGAAGATCAAGCGGGAGCTCGGCTGGTCGCCCCAGCGGACCATCGAGGACGCGGTGGTGGATCTGTGTGGCGCCTTCCGGACGGGGCGCATCCCGGATCCTCTCAACGACATCCGGTACTACAACGTCAAGACGATCCAGGCCTCGGGGCTCGCCTGAGCGATGCCGCGCGCCGTCGTCACCGGAGGGGCGGGGTTCATCGGCAGCCACATGGTCGATCTACTGGTCGCCCACGGCTACTCGGTGGTGGTGATCGACAATCTCGTGACCGGCCGCGCCGAGAACCTCGCGCAGCATCGGCGGGAGCTGCGCGTCGAGTTCTACGAGACCGACATGTGCACGGTGGCGCGGGATTCGCGGCTGTTCAAGGACGTCGACTACGTGTTCCACTTCGGGGGCATCGGGGACATCGTGCCGTCGATCGAACGGCCGCTTCAGTACATGCGGGCCAACGTGGACGGCACCCTCGCGGTCCTCGAGGCCTCTCGTCACGCGGGCGTGCGCAAGTTCGTCTACGCGGCCTCGTCGTCGTGCTACGGGCTGGCCACCGAACTGCCCACCACGGAGGGGGCCCTGATCCGCCCGGAGTACCCGTATGCCCTCAGCAAGTACCTGGGGGAGAGCGCGGCGCTGCACTGGGCGCAGGTCTACCGGCTGCCCGTGATCTCGATTCGCATGTTCAACGTGTACGGGCCGCGCGTGCGTACCACCGGGGCCTACGGCGCGGTGTTCGGGGTCTTCCTGGCCCAGAAGCTCCACGGCAAGCCGTACACGGTGGTCGGCGACGGCAGCCAGCGAAGAGACTTCGTCTACGTCACCGATGTGGCGCGAGCCTACCTGATGGCCGCCGAGTCGAGTCAGGCGGGCGAGGTCTTCAACCTCGGATCCGGCAATCCCCAGACGGTCAATCGTCTCGTGGAGCTGATGGGTGGAGAGGTCGTGCACGTGCCCAAGCGTCCCGGCGAGCCGGACTGCACGTGGGCGGATATCGGCAAGATCCAGCGTGTGCTTGGCTGGAAGCCCGAGATCTCGTTTCCCCAGGGGGTCGTCGCGATGCTGGGACAGATCGAGGAGTGGCGGGCGGCGCCGCTGTGGACGCCCGAGAAGATCGAAGCGGCCACCCGCACGTGGTTCGAGCACCTGGCGCGATGAAGCCCGACTACCGGCAGAAGGTGAAGACCCTCGAGGAGCTGGCCGCCGCTATCGGCCCGCGCCCCCGCGCCAAGACCGTCATCATGTGCCACGGGATGTTCGACATCGTCCATCCCGGGCATCTCCGGCACCTGATGTACGCAAAGGAGAAGGCGGACGTGCTGATCGCGAGCCTCACCGCCGACGTGCACGCCACCAAGGCGGCCTTCCGACCGTACGTGCCCCAGGAGCTGAGGGCCTCCAACCTCGCGGCGCTCGAGGTGGTCGACTACGTCATCGTCGATCCCAATCCCACGCCGATCGAGCACATCAAGTACCTGCAGCCGGACTACTTCGCCAAGGGCTACGAGTACTTCTCAGAAGGCGTTCCCGCGAGGACGCAGGAGGAGATCGACACCCTCGAGAGTTACGGCGGAGAGATCGTGTTCACGCCCGGCGACGTCGTGTACTCCTCGTCCCGCCTGATCGAGGCGTTCCCGCCGAAGCTCGGAGTCGAGAAGCTGCTGGCCCTGATGGAGTCGGAGGGCTTCGGGTTCGATCAGCTTCGCGAGGCGCTCCGCCGGATGCGCGGCCTGCGCGTGCACGTGGTGGGCGACACGATCGTGGATCACTACAGCACCTGCTCCCTCCTCGGCGCCACCGCGAAATCGCCGACCTTCAGCGTCAAGCACGAACGGACCGAGATCTTCTCGGGCGGCGCGGCGGTGGTGGCCAAGCACGTGAAGGCGGCCGGCGCGGAGGTCTCCTTCTCGACCGTCCTCGGCAACGACGCGGCGAAGGACTTCGTGCTGAAGGATCTGGAGGAGGCCGGGATCGTGGTGCACGCCTTCATCGATCGCACCCGGCCGACCACCCAGAAGGAGCGGTTCATCGCGGACGGCTACAAGATGCTGCAGGTCGATCGGGTCGACAACCGCGCGGTGTCCGAGAAGGCTCTACGCTTCCTCAGCGACTCGATGGGGGCCAGCGGGGCCGACGTGGTGATCTTCAGCGATTTCCGCCACGGGATCTTCCGGCCGAAGAGCATCCGGATACTTCGTGAGCGGGTGCCGGCCGGCGCGATCAAGGTGGCGGATAGCCAGGTCTCGAACCGGTGGGGCAATATCCTGGAGTTCAGCGATTTCGATCTCCTGACTCCGAACGAACGGGAGGCGCGGTTCGCCCTGGGCGATCAGGATTCGGTCATGCGGCCGCTCGCGCTGCAGCTCTTCCGGCTGGCCCGCTGCAAGCATCTGATCTTGAAGCTCGGCGAGCGGGGCATCCTCGGCTATCGAACCCCCGGCCACAACCCGCGCGAGTTCTTCACGGTGGACAGCCTGGTCGACACCCTTCAGGACCCGGTGGGCGCGGGCGACGCGCTCCTGAGCTACGCTGCCCTCTCGCTGGCCGCCACCCGAGACATCGTCATCGCCTCCGTCCTGGGCTCGGTGGCGGCCGCGCTCGCCTGTGAGCATCAGGGCAACCGCCAGATCACCCCGGAAGAGGTGGAAGAGAAGCTCCACCGGATCGAGAAGCGGGCCCACTTCGAATGAGATATCTGCTGGTCGGCCTCGGCAACATCGGGGGCAAGCGCCGCGCCGTCCTGGGGGACCGCTGCGTGGCCACCGTGGACCCGTTCAACCCGGTGGCCGACTTCCGGCAGCCCGAGCAGTGCCCGGACGACCGCTACGATGCGGCGATCCTGGCCGTGCCCAACGACGTGAAGCTTCGCCTGATGGAATTCTTCCTGTCGCGGGGCAAGCACGTCCTGGTCGAGAAGCCGCTGATTCTCGATCCGGAGGCGGCTGCGCACCTGAGCCGGGTGAGCCAGGCCTCCCGGGCGATCTGGTACACGTCCTACAACTTCCGGTTCGAGCCCAACGTTCTGGCGCTCAAGCGGCACCTGGAGGGAGGCACCATCGGACGCCTCTACCGGGTCCGGATGTTCTACGGCAACGGAACCGCCGGAAACATCGCGGGCACCTGGCGGGACAGCCGGCTCGGAATCCTGGAGGACATGGCCTCCCACCTGATCGATCTCACCGGCTTCGTCTTCGGTCGCTTCGGCTCTGAGTTTCGCGTGTGGGAGCGCCGCGGCTATGAGCTCAAGGGCTTCGACCACTGCCTGCTCGCTACATCCGACCGGAGCGTGACCATCGAGTGCAGCTTCCTCTCCTGGAAGAACCGGTGGCGGATCGAGGCGCTCGGGGAGGACGGGGCGCTCGAGATGAACGGCCTCACCAAGTGGGGCAAGAGTGAGCTGTTGATCCTCCGCCGGCGCCGGCCCAGCGGCGTGCCGGACGAGACCCGGGAGGTGGCGCACGGGCCGGATCCCACCTGGGCCGCCGACATCCGGCACTTCGAGGCGATGGTCGCGACCGGGGTGACCTCGTGCGAGAACGACCTGTGGCTGTCGCGCGCGGTTCACGCCGCGGCGGCCGGCAGTCTGGAGGGCGGCTCGTGAGCGACCGCCCGACCGGCTTCCTGGGCCTGTCCCACCTCGGCATCATCTCGAGCATCGGCTGGGCCTCGTTCGGCTCGCGGGTGGTCGGCGTCGACCTCGAGCGCGGGCCGGTCGAGTGCCTCCAACGGGGCGAGCTGCCGGTACATGAGCCCGCGCTCCCGGAGCTGTTCGCGGCGCATCGAGACCGGATGAGCTTCTCGACCGATCCCGCCGCGCTTGCCGAGTGCGACCTCGTCATCGTCTCGCGGGATATCCCTACGGACGCCGACAACGGCAGCGACGTCTCGGTCGTCGATCATCTGATCGAAGCCGCCATCCCGTACCTCCGGCCCGGCTCCACCCTGGCGCTGATGAGCCAGGTCTCTCCCGGATCCACGCGCGCCCTCGCCGCGCGGATCGACGCCCGCCGGCCCGACACCGGTATCGGCGTGTACTACTGGGTCGAGACGCTCATCTTCGGCAGCGCGGTGGAGCGGTTTCTACACCCGGAGCGGATCATCGTGGGCGCCGCCGATCCGTCCCGGCCGCTGCCCGCTCCGCTGGACGTGGGGCTCCGCCGCTTCGGCTGCCCGATCCTGCCGATGGGCTACGAGAGCGCGGAGCTCACCAAGACCGCGATCAACCTCTACCTCTTCGGGGCCGTGACCTACGCCAACACGCTCTCCGATCTCTGCGAAGCGGTGGGGGCGAACTGGTCCGAGATGGTGCCCGCGCTGCGGCTGGATCGCCGAATCGGGCCCGCCGCCTACATCCGCCCAAGCCTGGGAGTGGCAGGAGGCAACCTCGAGCGCGATCTTGTGACGCTGCGCGGTCTCGGTCAGCGCCACGGGGTCGACGTCGCCTACGTGGAGACGCTGCTCGCGCACAACGCTCGTCGCTACCGCTGGGTCCAGCGCCAGCTCCAGGGTCGCGGGCTCGATCGCGACGCGCGGGCGGTGGTCGCGGTGTGGGGCCTCGCCTACAAGAAGAACACGCGGTCCACCAAGAACTCGATGGCCCTCCGGGTGATCGATGACCTGCGAGGTCGGGCGGAGGTGCGCGCCTACGACCCGCTCGTCAAGGCGCTGGACGTCGACGTGCGGGCCACCCTGGTGGAGAGCCGGGACGCCGCCCTCGTCGGCGCCGACTGCCTGCTGATCCTCACCGACTGGGACGAGTTCGCCACACCACCGGGTGCCGGGTTCGGGACCATGCGCCGGCCGGTGGTCATCGATTGCGTCGGGGTGATGGACGCGGCCCGCCCGGATTTTCCGGGCGTGGAGTACGTGGCCATGGGCCGCCCGGGACGCCGATGAGCGGCCGGGCCGCCTTCCTCGATCGCGACGGGGTGCTGGTGGAGACCCTGGTCCGCGGTGGCCGGGCGTACGCCGCGGTCACCCTCGCCGAGTTCCGGATCTGTTCGGAAGCGCCCGCGCAGGTGGCACGGCTCAAGGCGGCCGGTCTGCGGCCGATCGTCTTCACCAACCAGCCGGAGGTCGCGCGCGGGACGCTGAGCCCGTCCGTGCTCGACCGCATGCATGCGCAACTTCGGGCGGCGGTCGGCGTGGACGACATCCTGGTGTGCGGACACCTGGACGACGATGACTGCGCTTGCCGAAAGCCGCGGCCCGGGATGCTCGAGGCGGCGGCCCGGAAGTGGGCGATCGACCTGCCGGCCTCGTTCGTGGTGGGTGACCGGTGGCGGGACATCGAGGCGGGACGAGCGGTTGGCTGCTACACGGTGCTCATCGAGCGCCCTTACAGCGAGTGTCGCGATGCCGACGCGCGGGTGGCCGACCTGGCCGCCGCCGTCGACGCGGTGCTCGCGCGAGCAAAGGATCCCCAATGAGCTTCGTCGCCCAGTACCTAGCCGAAGCCTCCCAGGTGGCCGCGCGGATCGATCACGACGCGGTCACGCGCCTGGTCGATCTCCTGGCCGAGGCCCGAGCCGGCGGCGGCCGGCTGTTCGTGCTGGGTGTCGGCGGCAGCGCCGGCAACGCCTCGCACGCGGTGAACGACTTCCGCAAGATCGCGGGCTTCGAGGCCTACGCCCCCACCGACAACGTGTCCGAGCTCACCGCCCGGATCAACGACGACGGATGGGACACCTCGTTCGCGAACTGGCTCAAGGCGAGCCGGCTGACCTCGCGGGACTGCCTGCTCGTGTTCTCGGTGGGCGGCGGCGACGTGGCGCGCAAGGTGAGCATGAATCTCGTGCGGGCGCTGGAGCTGGCCAAGGAGGTCGGCGCCCGCATCGGCGCGATCGTCGGGCGCGACGGGGGCTTCACCGCAACGGTGGCCGACGCCTGCGTGCTGATTCCCACCGTGAGCCCCGAGCGGGTGACCGCGCACGCCGAGGCCTTCCAGGCGGTCGTGTGGCACATGCTGGTCGCCCATCCCCGGCTGCAGGCCGCCCCGATGCGCTGGGAGAGCCTCGCCCGATGAGCGCGCCCGCTCGGGTCGTGATCCTGGGCGCGAGCGGCTTCCTGGGCCGCGCGGTGCACGCCGGGCTCTCCCGGGACGGCGTCGAGGTGATCGCCCACTCGTCGCGCACCCTCGACCTCACGCGGCTCGAGGCCTTCGGCGTGCTCGAGCCCGTCCTCGGTCCGGAGACGACGCTCGTGCTCGCCTCGGCGCTGACGCCGGACCGCGGCCAGACCCCCGCTACCTTTCTCGCCAACACCGCGATGGCCGCCAATCTGGCCGCCTACCTGGAGGGCCGTCGCCTCCGCCAGCTCGTCTACCTCGGCTCCGACGCCGTCTACGCCTTCGGCGACGACGTGGTGACGGAGGACACGCCGGTAGCCCCGGCCGGGTACTACGCGCTCGGAAAGTACGCGGCCGAGCGGGTGGTGGACTGCGCCGCGCGCGCATCCTCCGTCCCGCTCCTCGTCCTGCGGGTAACCGGCGTCTACGGGCCCGGCGATCCGCACGCCTCCTACGGGCCGAACGCCTTCGCCCGGTCGCTGGCGCGCGAGCGGTCGGTCCGCATCTTCGGAGCGGGTGAGGAGGAGCGCGATCACGTCTACGTCGATGACGTGGCGGCCATCGTGGTCGGCCTGCTGCGGAGCGGGACCGCGGGCGTGTTCAACGTGGCCACCGGGCAGAGCCGGTCGTTCGCGGACGTGGTGAAGGCGATGCGCGATCTGGTGCCCTACGACGTCGAGGTGACGAGCCTGCCCCGCAAAAGCGCGATCACGCATCGCCGGTTCGACAACACGCGGCTGAGCCGCGCCCTCCCGGATCTCCGGTTCACCACGATGCGGGAGGGCCTGCGGGCCACCCTGCGCGCCTTCGGAGCCATCGCGGGTGAGTGAGGTCGATCTGCTCGACCGCTACCCGCGAACCACGCGCGACATCGCGGCCCGGGCCGCCGCGGTCCCGGCCCAGCGGGACGTGGCCATGCGGTTCGCCCGCGAGTACTTCGACGGCGACCGCGGCCAGGGCTACGGTGGCTACCGCTACGATGGCCGCTGGGTGCCGGTGGCGGAGCGCATCCGGGACCACTACCGACTCCAGGCGGGCGCTCGCGTCCTGGACATCGGCTGCGCCAAGGGCTTCCTGCTCCACGACCTCCGCCGCGTGGTGCCCGGACTGCGCGTGACCGGGCTGGACATCTCGAGCTACGCACTCGCGAGCGCGATGGAGGATGTGCGCACCGGTCTCGTGCGGGGGTCGGCCGATCGGCTGCCGTTCGCGGACAAGTCGTTCGACCTGGTCGTGTCGATCAACACCATCCACAACCTGGACCGGGCCGGGTGCATCCGGGCGCTCGGGGAGATGGAGCGGGTCGGCCGCCTCCACCGCTACGTCCAGGTGGACTCGTGGCTGAACGAGCTGCAGCGGGAGAAGTTCGAGCGCTGGCAGCTCACCGCGCGGACGTACTCGGACCCCGACGGATGGCGCCGCCTCTTCGCGGAGGCCGGCTACCACGGCGACTACTACTGGACGGTGACGGAGTGAGAGCGGGAGCCCGGAGGGAGAGACCATGAAGATCTTCGTCGACTCGGCGAACCTGCTGGAGATCGAGGAGGCGCTGGAGCGCGGCTTCCCGGCGGGGATCACCACGAACCCGTCGATCCTGGCCAAGGAAGAGAAGGCGGACTTCCGCGAGCACATCAACAAGATCATCGAGCTCGTGCAACGCTACGGCTACGACATCCCGCTCAGCGTGGAGGTCTTCTCCACCCGGCCGGAGGAGATGATCACCCAGGCCGAGGATTTCGTGCGCCACTTCGGCCACTATCCGAAGCTCAACGTGAAGGTTCCGGTGGGCTGGGACGAGCTCGCGGTGATCCGCGAGCTGCGCCTCCGCGGAATCCGGGTGAACTGCACGTGCTGCATGTCCTACGGGCAGGCCATGATGGCCGCGGCGGCCGGCGCCAACTACGTGAGCCTGTTCTACGGGCGCATCCGGGACATCGGCTACGATGCCGCCTCGGTGGTTCGGGAGGTCCGCGCCACCTTCCGCGAGCGCGCCACCCCGTGCGAGATCATCGTCGGTAGCATCCGCCACATCGCCGACATCAGCGAATCGTTCCAGGCGGGCGCGGACATCGTGACGGTGCCGCCCAAGTTCTTCCGCCCGATGGTCAGCCATCCGAAGACCGACGAAGCGGTTCGTCAGTTCGTCACCGACTTCCAGAAGTGGATGCAGTAGGCGCTGAGGCCGAGCACGCCATGGCCCTCCGCTACTCCACCGACTTGGGCGTCCTGGACCGCATGAAGAACGATCTGGCCTTCCGGGTTCGGAAGCGCATCTTCGCCCGTTTCATGCGGGAGTTCGCGCCCGGGTCCGATGCGCGGGTGGCGGACTTCGGAGTCTCGGGACACCAGGATCACCCGGCGCACTACTTCTTCGAGAGCCTCTACCCGCACCGGGATCAACTCACGGTCATCGGCCGGGCGGCGGAGGAGGCGGGGTGGTTTGCGGAAGCCTTTCCGGGGGTCAAATTTCTCGAGGCGGATCTGCGCGCGATCCCGCTGCCGACCGGGTATTTCGACTACGGGATCTGCAACGCGGTGGTCGAGCACGCCGGGCTCGCCGAGCAGCAGGCGGTCCTTGTATCCGAGGTCTGTCGCGTCTGCCGATGCGTCCTTTTTACCACGCCGAACAAACGGTTCCCCGTCGAGCTCCATACGGGGCTGCCCGTGCTTCACTGGCTACCGGACAAGGCGTATCGGGTGGTGCTCCGGCGCCTCGGGTTCGCGTATTTTGCCGACGTCGAGAACCTGAACCTGCTGGATGCTTCGTCGTTCCTCTCGCTGTTTCCCGGATCGCGCCGGAACGAGCTCATCAAGACCGGACTGCCGCTCCTGCGCTCGAATCTCGTGTGCGTGTCCCGAGAGATCGGGCTATCCCGGATGTCACGCCGCGCGGCGATCTCCAATGTGGCCGGCGAGGTCCGGTGATGGCGCTCGAGCTGGAGGAGCGCGCCCACGTGCCTTCCCCTTCCGGGGCCCGAGTAGCCGCGCGGACCCGGCGAATCGTGCTTGCGGCACTCGTCGCGGCCCTGTGCCTTGCCGTCATCCATGTGAGCGCCCTCGCGAACGGGTACTACCAGATCTACTACGGGCGGTTCGGATGGGGGCTGCCGGAGGTCGCGTTCCTGCTGCACTATCTCCTCTTTGGCAGCGCCGCCGTGGGGTGTGTCGCGTGGGCCTTGTCGCTCAGCGTCGGTGACGGGTTCGCGAGGATCTTCGATCAGCTCGAGGCACTGTCGAGGAGGGCCACGATCATCATGGTGGGGGCGTCCGCGGGTGCCACCTTCGTGGCGGTGACGCTCGTCCGGTACGGTCTGCTCCGGGACACCGCGATCACCGACGATGAGAACGCCTATGTGTTCATGGCGCGAGTCTTCGCGAGCGGAAGGCTCTACCTCCCGTCGATGCCGGCCGAGATCCGACCCTTCTTCGACAACCAGTTCATCATCAACGACGGGAAGTGGTACGGGATCTACTTTCCCGGACATCCGCTGGTGCTGGCGCTGGGAGCTCTGGTCGGGGCGGAGCGATGGATCCCCTCTTTGGTGACGGCCCTCACGGTGGTGATGGGATTTCTGGTGGCCCGCCGGATATTCGGCGCACGGGCGGCGGCGCTGTCAGCGCTCCTCTTCCCGGTCACCGTGTACATGGTGTTGCCGTCTGCGACCCTGCTCGCGCACTCGACGGCGGCCCTTGCCCTCCTGACGTTCGTGTATGGGGCCATTCGGATCGGTGGCGCCCCTGAATCGATACGCTGGTGGATCGTGGCCGCGATCGGGTTGGTCTGGGCTGGGGTGACCCGTCCTCTGGGGCCGGCCGCCTTCGCAATTCCGTGGCTTCTTTGGCTGGTGGTATGCGTCCGGAAGAGTGGCCGGACCCGCGCATGGGCGGGTGGGCTGGTGTTCTCCGCGATCGGCCTCGCGAGCATCGTCCTGTTCTGCGGGTACAACTATGCGCTGACCGGTAACCCCTTCCAGACCGGATATCAGCGTTCCATAGAGCTCAACAACCACGTTCTCCTGGCCGGACGGCTCCCGGCCCCGTGGCCGTTGCCCACCATCTATGAGGTCGGGCACACCATTCTTCGCATGAACTTCTGGGAGTTCGGCTGGCCTCTGTCCCTTCTGTTCGTGCCTTTCTTCCGCCGGACCGGCCCTGGCATTCTCCTGCTCCTGAGCAGCTGCGCGGTGCCGCTGGCCTATGCCCTGATCGGGATGACCAACGTGTATGCCCTCGGACCCACCCACTACGCGGAGATCGCCGTTTTCGTGGCGATCCTCTCGGCGAGCGGCCTGGAGGCGCTGGTGGAGCTGGCGCGAAGCTGGTCGGCGGGGGAGCGGTGGTCCCGCTTCGTGATGGCGGTGCCCATGGTGAGCGTGTGCTGCATGCTGCTCGTCTTTCTGCCTATCCACGCGGCCTCCCTGCGCGAGATGTCGCAGATCGCCCGCGCGCCGTATGAGCTCGTGGAGAGTCAAGGCCTGGATCGGGCGGTCGTGTTCGTACACAGTCTGCCCGCCCTGCTGGTCCCTCCCGGGGCGTGGGTGTACCTTCATCGCAATCCGAGGCCGGACCTTCTCGACCCGGTGCTCTTCGTGCGGCATCTCGGGCCCGATCGCGACACCCAGCTCATGCGATTCTTTCCTGATCGCAAGGCCTACATCATGGGTATGCAAGACGGGAGGCTCATCGTCACTCCGGTCCGGCCTTGACGCGGATCCGGTCACCCATCTCTGGGGAGCGTGGAATGCGAGATTCTCATGGCACGTGTATGAGCGTCATCTCCAAGTGGCCGGCGTGAGCCATCCGTCGGAGCAGCCGGCCATGGTCCGTGACCCCGCGGAATTGACGCGCTCCGTGGAGGATCGCCTGGCGTGTCCATGGTGCCACGCCTCCGTGACCGTACGGGAGCACGAGATCCGGTGTGTCCGGAGCGGTTGCGGCTTCACGGGCGCGATCACGGGCGGGATCCCGATCATGCGCGGTCAACGCGACCGATCGTTCTTCGACGACAAGCACGCGGTGATGGAGCACGGTTCAGCCGAGCCCGGAGTGAGACGGTGCTGCTACGCCGAGCAAGCCACCGTCATCGAGTCGCTGATTCCGGGAGGGGCGGTCGTCGTCGACGTGGGATGCGGCCCCGCGTTGCCCTATCGGCGTCCGGAGCCCTGGTTCCTGATAGGCGTCGACATGTCGTACGAGTCGCTGCGCGCCAACACCGAGGTGGACCTTCCGGTCTACGCGTCGGCCGGCGAGCTGCCGCTAGCGGACCACTCGGTCGACGCGATCGTGAGTCTCTACGCCATCCACCACTTCGGCGGTCAGAACCGCCGCGAGAACGAGGTCCGCGTCGCTCGGGGATTCGCCGAGTTTCGCCGCGTCCTCAAGCCGGGCGGGGGCCTCTTCATCTTCGAGTTGTCCCCTTGGTGGCCGATCTGGCAGGTTCAGCGCACGACGTGGAACCTGGTCCGGAAGGTCATGCCGGGGATGGACATCTTCTTCTGGAGAGAGCGGCCGCTGCTCGATGTCGCGGCGGCGCAGTTGGGCCACAAGGCGACGCTGCGACGCGTGCGCTTCAAGGCCCCGCTGCTGACGCCCATTCCACCGGTGTTCGCATGCCCTGCGCTGAAGATCCCTCGCCTGCTGTTCCCGTTCCACGTTCACCTGTATCACTGGACCGTCTAGCGAGCCTAGTCGCCTGGTGAGCGACTACGTCGGCGCTCGATCGGTGGCGGGCGGCCCGCTCGGACGCAGGTACGAGGAGACGAAGGTGGCGGGATCGCTCAGAGACGCGTGGGAGTCGAACCGATCGAGCCGGAACGGAGCGGGGCTCACTGGCGAGCGGGCGCCCGTGACCAGGGCGGCCATCATCTCGCCCACCGCCGGGGACAGCTTGAAGCCGTGGCCGGACATGCCCGCCGCGATCCAGAAACCGCGCACCGGGGACTCGTCGAGAATCGGCATCCAGTCCGGTGTGATGTCGAAGGCCCCCGCGTAGCCGCGGCTGAACCGCGCGTCGGCCAGCGCGGGGATGGCCCGGGCGGTGCGGGCCAGCACCTCCGCGGCCTCGTCGAAGCCGGCCTCGCTTCCGAGGAGCTCTGGGTCCATCGGGTGCTGAGTCTCGTCGTCCGTGAGCGACCCGGTCAAGGTGAGATTGCCGGTCTCGGGCCGCACGTAGCTGCCCCCGGCCAGGTCCAGGTAGACGGTGTGCGCGGGGCCGAACCGCGCATCCCGCGCCACCGTGAAGACGGGATGACGCCCGATCACGATGGGCAGCTCCACGCCGACCAGCCGCGCGACGCGCGGTGACCAGAGTCCCGCCGCGTTGATCACGACCGGCGCGTCGATCCGCTCGCCGGTCGCGGTGTCTACCCCGACGACCCGGTCGGCCTGGCGGCGAAT
>WNFG01006089.1_pt1 | contig 20250 bp, 19 predicted proteins | sample 5400431 | NCBI WGS metagenome assembly WNFG01 (sample SAMN13153346, study PRJNA577476) | soil metagenome | isolation source: 120 cm saprolite under Douglas fir tree site 2 hole 3 replicate 2 | place: USA:California | collected 2015-04-18 | reverse complement strand
TCTGACTTCGCGCCAGGCCGCGCCCATGCAAAAGCGAGTGGCCCCGGCGTCACGCGCCCGGCGCGCGGCCTCTAAGACCTGGCCAACGGACATCAGCTTCTCGGCGTTAACGCCGGTTTGGTAACGCGCGGCTTGTGGGCAATAGGCGCAATCCTCGGGACACCCGCCGGTTTTCACCGAAAGCAATGAGCACAGCTGCACCTTGTTGTCCGCGAACACGGCGCGGTGAATCGTTTGCGCTCGGTGGACCAGATCGAGCAGCGGCAGGTCGTGGATTCCAATGACCTCAGGCAAGGTCCAATCGCTTCGAATACGAACCGTCTGCACCGAAGACCTCCGTCGGGACGGGAACGGCGTCAGAAGGCCACGCGACGGATGCCTTGTCAACCAACTGGTTTGGCGCAGGTTTACCACTAGCGTCGGCAACTTGCGGCTGTGACATCTTTTGGAGTTCGCTTGCCGCCAGCAATGCCTCGCCCGCCAAAACCCAAGTGCGGGGTGACATCTTTTGCAAATGTGGAATCTCCGGAGCAAAGCCATTCCGAGCCCATTGCGTGACATCTTTATCGAATCTGGATTCACGGATTGCCGCGCGGGCTAAACGATTTCCGGCGATCATTCCGTGACATCTTTTTCAACTTATAGAGTGAAATTTAGTGACATCTTGGCATCATTCGATGCCGCATGAAGCCCGTTCTGCTAACCAGCTTCGCTCCTCCGTCCGTGACACTTTTGCGCATGCCGAGTGTTAAAGTTCGATCGAAACGGAAGCCAAAGCAGTGACATCTTTTGCGTCTTGAGCGGCTTCAGCATCCGGCGCGAACCGTCAAATCCCGGCCCTGGCGTGACATCTTTTCATCGAGGCTTCCGATCACCTCGAGCGGCCCCCGTAAGGGGAGTGCGACGCGGGCTCGTCGGACCCGTCGCAAGCCCTTGAAACTACTAGCGCGGCCCGTCCTGTCGTAGCAGGGCAGCGGAGCGTTGTGGCGGGCCCGCAAGTGTGCGAATTCTCAAGGGTGGGAGGATCGCAAATGAGTCCGGCGCACCGGCAGAAACCGCCCGCTCCGAAAGGAGCGGCAAAAGAGCTTCGAGACTTCGCGCTTCAATATCCGGAGGCGGCCGAGGAGTTCCCGTGGGGGGAGCGGGTCATCAAGGTGAACAAGAAAATCTTTGTCTTCCTCGGGCACTCCGACGGGGGTCTAAGCATGGCGACGAAGCTTCCCAATTCCGGAGTCGCTGCGTTGACGCTGCCGTTCGCTGAACCGACCGGCTACGGCCTTGGCAAGAGCGGGTGGGTGACTGCTCGCTTTAATTCGAATCAGAAGGCGCCGGTCCAGCTACTGTGCCGTTGGATAGACGAGAGCTACCGAGCCGTTGCCCCCAAGAAGCTGATCGATCGTCTCCCCTCCAGCGATAAATGAGTCCATCGTTCTGGACTACCGCACGACAGCGAAACCCAGGGTCAGAGGCCACCGATAAACGAATTTCGATGGCCAAATCGCGTACGCACTTCGTTTGCCAGTCTTGCGGGGTGCAATCTGCAAAATGGCTCGGCAAGTGCCCTGACTGCGGCGCGTGGAATTCGCTGGTGGAGGAAGTGCAAGTGCGCGAGGACTCGCAGCGTCTTTGGGGCGCTTCGACCCCAGAGGGGCGGCCTGTTCGGCTTCAAGACGTGGTGACCGCCGCCGAGGCTCGCCGCCGCACGGATATCAAGGAGCTGGACCGGGTCTTGGGCGGCGGAGTGGTGCCAGGCTCTTTGGTCTTGCTGGGAGGCGATCCGGGGATTGGCAAGTCCACGCTGCTGCTTGCGGCCCTGGATCGGCTGGCGCGTGAAGTGCCCGCGCTCTACGTCTCGGGCGAAGAGTCATTGAGCCAGACGAAAATGCGAGCCGATCGTCTACGGATCGGCTCTCCCCATTTGCATCTGCTCGCCGAGACCGATGCGGAAAAGGTGCTGGCGGCCGTGGAGGTACTCAAGCCTTCTGCCGTGGCGATTGACTCGATTCAAACCATGTACCTGCCGGATCTCGGGAGCGCTCCCGGGTCGATCGCACAGGTTCGAGAAGTCGCTGGCCGGTTGATGGCCTTCGCGAAGCGTTCGGGGGTACCCACGTTCCTCGTAGGCCACGTGACGAAAGACGGCTCCATCGCAGGGCCGCGCGTGTTGGAGCACATGGTTGACACGGTGCTGTATTTCGAGGGCGAACGCGGGCATCCCTTCCGCATCCTGCGCGCGCACAAGAATCGCTTTGGTTCGACCAACGAGATTGGCGTGTTCGAGATGAAGGGAACAGGTCTGGCGGAGGTGGCGGATCCGTCGGCGCTGTTTTTGTCCGAGCGTCCCTTGGGGAAGCCCGGCTCGGTGGTGACGTCGACCATAAATGGAACCCGTCCGTTGTTGGTCGAAGTGCAGGCACTGGTTGCACCGACTGGATACGGCACGGCGCGCCGCACCGCTATCGGGGTCGATACCAATCGGGTGGCTCTGCTCGCCGCAGTGCTCGAGCGAAAGCAAGACGTCCAGCTGATTGGTTGCGACATCTTCGTCAATGTGGCGGGAGGCATGCAGTTGACCGAGCCCGACTCGGATCTTGCAGTCTGCGCGGCGTTGGTTTCCTCGCTTAGAAACCGCCCGCTCGAACCGCACACCCTCGTCCTGGGCGAAGTTGGCTTGGCCGGTGAGGTTCGAGCGGTGGGCCAGATCGAGCTACGCCTGTCCGAGGCGGAGAAGATGGGATTTCGGCAAGTCGTGTTGCCCAAAGGGTGCGCGCGCAAACTTGAGCCGCACAAGATTTCACTCACTCCGGTGGAGACCCTCTCGGAAGCGCTAGAGTGCCTTTCGCTTTGACGGGGTCCCTCTATCCTTTTCCCAAGTCGCTTCGCTCTCAGCTCCTCGCGGCCTTCTTACTGCCCAGCCTGTCGCTGTTCGCGATTGCCGGATTCTCAGGGTACGCCCTCTCGCGGCGCATTCTGGAGGACCAGCTGGGGCACAGCCTTTCAATGACCGCCGCTGCGGCGGCCTCGCAGATCAGCGCCGATCGAATGTTGACGATCGAGCCTGATGACGATCGGAAGGGGACCCGCACCTACCGGAACCTTCAGCGGCAATTGACGGAAATCCGCGACGCCGCAATGGTGCGTCGAGTCTTCGCGGTGGATCGTCAGGGCCGCGTCCGGGCCGATACCGGAGGAGTGCTGCCGGTCGGGACCGAGATGCCAGAGCTGGCTCGAGATCGGTTCGAGCTCACCGGCGTCTTTCGGGGCGAACCCGCCTACTCTCAGTTCCTGTTCGAAGGCAGCGACGGCAGGCTCTACAAGACCGGCTACGCTCCGATTTTTCTCGAGAACCGTGTGGTGGGCGCGGTGGGGGTGGAGGGCAACGCGGAGTTCTTCGGCCCGCTGAAGCGCTTGCTGCGCTCCTCCCTGCTGCTGGTTGCGATCGCGCTCTTGGCCTTGGGAGCGCTCGCTTTGCTGATTGCCCGCGGGCTCTCCAGGCCTCTGAATCGGCTGGTAGCCTCCGCGCTGCGGATCGGCGGCGGGGACCTGGAAACGGCCGTGCTCGCGGAGAGGACCCATGAGATCGCTATTCTCGCCAGGGAGCTCGAGGTGATGCGCAATCGTCTCGAGAGCCGGGACCGGCAATTGAAGATGATGTTGGCGGGCGTGGCTCATGAGGTGCGCAACCCGATCGGAGGGATTGAGCTGTTTGCGGGATTGCTCGACGAAGAGCTGCAAAGTGGCGCAACGAACGGAACGGAAGCGCGCACCCACCTCGAGCGTATTCGCGGCGAGGTGCAATACCTCAAAACCATCGTCGAGGACTTTCTGGCCTTCGCGCGGGACCGCCGCCTCGCGAAAGCGCGCATCCAAACCGAGGAGCTTCTCCAATCTGTGGCCGAGCTTGCCCGGCCCGATGCCGCGAAGCGCGGGGTGAAGCTGGAGATCTCGCCGCAACCTGCATCGCTCGAGGGAGATCAGACCCTGCTCGTCGCGGCAACCATCAACTGAATCAAGAACGCGATCCAGGCATCCTCCGCAGGAGGGCTTGTCGAAGTGGGCGGGCAGACCGTCAACGGGCACTACCAGATTGAAGTCACCGATCACGGGGCCGGGATTCCAACCGAGCTGCAGCCACGGATATTCGAACCCTTTTTCACCACCCGGGAGAAGGGAACCGGCCTCGGATTGGCTTTGGCGCAGAAGATTGTCCGCGCCCATTCCGGGGAGATCGACTTCAAATCCACACCCGGATTCACCACCTTCCGGTTGCGATTGCCGCTGGGTGGCTCGCCTGTCCGAGCGGGAAAAGGATAGGGTACAGGCAGACAGATGCCCCGCGTGCTCATCATCGACGACCACGACACGATGCGAGAAGGCATGTGCGTCACCGTCCAAAAAAGCGGGTCCGACGCCTTCGGCGTGCGTTCCGGCCCGGAAGGGCTGGCGGCCTATCGCAAGTCGCGTTTCGACCTGGTGATCACCGATCTCAAAATGGAGCAGATGGACGGCATCGAGGTGGTGCGCCAGCTCAAACAGATCGATCCCGATGCGGTGGTGATGGTGGTCACCGGATTCGGAACGATCGAAACAGCGGTCGCCGCAATGCAGCAGGGCGCTTACGACTTCATCACCAAGCCGTTTACACCCGACGTGCTCCGGGCCAAGGTCGAGCAAGGGCTCCAGATCGCGGGGATCCGCTTGCAACTGCAACGCGTGAGCGCGCACAACGAGATCCTTTCTGGCGATGCGGCGGCCGCCGCTGGATCGATGGTAGGTCGCAGCGAGCCGATCCAGCGGCTGATCGAGCAGGTCCGCCGAGCGGCCAACAGCGACGCGACGATTTTGATTTTCGGAGAGACCGGAACCGGAAAAGAACTGGTGGCACGGTTGGTTCATGAGCTGTCTCCACGCAAGAGGGGGCCATTTGTGGTGGTCCACTGCGCGGCGCTCGCGGAAACGCTGCTCGAGAGCGAGCTCTTTGGCCACGAGCGCGGCAGCTTTACCGGGGCATCCAGGAGAAAGCTGGGCCGATTCGAGCTAGCGGACCACGGCTCGCTGTTTCTCGACGAGATCGGCGAAATCTCTCAATCGATTCAAACCAAGCTGCTGCGCGTCCTCCAAGAAAAGGAGCTGCAGCGAGTTGGAGGCGAGCAGACTATTCATGTGAACGTGCGAGTCATCTCCGCCACCAATCGCGACCTCAATGCCGAGGTCCAAAGCGGGCGCTTCCGCGAGGATCTCTTCTACCGTTTGCATGTGGTGCCACTTCGAGTCCCGGCGCTTCGCGATCGGCCGGATGACATCCCTCTCCTGGCGGCGCACTTTGTCGCCAAGCACGCGCCAAGGATCAACCGGAAGGTCAACGGCGTGAGCAAGGCGGCGCTGCGGCTGCTCACGCTCTACGGGTGGCCGGGCAACGTGCGAGAGCTGGAGAACGTGATCGAGCAGTCGCTAGTATTCGCCGAGGGAGAGCAAATCGAAGCAACCGACCTGCCCCCCTTCCATAAGATGGGTCCACTGAGTTCCAGTACCGCCCGTCTGCCGATCCTGCGAGGAGATACGAGCCTTTCGCAGATCATGGAGGACGTCGAGGCGCAGCTGGTCCTGCAGGCCTATGACAAGTGTGGTCGCGTCAAGGCGGACACGGCACGTTTTTTGGGAATTACGATCGCCAAGCTCTACCACAAGCTTGAAAAGTACGGACTGATGGAAAAGAGCGAGGAGCCATCCTCCGACCATTGAGTCTGAGCACTCGTTCGATGGGAACTTCCGAATCCAAGATCGCTGAGACGCTGGCGGGACGAGCCCTGGAGCTCTGCCGAATCCCGAGTCCGATTGGACAGGAACGAGCAATCGCGGACCACATCGAGGCCTGGGCATTGCGCCATTACCCGCGCGAGCAGGTATTCCGCGAGTCGGATTCCCTCGTGATTGGCAAACTGTCGGACGCATTACCCACTCTGCTGCTGTTGGGTCATCTCGACACGGTTCCTGGGCATTGGGTGGACCGTGAGCCGCGGATCGAATCCGGCCGGCTTTACGGCTTGGGTAGCTCCGATATGAAGGGCGGGTTGGCGGTGATGATGCAGCTGGCGGAGACGCTTTCGCCTCGGGCGCGGGCCTTCAACCTGGTGCTGGTCTTCTACGAACGCGAAGAGGGCCCGTATCTGGAAAGCGGACTGGGGCGGCTTCTGGAGCGGCTACCGGGACTGACTTCGGCGGCATTCGCAATCGCTATGGAGCCGACCGACAACGTGGTCCAGGTGGGAGCGATGGGCACCCTCCATGCGACGCTGACGTTCCGCGGCAAGGTGGCCCATTCCGCTCGCCCCTGGCAAGGCGAGAACGCGATTCACAAGGCGGGTCCGCTTCTGGCGGAGCTGCTCGCGCTTCCACGGCGACAGGTGTCCTTCAACGGTCATCTGTTCTTTGAGGTGTTTTCGGTAACGAAGGCGTCGGGAGGGCGGGCCCGCAACGTCATCCCCGATCACTTCGAGATGAATCTCAATTACCGATTCGCACCGGGAAAGAGCATCGAGCAAGCGAAGGAGGATGTCTTCCAGAGGGTGGCGGGCCGGGCGGAAATTGAGTTCACCGATACCGCGCCGTCCGGTCGCGTTTGTACCGACAATCCGCATTGCAAACGCCTGCTCGCGGTGACGGGATTACCCGCCGACGCGAAGCAAGCTTGGACCGACGTCGCCCGGCTCACCTCGATCGGAATCGATGCGGTCAACTTCGGGCCGGGAGAATCGGCTCAAGCCCATCAGAGCAACGAAAGCGCTCCGACCGGAGCGCTTGCACACGCTTACGACAAGCTGATCTCTTCGGCTCCGTAGGAATGCCGAGCGTGGATGCTTTGGGAAAGCGTTTCATCAATCCCAGTGAGGGAGACCACAATCTCAATCTCTTGCTCGAGAAGGCTTTTCGGCGTCGCACCATGCAGAGGGCTATTCGGACCAATTGGGTGCAGCACCGTCCAGGACAGTGCGAACGCGGGCGATTGACTTCGGATCAGCGAGAGATCGTGAATCTTGCGAATGGACTCGCCTTCCTTCGTAAGCTCGTCGCGAAGCAGCGTTACCCGAAGCTGGGCCTCGACCACATGGCTCACGCGCTCGTTGGCAACGCGGAACATCAATGTCGGTACCCCGTCGCGCGGGGCGATGACTGCCACCCGACTGAACAGCAGCCGAGCCGTGGGGCGAGAGAACTTCGCGAAAGTCAGACCAGTCGCCAATGCCAGGCCCAATAGGCCGACGATCGACTCGAGCGTGACCAGAATGTTGGCGAAGAAATTCTTGGGGTACATCACGCCGTAGCCAATCGTCCCCATCGTCTGAATGCTGAAAAAGAAGGCGTCCCAAAACGAGCCGGGCTTCGCGCCGGCGAGCCCATCGGTCGACAGGTAGCCAATGGCAAAAAGCAAGTTCGAAAAAAGAAACAGGAACGCCACCCCGCCGAGTACAAGCCACCAGGAGGCGCCGATCAGAAAATGGTACACGTCACGCAAGCCGGGGCCTGGCGTACCGATGATCTCTACCTGCAGTTTGCGGCTGCGGAACACCCGCCGGTGATGGATGTGAGATCGTTTGATGGCCACGTGTGCGAGAAGGCTAACAGCCGTGACACCCAGAAAAAAGCGCCGTCAGGCCCGTAGCGCGGCGATCGCAATCGCCGGCACTTTGAGCCAGCTGGGAGCCATCTCGAAGTCCACCAGCCGACGCACGAGCTGGGGCAAGCTGCGGTGGCCCGGAAACCACGGCGCGACCGGAAAGCCCTTGAGCGGCGCTCGGAGTACGCACTTCTCGATCTCTTCGAGCATCAACGTGTTGTGGACCCAGCCACGACCGCTTTGAATGTCTCCCAAGGTGTCCGACGGGTGCCCGCCCCAGGGAGGGGAGCCGAGCGCAAACACCGCCGCCGGCCAGGCATTGAGGGCCACGGTGCCGTACCGAAGATCGCGAATTGCCTTTTCAACCGCGGCGTTGATTCGCGGATCGCGTAGCGATTGGGGATGCACGATCAAGGTGGCGCAAAGCGTTCCCCAAACGTGCTCGTTGAGGAAGGCAACCGCATCTTCTAGGAAGGACACCGGGTCTTCCGTGGCCAGAGCGGTTTCGGACAGGATCGTGCACCACGGCTCCTGGTTGAAAATCGGGTCCTGGGTGCGGCTTGAGTCGACATCGGGGATCAGTGCGTAGGAAAGCTCGCCCGCGCCGGCAGTTCCGATCGTCCGAACGTCCTTGCGGCCGGCGGTGAACTGAGTCCAGCGCTCGAGCGCACCTGGATAATAGGCCTTACGGACCGAGCCTCGAGCGAGGCCTTTTTCGATCAGCTCGAGTATTGGGGCCCGCTGGTTCCAGTTGCGCGCCGTCACCAGCAGCTTCGCCGAATTGCAGTTGAAAGACGCATTGTTGCAGACCATGCCGGCGATATCCCGCGCCTGAAACCAAAGCTCGTCCTGGCGGTAGGGACCGGGGACGATGATGACCGGGCTGATGTTGCCCAGCTCAGAGGTGATCTCCTTTTTCAACAATGGCTCGCCCCGGCGCTTGCGCGCGTCACGCTCGGGCCCTGCAGCTCCCCAAACCAGCAAGTCGTGCGTCTTATCGGAGCCGGTGATGTGAATCTCATCGACCGCGGGATGGTTTACCAGGTACGAGCCTTCGTCCGCTCCGCCATAGACAATCGCCAGGTAACCCTTTTCGATCGCCGGGGAGAATGCCCGTTCCAGCAAGGGTCCCAGGTACGCGTTTACCGGGTTCATCTTGAGGATGCAGACCTTGCCCTCGACGAACATCTTGTATGCGCAGTCGGTCGGAGGAATGGCGTTGACGTTGCCGGCGCCAAGGACGACGCACAGTTTGCCCGAGTGAGGCGTTCGATAGAATGAGGCCTGATGCTGACGGAGGTTCTTTTCCGTGATCCCCGCTTGTAGGTGGACTTCCACCGAGTACTTGGGGAGAAGGATCGAATCCAGCGCGCTCGCGGGGAACACGTTGATCGCCAGCCGTCCATCCGGAAGAGACTTCATCCACGATCTGGGAATCCTCGGCGTGCCCTCCTGCTGCACGTCCTGCAATGCTGCCTCGAGCAGCCGGAGGTTGCGGATCACGATCCACGGACCCGACAGCCATTCTTCCCCCGCAATCGAGCGATCGGGATCGATCCCCTTGGCGCGACATGCGGCGAGCACGCTCTCCTCGGCAATCGCGCGATATCCTTGCCGCATCTGCCGCAGCAATTGGATTCGGTCCAGGATGCCAAGGCGCGCGAACCGAGTGCTCGCGCCTTTCACTCGGTCAATCGTTGCCGCGAGGGCGGGAACCGTCCGCGGTTCTGGCGATTGCAACGCTTGCATGGGTCGCTCCCTTCAAGCGCGAAGAATTGCCACCCGATCCTACGGACAACAAGCGCTTTCTGGACAGGGATCCATCTCGGGGCGCGGCAAAGCAGCGTCGGCGTGCCACGTCATCGGAATCAGGCGGCGCGGCTTGACCTTTTCGTCAGGCGAAATGACCAGGATCAGCTGCCCGCCGTTGTAGTCGCCAGCGTGTTGAAACAACGAGCCCTCCCGCCCAAGCGTGAGCACGGTACTGGAAATCACTACGTTGCTTGGAAGCTGGGAAATGATCACTTCGACGAACGCGGTCCCGCGCTTGATGTCGGCCAACCGGATCGTTGCGGATCTCTGATTCGGCAACGTGATCTCTGCCGGCTTCGACTTGTGAATCGCGATCTTGTCACCCGAAAGGCGCTGATAGGAGGTGAAGGCGAAGCCTTTTTGTGAAAACTGCTTCTTCATCCCATCCAGGTCGGGCGGATCGATGGTGGAACCCTGGTTGGAGGCCAGCACCACCTGGGTGCGGACCTGAACCACGGGGTCGTCGGCGAGAGCGAGGCCCGGCACCCAGAGGGTGACGAAGAGGATCGCTGCGCCCAGAAAACCAGCGGCCCGGCCAGCCGCGATTGTCACAGTTCGCCTCCCCGCGGGCGTTGCTGCTTCAACGGTTGTTTTTGGATCGGCTCAGGCTGGCTGTCGAGGTTTTCGTTGTGGTTCTCGTTGGCTTGCGACGGCTGCGCCGCAGAGTCGAGAACATGGCGATGATTGACCCGCTCAATTGAGCACTGGCGTATCCGGTGGGCGGGCGACTTCGCAGCGCAATCGGAACCGCGATCAACACCGCGATCGCAGCGGTTGCCAGCGAAGAAATCATCGCCCCTCGGTGGTACGCGAACAGCTCGCTCAAGGTTAGCTTCCAACGTTCCCATAGCGGCACTCGGTGGGGCTCGATCTTCGCCAACACCTTGTCGAAGAAGTCCGAGAAGTCCGCTTCGTCTGCTCGCATCTCCATGCCGATCCGAACCATCCCCGAGGTCGCCCGGAGGTCACTCACCCGCGCAGAACAGTCACGGCAGGTGGCAAGGTGGTGCTCGATCTGTACCCGACGCGCTGGCGCCAGTTCCCCGTCGATGAAGGCGGAAAGAGAGGGGAACCAGCTTTGGCAGTCAGTTGGAGTCATGGGACGTCGATCAGGGGTGTCAAAGACATCGACGGGTCATCTTCATCGATATTCGAGCTTGGCTCAGCTTCGTCGTAGGTTTGCATCTTCCCCCTCTAAGTCTAGGTATTTACTAAGTATTTTTTGCATGCGTGCCCTGGCATGAAAGAGGCGGGACATGACCGTGCCCTTGGGAACCTTCAGAATGCGTGACAAGTCCTCATAAGCCATGCCCTCCAGCTCGCGCATCAGCAAAACTTCGCGATGCTTTTCAGGGAGTTGCTGGATCGCTTCCTCAATCTTGCGGGCCAATTCCTTCCGCAGCACGCCGTGTTGGGGGTTGGTCCCCAGCCGAGATCCAAGAAATCCAAGGTAGCCGTGCTCCAGCTCAGTCTCGGCGGTCTCGTCAAATTCCACCTGCTCCCTCCGACCCCCGGCTGCACGCCGTCGCAACAGATCGATGCAGAGGTTTCGCGCGATCCGGAACAGCCAGGTCTCGAAGCTGGCCTCACCCTTGAAGTAATCCAAATGCTTGTAGACCTTGGCAAATGCCTCCTGGGCAATCTCCATCGATTCTTGCTTGTCCCGGACCATTCCGAGCGCGAACGCGTAGAGTTTCTTCTGGTAGCGCTCCACCAGAATCCGAAAGGCTCGCTGATCGCCGCTGCGGACGCGCTTGACCAGGGTGAGGTCGTCGGTAGCCAACGCGCGCTGGACCTTAGCAGCGATTCCGACTGCGTGTGGGTCTCACGCCCAGGATCGGGGGTGCCTCAATACCTCGACCAGCCGGGCCTCTTCGCTTCCCAGTTCCGGCTGAAAGTCGTAGACCCATCGGACCCGCGGGGGCAGAGACATCAGGATCGATTCGGTGCGGCCACCGGTCTCGAGCCCGAAAACCGTGCCTCGATCATAGAGTAAATTGAATTCCACGTAGCGTCCGCGACGGATTTCTTGCCAGTCGCGCTGGGCCGGGGTGAAGCGCAACGACTTGCGGCGCTCCGCAATCGGAAGGTACGCGGGAAGGAACGCTCGGCCGCAATCCTGGACGAAGTCAAATTCTCGCTCCAGGTTGCCGCCGATGTTCTCGAAGAATAGCCCGCCAACGCCACGGCATTCCCCGCGGTGCTTCAAATAGAAATATTCGTCGCAGGTCCGTTTGAACCGCGGATAGTAGGCGAGGTCGTGCCGATCGCAGACTTGCTTCAGCGTGCGGTGGAAGTGCACCGCGTCTTCCTCGAATAAATAGTACGGCGTCAGGTCGGTGCCGCCTCCAAACCAGGCTTTCGATCCTTGGACGATAAACCGCAGGTTGGCATGCAGGGTAGGCACCAGCGGGTGCGCGGGATGAAGCACCAGCGAGATGCCCGCCGCGAAGAACTCTCGCCCTTCGCCCGCCAGCCGCTCCGCGAACGACTGGGAGAGCTCGCCGAATACCGCCGAAGTGTTCACCCCCGCCTTTTCGAAGACCGCTCCGCCTTCCAAAATTCGAGTCGAGCCGCCACCCCCTCCCTCCCGGACCCAAAGATCCTCTCGAAAGCTGCCCTCCCCATCGGTGCGTTCGAGGGCGCGGCAGATCTCGTCTTGCAGCGAGCCGGTGAAGGCAACCATGTTTCCCTTCAGCAACTCGACGGTGGCACTCACAGGATCCGGATCAGTGGATGGGGCTCTCGGTTTCGACCAAGACAATCGGCCCGAACTTGGCTTCGAACTTGGCAACGTTGTCTTGCATCGCAATCAGAAGGCGCTTCATGTGCTTGGGGTTGGTGATGATCCGAGAGCGCACCCGCGCCTTGGGCTGCTGTGGCTGAACGTAGATGAAGTCGATCGTGAACTCAGTTTCTGTATGGTTTACCAGCGCCATGTTGATGTATTGGCCGTCAGCAATGTTGTCGTCGAGCTGAATTTGCAGCTGGATTTCGGGCGTCTTGGGTAGGTCAGCCATGTCAAAGTCCATATCGCTTGATCTCTCGGGTTGCTAGGGTCTTCGACATGGCCAGCACCGTTCCGATGGACCCCGAGAAGACGGCGCCGTTTCAACTGGGCGAGGGGCATCAAGCGTGTCTGATGCTGCACGGCTTCACCGGCAGCCCATGGGACTTGCGTCCATTGGGCGAGGTTTTGGCCCGCAATGGGTACTTCGTGTCTGCGATCCAACTGCCTGGGCACGGCACCACGCCCGAGGCGATGGCCAGCGTCAGTTACGCTGACTGGAAAGCGGCCGCTGAGCGCGCGCTTTTGCAGATCGACGGATTTCGACAAGTCTTCATCGTTGGGCTGTCGATGGGGGCGCTGTTGGCACTGATTGCCGCGGCCGCGCATCCAGATCGCGTCGCAGGACTGGCATTGATCGCGCCGGCGATGCGCTTGCGCGGTTTGGGACCCAAGCTCGCGCGCTGGGGTGCGCCTTTGGGGCTACTGCGTTGGTGGCCCTATGTCAGCAAGCCCAGCACCGATATCCAGGATCCGATTCAGCGACAAGCCGCACCCCTTCTGCCTGCTTTTCCATCGGCACGACTGGTGGACCTGTGGATGCTTCAAGATGAGGCAGCGCAGGTGGCTCCGCGGATCCGCACCCCAGTCCTGATCGCGATGGCGGACCATGACCACGTGGTCTCCCTCAAGGGAGGGGTTTGCCTCGCGCGAGCGCTGACCCATTCGCGTCGGGTCCACTGGGTTCGGATCCAACAAGGCTTTCACATCATCCCGCGCGACTTTGGCCGTCAGGCGCTTGCCGATCAGGTGCTTTCGTTCTTCCGCGGGACCGGAGCAGAGCATGCCCCTCAAGTACCTCCTGGCAATTGACCAGGGAACGACCGGAACGCACGTCTCGCTTGTCGATTCCAAGCTTCGCCTGGCGGGAAGCTCCTACTGCGAGCTGCGCCAACACTTCCCCAAGCCAGGTTGGGTGGAGCATGACCTCGGCGAAATTTGGAGCTCGGTCGAAAGCTGCATCAGCAAGGCGATCCGCGATGCCCACATTCGCCCGCAACAGATTTCGGGGATTGGGATTACCAACCAACGCGAAACCACCGGGCTGTGGTGGAGGCGCAGCGGAAAGCCGCTCCACCGAGCGATCGTCTGGCAGGATCGACGAACCGCGCCCGATTGCGCGGATCTCAAGCAGCGCGGGGTGGAAGACCGGGTTCGCTCCTGCACCGGATTGGTGCTCGATCCGTATTTCTCCGGCACCAAGCTCCACTGGCTGCTCGAACATCTCAAGGACGCGCGGCGCCAGGCGGAGTCGGGCGAGCTGTGTTTTGGCACGATCGATACTTGGCTCGTCTACAAGTTGACCGGCTCAAGGGTTCATGTCACCGACACCTCTAACGCCAGCCGAACCCTGTTGATGAACCTGCGCACGCTCGCCTGGGACCCTGAGATGTGCAGTCTGCTCGCGGTACCGATCGCCGCGTTGCCGCAAATCCGTAGCTCGGCGGAGATCTATGGGCACACCTTGGGGCTTCGCTCGTTGCCGGATGGAATCCCGATCGCGGGGATGGCCGGCGATCAACAATCAGCGCTCTTCGGGCAGGCTTGCTTTGCGCCGGGCGATGCAAAGTGCACCTACGGCACCGGGGCTTTTCTTCTGATGAACACCGGGGAATCCATCGTCGAATCGCGCAACGGTCTTTTGACCACGGTGGCCTGGACCCTCAACGGCAAAACGACCTACGCGCTCGAGGGCAGTTGTTTCGTCGCGGGAGCCGCGGTTCAGTGGCTGCGAGATGGCTTGAAGCTGATCAAGCGCTCCTCGGATGTCGAAGCGTTGGCGCGAACCGTCAAAGAAACTGGCGATGTGGTCTTCGTTCCAGCGTTGAGTGGATTGGGCGCACCGCACTGGAGGCCGGACGCCCGCGGTCTGATCGTCGGGCTCGACCGTTCCTCCACGGCTGGGCATCTGGCGCGCGCCGTCCTCGAAGGAATCGCGTTACAGGTCACCGACCTGGCTACGGCGATGCGCGCCGATGCGGGATTCGATGTCTCTTCTTTCAAAGTCGATGGCGGAGCGGCCGCCAACAATCTGCTGATGCAGCTTCAAGCCGACTTTCTCGAAACCACGGTGGTTCGGCCTCAAAATTTGCAAACCACCAGTCTCGGCGCGGCGCTACTGGCGGGGATGGGAACGATGCTGTGGCAGAGCGTGGAGGAGATTCGGCGAGTCTGGAAGGCCGGCCGCAGCTTTGCTCCCAAGATGTCCGCGCCGGAACGCGAGCGTTATCTGGCAAAGTGGCGCCGAGCGGTTGCAGCGGCATAGTCCACCGCGACCGGCTAGGAGCCGCTGAGCTTTTCGTCCGGCGATAGCTCTTTGATCTCTTTCTTGTCGATTCCCAGCAGAAAGAGCGGCTTTTCCGCTTCGCGGTGGTCGTTGAAGGAAGTCATTCCGGTTGCGCCCGGAAAATCCTTGATTGCGGCCAACCGGGTACGAAATCCTTCGCGGTCGAGGGATCCTCTCGCGTCCTGGAGAATCTTGCGGAATATCCTTCCCGAGTCGTATCCGGTCGCCTCCAGCAATCCGGGTGGGCGAATCTGGTCTTTGTAGGCGTCCCGGTACGCTTCGACGAATTGCGCGGTCGTGGAACGAGCGGACTCGGAGTAGAACCCGTCGACGTAGACCGAGCAACTCACGAACTTGCCGCCCCGCTCGATCAGCTCGGGAGCTCCGCTCTGCCCCTTGCGCGAGCCCCATTGGTCGGAGCCCAGCAACGTCACCGTCTTCAGATCGTGTCGGCCAGTGGTCTTGCGAATTCGCTCAATGTCGCCTGGATCGCACGCATTGGTGACGATGTCCTCCACCGCCAAGGCCGGTGCTACCAGGCCGACCCGTTCCCAGGCATCCGGAATGAAGATGGCATCGAAGTCAATCACCGGCTTGAGCAGAGAGCGCACTTTCTCCAGCGCTTTGCGCTTTCGGAATGGATCGAGCTTGGACACGGCGATCTCCCGGGACTTCTCCATGTAATCCAAGCGGTCCTCGAGGTAGTAACGCCCCACCAGCTTTTTCACTTCCGCGGTGAAAGTCGTCTGATCAAAGGCGTAGGTCTCCGCGCCCCGGATCGCTCCGCCGCGAGCGGTCACTTCGTCCCAGAACTTGTTCGCCAGGTCCACACCGTAAGGAATGTTGGGGTACATCAGCGCGAAGCTCTTGAAGCCCAAGGTCTTCATCGCGTAGTCCGCGAGCGCTTTCGCCTGCGCCGAGTTGGTCAACATGTTGCGAAACACGTGCGGGCCGATGTCCGTAATTCCGTCGGTGCGAGAGAAGGTGAGGATCGGTACCCCGAGCTCTTCGGCCACCAACGCGCCTCGGCGGGTGTCCTCCCAAATGGGCCCGAGGATCGCGATCGCGCCCTCGTCGAAGGCCAGCTCCTCCACCGCCTTTGCGGCAAGGTTGGGCTCGCCCTGGGAGTCCTTCACCACCACTTCGATGTCGCTGCCTTTGAGGGCGAGCGAGATTCCTCGCAGCACCGCGTCTCCGATCGGCTTGTAGCGACCGCTCATTGGCAAGATCGCTCCGACCACCTTGGGTCGGATCTCTCCGCGCTTTCGCGAACGGTTGAGCAACTCCTGGGCCTGGGCGGCGAACGGATGCTGAGGCGCTTCCTTGAGGAACCTCTGCAGGGTTTCCTCGAGCCGCGTCCAGTCCCGCAGATGGTAGTAGATCCGCGCCAGCTTGAAGGTGATCAGCGGCCAGGCGGGGCTCGATGGAGACAAGTCCTCTGCGGCCTTGGCGATGTCTACGAATTCGGCCTTGCTTTCGATCAGCTCCTCAAACTTGTCGAGTCGCTCTTTGGTCTCTTCGGGAGTCTTGGCTTCTTGAAGTTGCCCCAACGTAATGCGTAGTGCCTCGGCATACAGCTGCGCGCCTTCGGCGGATCGCTCCGCCGCCTCGAGGATTTGGGTGCGTTCTGCTCCACTGGCTCGCTCAGCGAGAGGGCGCAGGGTTTGGTACGCGTCCCGATAGTCGCGCAGCTGCATCGCGGACAATCCAAGCTTCAACTTCGCATCCTGCGCCTTGTCGAAGAGCGGATTTTCGAAGAGAAGCTGGTTGAAGCTCTTGCGTGCGTTGGCGTAATCGCCCGAATCGAACGCGAGCACGGCCGCGCGGTAGAGAGCCTCCTGCGCCGCAGTGGTCTCCGCATGGGCCTTGTAGACCGCGAGGTAGGCGTCAATCCCTTTTTGCGGAGAGCTGCTCTGCGCAATGCGTGCCGCCCTTTCCAGGGCCTCATCCGCCGCCACGTTTTTCTTCGGCTCATACTGCGGCCGAGCCTCGGGCCGTTCGGCGAACACCCCGCTCGGTGCGCGCGCGCAACCGGTCACCCACCAGGCAAAGCCCAGACTGGCGGCAACGAGTTGCGGCCCAAGTCGGCGGAATGGGAACAGGCGTAGCAAGCTCAACCGAAAAGCTCTCTTACCTTGTCAAAGAAGCTCTTGGACTGCGGATTTGTATCCTCGCCAGAAATCTGGGCGAATTTCTCCAGAAGCTCCTTTTGCTGTCGAGTCAAATCCGTCGGCGTTTCAACCACCACCCGAACGTGTTGGTCCCCTCTTCCCGCGCCGCGCAGGTGCGGAATGCCACGCCCTCGCAGTCGAAACGTCTTGCCCGTCTGAGTCCCCGCCGGAATCTTCATCTTCACTTTGCCGTCGAGCGTCGGCACTTCAATCTGGGTTCCCAGGGCCGCCTGGGTAAAGGACACGGGCACTTCGCAGAGCACCTCAGTCCCCTCGCGAATGAAGATCGGATGCGGCCGCACATGCACCACGACGTAGAGATCGCCTGGTGGGCCACCGCGCTCACCAGGCTCTCCCTCGCCCGCCACCCGGACTCGAGTACCCGTGTCGACACCCGGAGGCATGGTGACCGTCAGTTCCGATTCGCTCTCGTAGCTGCCCGCCCCGCGGCATTTGGTGCAGGGGTCGGAGATGATCTGCCCGGTGCCGCCGCACTGATTGCACGGACGAGAAACCGAGAAAAATCCCTGCGTGAACCGCAACTCGCCCGTTCCACCACAGGTTGGGCAGCTTCGAGCCGAGCCACTCTTGGAACCGGACCCATTGCAAACCTCGCAGCGCTTGGGCTTTGGAATCCGAACCTTCACCTCGCTGCCGAAGGCGGCCTCTTCAAATGAGATTTCGAGGTTGTACCGAAGGTCGGCGCCGCGAGCCCGCGCAGTCCGGCTCCGCCTGGCACCGCCAAAAATCTCTCCAAAGATGTCTCCGAAGATGTCGTTGACCGAGCCCGAAAACCCAAAGCCCTCGAACGGACTTTGGGAATGCCCGAACTGGTCGTAGCGCGCCCTCTTCTCGGGATCCGAGAGAACTTCGTAGGCCTCGGAGGCTTCCTTGAACTTCTCCTCGGCTTCTCGGTTGCCGGGGTTGCGATCGGGATGGTACTGCAGCGCTACCCGTCGATACGCGCTCTTGAGATCCTGAGCATTGACCTCGCGGGAAACCCCGAGCACCTCGTAGTAGTCGCGCTTCTGAACTGCCGCCATGTGCCGTCTAAGCTTTCAAAGTTATTAGAGAATCAATCGTTGTGCGTCGGACTATAACGCACAACTGTAGGGCGGCAATCCGAGGCAACACCCCGCCGCCCAGAACGGCAATCGATTGCAGCACCCAATTCCGCGTGCGAGATTGCCCTACGCCTTGGCCGCCAGCCCAGCTCCCGCAACCTTTCGGCGCCTGCTGGCTTACGTGGCACCGTATCGAAGCCGAGTGCTGCTTGGGTTGGCTGCTGCTCTGGTCGGCGCCACGGCGACTGCGCTCTACGCCTATCTGGTGGGACCGCTGCTCCGCGCTGTCTTGACCGAAGCGAAGGTGCAATGGGGGCCCTGGTCGATCGAACGAGGAGACCTCGCATGGAAGCTGCCGCTGATCGTCACCGGGCTCGCGGTGCTCAAAGCTGCGGCGCAGTTTCTTCAGATGGGTTGGACTCACGCCACCGCACAATCCGTGACCGCCGACATCCGCCGCGATCTTTTCGCTCGCTTGCTGGAGCTTCCGCCGCGATATTTCGAGGCTCGGCATTCGGGAGAGCTGTTGTCCCGCTTTACCGCAGATGTGGCGCGAGTTGAATTTTCAGTCACTCAGTCCCTCACTTCATACCTCCGCGACGCACTGCAGATTTTGGCGCTGCTGGCGATCTGCTTATGGCTCGACGCGCGGCTGTTTCTGCTGGCCTTCATCCTCTTGCCCGCCGCGGTCATCCCCGTCTCCCGTTTTGCCCGTTCGCTCAAGAAAGTGTCTTCGAGCACACAAGCAAGTCTGGGCCAGCTCACGGAGCTGACGGCTGAACAGCTGGCGAATCTTCCGATCATCCAGGCTTACCGCGCCGTCCCACGAAGCCTGGCTCGATTCCACACGCTCCAGTCCCAGTATCTGCGCGTGATCGACCGTTCCTTGCTACTGCGTGGGGCATTTACGCCGACTTTGGAGTTTCTCGGCATTCTGGGAATCGCGCTCGCCGTCGGAGTCGGAGCGCGCGCCGTTTCGGCCGAGCCCGCTCTGGCAGGCAAGCTGCTCTCTTTTCTCGCCGCCGCTCTTTTGATGTACCAGCCATTGAAGGGACTTTCGGGAACCTTGTCGCTCGTGGTGCAGGGCGTCGGATCGGCCCAGAGACTGTTCGAGATTCTGGACGAACCCGTGCCGTCGACCGGCACCCGCGAGGCCAAGCCGCTGACGCAGGAGATCCGTTTTCGAGAGGTGAGGTTTTCCTATCCCGGCAATCGCCAGGCGCTTCGTGACACTTCTCTTTCCATTCCAGCGGGCAAGCGCGTCGCACTGGTCGGGGAATCAGGCGCCGGAAAGAGCACGCTCTTTTCGCTGTTGCTAGGTTTCGCCTCCCCGGACGAGGGGAGCATCACCTGGGATGGCGAGGAGCTGAGCGTCTATCATGTTTCGTCGTTGCGATCGCAGATTGCCTGGGTGCCCCAGGAGCCGGTGCTCTTCTCGAAAAGCATCCGCTTCAACCTTCTCCTCGGGCGGCCGAAAGCCAGCGAGGAGGAGCTGTGGGAGGCCTTGCGACGCGCCCACGCCTTCGACTTTGTTCGGGACCTGCCGCGGGGCCTGGATGAGCCGGTCGGGGAACGCGGCTCGATGCTTTCCGGGGGACAACGCCAGCGACTGGCGATTGCGCGCGCCTTTTTGCGCCAACCCTCGGTTCTGTTGATGGATGAACCCACCAGCTCGTTGGACGCGGCCTCCGAGCATGAAGTGCAGGCTGGTTTATCGGAGCTGATGGAGGGCCGCACCACGATCGTGATCGCGCACCGTTTGTCCACAGTCCGCGATGCAGACTGGATCTATGTCCTTCACGCCGGCTCGGTGTTGGAGCAGGGTACGCATCACGACCTGGTTGCTCGCGAGGGACAATACGTCCACTTGCTTCGACAGGGCCAAGTGTTCTTTGAAAAGTCGGCGACCCGATGAGCGGATTGGGCACACTCGATTTCGGAAGGTGGTTATTTCGGTGGCGCAGTTACACGCCGATCCCGATCATCGCCGTTTTGTTGGCGGTGATCCTCAAATCCCACCCAACCGTTTTCGCCCGAGGCGAGGGCACTCAACTGTTGGTCGGGCTCGGGGTCGCGCTGGCGCTGGCCGGAGAAGCACTGCGCTTTTTTACGTTGGGGCAAGTCCCCGAGGGAACCAGTGGTCAAGGCTCCAGTTTGGAGGCTTCCGCGCTAAACACTCGCGGGCCGTACGCCTACGTGCGCAACCCGCTCTATTTGGGCAACCTGGCAATCTG
>WNFG01001654.1_pt1 | contig 20262 bp, 18 predicted proteins | sample 5400431 | NCBI WGS metagenome assembly WNFG01 (sample SAMN13153346, study PRJNA577476) | soil metagenome | isolation source: 120 cm saprolite under Douglas fir tree site 2 hole 3 replicate 2 | place: USA:California | collected 2015-04-18 | reverse complement strand
ACCACCGCGTCGCGCTGCCACATGAAGTAGCCTTCGGTCTTGGTGTGAATGCCCGGGGTGAAGGTGTGCTGCCACGTGCCCACGAGGTAGTTGAAGTTGTCGTGGCCGGCGTCCTGGCCGTCGACCTTGAAGCGCCGGAACTTGGCGTCGTTGATGGAGTTGAGCACCAGGTACACCGAATCCTTGTTGCTGTCGGACACCCAGCGGACCCCGAGCATCCCGGTCGGGGTGGCGCCCACGTACCAGGGGGCCATGTCGGTGCCCGCGTGCAGGGCGGCCTGCACCGTCCAGTTCTTGTTCAGCATGACGGTGGCCATCACGCCGGTCTGGGTGTAGGTGTCGAAGGTGAACAGGATCGAGTGGGTGCCGAGGTAGTTGTCGGGCCCGAACTGGGTCTCGATGTCGGGCGTGGCGATCCAGCGGCCCGCGGTGATGATCATGCCCTGCGCGACCTGGGGGATGTATACGTCCACGTACTGCTCGGTCGGGTCGAAGCCGTACATCTGGTTGTGCTTGAGCAGCTGGTCGCTGAACCAGCCGCCGGAGGTCATGTAGCGGTAGTCGGTGCCGTAGAGGATGGTGGAGCGGAAGCCCCAGTCGATGTGATCGGTCTGGACCGTGTCAAGCTCGCGCTCCAGGCGCACCACCAGCTGGTTGAGGACCGGCTGGTTGGGGAAGATCCAGTACGAGGTCGGCATGTTGGAGTTCTTGCTGGTCGACCAGTTGCCGGAGGCATTGATCCAGCCGTAGAGCTTGACCCGGCTCGCTTTGATCTCCTCGCCGTAGGCACCACCGTAGAGGGCCTGCATCAGGGGATACGCGCCGGTGTTGTACGGCACTCCGACGAGCGGGAAGCCCTGGTATTCGCCGGACGGATAGGGCGGCGAGTCGAAGGGCGCGGGCAGCGCGCGCCGGGCCGGCTCCGGCCCGCTATCGGTGGACTCCTTGAACTCGTCCCGGTAGGCGTTGAAGAGGCGCTTGAAGAAGCCGGGCTGCCCCTCGGTCGTGAGCGTGTACGGGGTGTCGTCAGCAAGGGCGGCCGACTGTGGGGCCGCCACGGCGCACGCGCACACTCCCAGCACGATCATCAGACGTCGCATGGTTTGTCTCCTTCGCGCGAGGGATTGCGATGGCGTCCTCGCCACGCGAGGAATCTAGCAAGGGCCCTGAAGAGAGAGCCTCAAAAACGGCGCCCCCGGCGTCAAGAATTCGTCAAAAGGAGAGCTTAAGCCATGAAGAAGATCGAGGCCACCATCGACCCATTGATGCTTCACAGCATCAAGCAGACCCTCGCAAATGTCGAAGTCCGTTGTTCCGGTAGCGACGGCGTGTCTTGACCTTTCCTTGACGAGGCCGGCACGGCATTGGGCGTCTTCTTGACCCCCTCACCGCGTCTACTCGATGGAGGGGCGAGACATGAAGACGGGGCTAGGCATCCGGGAGCTGCCGGCCGCAGCTCTGTTGTGGCTGGTCGACTTCGCGGCGATGGCGATCGCGGTACGGACGGGACTCCAGCTCGGGGTCGCGGTGGCCGGATTCTGGGCGGTGTGGTCTTGGCTCGGCCGGCGCCGGCCGGCCTTGAGAGACGCTCGCCGGGCCGCGTTTGCCGCGGGCACGCGGTGACGGCAACGATCCAGTCGGGGCGGAGGACACGCCGATGGGTGTCATGGTGCGGGACCAGATCCAGTCGAGCGATCACGCCATCGCCAACTTGCGGGGGAGGACGGTGGTCGTCAAGTATGGCGGCGACGCGATGGAGCAGGCTCATTTGAAGGAGGGCTTCTCCCGTGACATCGCCGCGCTCCGGTTGGCCGGAGTGAATCCGGTGGTGGTTCACGGCGGAGGGCTTCGGATCGGTCGCCTGATGGAGGCGGCGGGCAGGATCACTCGCTTCTGCGGCGACACGCGGGTCACCGACGACGAGACCATGGGGCTGGTCGAGCGGGCGCTGGCGATGACCACTGACGAGATCGCCCGGCTGATCGACCGACACGGTCGAGGCGGTCGGGTCGGGCGTCTGGCCGGGCCAGATCGTGCGGGCCTGCCCACGGGTACCGCCGCTGCCCGCGGGCGGGTTGGTCGCCGTCGGGCGCGTCGGGGATGTGGCGGGCGTGAATCCGAGACCAATTCGCGCGCTGCAGGAGCGCGGCATCGTCCCGGTCATCGGGCCGCTAGGAATCGGTGCGGACGGCCGTACGTACAACATCGACGCCGACTTGGTGGCCGGCGAAGTTGCCGCGGTCCTGGGCGCGGACCTCGTGATCTACCTTGCGGACGTTCCGGGAATCCTGGATCGCGCCGGCCGCCGGTTCCGGCGGCTGAGCCGGTGGGCGGTGGACTCGCTCGTGCGCGAAGGGCTGATCGACGGCGAGATGCTGCCGAAGATCGAGGGCTGCGTGCGAGCGCTGAAGGGCGGCGCCGCTCAGGCGCAGCTCATCGATGGACGAGTCGCCCATGCCGTGCCGATGACACTCCGGGCTCCGCACAGGGTGGGAACTGAGATCGTCCTCTAGGCGCCGATCGATGATACAGAGGGATCCGCCATCTGTCTCGTCGTCTTGGGTGATCCGGCGGGAGTTGTTGCGGTCGGGCGGGTACGAGCCTCCGGGCCCGTGGCGGCCCGGCACCGGGCTTCTCGCGATTGACCTGGCCGAGGGCTCGGTCTCTCCACTTCTGGTAACATCCACCGCTACGATGTCTCTGGCGATGTCGATGGACGCGAGCGAATCCGGTCGGGTCGAGCTTCTCTGTTCGGCGGCGGGCTGCCGGCGGCCGCTCACGCGGAGTCCGCGCAGCCTGGCCTGCCCTCGCGGGCACTCGTTCGACGTGGCGCGCCGCGGATACGTCAACCTCCTGCAGCCCCGGGATCGACGCTCGAGTCAGCCCGGCGACGCTCCCGCCACCGTGACCGCACGCCTGCGCCTCGCGGCGCGCGGGTTCGAGACGCCCCTCACGGACGCGATCACGAGCTTGCTGACCCTCGGGCCGGGCGATCCGGTCCTGGACGTCGGCTGCGGTGACGGCCATCATCTGGCCGCCATCGCGGCCCAGTTCGGCGCCGCCGGGTGCGGCCTCGACATCTCGGTGCCCGCGATCGAGGCGGCGGCGCGCCTGCATCCGGAGCTCCACTGGGTGGTGGCGAACGCCGACCGCTTCGTGCCCTATGCCGACGCGTCGTTCCAGCTGGTGGCCTCGATTACCGCGCAACGGAACCCGAAGGAGTTCCGCCGGGTGCTCGCCGACGAAGGCACCCTGCTGCTGGTGGTGCCCGCGCCCGACGACCTGATCGAGGTGCGCGAGCTGGTCCTGGGCGAGGGCGTCACCCGGGATCGGGTCGACAAGGCGATCGAGACGTTCGCCCCCCTCTTCGTTCTGGATCGGCACGAGCGCATCCGTCACACGGTCCATCTCGACCCCGCCTCGGTGCGCGACGTCATGGTCGGGACCTATCGCGCGGGCCGGGCGAGCCGGCATGCCCGCCTCGCCACCGTCCCGGACCTGGACGTGACCCTGAGCCGCGATGTGCTGCTCTTCCGCCCGGCGCGCCGCCGGCCGGCCCACGGCGCGCGCCCCAGACCCGGCTGACCAGGACGCCACGGAGGAAGAAGGCATGCGCCCAACCGACGATATCCGGGCCTGGGTCATCACGGGAGCGCTGGGCTCCATGGCCCTGGGCGTCGCGCTCATCCCGCTCCGCACTGTGGTCGCCGCGTCCAACCTCGCCTTCGTCTTCCTCGCGTTCACCATCGTGGTGGCCGAGCTGGGCGGCCGGACCCCGGCCCTCGTGACCGCGCTCGTGTCGGCGATGAGCCTCAATTTCTTCCTGACCGAGCCCTACCTCACGCTCGCCATCACCAAGGTCGACGACGTGGTCGCGTTCTTCGCGCTGGCCGGCTGCGGGCTGATCGCCGCCGCCTTCGGACGGCGGCGGGAGCGCCTCTCGGAAGCGGCCGGCCGCGCCGATCAGGAGCTCGGCAGCCTGACGCGGCTCCTCCAGCGGGCGCGGGGCGCGCGGGCGCCCGCGGCCATGCTCCAGGAGCTCCGGGCCGATTTCGACCTGGGCGGCCTCGTCCTCCGCGATGACCAGGGGCGCGTGCTGGCCGCGGTCCCGGACACCGCGGGGGCGCTCCCGCCGCCCCGGCTCGCGCTCACCGGTGAGATGCTCTTCGCGCCGGGTGACGCGATGGTTCGCTTCGGGAGCAAGGGCATGCGGCTGCCCGAAGGCGGTGGCCGGCTCACCCTCCAGACCGCTCGAGGGCCCGTGACCCTCGACCTGTGGGAGGGGGACGAGGAAGGCTTTACCGACGACGAGAGCCGGACCCTGGCGATCGCGGCCTCGATTCTGGCCCTCGGGATGCGGTAAGGGCTGGGCATCCGTGGTAGCGTGGGTTCATTGCTATGCCGCCCACGTCGCTACGCGTCTATCTGACGCTCGGCCTCGCGCTCGGGTCGGTCCTGGCCGCGCTCCTCGGCTGGCCGGGCCCCGCCCTCGCGGTGAGCGAGCCCGAGCGGCTCTGGACGGTGGGCGATCGCGCGTTCCAGGATGGCCTCTTCGCCCAGTCCCGCCGCATGCTGGAGCGCCTGCTCGAGCGCTACCCGTCGGATTCGCGCGCGCCCGACGCGACGCTGCTCCTCGGCAAGGCGCGCCTCTCCCAGGGCCAGCCCGAGGCCGCGCTCCAGGCCTTCCGCCAGGCCCAGACCTTCTCGCCGGTCCCCGGCCGGCCAGACGAGGCGCGCTTCTGGGAGGGTGAGACGCTGTTCCGGATGAAGCGGTATCCGGAAGCGCGCGCCATCTACGACCGGATCCTCACCGACAATCCGAATTCGGCCAGCGCGCCCGACGCGGTCTACGGCCTCGCCTGGGTGAACCTCGAGCTCAAGCGCCGCGACCAGGCGGTCACCGAGTTCCGCCGCCTCCTCTCGAGCTACCCCGAGAACGCCAACGTCCCATCGGCCACCTTCTACCTGGCCCGCACCCTCGCCGAGCTGAAGCGGCCCGACGAGGCGATCGGCCTGCTCCGGGGCTTCGTCACCAAGTATCCCGACCATCGATTGCTGCCGGACGCCCGCTACACGCTGGGCCAGGCCCTGATCGCGGGCGGGCAGAGCGACGAGGGCGTGGGCGAGCTGCGCGCGTTCGTCAAGGCCTATCCGAGCTCCGACCTGGCCGCCCCCGCGCGGCGCACCGTCGTCGACACGCTCGTGCGCCAGGGCAAGAAGAGCGAGCTGGCCGAGGAGTACAAGGGGCTGGTCGCCCAGTCGCCCGCCACCGCGGAAGGGCTGTACGACGCGGGGCTCGTGGCCGGGAAGCTCGGTCGGCCGCGCGATGCGGACACCGCGTGGGCACGACTCCGGAAGGACTTTCCCGACCATCCGCTGAGCGGGCGCGTCTCGCTCGAGATGGCCCAGAGCGCCTTCGCCAAGAACAGCTTCAAGGATGCGGCCACGCTCGCGAAGGCGGCGTCCCGTAGCCCGGAGGACGCGGTGCGCGGCGAGGCGTTCGTGCTGCTGGGGGAGAGCGAGCTCAAGCAGAAGCGCCACGCCGCTGCGGTCGCGGCCTTCAAGTCCGCCGCCGAGGCCCCCGCGCTGGAGCCGGCCATGCGCTACCGGGCGCTGGCCGGCACCGGCCTGGCCTACGAGGAGCAGCGCCAGTGGGGGCAGGCCGCGAAGTTCTACGACGAGGTGGCGAGCAAGAGTCCGGACAAGACGCTCGCCTCCTGGGCCAAGGAGCGGCTGGCCGCGGTCAACACGAACATGAAGTCCGACAAGGGCGACGCCAAGCCGGCGCCGAAGGCGCCCGCCAAGGGATCGACCGGCAAGTCGTCGGGCGGACAGGGGACCAAGCCATGAGCCGGCCGCGCACGCTATTCCTCGCCGCGCTCCTGACCCTCGCGCCGGGCTCGGCCGCGCGTGCCGAGATCACCCTGATCCTGCCGCCGCCGGACCCGGCCGCGCTCGTGCCGCTCGCCTCGCCTCCGCTCGACAAGCCGCCGGTGCCGCTGCCCGCGGTGCCGCTGCCGCCGGCGCCGGTGGGCATGCCCGAGCTGCCGCCGGCCCCGATGGTGGGGAACCTGGGCGAGCGGCCGGTGGCCCCGCTGGCGCCGCCGCGCTTCCTCGCGTGCAACCCGGTGGGGAGCCTCTTCGGTGTCGCCTCGGAGCTGATCGAATGCGGGCGCGCGCGGTATCAGCGCGGCGAGCTCGACGAGGCGCGCGATACCTTCCAGCGGGCGGTGCAGGAGGCCACCGAGCGCGGGCAGATCCGGGAGGCGCGCTACTGGCTCGCCGAGACGCTGCTGCGCCAGGGCAAGCCGGCCGAGGTCGAGCGCCTCATGCTGCAGGTCCAGCAGGACGAGCCGCGCGGCGAGCTCGGCCTCTACGCGACCCACGAGCTCGCCTGGGTCTCGCTCGAGCTGGGCAAGCCCGATCGCGCGCTCACCTACTTCGACACCCTGCTCAAGACCGGCGCGCCGCCGGTGCTCGTCCCCTACGCGCGCCACGGGCGTGGGCTCGCCCTCTACGGCCTCAAGCGCTATCCGGAGGCGCGTGACACGTGGGCGGGACTCCTCAACCAGAGCTCGCCCCGCGCGGTGGCCTGGGAAGGGACGTTCTGGCTCGGCGACACTCTCGGGCGGCTCGGCGACTACCCGGGCGCGGTCCAGCGGCTGCAGACCTTCGTCTCCGGCGGCCCGCAGACGCTCATCGACAGCGGGCTCTTGCGCCTCGGCTGGTGGAGCCGCGCCGCGGGCCAGCCGCTCGACGCGGCCAAGGCCTACCGGGGCATGCTCTCGGCATACCCGCGGGCCCGCGAGGCGTCCTGGGCGCGCGCCGGCCTCGTACAGGCGCTGCTGGACCTCGACGACTACACCGCTGCGCGCGACGAGGCCAAGAAGCTCGAGCAGGCGGACCGGAGCGGCCCCCTCGTGGTGCCGGTGCGGCTTCTGATGAGCCGCTGGGCGACCGGCAAGGCGCGGCTCGACGAGGCCCGCGAGATCAACGACGACCTGCTGGCGCGCACCCTCGACCCCGCCACCCGCTCCTACGTGCTCACGCTCAGCGCGGAGACGAGCCGGCTCAACCGCCAGCTCGACGAGGCGCGCGACCGCTTCCAGCTGGTGCGGACCGCTCCCGGCTCGCCGGCCCTGGCCGCGTACGCCGCGCTTCGCCTGGCCCAGATGGACTTCGACACGCGGGAGTTCGCGCGCGCCCGTGACGGCGCCCGCAAGCTCGTGGCCGACACCGCGGCCCCCGCCGAGGCGCGCGCGGCCGCGCAGGTGCTGGGCGGCGAGGCGGCCTACTGGGCGGGCGACTACGCGCAGGCCGCCACGCTCTACGGCGGCTTCCTGTCGAGCTATCCGGCGCAGCCGGAGGCGTCGATGGTGAGCCTGGCGCTCGGCTGGGCCGAGCTCCGTGGCGGCAAGCCCGACGCGGCCCGCCAGCGCTGGGCGCGGTTCGCCCAGCAGGCGCAGGCCGATCCGCGCGCGCCGGAGGCGCTCGTCCTGGCCGCGGAGCTGGCCGGGCGCGCCGGGGACTGGGCCGGGGCCCAGAGCCTGCTCGACCAGGTGGTGGACCGCTATCCCAACAGCGAGTACGTCGAGGTCGCGATGCTCAACCGGGCGATCCTCGCGGTGCGCGGCGGCCGGGCCGCCGACACCCTGCCGGAGCTAGGCCGCCTCGTGAACCGCGGCGTGGTCTCGCCGTACGTGGGCCGGGCCCGGGCCACGCGCGGCGCCGCGCTCCTCGCCACCGGCAAGCCGGCCGAGGCCGAGCGCGACTTCCAGGCCGCCCTCGGCCAGGGCGAGACCGGAGTCGCCCAGCTCGGGCTGGGGAGCGCGAGCTTCGCGCGTGGGCAGTGGGATCAGGCGGCGCGCCTGTTCGCGGAGGCGCGGGACGCGGGCACGGGCCCGGTGGCGGACGCGGCGGGCTACGGCCTCGCCGCCGTGCTCTTCAATCAGCGAAAGATCGACGAGTTCAAGCAGGTGGCCACGCCGATGGTGGCGGGGCCGGTCGATCCGGCCACCACTCCGCGCCTCGTGCACGCCCTCGCCGCGGTCGCGGTCGAGGAGAAGCGCTGGAGCGACGCGCGGACCCTCACCCTCCGCCTGGCCGACCAGTTTCCCCGCTACGAGGGCACGCAGCCGGCGCTCTCGCAGCTCGCGACCGCGGCCGGGCAGAGCGAGCAGTGGGCGCTCTCGCGGGACATGTACGCCAAGCTCGGCGAGCGCTTCCCGGGCAGCCCGGCCAGCGCGGGCAACCGGCTCGACTACGCGGAAGCGCTGTTGCGCACCGGCGGGGCCGCCGAGGCCCGCCGCACGCTCGAGGCCGGCGCCGCATCGAGCGCGGGTCAGTCGCCCTCCGTCCGCGCCTCGATGCTGCTCGCGGAGGCGCAGGAGGCCACCGGCGATCGGGCCGCCGCGCTCGAGACCTACACGCGCGTGGCCGCCGCGGGCACCGGGAAGGAGAAGGCGTCGGGGCTGCTGGGACAGGGGCGGCTCCTCGCCGCCGACGGCAAGTGGGACGAGGCGCGCGGCCGGCTCGAGCAGGCGCTCGACGCGGGCGAGGGCGCGGTGGCCGCGGAGGCGGCGTATCGCCTGGGCGAGGGTTACCGCTCCACCGGCAAGCCGCAGGACGCGGCCGACATGTACCTGACCGCGGCCTACCTCACGAGCGATTCGCCCTGGGCGCGCCGCGCGCTCGTGGGGGCCGGCCAGGCCTTCGCCGCGCTCAAGCAGAACGACGCCGCGGTGATCGTGTACCGGAAGCTGCTCGCGATGAACGGGGTCGAGGCCGACCTGGCCGAGGCCGCGCGCCGCGGCCTCCGCGCCCTCGGCGCCTCCTAGCTCTCCCTCTCCCCTCAGGGGAGAGGGCAGGGTGAGGGGTGAGGCGTCACTTCACCGCGGCCGTCGTCGGAATCGCCCCCACCACCGCGTCGAGATTCGCGTTGTCGCCCGCGAAGCGGTCGCGCCACTCGTAGCGCACCCGGTCGCCCGGCCCGAGCACGAAGGTTCCGCCCTGCTGGACCACGTCGCCCTGCCGCCCGGCCTGACGGAAGCCCTTCGCGAACGCCACCACGCCCTTCAGCACCGCGCGGAGGTGATAGGTGCTGCCCCACCCGCGCACGAGCCCGGCGGTCCGGAACGCGCGCCCCGACCGGTCGACGTAGAGCGCGCCCGCGTAGCCGGTGGCCTGCCGGAAAGGCCCGATGTGCTCGGGCTTCGCGGGCGCCACCACCACGAGCGTGGCCCCGCGCCGCTCGATCTCGGGCAGGCGCGTCATCAGGCCGGCCACCTGCTGGCGGCAGAAGATGCAGCCCAGATGGCGGACGCAGGCCAGCACCACCGGGCGCTCGGCCCAGAGCCCCTTGAAGGAGACCGCCGCGCCGGTCTCGTCCTGCACCGTGACCTGGGCCAGCGCGGCGGCGAGCAGATCGTCCATGCGATGCATTGTAACCGGCTTGCATTCTCACTAAAATGGGCCGCGCCATGCGGGGATACGGCGGGCGGGTCCTCTTCGTCGACGTCACCACCGGCGCGAGCCACATCGAGCCGGTTCCGGAGGACCTGGCCCGGAGCCTGCTTGGCGGCAACGGTTTCGCGGCGCGGCTGCTGCTCGACCACGTGCCGGCCGGCGTCGACGCCTATGACCCCGCGAACGCGGTGATCTTCGCGGTGGGCCCGGTCACCGACACCACGGTGCCGGGCAACAGCCGCGCCTGCGTGGCCGGCAAGTCGCCCCTGACCGGCCTCTTCTTCGACTCCACCTTCGGCGGGCGCTTCCCGGCCACCATGAAGCGCACCGGCTTCGACGCCATCGTGATCACCGGGTGCGCGGCCGAGCCGGTCTACGTGAAGGTCACCGAGACGGGCGCGGAGCTGCGGCCCGCGCGCTCGCTCTGGGGCCAGACCACTCGCGACACGGTGCAGGCGATCCACGCGGTCGAGGGGGGCGACACCGACGTGATGGCCATCGGGCCGGGCGGCGAGCGCCTGGTGCGCTTCTCGGCGATGGGCACGTACTGGAAGAACCGGGAGGCCTTCGCGGGACGCGGCGGCCTGGCCTCGGTGCTGGGCAGCAAGCGGGTCAAGGCGGTGGTGGTGGCGGGCGCGCGGAAGACCGAGGTGGCCGACCCCGCCGCCCTCAAGGCGCTGCTCGAGCAGCAGCGCGAGCCGCTCAAGACCGGCACCAAGGCGCTCTCCACGTACGGCACCCCGTTCCTGGTCAAGCCGATCAACACCCTGGGCGCGCTCGGCTCCTACAACCTGCGGCAGGAGGTCTTCGCGGACGCGGTCGCGATCTCGGGCGAGGAGATGCACGCCCACTTCCACGACAAGGACACCACCTGTCTCAAGTGCCCGGTGGCCTGCGGCAAGCAGTATGAAGTGCGGGAAGGCGAGCTGGCCGGCCTCAAGGCCAAGATGCCCGAGTACGAGACGATCTTCGCCTTCGGCTCCATGCTCGGCAACGCGCACGCGGGCTCGCTCGCCCGGGCGAACGATCTCTGCGACCTGCTCGGGCTCGACACCATCAGCATGGGGGTGACGCTCGCCTTCGTCTGCGAGGCGGTCGAGCGCGGCTGGCTCACCTCGGACGAGCTGGGGGTGCCGTTCGGTTGGGGCGACTGGCGCGGGATGCTGCGCCTGGTCGAGATGACCGCGATGCGCGAGGGCTTCGGCGACCGCCTGGCCGAGGGAGCGTGGCGGCTCGCGGAGTCGGTGCACCCGGAGGGCACGCGGCTGGTCTACGCGGTCAAGCGGCTCGAGCTGCCCGCCCACTCCGCGCGGGCGCTCAAGGGCATGTCGATCGGCTACGCCACCGCCACCCGCGGCGGCAGCCACCACGACACGCGGCCCACCCCGCAGTACGCCCAGAACTTCGACCGGCGCAGCCCCGACGGCAAGCCCGAGTTCGCGGTGCGGAGCCAGCACTTCACCGCGGTGGACGACTCGCTCGTGCTCTGCCGGTTCACCTCCGAGCGCGGCTTCGGCCTCTACGTCGAGGAGCCCTACGCCCGGATGGTCCGGGCGATCACCGGCTGGGACACGACGGTCGAGGAGCTGGAGCGCGTCGGCGAGCGCGTGATCAACCTGGAGCGCCTCTTCAACGTGCGCGAGGGCGTGCGCCGGGGCGACGACGCGCTGCCCTGGCGGGTCATGCACGAGCCCATTCCCGACGGCCCTTCGGCCGGCGCCTACTGCCCCCCGGAGGAGCTGGACGGGATGCTCGACCGCTACTACGCGCTCCGGGGCTGGGACGCCGACGGCGTGCCGACGCCCGGCCGCCTCGCCGCCCTCGATCTCTAGCCGTCTAGGGGCCTACCATGCCGGTCACCCGCTTCGACGTCACGCTGCGCCGCCCGCTGGCCGGCTTCCCGGGCTACGAGGAGCTGAAGGGGCGGCTGCACTTCGCGATCGATCCGCTCCACGCGTCGAACCTCCGCATCACCGACGTGGCGCTGGCCCCGCGCGACGCGGCCGGGCGGGTCACGTGGGATTCGGACGTGTCGATCCTGCTGCCGGTGGATCGCGCCGAGTGCTCGGGGCGTGTCCTGCTGGATGTCGTCAACCGCGGCAACACGGTGGCGGTGCCCAACTTCAACCGCGCGACGCGCCCCACCTTCACCTCCGGATCGGACCCGAACCCGCCGGTCGACGTGGGCGACGGCTTCCTGATGAAGCGCGGCTGGGTCGTCATCTCGTGCGGCTGGCAGGGGGACCTGCCGCGCGTACCCGGCCTCATCGGCATGCGCACGCCGGAGGCGCGGGACGCGCAGGGCCGTCCGCTGCGCGGCCGCATCTACACCCAGGTGCAGTCCACCGGACCGGTGGCCGACTTCCTGCTCTCCGATCGCGGCCACGTGCCGTATCCGGCCGCGGATCTCGCGGAGCCGGGCGCGCTTCTCACCGTGCGCGATCAGCCCGATGGCCCGGCCACCACGATCCCGCGCGGGCGCTGGCGCTTCGCCCGGAGCGAGGGCGGTCGCATCGTCCCGGACGCCGGCCACATCCATCTCGAGGGCGGCTTCGAGAAGGGCCGGCTCTACCAGGTGACGTACACCGCGGAGGGCGCGCCGGTGCAAGGCCTCGCGATGGCCGTGCTCCGCGACGCGGTCGCTTGGCTCAAGCACGCCGGCGCGGCCGAGGGCAACCCGGCGCCCGGCCGCCTGCGGTGGGCCTATGCCTACGGCCGCTCGCAGACCGGGCGGCTGCTGCGCACGCTGATCTACGAGGACCTCAACCTGGACGAGCAGGGGCGTGAAGCCCTCGACGGCGTCATCGCCAACGTGCCCGGCGGCATGCGGGGCGAGTTCAACCAGCGCTTCGGCCAGCACTCGAAGGACCGCAACAACATGATGGCGCATCTCTTCCCGTTCACCGACCAGCCCACCGCGGATCCGGAGACCGGCGCCAAGGACGCGCTGCACGCGCGCCTCGACGCCCGCGGCAGCCGGCTGCGCGTCTTCTACACCAACACCTCGGCCGAGTACCACCGCGGCGACGCCTCGCTGATCCACACCGATCCCGACGGCCAGCGCGACGCCGTTCTCGGCCCGTACACCCGCGTCTATCACTTCGCGGGCACCGAGCACGGCCTCGGCATCTGGCCGCCGAGCGATAGCCAGACCGCGCCCGCCGATCCGAGTGGTCCGGTGGAGCGCTCGCAGAACCTCCGCGGGGTGGTGGACTACTCGCCGCTGCTGCGCGCCTGCCTGATGAGCCTCGATCGCTGGGTGGTCGAGGGGATCGAGCCGCCGCCGAGCCGTCACCCGCGCCTGGCCGACGGCACCGCGGTGCCACCCGATCGCCTCGTCGCCGCCTTCGGGCGCATCCCGGCCGCGCGTTACCCGCGCCACAATCCGCGGCCGCGGCGGCTCGACTGGGCGACGCTGCCGCCCACCCCGGGCCGCGCCTTCGGCTCGCTCGTCTCCGCGGTGGACGGCGACGGGAACGAGGTCGGCGGCATCATCCTGCCCGAGCTGGCGGTGCCGCTCGCCGCGCACACCGGCTGGAACCTGCGGCATCCCGACATCGGGGGCGCCGAGCAGCTCCTGGTCTTCGCGGGGGCGACCATCCCGTTCGCCCGGACCCGCGCCGAGCGCGAGACCTCCGGCGACCCGCGGCCGTCGATCGCGGAGCGCTACGCCTCGCGCGAGGCCTATCTCGACCGGGTCCGCGAGGCGGCGCGCGCGCTCGCCCGCGACGGCTACCTCCTGGAAGACGACGTCCCGCTCTCGGTGGCCGCCGGCGGCCGCCTCTGGGACCACTTCACCCGCTGATCGATCGGAGACCTCCCATGTACGATCTCCTGCTCAAGGGCGGCACCGTGCTGGATCCTTCCTCCCGGCTCGACGGGGCGATGGACGTGGCGGTGGAGAAGGGCGCGATCGCGCGCATCGCGCCGCAGATCGCGGAGACGGAGGCCGCGCGCACCATCGACGTGCGGGGCAAGACGGTGACCCCGGGGCTGATCGACCTGCACGCGCACGTGTTCGAGGGCTTCAACCGCACCGGGGTGAACCCCGACCTGGGCGGCGTCTACGCGGGCGTCACCACCATCGTGGACGCGGGCAGCGCGGGGTCGGCCACGTTCGGGGGCTTCCCCCGCCACATCCTGCCCCACTGCCACACCGAGGTCATCCCGTTCCTGCACATCTGCTCGACCGGGCTCGCGACGCTGCCCGACATCATCGCGGAGTCGAGCGTCAACCTCGACGACACCCTGAAGGTGGTGGACCAGCACCGGGGGCTGATCCGCGGCATCAAGGCGCGCATGGTCTCGCCCGCGCTCGAGATCATGGGCATGGAGATGCCGCGGCTGGCCAAGCGCGCGGCCAAGGAGAGCGGGGTGAAGCTGATGGTGCACATCGGCGACACCGAGAAGCGCTACGACCCGAAGGTGATCCGCTCGCTGCTGCCGCTGCTCGAGCAGGGGGACATCCTGACCCACTACTTCACCGCCAATCCCGGCGGCGTGCTCGACGGCAACGGCAAGCTGGTGCCCGAGGTGCGCGAGGCGGCCGACCGCGGGGTGTGGTTCGACACCGCGCACGGGCGCATGAACTTCAGTTTCGACGTGGGCCGCCGAGTGATCGAGCAGGGCGTGCTGCCACACTGCATCAGCACCGACCTCACCGTGCCGGGCCGTATCATGACCGTGCACAGCATGACCGAGATGATGACGCGCTTCCTCGGCCTCGGCTTCACGCTGCCGCAGGTGGTGACCATGTGCACCGCGAACCCGGCGCAGGCGGCCGGCGTCGCGGAGCGCCTGGGCAGTCTCGCGGTGGGCCGGCAGGCCGACATCTCGGTGCTCGACGTCCGGCCGGGCGACTGGATGGTCTATGATGTCCTGGGCGCCGGGTTGCGGGTGGATCGCGCGGTGGTCCCGTTCGTGACCGTCAAGAAGGGGCGCGTGTTCACGCCGGACTGGGGTCCGCGGTCGTGGGGCTGGGAGCCCGACCGGGCGCTGCCCGCGGGGGGGCCGATCCGCGGCGGCTGCTGCTGAGCGGCCAGGGGAGAGCGCGATGATCCTGCCGGAATGGTCGAGCCTGGGATTGTTCGCGGTGGCGGCCCTGGTGCTGTTGCTGACCCCGGGCCCGGCCGTCCTCTACATCGTCACGCGGTCCATCGACCAGGGAAAGCGCGCCGGGCTGGTCTCGGTGGTGGGCGTGCACGTGGGCACCCTGGTCCACATCTTCGCGGCGGCGGCCGGGCTCTCCGCCCTCCTCGCCGCCTCCGCCACCGCGTTCAGCGCGGTGAAGTACCTCGGAGCGGCCTACCTGATCTACATCGGCGTGCGCCGGCTGGGCGACCGCTCGAGCATCGTCGCGCCGGAGGCGGGCAAGCCCAAGGAGCTGCGCCGCGCGTTCCTCGACGGGGTCATCGTCAACGTGCTCAACCCGAAGACGGGGCTCTTCTTCCTCGCGTTCCTGCCCCAGTTCGTCACGGAGGCCCGGGGGCACGTGGGCGAGCAGGTCATCGCGCTCGGGGTGGTGTTCGTGCTGCTCGGCGCGATCACCGACTCGCTCTACGCGATGACCGCGGGCTCCGCCGCCCGATGGCTGCGCGGCCAGCCGCGCTTTCTGACCGGCGAGCGCTGGATCACCGGCGGTCTCTACATCAGCCTCGGCGTGGCCGCGGCGCTCTCGAGCAGCCACCGGAAATAGCCACCGCGGGAGCCGCCGCAACGGTCGGCGCCCGACCCGCGGCTCTCACCCCGCCGGATGCGCCGAGGGATCCGATCCTCGTCGTCCGGACCCGGACCCTGCGGCTGGTCGCCCGCGTACTCTTCCCCCGGGTATCTTCCCGGAGCTCGCTCGTCATCGAGCCGTCGCCGCTTCATCGCTGGCTTCACGTGGGAGCAAGCCACGTGCCGTGCCGCATCGGGGAGACGAGGACGAGAAGCCGGCGGGCCGGCCCGTTTCCTGCGCGCGATCGGGAAGAGAGTTCCACGTAAACTCTACCCGGTGAGAGAGCGCGCGGCGGCCACGGCGCCCGGTCTGGACCGGCACAGGGATTGCTCTCCTGCCGAAACCAGGAGGCGATGTCGATGAGGATCAAGGTGGCTTCGGTGCTCGTGGCGATGGGGGCGGGGCTCGTGGGTGCGCTCCTCGCGGGCGGGCGCGGGCCCGCCGCCCAGTCCACGGCGGCTCCCGCGCCAGACGTCGTGGTGGACGACTGGCGGGCCGGTGTCCCGGGTCAGGTGGGCATCCCGCCGGGCTGGGAGGGCCAGGCCTGGGGCAAGGCTTCGGGGTTTGCCCTCAGCGTGGTGGTCGACGACGGCCAGCGGGTCCTTCGCCTCGAGAGCCGGAACGATCGCGCCACCATCACGCGCGACCTGCGCGGCAGCGTCTCGCTGGCGCGGACGCCGATCCTGCGCTGGCGGTGGAAGGTCATCGTGATGCCCACCGGCGGCGACGCGCGACGGCGCGAGACCGCCGACCAGGCCGCGCAGGTCTACGTGACCTGGCCGCGCCCGCCCGCGCTGCTGCGCTCGCGCATCATCGGCTACGCGTGGGACACCACCGCGCCGGCCGGCAGCACGTTCCGGAGCGAGAAGACCGGCACCGTCACCTACATCATCCTGCGCTCCGGCCCCGCCGAGCTGGGGCGCTGGCTCGAGGAGCGCCGCGACGTCCGCGCGGACTACCGCGCCATCTACGGGGAGGAGCCGCCCGATCCGGGCGCGATCACGCTCTCCATCGACTCCAACGACACGCACTCGCGCGCGGAATCGCTCATCGGGCCCATCCGCTTCTCGCCCTCGTGAGGCGGGCCGGCGCCTCGCGCATCTTCGCCTGCCGATCGTAGTCCCCGCGCCCGGCCGCTCTGGTGTAAGGTCCTCGTCGATGGACCGACGCCCGCTCCTCGGCACCCTAGCTGGCGGCAATGGCGCGAAGCCGGCCGATCTTCCCGTCGAGCAGCCGACGAAGTTCGAGCTCGTCGCCAACCTCAAGACCACCAGGGCCCTCGGTCTGACGATCCCGCGTTCGCTGCCGCGGCGGGCGGATTGGGTGATCGAGTGATGGACCGGCGTGTGTTCATCGGTACGGTGGCGGGTGCCCTCCTCGCCGCGCCGCCGGCCGTGGGGGCGCAACAGGCTGGGAGGGTGTGGCGGATCGGCTATATCGACGTCTCAGACGACGCGAAACGCTATGAAGCGATCCTTCAACGACTACGTGAACTTGGGTACCTCGAGGGACGGAACCTCATCACGGAGCGCCGATATTCGGAGGGTCAGGCTGAGCGCTTTCCACAGTTTGCCGCTGAGCTGGTTCGACTCAAGGTTGACGTCATCATCGTGATCACAACACCGGCCGCCCTCGCCGTGAAACGCGCGACGACGACCATCCCGATCGTCTTCCCAACCGCGATTGATCCCGTGGGAGCTGGGGTAATTTCCAGTCTGGCGCGGCCCGGCGGCAATATCACCGGGCTGACCACCCAGTCTCCCGATTTGGTTGCCAAACGGCTGCAACTCCTCAAGGAGGCGATCCCGCACCTGTCTCGGGTCGCTGTACTCTGGAACGCGAGCAATCCGGCGAACGCGGGGCCTTGGAGGGAAGCGCAGGATGCCGCCCGTGCATTGGGAATGGCGCTTCTATCCCAGGAAGTGCGAGGCCCGGCAGACTTCGAACGCGTTTTTGCCGTGATGGCCAGAGAGCGTCCAGACGGGCTTCTCTTCATCCGGGACGGTCTGACCCTCCAGCACGGAGCGCAGGTTGTGGACTTCGTCACACGCAAAGCAATACCGAGCATGTTCGAAGGGAGCGAACTGGCGGCGGCCGGCGGCCTCATGAGCTATGAAGCGAACGTTGCGGATCTGTTGCGGCGCGGGGCCATCCTTGTCGACAAGATTCTCAAGGGTGCGACACCGGGCGACTTGCCGTTCGAGCGGCCCACAAAGTTCGAGCTGGTGATCAACCTCAAGACCGCCAAGGCCCTCGGTCTGACGATCCCGCCCTCGCTGCTGCAGCGGGCGGATCAGGTGATCGAGTAGGCCAAGCGCAATCCTAAGGCGACTGTCGCCCAAACAGTACCGCGATACGAGCGACCTCGTCGAGCAACTTTCTCCACTCATGCTGAAGCCGCTGATTCTCCTCGCGGAGGTGTGTGATCTCGCGCTGAAGGCCTTCGACCTCCTCGAGATGACGGATCTGGGCGGCTAGCACTTCGATTTCGGGGGCGATTGCTTCGAGTCGGCGGTGGAGCTCGTCGAAGGCCTCCGCGCTGACCTGCGTCCGCCGGTCCCGCGTGGCGCAGAGCACTCCAATGAAGATCGCGACGAGCAAGACGACCACCGCGCCGAGCAACACGATCGCGGGATCGAACTCCATCTGCGGCCACTCCGCCGCTGGGTGGCCCCCACCAGCGGCACCCGCACGGTATCACGGCGAGCAATGGCGGGCTGGCTGGTGAAGTGCTCCAGAGTGGGCCGCGTGCAGGCGAGCGGCAGCGTACTTTCTCATAGCGCGGCCCACTCAGGGCCTTTCGGACGCCGGCCATCATCTCGCCTCTCCCGGCGCGGGCCGTTGGTTCTTCGCCTTCTTCCTTGCCGCGGCGTTCGCCTGGACCGCTCGGGCCACGCGGAGATTTGCCCGCTTCTTCTCCAATGTCTTCTCTCGGGCCTTCGCTAGAGCGTCTGCCTGCGCCTTGCCCTTCTCCCGGAGCTCGGCGAAGTGCGCAGCGTCTGCGGCGTCAATCTTTTGGATCAAGGCCAGTATCCTCGCGCTGTGGGCCATCGCTAGTTTGTGGCCGCCCGTGCCGCGGCCATCTTGTTCCGCTCGTCTCGCCAGACGGCAAAACACGTGGTGTGAAATACGAATCGGCCCGAGCGCTCGTGGACAAGCCTATACAGCACTTCTTCAAGCGAGACTGGCTCGGAGCACACGTTACATATTTCGTCAGTCCGGTGAAGGGCCGAGGCGCAAAGCCAAAACACCGGGGTCTCGACGCCACGTGCGTCAACCCGAAAGGCCGGGGTGGGGCGATTAGAGGGTACGTCTCGTCAGTTCGGCTCTGCAAGGCGTACCGCGGCATAACGGCTAGGAGTACGCTGGTGGGTAAGGTCCAGTCATGTATCTGGGGAAACGCCGTGAGAGCGGGAAACCAGGCACGCCCGCTTTGGAGGGAACGCGATGATTGGTAGCCAAGACCTAATGGTGGGTCTCGTCATTGTGCTGGTCCTCTTTGGAGCAAAGAAGCTCCCTGAGCTGGCCGGGTCCGAGTTGGCAGCACTGTCCTCGGTGCGGCACCGCGGCGGCTGTCGATTCAGCCAGGCCCAGCTCCTAGCGCCGGCATCGGCTGTTGACCGGCCACAAGACCGCGAGCGTGTACAAGCGCTACGCCATCGTGAGCCCGAGTGACTTGCAGGCCGCAACCGCGAGGTTCTCGAGGCGTCCGCGACAGCGAGGGTGAGTGCCGTACTCGAAGAGCTGGTGGGAGAAAACCGAACAGAGGGAAGCTCTATGCCGTTTGGGTTGCCGCGCTCCGGGATTTGACCAGAACCATTGTTTCGTGGACACCTTGATAGTCGCGGGCTCGTAGTGGGCACAATTCCGGGCACAATCAATTCGTGCGCGCTAGAATCGTCTCTGCAAGCCTCGGATATTCCGACATAGGCGGGTAGCTCAGCTGGGAGAGCACGGCCCTTACAAGGCCGGGGTCGGGAGTTCAATCCTCCCCCCGCCTACCACCTTTCTAACGGGTTAGCGAGCGGGTTTTCGCCCGCCCACCCCGGAACGGGACTGAAACGGGACCACTGGGCTGCCCCAGCTTGGCCGCGGCCTCCTGCAGCTGGCCCGGGCTCACGATGTTGTAGCGATCGAACACGCTTGACCGAGTCGCTTCTCCAGCGTCTTCACCCGGGCCTCCTGGGCGGTCAGGAGGGTGATCAGCTCGGGCGGGAGGTAGACGATGCGACCCTCGTCGTTCTTCGTGGAGCCGGGATCGAGCCGCACCGTGCCCGCCGTCAGGTCGAGCTGGCGCCGCTCCAGCACCAGCACTTCGCTCTGCATGCGCCACCCCAACGTGTAGCTGAGCGAGATGGCCACCTGGAGATCCTCCGGCAGGTGGCGCCGCACCGCCTGATACTGCTCCAGCTCGAAGAACCCGCTGCGGGGTTTCCCTTCCTCCGGCTTCTCCAGCAGGGGCAGCCGGGCCAGCTTGTGGGTCTTGTAGGCCAGGCGCAGCATCTTGGTCAGCGACCCCAGCTCCCGGCGCACGGTGCCGGGTTGGATGTGGTGCCTGTAGCGCAGGTTCGAGTACTGGTCCACGTCATCCTGGGTGATGCTGGCCACCCGGCGCCCGGCGAAGAAGGTGTCCAGGTGCTTCACGCGCCGGAGGAACTCGGTGATGTCCCGCGACTTCTTGGCCCGGTAGTGCTCCTCCAGGGCGGTGCGGCAGGTCTCGTAGGTCACGCGGTCCTGGCGCGGCATGACCGGCTCACCCTTGGCCACCGTGCCCTCGCGCAGCTTGAGCAGCTGCGTGGCGTCGCTCTTCTTCTCCGACTGAGTGGACTCCTTGATCCGACGGCCGTTGGCGTAGTACGAGATCCACCAGACGGCGCACTTCTGACCGCTCTTGAGTGTGGGTTGGTAGACGTTGCCCATGCCTACCGGCCTCCCTTCTTCAAAGCCTTGGCCAGGTAGAGGTCCATCGCCTCTTCGAGGAGCGTGTAGACCGCGCGGCGCTCGAGCAGGGCCTGGATGCGCAAGCGCTCCCAGCGCGCGGGATCGACCGCCACGCTGGTCTTGGTGCGGGGGCGGGG
>WNFG01002551.1_pt1 | contig 20263 bp, 17 predicted proteins | sample 5400431 | NCBI WGS metagenome assembly WNFG01 (sample SAMN13153346, study PRJNA577476) | soil metagenome | isolation source: 120 cm saprolite under Douglas fir tree site 2 hole 3 replicate 2 | place: USA:California | collected 2015-04-18 | reverse complement strand
CTGTAGTCTGCCGCCTGTTCCAATCGCACACCTTCTTCTTATTCAAGTTTCTACGGAGGATTAGCATGCTCAAGCTGTTGCTTTTCAACTCGCACTCGATCGTTGGTCGTCTGGTTCCTGCGTTGGCATTGCTGGTTCTGATTAACGTCGCCGCGTTCGCGCAGACTAATGCCGATCGCGTAACTGGGTCGACGGATCAGAACAGCGCAGCTTTGTCTGGCGCTCAGCCTATCGCGAAACGCGTCGGCGAAGACCGAACTGCGACGGCCGCGAAGACTGGTTCCGATGTGGACGATAAGCTGAGAACTCTGGAAGAGGAGTTACGAGAGCAGGCCAAGAGGCTCGATGAAATGCGCGCCCTCGTGGCTGATCAGCAGCGGGTGATCACGGAGCTAGCGGCCAAAGCCACCAGCAGCGAACTAAAGAATGGCGAACCGAAAGATGTCGAGACTACGGTGCAAGCATCGCAAAATAAAACCCCAACGCTCGAAGATCGAGTTAAGAAAGTCGAAGACAAAGTGCTGGCGATTGGACCTTTCCGGTTGAGTGGAGATTTTCGCCTGCGCTTCGATGGAATCTTTCGCAAGGCGGACCCAACGCCTCCGGTTGGCTTTGCGCCGCTGACGCATCAACAAAACGCACGGATGCGTTACCGTTTGCGCCTGAATCTCGACACCGATGTCGATTCGAAGCTCAGTTTTCACTCGCAACTCGCGACCGGTCCAATCAACAATTCGCTGACGATGGATCAGGACTTTGGCGAGACGACTACGCGCCATCCTTTCTTCATCAGCGAGGCGTGGATCGACTATCACCCAAAGAAAACGATTCAACTACAGGCCGGCCGCGTGCAGGAAGTCTTTGCCGACAACTCGCGGTTTCTTTTTGATGATGATGTGCGCTTTAACGGCTTCAACGAGAAGTACTCCTTCGTATTCAAGCACAACGGGCTCAAGGTTTCGAGTCTCGAACTGCGCGCCGGGCAATACATCTTCAGCAATCCAAACGTCGCGATTGTGACCGCCGGCAGTCCTTTGGCCCAGGCCGGAGCGGTTGTCGGATCGACGGGACGAAATGCGAATCTCTTTCATCAGGGCCTGCTGGTTAATCAGAAATTCAACGACCGGTGGAGCAGCCAATTCGGTGGCGACATTCAGCTTTATCGCAATCCCAATCAGATCCAACTGGCTTCGACGGTAAACGGTGTCGCTTTGATTGTGCAGAACGGGCTGGGCATTACGCTTTCGGGTCCGCTCACCGGTACCGGGAGTGCGACGACCACTTCCGGCGGCGCGATTTACACGGCCAGAAATTTTCAGATCGCGCGCGTGACTTATCGTCTCAACTGGGCGGGATTTCAAAGTGGCGGCCGTGCCTATCCGGTTACGTTCAACTTTCAGGCGGCGCGCAACGTCGGGATTAGTTTGCGGGAGCGCAATGCGCTGCTGGCCTCGCTGCAAATTGGCAAGGTCACTCAGCGGGGCGACATGGCCTTCCTTTACGTATTCGCAATCAAAGGCGCGAACGCTCTGATCTCGCAGGTCACTGATGACGATCTCGGAACCAACAGTGGCGTGAACATTCGCACGAACCATTTTCGCTTCGACTATGGACTCTCGAAGAAGATATCACTGCAAAGCTTGCTGTACATTCAAAATGAGTTGCGCAACAGCGGAGACTTTCCGAACTTCTTCGTCCCGCTGAATGCCTTCACGCCGCGTCAATATCGTTTGCAGGAGCAGATCGTATTCAGCTTCTGACTTTAATTCCAATTCTCGGAGGAGTTCTCATGTTCTCAACAAAGATTACTCGCGCAACGCTCGCGCTGTCCGTCTTTGGCATAGCCGCCCTGGGTTTGATCGGTTGCGGCAGCAACACGGGAGGCGAAGTCAGATTGCAGGGCGCCGGCGCCACGTTTCCAAATCCGCTCTATCAAAAATGGCTGAGCGAATATGGCAAGCTCAACGCGAACGTCAAGATCGACTATCAATCGATTGGCTCGGGCGGCGGTATCAAGCAGATCCAGGCGCGGACAGTTGATTTTGGCGCATCTGACGCGCCGATGAGTGACGCCGAGTTGAAGGCCTCTCCAGCTGAACTCATTCACATTCCGACCGTCCTGGGCGCGGTCGTGCTCACGTACAATCTTCAAGGCGTTTCAAAGCCATTACGGTTTTCGCCGGATGTCATCGCCGATGTCTTTCTGGGGAAGATTTCGAAGTGGAATGACCCGCGGATCAAGGCCGACAACGCCGATGCAAGTCTCCCGTCAGCTGAAATCACAGTCGTGCATCGCGCCGAGGCGAGCGGCACATCTTTCGTTTTCTCTGATTACCTTTCCAAGGTTAGTGCGGACTGGAAGCAGAAAGTGGGCGCTGACAAGTCACCCAACTGGCCCGTGGGGCAAGGTGGCAAGGGCAACGAAGGCGTCACGGGACAAATAAAGCAACAGCCAAACACCATTGGATACGTCGAGTTGGCTTACGCGGTGCAAAACAAACTTCCGGTTGCACTAGTCAAAAATGCCAGCGGCGTCTTTGTAGAGCCATCGGTCGACGCGGTTACGGCGGCCGCCGCTGCTTCGGCGGCAACGACGCCAGACGATCTGCGCGTCTCGATTACAAATGCTAACGGCGCTGGCGTGTATCCGATCTCGAGCTACACCTACATTCTGGCTTACAAAGCGCAATCCGATGCGACCAAAGGAAAAACGCTGGTTGATTTTCTGTGGTGGGGAATTCACGACGGCGAGCAATTCGCGAGAGATTTGCAGTACGCGCCGCTGCCGGACGAAATCATCAAGCGTGCGGAAGCGAAGATCAATTCGATAACCGCCGGCGGCAAACCATTGCGCTAGGTCCCCTCTCCCTTTGGGAGTAGGAGAATTCCCCTCCCGTTCTGGGGTCCCTGGGTGAGAAGAAAAACTAATATGGTTGGGGGTGCGTCACTAAGCCCTCACCGCAACCCTCTCCCAAAGGGAGCGGGTGTTAACAAACCAAGGTTAGCCGGAAACTGGCGACACCTGCTGTCGCCGACAGGTAATGCCGGCGACGCGGTCTTTCGTGCGTTGATGTTTGCCGCGGCGTTACTGCTGCTCTTGATCGTCGGTTCCATGATCCTGGCTCTGGCGTCACACTCGACCCTTTCGATCCGCCAATTTGGTTCCGACTTTCTCACGAGTCGCGAGTGGGATCCGGTCAAGGGCCAGTTCGGCGCGCTGGCATTCATCTACGGAACGGTAGCGTCGTCGCTAATCGCTTTACTCATCAGCGTTCCGTTATCGTTGGGCATCGCAGTTTTTCTCGTCGAGCAAGCGCCGCCTTTCCTTTCGCGGCCGATCACATTTTTGGTTGAGTTGCTGGCGGCGATTCCTTCGGTGGTTTACGGGTTGTGGGGCATCTTTGTGCTCGCTCCATTTCTGCGTGTCCACGTCGAACCGCCACTCGCGCGGTGGTTTGGCTGGCTGCCGCTGTTCCAGGGAACGATTACCGGAATCGGATTGCTTACCGGCGGAGTGATTCTCGCGATCATGGTGACCCCGATTATCTCCGCCGTCGTACGTGACGTGCTCTCCGCGGTCCCGAATACACAGCGCGAAGCGGCGCTGGCACTGGGCGCGACCAAATGGGAGACGACGCTCGTTGTTTTGGGGAACGGCGCGCCCGGGATCGCGGGCGCGGTGATCCTGGGTCTGGGTCGCGCGATCGGCGAAACGATGGCGGTGACGATGGTGATCGGCAACCGCCCGGAAATCAGCGCTTCGTTGTTCAAGCCTTCATACACATTGGCTTCGGTGATCGCGAATGAATTCACCGAAGCGACCGCGGACATTTACCTAAGCTCGCTGGTTGAGTTGGGTCTGATTCTTTTTCTTGTCACCTTTGTGGTGAACGCGATCGCTCGTCTGCTGGTCTGGAGAGTTACGCGCCAGACGTCCAGCGTAGGAATGGCCGCCTGATGAGTCTTCTTTCACGAACAGATCGATCGCGCCGCGCCGCGAGCTGGTTGATGACCACGCTGACGGCGCTTTGCACGTTTGTCGCCGTCGGAATTCTGGTGATCATTCTTTCTTATATCGCGATGCGCGGGATCAGCGCACTTAGTCTGCGCTTTCTGATTGATACTCCTCGCCCCGTCGGCGAAGGCGGCGGCATCGGCAACGCCATCGTCGGTTCGGCGCTGCTGCTTCTCTTGGCATGCGTTGTGGGCTTACCGCTCGGCATTGCGACGGGAGTTTATCTTTCCGAATTCGGCGGTGGGCTCTTTGCCAGCATCGTCCGTTTTCTGGTCGACACGCTGACCGGCATTCCCTCGATCGTGACCGGGGTTTTCGTTTACGCCGTAGTCGTGCTGCGAATGAGTCACTTCTCGGCGTTCGCTGGAGGGATCGCTTTGGCGCTGATCATGATTCCAATTGTGGCGCGCACAACCGAGGAAATGATCAAGCTGGTCCCGCACAGCTTGCGCGAAGGCGCGCTGGCGCTGGGCGCGCCGCAATGGCGAGTCACGATGGGCGTGGTAATTCCGGCAGCCGCGTCGGGAATCGCTACGGGTGCCATGTTGGCGATCGCGCGCGTCTCCGGAGAGACTGCGCCGCTGCTGTTCACCGCCTTTGGCAGCCGTTTCTTCCCGAGAAATCTCAACGAACCAATCGCTTCGTTGACGGTGCAGATATACAACTATGCAATTTCGCCGTACGACGAATGGCACGCGCAGGCTTGGGCGGCCACGCTCGTCTTGATGACGCTGATTCTGAGCATCAATTTGGTAGTGCGCTTTCTGACGCGCAAGAGGTTTTGATTCGCGAGATGTCCACACCAACACCGACATTGACGCCCAGGCTTGTGGTCCCGCACCAGGGAGCGTTGCCGGCGCGCGCCACAAAGATCGCTGTGGCAGGACTCAGCTTTAATTACGGACGAGCTCAGGCATTGCAGAATATTTCGCTGAAAATCCCCGAGCGAATGGTCATGGCTTTCATCGGACCTTCAGGTTGTGGGAAGACTACTTTCCTGCGCACGCTCAATCGGATGAACGATGTGATCCCGGGCACACGCGTCGAAGGAAATGTTTCGATCGACGGCCAGGACATCTACGCGCCCGGCGCGGATGTAGTTGAGTTGCGCCGCAAGGTGGGAATGGTGTTTCAAAAGTCGAATCCGTTTCCCAAGTCGATCTTTGATAACGTGGCTTACGGTCTGAAGATCAACCGGCTCACTTCCAGCAAGTCGGAGCTTGAAGGCCGCGTTGAAGAAGCTCTAAATGACGCGGCGCTTTGGTCTGAGGTCAAGGATCGTCTAAAGTCATCGGCGCTTGGGCTTTCGGGAGGACAGCAACAGCGACTGTGCATCGCGCGCGCGCTGGCCATCAGGCCGGAAGTGATCTTGATGGACGAGCCGGCCTCGGCGCTCGATCCAATTGCGACGTCCAAGATCGAAGAGTTGATCGTTGACCTCAAGAAGCAATACACGATCGTCATCGTGACGCATAACATGCAACAGGCGGCGCGCGTGTCTGACTTGACTGCGTTCTTTCTTCTCGGCAAATTGATTGAAGTAAACGCAACTGAGAAGATGTTCACCGCGCCGGGTGAAAAACTGACTGAAGATTACATCACCGGACGATTTGGCTAAACATGGAAGTTCACCGGCATCTTGACGAAGAACTCGACGCACTGCGGACTACCGTCTTGCGTTTGGGCGGCGAGGCGGAAGCCGCGCTAGTGCGGGCAATGCACGCGCTGACAGAGCGCGATACTAACGCGGCCCGCGCAGTGCTCGAACACGACGACGCCATCGATCAACTGGAGGTAGACGTTGATCGCCAGTGCGTCGACATTTTCGCGCTGCGCCAACCCGCCGCGCGCGACCTCCGATTCGTGATGTCGGTGGCTAAAATGGCCCCGGTGCTGGAACGAATTGCGGATCATGCCTGCAACATCGCGCGCGCGGCCCTTGACCTCAACACTGAACCGGAACTGAAAGATCATTCTCGTCTTCGTCAGATGGGCGCAATCGCATCATCGATGCTGAGCGGCGCACTCGACGCTTTCACCAGGAATGACGCTGCGGCGGCCCGCGAGGTAATCAAGCGTGATACTGAGATCAACGATCTCTACAACCAAATCTTTCACGACCTGATCGAAATGATGGCCAAAGAACCGGCGACGGCGACGCGGGACGCGCGCTTGCTGTTTGTCGCCAAACATCTCGAGCGAATCGGTGACTACGTGACCGACATCTGCGAATTAACCGTCTACATGGCAGAAGCCGCGATCATTAAGCACATGCACTGAGGTGCTTTGTCTGGCCCATCCAGCTCGCGTCAAATGTGGGTACTTTAACGTCGAGTTACTAGCCAGTCACTTTCGAAGTGTGGTTGAATGAGTTGCGTTCATTAGCATTCTCCAAATAATCTTCGACCAATAGTGATGACCACGACAGTAGCCATTGCGCTCGCAATTGTCTTAGTCGCGCTCGTGTTTGATTTCACGAACGGCTTTCACGACGCCGCCAATTCGATCGCCACCGTAGTTTCCACGCGCGTGCTTTCCCCAAGGTACGCGGTCATGTGGGCGGCGACTTTTAACTTTATCGCTTTTGCTATTTTCGGCACCCGGGTCGCTAAAACGATCGGTGGCGATCTGGTGCGCATCGATCTAATCAGCCAGGACCTTAGACTTTATGTCCTGTGCGCCGGATTGATGGGAGCAATAGCCTGGAACCTGGTGACATGGTATCTCGGACTGCCAACGTCAAGCTCGCACGCTCTGATCGGGGGCTACGCAGGCGCCGCGGTCGTGGCCTATCACGGTGTTAGCGGTTTGCTGAAACCCGAAGGGTGGATTAAGACCCTCATTTTTATTGTCGCGTCGCCGGTGATCGGATTCATTCTCGGATTCATTCTGATGCTGGCGGTCTTCTGGATTTTTCAGCACACGACGCCGGCACGCGTGGACAAAACATTCCGCCGCGGCCAGCTTCTTTCGGCCGCCGCGTACTCTTTGGGACACGGCGGAAACGACGCGCAAAAAACGATGGGCATTGTGACAGTGGTCCTGGCTACGGCAGGAATGTTTAATTTGCATCTGGGAGACAAGGGTTCGCTGCCGGCGATTCCCCTGTATGTGGTGCTTGCGGCGCACGGCGCAATCGCTCTGGGAACACTTTCGGGTGGCTGGCGCATTGTGCATACGATGGGTTCAAAGATTACGAAGCTGCGACCGGTCGGCGGCTTCTGTGCCGAAACCGCCGGCGCGGTTACTCTTTTTGGGGCGACGTTTTTGGGCATTCCCGTATCAACAACACACACGATCACGGGCGCGATCGCCGGCGTTGGATCAACGACCCGTCTGTCGGCAGTGAAATGGCGCGTGGCTGGCCGGATTGTCTGGGCCTGGGTTTTGACGATTCCGGCGGCCGCCGCATTCGCCGCGATTGCATTCCTGCTCATTAGACTGATCGACACGATCGTTAGGAGCATGCACTAGAGTTCATGGCGATCTGAAGCTCTGACCTGCAACTCGGCAGGGACCCAAAGGCGTACACGCGTTCATGCCAAAACCCGCCCTAATCATCGAAGACGATCCGGACATCGCTGAGAGCGTAAGATACAATCTCGAGTCCGAGGGTTTCACTGCGATCGTTGCCGCTACAGGCGAGCGCGGACTTGAGCTGGCGCTGGATGCGCAGAATCCGCCGATGGTCATCATTCTGGACTTGATGCTTCCCGGGATCAGCGGAACTGAGTTGTGTCGCCGCCTGCGACGCGAAAACCAAACTCGCCGCACGCCCATCATCATGCTGACTGCGAAGACTTCGGAAGCGGATCGGGTTGCGGGACTCGATCTGGGCGCTGACGACTATATCGCCAAGCCGTTTTCAGTGCGCGAGTTGGTGGCGCGCGTGCGCGCCGTGCTTCGCCGAGTTGATGACGACGCTGCGGCAAGATATGACGACGGTCGACTCACAATCGACTTTGACGATATTCGTGTCCTCTGCGACGGCACGAACGTCAAGCTAACCAACAAAGAATTCACCTTGCTCTCGGTGCTGGCGAAGCGTTCGGGCCGGGTCGTTACGCGGCAGCAATTGCTGGATCAGGTTTGGGGATACAGTTATTACGGCGAGGCGCGCACGCTCGACGTACACATTCGCCGGTTGCGCCAGAAACTAGACGTGTGCGGCGATTGCATTGAGACGGTGGTGGGAGTCGGTTATCGCTTCGTGGGATGTGCTTCGCAGTCCCGAAGTGCCAAGGGTTTTACCGATGACTAGGTTCGGTCTTCTTCTCGGAGTCCTCAGTGCCGCGATCGCGGCGTTGCTTGTCACGATCGCATATTCTTCGGGAGCATCGCGCTGGTTCGCAGCCGCGGGAACGGCTCTGCTAAGCGGACTGATCGTTGGCCTGCTGTTGGGAAGACAGGCGAAAGGAACCCGCGAGCCCTACGTAAACAACCAGGCAAGCCTCTTGAGTGATGCAGGAGTCATTGACTTCTCCCCCAAGCTGCTCGACGCCACCATCAACGAGATGCGTGAAGGCCTGCTGGTGATCGACCGGGAAATGCGCGTGGTCGCTTCCAACCGCGCGGCTCGTGGCCTGTTTTCAAACGTCGAGGATCCGATCGGCGCCCGCCGGCTAACCGAACTCACGCGCAACCCGGCGATCTATGATGCGTTTCTTGATGGTGTTCGCGGCAAGGAGCGCGCCGGCGTGAAGGTCGAAACCTACGGCGGTGAAAGGCGAGTTTTCGACCTGCGGGTCGTGCCCTTGCAGTCGGCAAATGGCAAGACCTCGCACGGCGCTGTCGGAGTCTTCTTCGACATCACGCGGCTGGAACGATTGGAGTTGATTCGACAAGAGTTTCTCTCGAACGTTTCGCATGAGCTGCGCACTCCTTTGACCTCGATCATCGCCCTCGCCGAGACCCTTGAAACAGGCGCGATCGACGACCCCGAACACAATCGCCGCTTCCTTACTATCATTCAGAAGAACGCGGCCCGGATGCACCGTCTAATCGACGATATTCTGGAACTCAGCGCAATTGAAGCGGGAAACGTGAAGGTCAAGCAGGAAATCGTTCAACTGCACCCGTTGGTGGAGGACGTCGTTGGCAGTTTGTCTGCCGCGGCGTCAACCCACGCGATCACGTTGCAAAATCTGGTGGCGGAAGAGGCGAAGGTTTTCGCCGATCCACATCGTCTGGTTCAGATGCTTACGAATCTGATCGATAACGCAATCAAATTCAATCGGGACGGCGGCGTGGTCTCAATCAGGTATGAGGGCGGAGTTCGCGACAAAATTAGAGTCGAGGATACTGGTGAAGGAATCCCGGCGCACCACCTCGATCGTTTGTTTGAAAGATTCTACCGAGTTGATCGCGCTCGCTCGCGTGAGCTTGGCGGGACTGGCTTGGGATTGGCGATAGTCAAGCACCTGGCCAGAGCGCACGACGGCGAGGTCACAGTCGAGTCGCGTTTTGGCGAGGGGACCAGATTCACCATTGAGCTACCTGGTAATGCGACCACGCGCGACGAGCAGTCTTCTTCCCACACGATTGCGCTCACCTAGAACTGCCATGAACGAATAATCAGGTTCTGCGATTCTCTTCGAGGAGTCGTAAGGCATAAAAGGGAGTGGCGGCATGCAATAAGCGCTCGGCGAGTCCGCGCAGTTGCGAGGGCATCTCCGCAAACGAGTATTCATCCTGGGTATTCTGGTACCGGTTTAGCAATTGCAACTCGGCATTGCAGAAGTCGCAGTCTGCCAGGTGAGTTTCGACGCGCAACGACTGTTCTGAGTCCAGATGCAACTGATCGTACTCAAGCAGATCTTGAGACGAGGGACACCCAACTTTCTTGTTGAACAAGCTCGCAAATGCCGTGGCCATATTTGTTACACTTCGAACAAGCTTCCGGGCTTCTTCTGGTCCGGTCAACTGCGTGAAAGATCTAATGTCCGCGGATTTCCATTTTCGATCGCCTTGCTGACATGACTTTTCCTCAATAGTGTCAATCACTTAGGTCTAGTGCAAAAAAATGTTGCTCAATATTGAAATAGCTGTTAAAATCGGCTCCAGGTTGATCGAGAGCTTGCAGCTTCTCGATTCTCTTCGACGGTGGAGCAAGTAGGCCGCAAGGCCATAACCGATCCACGAACTCCCGCGATATCCGGCAGGCAAGAACCGGAAACCAGGACCAACTTTTCGGGATTGAAAAACTAAAAGGAATAGCTGTGCGCGACTCAATGAAGCTGCTCTTGTTACATTGGTTTCGATTGAGCTAGAACTTTGCCCCGTAAGTCTCACCAAAATCTCACCTCGGTTCATCCGAGAACAAGGTAAGCATTCCGTGCGCAGACCATCGCTCATCCGATCGGGATCAGCAACCTAAAACGCCGTGAAATCAATTACACAAAAGACGACGCCGGATTCCACAATCAATGTGGCTCAGGAAGTGCCGCGCACTGGCCGCCCGCAGAGGAGCTCAAGGGCTGCTCACTGGGTCGAGAGTCTGCGGAACTCGGATGTCAATCGCTTGTGGGCCGAGTTGCACCGCATTGTGAGCAATCATCCGCTCGTACGCGCATCACGTAGCGCTGGCCTGCTGATCGAAGAAGGCGCCTCGAGTGCTTATACCGATCTGACGCAGGAGCTCTTCGTCCAATTGTTAACCAAGTCGCGGTTTCAGCATTATCTCGACACCGCGATGACCGATGCCGAGATTGAGTGTGAGATCGGTCAGATAGAGTTGACGAATTTACTCACGGCGGAACTGCGCAAGCGCCATCCTGAGAGTTACCGGCTTGCGCGCCGCATCTCCACTTTGGTCCAGTCCAGCGCGAACTTTCGCCGCTTTGATTCGAACGGCCACTCCGAAGAACAACACCGGCGCCTGGCCGACCGAGTCTATGGCTTGAGCGAATGGCCGGCGAGCAAGCCCGGACGCGGCTCGCATGAACTGGAACAGCGCGCACATATGATTCCCGTCCGACAGCGCGACACGCGTATGGTGGGCTGCACGGGCGACGCGCAAATCGTGATCAGCAATTCTGATCTCGAAGACCTGATTATTTCCGTGCTCGACGCCATTGACGCGCCAGCCGACGTACGCACCTTGCGCAGCCTGGTAATGTCTCGCTTACCGGTGATGGATATCTATCTGGTGCCCTTGGGCGGTGACGACGCAGATTCAGACGGCCCGCACTACGATCCGGCCGACTTGCGCGAGAATCCGGAACAAGCCTTGTTGCGGCACGAAACGGAACAGGAAGCCGCGGGCTCCGTCGATAAATTTCTGAAGAACTTACGCGCGAACGTGCGCGGTAAAATGAAGCAGTATGACCGCATGCTGGGCGTGTTGTGGCACTGCTATTTGAGCGCCGCTCACGCGACGCAATTGGAAGTTGCCGCTACATTGGGTGTTTCTGATTCTTTGGTGTCCGACTATCGGCGCCGAATTGAACAGGAGTTGCGCGCGCTCTCCTTTAAGGAAGTTGAAGAGGCGCGCATGTTCGAGCTGGCCCTGCGCGAGCGCGTGCGAACTCTGGTTGAGTTGAGCGACGAGGAGGCGATAGCGGTTTAGCTCTTCCTCGCCAACTCGGACTTTGCGAAAGCAATCCAAATCTCAAGAAGCGCAGGCATTCTGCGCTTCTTGGCGTTTTTGATGGTCCGCCAAGAAGGCAGGCAGACCCAAAAAATTCAGACAATGCCAAAGCCTCGTCAAAGAAAAGATTACCAGCCCGTGAGGCGTTCCGGGCGGGCGGGCGCGCGCAATTATGAACACGTGATCGCGGAAGACTGGCCGCCGGCAGGCCATCCTGGGGGCGACGGGCTCGAGACGTGTCAGGGCCTTAAGAGGTCGGATCTGAAAAAGGCGGCCAGCTATTTTCTTAAGCGCGGCCATGTTTTCTCGTACGCTGCGCTTTTTCTCTTTACCATTGTCCTGTACGCGCGCCCCGCGGAGATTTATCCGTCCGGCTTGACCGCTTCGATCGCGCTGATCGTCGGCGTGCTGACGCTCGGCGTCTTCATCCCGTCGCAATTCGCTTTGGAAGGCAGCCTGACGGCGCGTCCCCGCGAAGCCATTCTTGTGGTCCTCTTCTGTCTGGCCGGCTTGCTTTCAATTCCGCTGGCGATCGATCCAGCCCAAGCCTGGCACGAGTTCAGCGACACGTTCATTCGCTGCATCGTGATCTTCGTAGTACTGGTTAACGTCGTCCGCACTGAGAAGCGACTAAACGGATTGCTGCTGCTCGCACTTGTAACCGGCACTTGGTTGAGTTTGGGAGCAATCAACGACTATCGCCTCGGATTGATGACCGTCGAAGGCTATCGCGCCGGCGGCAGAGGCGGCGGCATCTTTGGCAACTCGAATGATATGGCGCTTTTTCTGGTAACGATTGTTCCGATTGCGATCGCCCTACTGCTCCGATCGCGGAGTCTTCCGCGCAAGTTTCTCTTTGGCGGCTGCGCCGTCCTGATGGTCGCCGGCATAGTGCTCACCTACTCGCGCGGAGGCTTCATCGGCCTGTTGGTTGCGCTGGGCTTCTTTGCCTGGAAAGCCGGTCGTCGCCATCGCGTTGAGATCGTCGTTGCCGGCCTGTTGATCGTCGCGGCATTTCTCGCGTTGGTGCCGGGCTACGCGCTGCGGCTTGCGTCAATTATCTTTCCCAGTTTGGACCCGGTCGGATCGTCTGAAGCTCGCAGCGGAGAACTCTTACGTTCTCTGTACGTTGCGATTCGTCATCCGTTGCTGGGAATTGGAATGGGTAACTACGCGCCCCAAATGTCGTACCGGGGCCTGGTCACTCACAACTCTTACACGCAAGTTGCGGCAGAGATGGGCGCGGCGGCGCTGGTTTGCTACACGATGTTCGTCGTCACGCCGCTTCGAAAACTCGGACAGATTGCGCGCGAAACCTTCGGCACGAAGGCTAATTCGCATTTCTATTATTTGGCGGTTGGGCTGCAGGCATCGCTGGTCGGCTACATGGTTTGCAGCTTCTTCGCTTCGGTCGCGTACCTCTGGTACGTCTATTACCTGGTCGGTTATGCGGTTTGTCTGCGCCGGCTGTACGAGTCTGAGACTGGAAAGGCAGTCGTGCTTGAGAAGCCGCTAAAGCAGAGCCAGGTGAACGTTGCTTCAGTGCTCGATGACAACCGCGGCGTCGCAACGACGTGAATATGAAGTTAGCGGCAGAAATAATTTTCTGGTTAGGCGCGGCGGCGCTCGGTTACACCTATGCCGGCTATCCGCTTCTGCTTCTGATTGTGAGCCGGCTGCGTCCGCGCGATGTCAGGCGCGGTGACTTTGCGCCCACTGTCAGTGTGATCATCACGGCTTACAACGAAGAGCGCGACCTGGCGGCCAAACTCGAAAACACACTGGCGCTGGAGTATCCCCGCGAGCTTCTTGAGATAATCGTTGCGTCCGATTGTTCGACTGACCGCACGGACAAGATCGCGCGCGCCTTTGCTGAGCGAAGCGTACGTCTGGTGCGTCAGCCGCAGCGGCTGGGAAAGACCGCCGCCCAGAACATGGCGGTCGCGGAAGCGCGCGGCGAAATCATTCTCTTTTCCGACGCCACCAGTCTCTATGAACCAGATGTGCTGCGCGTGATGATGCCCAACTTCGCGGATACAGCAGTCGGCTGCGTGGCCGGTCGTTTGATTTATGTTGACCCAGCGGACTCGCGAATCGGACGTGGCGCTCGCTCTTACTGGGGTTACGAGACCTTTCTGAAGGAGCACGAAAGCCGCATCTTCTCTTTGATTGGCGCGTCCGGCTGTCTCTACGCCGTGCGTCGATCGGCTTACGTGCCGCTCTACCCGGAAGCGTGCAGTGACTTCATCATCGCCACGAAAATGGTTGAGCAAGACCTGCGCGCCGTTTACGAACCCGCCGCGGTTTGCACCGAAGAGACCAATCGCCAAAGCGACAAGGAGATGAAGATGCGCGTGCGCGTAATCGCGCAAACCTTTACCGATCTTTGGCGTCATCGCGCGATGATGAACCCGTTTCGCGGCGGTTTCTACGCGGTGCAGCTCCTGTCGCACAAAGTCATGCGCTACGCCGTGCCATTGTTTCTGCTCGCGATCCTGGCAACCTCCGGGATCCTCGCGCGCCATTCGATGCTTTATTCGATCGGGTTTGGAACGCAACTCGGTTGTTATCTGGGCGCGCTGGGCGCGTGGATGCTTGAGCGAGCGGGCGTGCACAGCCGGATGCTGGCGCTGCCACAGTATTTCGTCCTGTCCAACCTCGCGGCGTTGATTGCGTTCTACCAATTTCTGCGCGGCCAGCGGTACGCTCATTGGGAGCCCAATCGCGATAGCGCGTCAACGCGCCGCGCGACGCCAATGATTGCGCCGCCTGAAGTTCGTGGAAGGTTAGTCTGAGGAAGAGATCGAATGTGTGGCATCGCCGGATTTGTTAGCAGAGATGAGCATCGTGACCCTCGCGAAGCGCGCGCCGTGCTCGACAGTATGTGTCGCGTGATTGCTCATCGTGGGCCTGACGATCAGGGAATGCTGGTCGACGATCGAGTTGCGCTCGGCATGCGGCGTCTGTCGATCATCGATCTGGCGGGCGGGCGTCAACCAATGTCCGGCTGCGACGGTGAGGTTACGATTGTCTTCAACGGCGAGATTTACAACTATCGCGATCTGCAGCGCGAACTCGAATCACGTGGCCATCGATTCAAAACCCATTCGGACACGGAAACGATTGTTCATGCTTACGAAGAATATGGCTCACGTTGTGTCGACCATCTGCGCGGCATGTTTGCTTTCGCCATCTGGCACTCCCGCACCCGCGAGCTCTTCATCGCGCGCGATCGCGTGGGCAAGAAACCGCTCTATTACACGGTCACTGGCGGCACGCTGGTCTTCGGTTCTGAGTTGAAATCCGTGCGCGAACATCCGGAGTTCCGCGGCGAAATCAGTGTCGAAGCCCTCGATGCGTATCTGACATTCGGCTACGTGCCCGATCCGCTGACGATCTTCCGGGACGTGCACAAGCTGCCGCCCGGCCATCACCTGACATTCAGAGATGGTCGCGTAAGCGTCGAGCAGTACTGGGATTTCCCTTACGAGCACGCACAGCAAGATCCGGCGCGAAGCGCGAAGCGAAGACGAATGCCTGGAGGAATTGCGTGCTTTGTTGGACGAATCAGTGCGCATTCGTCTGGAGTCGGAAGTTCCGCTCGGCGCGTTTCTTTCCGGCGGAGTTGATTCGAGTACGGTCGTTGGCTTGATGGCGCGGCACGCGACTCAGCCAGTCAAGACTTTCTCGATTGGCTTTCACGAAGACAGCTATAACGAATTGAAGTACGCCCGGATCGCCGCGCAAAGGTTCGGTACCGATCATCACGAGTTCATCGTCAGTCCGGATATCTGCGAGATCGTCGACGGGCTGGTCTGGCATTTCGACGAGCCGTTCGCCGATTCCTCCGCGATTCCAACTTACATGGTTTCAAAGCTCGCGCGACAGCATGTGACGGTTGCGCTATCGGGCGATGGTGGGGATGAACTCTTCGCCGGCTACACTCGTTACGCACTCGATCGCAAACGCAGCGGTTTCGCTAGTCTGCCCCGCGTCGTTCGCCGAGGCGTGATGCAGCGGGCTGGTCGCACCCTTCCACACGGCGCGTGGGGAAGAAACTTCGTGCACAACGTCGCGCTCGATCCGCTCGATCGTTACATAGAAGACGTATCCGTCTTTACGCGCCTGAACAAGCCGGCGCTTTACACTGAAGACTTTCGTCAGCAATTGGGAACGTGCGAAGCGGCGCAGCGGTTTCGAGACTATGCAATGCACTCGCGGGCGAATGATCCGCTCGATCCGCTGTTGTATCTCGACAGCAAAACCTACTTGCCCGGCGACATCCTGACAAAAGTCGATCGCATGAGCATGGCAGTATCGCTGGAAGCCCGCGTGCCCCTGCTCGATCACAAACTGATCGAGTTTGTCTGCACACGCATTCCGGCAAGCATGAAGATGAAAGGCCTGGATACCAAACACATCTTCAAGCGCGCGATGCGCGATCTGGTGCCTACCGAAATTCTGGATCGTCCGAAGCAGGGCTTTGGTATTCCCATCGACAGTTGGATCAACGAACAACTGCGCGAACGCGTACGCGGCACGCTCACCGAACCACTCACGATGCAACGAGGTTACGTCGAGCCACGTTACGTCAAGGTTCTGCTCGACGAACACGAGCGCGGCCGACGCGATCACGCGACTGAGTTGTGGACGCTGTTCATGCTGGAGTTGTGGCATCGTAAATTTGTCGACGCGCCGGGCGGCATCGCGCTCAGCGATCAACTGAATCAAAGTTTGGCTCCGATGGTGGCTTAGGGTGAAACCAAACGTTCTGCACATGATTGACAGCTTCGAGCAGGGCGGCAGCGAGCGCCAGGCCCTGCAGCTTGTGCGCCAGTTGCACGAGAGCGGACACTCCGGCGTACGGCTCGCCTGTTTGCAGAACAAAGGATCTTTGCGCGGCGAAGCGGATCGACTCGGCCTCGGAGAGATTCCTGAGTATCCGCTCACCAGCTTCTATGATCGGAACTTCGTTACGCAGCTTCGCCGGCTCGCGCGCTTCTTGAAAGAGAACGAGATTGACGTAGTTCACACGCACGATTTTTACACGAACATTTTTGGCATGGCGGCGGCGGCGATGGCCCGTGTCCGCGCGCGTCTTGCCTACAAAGGCGAGACCGATGGTTTTCGCACTGGTACGCAGAAGCGTCTGGAGCGCGGCGCGTTTCGCCTGGCGCATCGAGTCATCGCGAATTCCGATGCAGTGCGAAAACAGTTGATTCGCGAAGGCGCGCCCGCCGAAAAAGTTGTGAAGCATTACAACGGTCTGGATCTCAAACGCATCACGGTTCAGTCCGACGCGAAGCGCGATGATATTCTTGGGATGCTTGCTTTACCGGAACGACGCCTGGTGACGATCGTGGCGAACTTGCAGCATGTGGTGAAAGATCATCCGACGTTTTTGCGCGCGGCTGCGCGCGTGCGCGCCGCAATTCCTGACGCGGCGTTCGTTATTGCCGGAGAAGGAAAGCTGATGGACGGCCTGCGCGAGTTGACTGCTCAGCTTGGATTGGAGCGCGACGTTTTCTTCATTGGCAGATGCGGAAAGGTTGCTGAACTGCTTTCTGTTTCCGACGTGTGCGCGCTGAGTTCGACCGCTGAAGGCTTTTCAAACGCGATTCTCGAATACATGGCCGCCGCGCGACCCGTCGTCGTCACGGACGTCGGCGGCGCGCGCGAAGCAGTAATCGAAGGCGAAACTGGTTACATCATTTCCGCAGGCGACGACCAACACATGGCCGATCGGATCGTCGAGCTGCTGCGCGATCCGAAGCGGGCGCGCGCGATGGGCGAGCGCGGCAGGGCGACTGTCGCGGAAAAGTTCTCCTGCGAGCGGCATCTGGCGAACACTCTTGGTTTGTATTCTGAGTTGTTGGGCAAAGAATTAAAGACAGAGGTAGCAGAGGTGCGCGGAGTAACGGCGTTCAGAGTACCGACTTCAGTTGGGCCTTCGTGTCAGAACCCTGAGCGGTAGTTACAGGATCCAACACTCGACGTGATTCTGTTGAGTATCTGTTTAGTCTTCTTCGTGTAATTTCGTGGATCGTCCGACGATCTGCCGAGAAGAGATCCACGAAATCACACGAACGAATCGAAGAAACACGAACTAGTGAAGCGAACAACAATCAAACTTGGGCTCCGCTTTGCTATTCTGTTTGCGATTGCGTGGCCTTTGCTCGCGTGGCTGGCGGCGGAAGCGCTCGTCACGAACCCGGCGCCGGCACAGGCGGATGCCATGCTCGTACTCGCCGGCTCGTCAACTTTCGCAGAGCGTACACATCAGGCGGCGCAACTCTTCAAAGAGGGCCGCGCGCCGAAAATCATTCTCACCAACGACAACCAGGAGAGCGGATGGTCCACCGAGTTGCAGACCAATCCGCTCTACGTGCAACGCGCCGCAAGTGAGCTGAAGTCGTGCGGCGTGCCTGAAGAGAAGATCGAGATTGTTCCCGAGACGGTTTCGAGCACTCGTGATGAAGCCGCGCGCGTACGCGAGTACGCGGCGAGCAGCGGGCTGCACTCGATTCTCGTCGTGACCTCTGCTTATCAGCTTCGACGCGCGCGTTGGACGTTCGACCAAATGTTCGTGGGCAGCGGCGTCTCGATTTCTTTATCGAGCGTACCGCCGGGCGAGCAAACACCGCGGCCGCTGACCTGGTGGTTGCATCGACGTGGCTGGCGCATGGTGGTGGGCGAGTATGTGAAGCTCGCTTACTACTTCATTCGCGGCGTCAGATTTACTGAGACGGCCCAAGCCGCGACGATAGAATTTACCGAGCCGCAAGACCGATCCGTTCTCAAGACCGATCGCAGCGTTTATCGAAAGCCGCCGCTGCCGCCACTGCCGCGCGCGGGAGGCAAGTTCATCGATCCCGTTTTCGGCACCGAGATCATGCGCGCCACCGACGAATCCGACGGCCCGGCGCCGGGCCTGGGCACTTACTATTCGCACTGGCCGACCTTTAATTCCGACAACACGCGCCTGCTGATTCGCAAAGGCCACAGCGGCGACGCTATCCTGAAAACTTTCGACCCGTTCAGTTTCAGACTTGGCGCTGGCCGCGAGATTTTGCCGACTGAGTATCCGCGCGGCTTTGGCGTGAGCTGGGAGAGTTCGATCTGGTCGCACCGCGACCCCGAAGTGATTTACACGTTCGCAAATGATCTGAAAGGCGGCATGCGCCTGTACGCTTACAACGTCGCGCGAAAAGAATTCAAGCTCTTGAAGGATTTTAGTTTCCTGTCGCGCGGCCGTCCCGACTACCTACATCAGATGAACATGTCTGCCGACGACGACGTGTTCTCGTGGAGTCACATGCGCACAGGCCACAATGGCGACCCGGTCGCTTATCTCGTCTGGCGTCGCTCAACTGACAAGGTTTTGTTCGACACTCCGAACACGATGGATCTGAACGAAGTGCATGTTGACAAGAGTGGACACTGGCTCAACATTCCGCTGAACAAACCTCTACCTGACGGCGATGCGATGGAGTTTCTGAATCTCGATACGGGCGTGGTGACGAAGATTGTGCGCGGCGCGCCGGATTACAAACCCGGTCACGGCGATCTCGGCACCGATTGCATCGTAGGGTTTGACGCCTGGGGCGACGGCCTGACCTGGCGGCGCCTGAGCGCGCCGCATGAATTTCGGCACGTTTTCTTTTTTCGGACGGCGATCGGAAGAAACGGCGGCGTGACCGACTGGACCCACGACTTTCACGGAACGATGCTGGCCGATAACGAAGACTGGATCACGATCGGGACTCATCACGATCCGCCGGCTACGCAAATTGGGTCGGGAATTTATGACGACGAGATCCTGCAAGTCTCGCTCGACGGCAGCGAGCGCATTCGCCGCGTTTGTCACACGCGCAGCGTGTACGACGACAAGACGGAAACGACCGGGTATTGGTCAGCGCCGAAACCCACCATCAGCCGCGATGGGCGCTTCATTGCCTTCACTTCGAACTGGGAGAACAGCGGAAGGTACGATCTCTTCATCGTCAGAATTGATGCCGCGCCACACCTGAACCAAATGCAATCAGGGCCATCGCCGAGTCCGCCGGTGCAGCGACCGCGCCGAGTTCGGCCTCTCTGAAAATCGTCTGCCAAAACTCGAACGGCAAACTTGTTATTGAGGATTATTTGATACGCCGGCGACGATAACGCAGCGCTAAACCGCCTAATCCCGAGCTGAGTAGTAACAGGGTGGTCGGTTCGGGAACCGGCGCGAAGTCGTATCGCACATTCGAAAATATGTAGCCGCCTGGCCCAAGATTCGGGAAAAACTGAAGCGTCAATGTAGCAAGTCCGCTTCCGCTGATCGATGTGCTGAAGATTACCGGATGATTAACGTCATCGAGTGAGTGCACGAATATAGAGCCAGTCATGTCAAACGGCGAAGAGAGTGTAATCGTCGGATCAGTAGAATTGGGTATCGTTACACCGGGCCCGTGAAATAACAAAGTGCTATCACGACCCAACCACCACGCCGGAATCGTCGTGCCGTTGAAAGCTCCTTTTCCGGTTCCGTCGAGGAAGGCCGTACTGTTTGGGAAAACAGTTGCTCCAGGTTGACAAGGATCGAAGGCGCACGGTGACATGATTCCTTGCGTCCCACTGTCGCTGGCGCCTCCGCTGACAGCAAAGTCATTTCCTGA
>WNFG01001807.1_pt1 | contig 20285 bp, 19 predicted proteins | sample 5400431 | NCBI WGS metagenome assembly WNFG01 (sample SAMN13153346, study PRJNA577476) | soil metagenome | isolation source: 120 cm saprolite under Douglas fir tree site 2 hole 3 replicate 2 | place: USA:California | collected 2015-04-18 | reverse complement strand
TGCGGGTGATCGTCTTGTGTCACGAAGATCTCGTGCCCCCGGACACCATCGACGATCTGACCACCAAAGAGATTGCGCCGTTCAAAACCGAATGGGACGTGATCTCGACGCTCAAGAAGATGGGACACGAAGTTTCGCCCGTCGGCGTTTACAATAACCTGGGCGTGATCGGGAACGCGTTGCTCGAACACAAGCCTCACATCGCTTTTAACCTGCTCGAAGAGTTTCACGGGTATCCGCTCTACGATCAGCACGTCGTCAGCTATCTCGAATTGATGAAGCAGCCGTACACCGGCTGTAACCCGCGCGGCCTGACGATTTCGCACGACAAGGCGCTCGCCAAGATGGTCCTGGCTTACCATCACATTCATGTACCCGCGTTTGCGGTGTTTCACATGAACCGGGTCGTGAAGCGATCGAAGCGTTTGAAGTTTCCGCTGCTGGTCAAATCGATCAGCGAGGAAGGTTCGGTCGGGATCGCGCGCGCGTCGATCGTGAACGACGACGAGAAACTGGCGGAGCGCGTTGAGTTCATTCACCGCCAGACAAAGACGCACGCGATTGCCGAACAGTACATCGCCGGCCGCGAGATCTACGTGAGCGTAATCGGCAATCAGCGCCTGCAAACCTACACGCCCTGGGAGCTGGTGATTGAAAAACTTCCCGAGGGTGCGCCGAACATCGCGACCTCCAAACTGAAATGGGATCCGGCGTATCAGGAAAAAGTCGGCGTCGTTACGAAAGCTGCCGAGATCGACAAGGCCATGCGCAAAAAGCTGGAGCGCCTGTCGAAACGAATTTACCGCACGCTGTTTTTGACCGGCTATGCGCGTTTGGATTATCGCGTAACCGAAGACGGCCGCATCTACCTGCTCGAGGCGAACCCAAATCCGCAGATCGCGCACGCTGAAGACTTTGCGGACTCAGCAATGCATTGCGGCGTCGACTACGAATCGCTTTTGCAAAAGATCATGACGCTCGGTTTGAGTTATCGCACCGGAGCGTAGTGTCAGAAATAGAATCAAGAAACGCGCCCCGGAACTTCTGTTTCCGGAGCGCGTTCCCTTTTAATCCGAACGGATCAGTGTTGATTGCCCGTCACTGCTCCTGAGTTTCCGCTCAACACCAGGTTCTGAGTTGATCCCGCGAACGTAACGCCAATTAGTTCGGCTATGTCGCCGTTTTTCGCCGTTCGAACCGCGGTAAGTTGCGCCTTATCGCTCCGCTCCTCGGAACGCATGTTGGCCTTTGCCTTGACCTTGCCGTCCTTGAGGATTGCCAGCTCGCCGGTCTTCTCGTCGAACTTGATGTCGTAAGTACCCGCTTTGACGAGCGTGCCGTTCACCTTCACATCTGCCAAGAATGTCACGGTTTCTTTTCTGACTTTGTCCTTGCCCGCGGCGAATGCGCCGATTGCCACCAGCGCAACCATCGCCAGCGCCACAACTGTGCTCTTCATAAAACTTTTCATCACATGCCTCCCTGTCGTTGAAATCTCTTTCCGTGCGCCCTCGCCCCGGAGATTAATTTTTCTTCGTACCAGTAAGTGATTACGCACGACAAAAAGTTGCGTTGCAAAATAATTGTTAAGTTTTTGTCAAGTGTGAGGTTGGATGTGAATTCAAAAAATTGGTTGACGGGTTTCACCACTCGCCGAGTTTCTCCGCGTCGACCCAGTGACGCGTCAGGTCGCACCAGAGCGCGAGCCCGCGCCATGAATTAAAGCGCGAGTAGAAGCGGGCGATCTTTTTGTCGCTGGCTACGCGGCCGTTGTTGCGATCGCGCGCGAACCGGGCCCGCGTCCACGAATCCAGCGCCAGGCCGTCATAACGCCCAACGAGTTTCAGGACGTTCTCGGCTGCGTAGTTCCCCGCGCCCTTCACGCTCTTGATTTCGTTCATCAGATCTTTCGTCGGCAAATCCGTGGCGAGCCAGCTTTCGACATCGAGTCTGCCGGACGCGACGCGCTGCGCCAGCTCTCTGAGATAGGACGAGCGATAGCCGGCGCGAATCTTGTCGCGGAAAAACTTTTCCGGTCTTCGAGCCATGGCTGCGGCGCCAGGAAAAGATTTACGTCCATCGTCGGACTCGCAACCCAGTTCAGTGACTAAGCCGCTCACCATCTTTTCAGTCAACGCCCACGAACAATTCGTCGTGCAGATCATCTTCACCAGGTCTTCAAACACCGTGGGCGAGCGCAATAGCCTCCCCGCGCCTTCACGCGCGATCCAGGCAAAGTCCGGCTCCGTTGAGGTGGCGCGATAAAACTCCCGCAGATCGTCGTCCAGACGGAACATGTGCCGCACGTCGCGCACAATCTTTTCGCCGGCTCTTTTCTTTAGTCGTCCGGACGCGCTAATCGCGAGGTACCCTTTCTCCGTCGAGATCTTTACCGTAACCGGCCCTGTTTCGCCGGCATCGACCACACGCACCAAGGTCCAATCGGTCTTATCGAACTCGAACGGCAGCAGCGCACACCAACCATGGCTCAGCACGGTGCGGCGAAAGTTGAAACCGGGCGGTGTTGGGATCGTGATTTCCATGGGGGTTTCAGCAGATCGGCAGAATAGCGAAATTTTTGAGAAAGCACAGCCAGCCCGAGCTGCGCATCAGATTCGGTCAACCTGAAGCTTGACAGTTCTTGGGCTTGAGGGCTAAACTCATAGCATAACCAAGATGACTGGAAAGCTGTACTTGCTGGCTCCTAACACTTGGTTCTTGGCAAGCGAAGGGTCAACACCGAGACTCTCTACAGCGTAAGGTGCTTAAGCACCGTTTCCAAAAATAGCTGCCGGAGCTTTCCGGCGCGCGCTCCGTCGCCCCGCAGGGATTAGCCCTTCGGGGCGATGTCGTGTTTGGAGTGCGCCGACTGTGGCGGCGCTTTGGATGGTCCGTTGCCCCGCTATCAATTCCAAAGCGGCGTCGCGCTTCGCTTGCCGCCGCACTCCAAAAGCGCCTTCCCATTATTCGGGCTTTTCCTTCGGCCAAATCAGGGACGCCGCGACCGACGACAGCAACACGACGGCGACGACCCCAAGCGCAACCAGCGTCGGAATGCTCTGAAATCTCTGAAGGTACGGCAACGGGCCGTCGTGGCCGAGCGCGTGAACTCCGATTGACAGCAGTTTCACGATCAAAGGCAAAAGCATCTTCAGGCCAATGAAGCCGAGGACGATGCCCAGGCCGATCTTTAGATAGTGAAACTTTTCGACCACGCCCGCCAGCATGAAATAGAAAGTGCGCAGGCCGAGAATGGCGAAAACATTTGAAGTGTAGACGATGAACCGATCCGTGGTGACGCCAAAAATTGCCGGGATCGAATCCACGGCGAAAACGAGGTCGGTAACTTCGACCACGATCAGTACCAGCAAAAGCAATGTGCCGACGCGCTTTCCATCGACCACCGTGAAAAACTTCCGGCGCTCGTAGTGACGCGCGATGGGAACATGGCGCGTGACCAGGCGCACAAAGAACCCTTTTTCCGGCTCAATCTCCGTCTCTTTCTCGCGGAACATCTGCACGCTCGTGTAAAGCAGAAACGCGCCAAAGATGTAGATGATCCAGTGAAAGCGGTTGATCAAGACAGTACCTGCCAGGATCATTGCGACGCGCATGACCAGCGCGCCGAGCACTCCCCAGTAAAGGACGCGATGCTGGTACTTCGACGGGACCTTGAAATAGGAAAAGATGAGAACGAAGACAAACAGATTGTCGACTGAAAGTGACAGCTCAATTAAATAGCCGGTGAGAAACTCGATCGCTTTTTGGTGCCGCGCGACCCCAAACAATTCCCAGCCCAGCGGCCCAAACAACAGGGCGGCAAAGATCAGCGCCAAAGACACCCAGACCGCGCTCCAGATGCCCGCGTCCTTGTAACCGATTTCGTGAGGCCGGCGATTGAAGACGCCGAGATCGATGGCCAGCATTGCAAGGATGAAAACACAAAACCCAATCCAGGCCAGTGCGGAGTTTGCGACCAGGTGCATCTGGTCCCTAAAATATCATTCGCACGGCCACCCGCAAAACCGAGAACTTACTGAACATCCCTGCGCAAGTTGCGGCCATGTGTCCAACTCAATTAGAATTCGTGACTTCGGAATCAACGCGAAAAGGTTTTAATCAATGCTCAAACAACTACGCCGGTTTGAACGCACGAGCAAAATCCTGATTTTGGGATTTGTGGCTTTGATGGCGGTCAGTCTGGTTCTTTTCTTTCGGCCCAATAGCGGCAGCAACCAGGTCGAGGCCACCAAGAGCACCGAAGTGCTGGCCACCGTGGCCGGTGACGACATTACCGTCGGCGATCTGGCGCAACTCAGGGCCCAATATATGCAGATGCTCGGCGGCCAGATGAGTCTGGCCCAGCTCGGCGGCGACCAACGCCTGCTCGACGGCTTGATTCGCGATCGCGTGGTCACCGCAGAGGCCAACCGGCTGAGTCTGGGCGTTTCCGATGCCGAAGTCAGCGAACGGATCGTCAAACAGTACAGCAACCCTGACGGGAAGTTCCTTTTTACGGATGCCTCAGGAAAGCCCGACATCAAGAAGTACATGGAAAGCGTCGTGGCCCAGCACGGTGATGTGGCGAAATTCGAGCACAGCGTTGCCGGTACGATCGCGAGAGAGAAGCTGGAAGCCTATGTTACGGCCAGCGTGCGTGTCTCGGAAGATGAAGTACGCGAAGATTACAAACGCAAGAACACGACGTTCGATCTGACTTACGTCGTAGTTTCCGTCGATAAGCTCGCGGAGAAAATTCAACCGACCGATGCCGAGCTAAAAGCCTACTACGAACAGCACAAGGCCGAGTATCAGTTCAAGATGCCGCAGAAAAAGATTCGCTATGTCTTTATCGATCAGGATAAGTCGGGCGAGAAGCTGCAAATCTCTGACAAAGATTTACACGACGAATACGACAGCCTGAAGCCTGAGTTCAAGCAAGCGGGCGTCAACGTTCAGCAAATCGTTTTGAAAATCGCGCGCCTGGACCTCGATGCGACCGTCAATAAGAAGGCGGAAGACCTCGTGGCCAAAGCGCGCGGCGCGTCGGGCAGCGCGACCGAGGAGGCGTTTGCCGAGCTGGCGAAGGGCAATTCCGAAGATCCTGGCACTGCCAGGAATGGTGGGCGGGTCAGTGGCGTGGTGAAGAAAGATCCAACCAAGCTCGATGACCCGTATCAGAAGGTGCTCGACCTGCAACCAGGCGACGTCACCGATCCGATCAAGTACAAGAACGCTTATTACATTCTCCGGCGCGGCGATTCCGTGCCGAAAACGTTTGAGGCGGCCAAGCCGGAGTTGCTCGTCTCGCTGCGCAATCGCCGCGGCTACACTGTCGCGCAAAAGCTGGCGCAGAAGGCGCAGGAGCGTCTGAAAGAAACCAAGGATCCGCAGAAGGTGGCCCAGGAGTTGGCCGCCGAAGCGAACATGAAGCCCGCCGACATGGTGCGCGAGACGCCTTTCGTCAAACCGGGCGACGATGTCCCAAATATCGGCAGCTCGCAACAGTTCGAAGACGCCATCGCTCCGCTCAACAATCCCAACGATATCGGCGAGCGCACCGGGATCAAAAATGGTTTCGCGATTCCAATGCTGGTTGAGAAACGTGATCCGCGCATTCCCGATCTCGACGAAGTGAAGGCCAAAGTGACGAAGGCGCTAAAAGCTGAACGCGCGAAGGCGCAGTTGGAAGACAAAGCGAAAGAGCTGCTGGCGAATGCCAAAACTCCGGGCGACTTGAAAGCTGCGGCCGCAAAACTCGGCCTGGAGGCGAAAGCTGAAGCTAACTACAAACTGGAAACGCCGCTCGGCGATTCTGGATCCAGCGTGCTGCTGGACGATCCGCTCTTCGCTTCGAAAGCCGGCGAAGTAATTCAAAAGCCGATCTTCCTAAATGGCAACTACCTCGTGCTCGGTGTTAACAAACGCACGGAAGCCGACCTGGCAGAGTTTGCCAAGCAGCGCGATACCCTGATGAAGACCGCCTTGGATGAACGCAAGAGCCAGGTGTTCGAAGACTACCTTGCCGCAACGCAAAAGACGATGGAGGCCAACGGCAAGATCAAAATTTACAAAGACGTGCTCGCCAATATGCAGGATGAAGAAGTGCCGGAGGCAGCGCCGCGTCCGCGTCCAAGGTTGCCGATCACGAGGTGAGTCCATTAGTTTTCCAGGCGGGGAGGCCATGATGGAAAGGACAATCGAATTCATCAACAATATCAGAGTTACTTTTACTGTCGTGCGGGCTGGGAATACTTTTGAGGTCTGGCCACGATTGGATGCCTACCCTCATTCAATGAAAGTAGACCACGCCCCGGCTGACGAAGAAATCGCTGAATATTCTATGGGCGATGCAGCCTTTAGACGAGCAGCCGGTATCGAATGACTAAGCGGTCACTTTCCTCATCTTCGTGCATTGAAGGACGATTCTCCACCATGGGTTTGTTTGGGTTTAGAAAAACTTCAGGATGCGCGCCTGTGGAGGTTGAGTTTACCCGGGTATCGGTCAGAACGACCAGGCAATTAATACTTACCGATCGTTCTTAGATGCGCAGAGGGGATTCCGACCCGACAGGATAGATGAGTTATGTCTGGCTCAAATGGGAGAAAAGTTTCTTGACTCACAGAGAATGGTTAGCGTAGCGCTCGAACGAATCGAGCTTCTAACGCAGTAAAAGTCGGCGCTTCAGGCAAAGACCGCGACGGCAACCGGTCGCTTGCGTGCATAGTTGGATCGTCGGCGCTTGATCGTTTCAATTTCATGGAGCGTTGCCGCGGTCATATAACTCTCCCCGCAGTGAGGACACGAAATGATGGGCACATTTTCGATCACAAGGAGGTGGGCACCCTTGCCGTAGCTTCGCGTGACATGCCGTACCTGTGCGCCGGCCTTGCCGCAGATATCACAAACAATCGCGCTGGCTCTATTCGTTCGCTTCCGCATAGATGGTAATAATAACCAACTTATCGGTTGGGCTCAATTTGGCGACAACCACAACTTCGTCTCGTGACAGCGTACTGCCATTTACCAGATATTTCCACTCTCCCGTGTCCGCATCCTTTTGCCGACGGATAATCCTTCCCGTAAGGATCGCCTGCTCGACATCCAGAACAGGAAGCCCCTCGTCCTCCAGCTCTTCCACAGCGTGCAACGTTACTACGAATTGCGCAGCTCTTATTCTTTCGCGGAATTGTTTAAGAATGCGCTCGAACATTTCATACCCGCGAACTATTAAGATTGAAAATCTCTGATATCGCGAAACGGCGTGTCATCATCATTGAAATCCGGGCGATAATAAAACGCCGCGCCGTCATACTCCTGCGTCCAGCCTTCCTGCATTCCCAGTTCATCCAGGGCTGCGACTGCGCGCAGCCATTCTGATTCGTTGATGCGGCGCGAAAGCAGGACGTAACGCTGATTCGTTCCGGCCACGTTTGTCGGATAATACTGGGCCATCAAAGAGACAGCGACGCGAGGGCCTAATTCATTTTTTATCCATTCCAGCGAATCCCGCACGCCGCCCACATCGTTTGGCAAAACCAGCAAGCGAATTACGAGCCCGCGTTGCAGCAAACCACCTTCGTCCCCATCTTTGGAATAGACAAGTTCGTCGCCCATCTGGCGATGCATCTCGGCAATCGCCGCCCGGGAGACCGACGCGTAACTTCGGACCTTTGAATACAGAAAGCCCGCCTCGTCTTCCGCGTATTTCAAGTCAGGCAAGTAAACATCGACGATGCCGTCGAGGAGCTTTAGTACTTCGACTGAATCGTACGCGTTGGTGTTGTAAACAATCGGCAGGCGCAAGCCCTGCTCGGCGGCGATCAGAATCGCGCGCGCCATCTGTGGCGCAAAGTGCGTGGGCGAAACAAAGTTGATGTTGTGACAGCCGCGCGCTTGCAGCTCCAGCATCATCTCGGCCAGACGCTCGTGCGTGACTTCGTTCCTGATTTGCTCTTTGTGCGTTTGCGAAATCTGATAGTTCTGGCAATAGACACAGCGCAGGTTGCAGTTGCCGAAAAAGATGTTGCCCGCGCCGCGCGTGCCGGTGAGCGGCGGCTCTTCACCAAAATGCGGCGTGTACGACGAAACGATCGGCAAACGTCCCGAATAGCAGGCCGCAATTTCGTCATTCAAGCGATTGTTCAGACAATCGCGCGGACACACCGTACAGCGCTCGAGCAAAGCTTCCAACGCCTCGACGCGACGGCGCAACTCGCCCGTTTGCAGCAGCCGAAGATAAGAAGGCTCGCTCCTCGCTAACCCGTCAATCATCACTTTTCTTCCTAAAGTGCACGTAATGCGTCTTGTGTTGCTCGGCCAGTTCCTTGGGCACGAAGCGTTTGGTCGTCCGCCAGATGAAATCCATTTCGGCGTGCGTGGTGCTCAGCGCCAGGCGCGCTTCGAAAACCAAAAGCATGCTGCCGTAGAAAAGAAAGCACGCGCCGATCAAACCCGTAGCCACTGGCACCCACGCGCCGCGCGCGCCCGAAAATGCGACCACGCCGATGGCCACGCTGGTCGCCACGAACACGCCGACTGCGAGATAGAAAGTCGTCAGCGCGCGCTGCAACAGACGCGATCGGCTCGTCAGCTTGTCGAGCTGATCGTAGAGCATGGCTCGTTGTTCTTCGAAGAACTCGGCTGTCGAGCCGCTATCAGCAAGCTGCTGAAAACGATCCGAAAGCGAGCGCACGCGATCGACTACGCGTCCCAGCCGCGTTGAAGTGGAAAGAATCATCGTGCCGCTGGCTGAGATCAAAACCGCGGGCGTAATCATGGCGGTCAAAACCGCGAGTGATGACGAAAGGCCATCCATTTGACGATTCATTCTAGCGACTTGTAATGATGCCTCCAAATCGACCATTCGAAAAGGGACGCGATCAGTTCGGAGTTCAAGCTTTAGCTTGTGCCTCATTACCGGCAACCTGAAGGTTGAACTCTGAACTCATGATATGCTCCGCGCGAAAGCGGCGCGCGCTGAATATTGAATGCCCACAGCTGATTATCACTTCGTCGATCGCTGGCGCGTCGAAGCCGACTGTAAAGAGGTGGCCGACATAATCGAAGACGCGCTCGGCTTGCCGCGCTGGTGGGGCTCGGTCTATTTCGAAGTGAAGGAACTCGAACCCGGCGAAGGCAATCACGGTACGGGGAAGTTGATCCACGTGCGCGCCGGCGGTTGGCTGGCGTACACGCTGAAGATAAATTTTCGCACCGTGGAATCGCGTTACCCGAGTGGATTCACGATGGATGCGACGGGCGATCTTGAGGGAAAAGGCATCTGGACTTTTGAGCCGGATGGGCCGTTTGTTAACGTAACTTACGACTGGACGATTCGCGCGAACAAACCAGTCATCGAAAAGTTCTCCTTTTTCTTGAAACCCATCTTCAGATCGAACCACAACTGGACAATGCGTCGCGGCGAAGAGAGTTTGAAGCTGGAACTATTGCGCCGGCGCGCAAAGTCGCCGGAAGAACGCGCGCGGATTCCGCCGCCACCGCGTCCATCATTGGTGGTTCGAATCTTAGGCTTGAACAAACCGAAGACTCTAATGCATCTGCCGCATGCTTGAGCTGTACTTTATCTTTTATCGTACGCCGAAAATAATGACTCGCCTGGCGCGCGAGCGAAACCGCAGTGCGCTTGCATGGAGTCTTTTGGGGATTGGCGCCTGGATAGGCGGTGAATTTGCTGTGGCGTTCACGCTTTTCTTCATCTATGCAATCGGCATAGCTTTTTTGGAGTGGCCGTCGCCGGCTGCCGCGGCGTTTCTGCTCTTCACCTATCTTGCTTCTCTCGCCGCGGCGGTGGTTTGCGTTACGATCGTAACGCGTATTCTTCGATCTATTCCGGAGGTCGAGTCGTTTCCGGCTCCACCACCTCCGCCAAAATTCTCGGAGCTGGATGGTCAAACGTGAAGGCGCCAAATAACAAAGCGGGACTGGTCGCCTGGTTACCCGACTGGCTCTACACGGGGCGGCGGTTCGAGCGCGGGTTGGCGCTGGTGTGTGACGCATCGGGCCGCATTGTGAAAATTGCCGGCGCCGATGAGTTGCGCGACGAGAAAAAGGTGCGCCTGTCGAATCGCGCCATGCTTCCCGGAATGATCAATGCGCACAGCCACGCTTTTCAGCGCGTGCTGCGGGGGAGAACTGAGGATCGATCGATCAGGGCGGGGGCAAGCCCCCTTCCTGACCGCGAGATTACCAGAGATAGTTTCTGGACGTGGCGCGAGCTGATGTACTCAGCCGCGACGCGCCTGAGGCCGGAAGATATCTACGACGCTTCGCGGATGGCGTTTCTGGAAATGGCCCTCAGCGGCATCACGGCGGTCGGCGAGTTTCATTATCTTCATCACGCGCCGGACGGTGTGCCTTACGACGATCAGAATCTCCTGGCGAAGGAAGTCGTCCGCGCGGCGCGCGATATTGGTTTGCGAATCGCGCTGCTTCGCGTCGCCTATGCGCGCTCCGGGTATCAGACCGAGCCAAATCCCAAACAGCAGCGATTCATTGAACGTGATCCGGAAATCTACTTGAAGCATCTGGATAAATTAATTGATGACGTGACCCGGGGCACTAGCCCGACCGTCAGGGAGGGCTCAGCTTCTGATGCGAAAGACGGAGCCCTCCCTGACGGTCGGGCTAATGCCCCGCATTCGAGTATCTATGTTGGCGTCGCGCCGCACAGCGTCCGCGCGGTGCCGTTGGATTACTTGCGCGAAGTTACGGCTTACGCAAGCGAACATCGGTTGAAGGTCCACATGCACGTCGCGGAACAGCCGGCGGAGGTTTCGGCTTGTGTCGAGGAATACGGCCGCACGCCAATCGCCTTGCTGGACACCGAAGGTCTCTTGAGCGAACGCTTCACCGCGGTTCATGCGATTCACGTGACCGCGAAAGCTATTCCCTCGCTCGCTCGCACGGGGGCGACCGTTTGCGCGTGTCCGACGACTGAGCGAAATCTTGGCGATGGAGTCGTGCCTGCTGACGAATACTTCAAACAAGGAGTCGCGGTTTGCCTCGGCACCGATAGTCACGCCCAGATCGATTTGCTGGAAGACGCGCGCGAACTCGAGTATCACTTGCGTCTGCAGAAGCTCGAACGGGCCGTGCTTGGCGGCGCTGCATTGTTATTCGATTGTGCCACTGTTAACGGCGCGCACAGCATCGGTGCCGGGGGTGGCGCGCTCGAAGCTGGAAAACCCGCGGACTTTTTTACCGTCGCTCTCGACGATCCATCGATCGCCGGCGCTTCACCTGACGATTTGCTCTCAAGCATTTTGTTTGCGTCAACCCGCGCGGCCGTGCGCGAGGTGATTGTGGGCGGCAAACCGATCGTTTCGGAAGGGCAACACCTGATTCAGGATGATGTGGTTGAGAGATTCAATGACTTGCAGAAGAGACTGTGGGTCTGAAAAGCGGGGGCAAGCCCGCCTTCCTGACCCTGAGCTGTCCCAACTTGACGCGTCTTCGGACAGCTTGAAAGGCTCTCAATCTGAGGGTGAAAGCGCAGGGTTGGATAATCTCTCAGGTCAGGAAGGCGGGCTTGCCCCCGCTCCTTCTACTCATCAGAAATGAACGTCGAAGAAACTCTTAACAATCTGGTCGCCATCGATTCCGTTTCCTCGCGCTCGAACGCCGAGATCATTTCTTATCTGGCCGCGCGCTGTGAAGCGGCAGGCTTCAGCATTACCCGATTCCCTCACACCGATGAAAACGGAATCGAGAAGACCAATCTCGTCGCGCTGGCCGGCGCGGAGTTTTCTGACAACCTGGCGATTGAGCTCGCCCTCGTCGGTCACACCGACACTGTTCCTTACGATCCAACCTGGACTGAAGCGCTGCAATTGACAACGCGGCAGGGAAAGCTTTTCGGACGCGGCGCGTGCGACACGAAGGCATTCATCGCCGCTGCTCTGACTGCGATTGAGATCATCGATCTTTCGCAGTTGAAAAAGCCTCTGGCGCTCGTCTTCACTGCCGACGAAGAGATTGGTTGTCTCGGCGCAAAGCGTCTGGCCGAGGCACGGCCTTTCACGGCGCAATACGCGATCGTTGGCGAGCCGACCTCGCTGCAACCGATGCGCGCCGGGAAAGGATACTGTCTCGCCGAAATCACCGTGCGCGGTCGTGAAGCGCACAGCGCTTACCCGCAACTCGGGGCGTCAGCGATCTTCCGCGCCGCGCGTTTGATCGAATATATCGAGAGAATTGCTGATGAATTGAAAGGCGATCGGCGAGCCAGTTTCGACCCGCCTTACACAACCGTGAACATCGGAATAATCAGCGGCGGCTCGGCCAGGAACGTGGTCGCCGGTGAATGCCACTTCACGCTCGAATGGCGAACCATCCCCGGACAGAACAGCGATCACGTTTTGAATCTGGTCAAACAAGGTATCACTGATTTGCGGCAACACGATTCTGATTTCGACTGCGAGATCGACGCGGCGCGCGCGGATGAAAGTTTCGAAACGCACGCCGATTCGCATCTGGTTCAGTTTCTGGAACAGGCATCCGGCAACGCACCAGGCACCGTGGCCTTTGGTACCGAAGCGCCGAGCATGATCGCGCTCGGCGCCGGCGCGGTCGTCTTTGGCCCGGGCGACATTCGCGTCGCGCACCGGACGGGTGAGTTCGTTCCCGCCGATCAACTTCACGATTGCGTCCACATTCTCCGCCAGGCAATCGAACGATTTTGCATATAAGGCTCCACTGTCTGTCGCCTCAGGCAACCACCGTCCTTACTCGATCCTCGAAGCAAAGCGCTATAATTAGCATTGATTTATCGAAAGGCCATCTTGAAATACTCTAAGTCCTTAATCGCTTGGCGACTTGCGCACGTGTTCGCGTTTTCACTTTTGGTGTTGTGCGCTACTTCATTCACCGTTTCCGCGCAGACCGACAATACTCCGTTTCCGCAACCGACCGAACTACAGCACGGGCCGCCGCTGACTAGCCAGGAATTCGTGCGGCTGCTTTATCAATTGCCCGCGCACCCGGAAGAACGCGACAAGCTGATCGATGAGATCCGCAAACGCGGAGTCGCTTTTCCTGTCACTTCCGGTTTGCAGTCGCTCGTGGCCACCAAGAGCGGCAACGACTCGCTGCTGCGTCACACCCTGGAAGAGGCGGATCGCCGGCGCGCGAATCCGGCCGCTGCGGCGCTGCCGCCGAGCGCCGAAGCACTCGAACTGCTCGCCCAGACTCGCAAGGCGACCCTGGGCGCGGCGGACAAGATGCCGGACTATCTCGTGAAGCAGATGATTTCGCGCGCGCATGCCTTTGGCCAAAGCAAGAACTGGGAGGTTTACGACCGCCTCACCATCGCTGTCAGTTATCGGCAAAGCGCAGGCGAGGATTACAAACTACTGTCGGTCAACGGCATGCCCGCCGGTCAGGATCAGACCTATGGCATAAAGCTTGGCGGCACGACTTCCACCGGCGAATACGTCACGACGCTCAGCGATCTATTCAAGCCCGAAAGTCGCGCCGAGTTCCAAATGGTTGACACCGACACGCTGCGAGGACGACGCACAGTTGTTTACGAGTATGAAGTCAAGAAAGAGTTTTCTCACGAAACTTTGGGATGGGGCGAAGGCGGCACCATAACCCTGCAAACCATCGCCGGTTATCGCGGTCGCATCTGGGTCGATCGCGAAAACAACCGCGTCTTGCGTATGGAAAGCATTTGCACCGAAATCGATCCCGGCTTTCCGATCACCGCCGCCAGCAAAGTAATTGATTACGATTGGGTGACAATCAATCAGCAGCAACACCTGCTGCCCTCGCGCGCCGTCGTGGAGCTAACGGATCGAGTGCGCGGACAGACTGAGCAGACGCGGAACGAAATTCTGTTCCGTGGCTATCGCAAGTTCGGCACGGAAGTGAAGATTATCGACATCGACGAAAAAGATTTTCCGCCCGATAAGCCCGAAGAAGAGCCGGCAAAGCCGGACACTCCACCGGTTCTGAAACCCGCGCCGCCGAAGAAACCGAATCCGTGATACGAGCGATGCGATACGGGGCAGTAGCCCGACCGTCAGGGAGGGCTTATCTTCTCTTGCGAAACGCGGAGCCCTCCCTGACGGTCGGGCTAGTGCCCCGTCTTCTCGTCGTTCTCGCAATCGCATTCTTGTCTTTAACTACAACATCAACTAGAACACTCGCGGTGACGGCCACTCGCGCTGAATCGCCCTTTCGGCCACAATCGTCAAGCTGGACGCGCCAGTGGACGATTCCTGATCATCCGATTCAGGATTCGATAAAGCAACCCTGATACTAACAACTCAACCCCGAGCACATACCAGATAACGTCAAAGGTCCAGGCGATATAAGCAATAGCGAGCACGCCGGCCATCGCGAACATCGTGAGAAACATGAGGGTCATATTCCGGGACGACTGCTCGCCCCGCGCCGCCGGCCGCGACAGCGGCAGGTACTCTTCCAGCAATCCCGGCATGAGCGACACTACCGGAATAGCCAAGACTCCAGGCAGGGCAAGCAGCAATCCCTGGATCCCACCAGGCGCGAGATAAACGATCAAGATCGTAGCGATAAAGATCGCCGGCCCTAACAAATAATAGATCGTGGCTTTTCGCACGCCGTGAAAAACTGGCGCCGCGCTCGGCAACGGAGCAATCGCGAAAATGTCAGCCGCGAGATAATGCTGCGACATTTGTAGCGTCTGCATTGCCTGTAGCGGCATCATTCCCAGCATCCAAACGGTGATCAGTGGCACAAAGGCTGAGAAACTGCCGCGATTACGATCCAGCAAACTCATTAGCGGAAAAATCAGAAAGATCGTGAGCGAAGGATAAAGACGAAGCTTGATGTCGCGATCACGTCGCATGTAAGCAGCGGTCAGGCGAAACGCCTGCCGTTCGATCGGGTCTCGCAGCCACCACCGCAGAATCGGATTGCGAATCGTCGTCGCGCGACTTCGAACCCGAGTTGCCTTCGGCGTGCGGCTGCGCGTCTCACTCAACTTAGTCAAGCCCTCGCCGTAACTTGGCGCGAGTCTGCCAATGGCGAGGTAGGCCAACGCCGTTGTAGCCAGCAGACCAACGATCCCGAGGGGCAGGGTTGCTGAGAGCCGCTCGTCCCCCACCGTCCAGGAATCCATTCCGGCAAACCACGCGGGCGGCAACGGGAACAGATATCGCGCATAAGGCGTAAAACTCAATCCCTTAAATCTCTGGAGCAGCCGCGGCACAATCTGATATCCAGCGATAAATAGAATTGACATGCCAACTTGCGACCAGGCCGCGAAGTTGTCGAACTTTTCGCGATCCAGAAACCTGATCACCAATCCGTAGGTGCAGACCACCGCCGAGGCGCAGAAAACGCAAAGGAAAATCATCGATATGAGGTGCACGATCGGAAACCAGGGGGGTGCGCCACTGGCAGACAATCCAAAGAAAGTCGGGAACAGGTTCAATGCTGCGGCCAGAATCAGCGTGAACGCGATCAGATTAATCGATTTGGCCAGGAGGAGGGTTCGTGGATGAATGGGCCGATGCACGAGCACATCGCTCTCGTTGGCATTGAACAGGATGTCCCCGGATTCCGAAGTGACCGCCATGCCCACGACGAAGAAAGTCATCGAATGCACGAGCACGGTGTAAGTGAACACGTCCAGCTGAGAGGCGGCGATTCCGGTCATCAAACCAACGAACGCGTACATCACCAGAACGAAGATGAGGCTCCGCGGCTTATTACCGCGTCCCATCGATCTGGCGACTCGCCCTCGCATGCTCAATCGAAAATAACACTTCAAGAGCGCGCGAAGTTGCCCGCGATCAATGCCTGGCGTTTTGGTGGCGTCCGTCACCGTGCTATGTCGTTAGAACTCGCGCGAACTCTTCTGCTCGTGCCAGTAGATTTTCGGTGGCCGTCAATTTGTTGAAAACATGCTCGAGCGATTTCTCGCCCGTTTGTTCCAGCAGCTGATCGACCGTGCCATCCGCGACGATAGATCCTTCGTGAATGATCACGACTCGTTTGCAGATTCTTTCGACGACATCGAGTATGTGAGAGCAGTAAACGATCGTCTTGCCTTCGCGCGCCAGTGACGTGATCAGTGTTTTCAAACTGAGGGCGGCGTTCGCGTCGAGGCCGTTCAACGGCTCGTCAAGGAAAACGACCTTCGGGTTGTGCAGCAGCGCCGCGGTGATCACAACCTTCTGCCGCATTCCTTTTGAGTAAGCCGATAGTTGCTTGTCCTGCAGAGTGTCAAGGGTGAGATCAAAAAACTGGCCGAAGCGTTCAATGCGTTGCGTCGCCTCGTTTTCCGGAATGTGATACAGCGCTGCCACGAGCTGCAAATACTCCCAACCCGTGAGCGCTTCGAACACTGCGCCCGTTTCCGGCACATATCCAATGATTCGTTTGACGTTCAGCGGATCCTGCACCACATCAAAGCCGCCGACCTCGGCCGTGCCCGAAGTGGGCAACAGCATGCCCGTCAGCATCTTGATTGTGGTGCTCTTGCCGGCGCCGTTCGGGCCCAGCAAGCCGACCAGCTGGCCGTCGGGAATATCAAGATCGATTTCGTGGACGGCGACTTGCGGGCCGAATAGTTTCGTGAGTTTGCGCAGCTTGATCATTGCGTTATTCGGAGTTGTTAAGAGACTGCGCGAACCTAACTAGATGTTTCGTGCTTCAAACTTCGCCACCAGGGCGCCGAATTCAGGAAGCGATCTCAGTGCTGCCAGATCAGGATCGGAAAGCAGGGCGTCTTTGTCGCTGAAGCCCAAATCGATCGCGCGATGCATCCATTCAAGTGCCTCTTTCAACTCCGAGTCGCGCGCGAACGCGCAGGCCACATTATAAGCTATCTTGGGATCGGCCCTTTGCTCGTATGCCCGAACGCCGGCTTCGGCCGAAATCTTGAAGGCCCCGTGATTGAAAGCTTCCGTTTGCAAATCAAGGGACAGGTCCCAACTTACGTCGGTCGTCGCCGGATTACGGCTAAGCTCGAGCGCTGCGGCAAAGTCCTTCGTAGCAACCAGGGTCTTGTAAAGCATCACACCGATTTCTTTCTCCGGATAACGTTCGAAGGTGGCCTTCACGTAAGGCAATGCCGCCGTCATCTCACCCTTGAAGAAATGAAGCGCCCCCTGAAGATAAGAATCTCCCCCGAAGAAAACGGTATATCGCCTCAACTCCTCTTCAGCCAGTTCGAATTTCTCTTGCCTGAGATGAATCAGTACACGAAGGTATGCTGCCTCGCGCTTTACATCGGGCGACTTAGCGCGTTGCTGAACTCTGGCAATGAGATCGAAGGCGGGATCGAACTCGCCTTTCTCGATCTTTTGCCTGATTTCATCGAAAGAGTTACGGAGATTGCGGTCCCGAAACAGTTGCAACCTTTGAAACAGAAAGCTTCCGTTGAGATACGCGAAGAAGATTCCGAGGAAACCAATCCAAACCGCGCGAACCGAAAACGCAGCCACAGCTATAACCAACGCGACCAGGAACGAGATCACGTGTGAAACAATCTGGTCTCGTCGTTTCAGAATCCATTGTTCCAGCGTCACCAGAACTTGTCCGCCATCCATGGGCAGCAACGGCAACAGATTAAAGATTCCCCAACCAATGTTGACCCAAAGCAAATCAAAATAGACGACGCCTGCTAATTGTGACGGAAAGGACCGCAGCAACACGGGCCCTAAAAGAAACACAAAAGCGCCGAACAGAAAGCCCGTCGCAGGGCCGGCCAAACTTATGCCGAGATGCTTTAGCGCATGACCTAACTCGTGAAGCAGAATCGAGATGAACACCACGACGACCCATTCGATGAGGAGCGCGAAGTCATGCGAGCGACTGAGCGCCAAAAAGACCGTGATGGCAAAGAATGCAATTTCGATCTTGATGGGAATGCCAAAGAGTTTCACAGGGTTGGCTCTGGCGCGGAATGCGAGCCTGGCCCGAAGCCCCAGGGACGATCAGGCTAGGCGGCTCTTGCTCGTTTCTCCAGGTCGGCAATATAGCGCTCGAGATCTGGGTACTTAACATAGTTTAGATTTCGAATGAGGGATGGAACTTTGCTCGGCTTGAGACCGACGACAACGGGGGTGATCCGTTTCCGAAGTGAGGAAGCGGCTCCGATTTCAAACATCAGGTTCGAGCTGTTTACTGACTCGTCAGTAAGAATGACGAATACTTCATCAGCGTTACTCAGTTCGCGAGTAATCCTGCTGGGAAGCGCTTCACCGGACACTGCTGCTTTGCCAACTGAATTGACTTTGATTCCGGCACTCTCCAACCTGTGCGCAAGATCTCGGGCGAGATCGACATCCTTCAGAGTTGAACTGATAAAAACCTTATATGCCATAACTCGCCTTCTTACGCCGAGTTTGAACAACTCGGCGCTTCAATTGTGACAGAACACCGCCTCGTCGCAGGCGTCGATTCCACGAATAATGTCTTCGACGATAACCTCACCGCCCGCCAAGTCTTTCTCATCGAGCCAACACTCTGCACCAAGAGCCTCAATCTTTTCAACCATCACTCCTGCGATCCAAGCGTCCAAAGACGAGTGGCTAATGAACACAAGATATCGCGAGCGTTTCTGCCTTCTGGAGGATTTAGGCATTTGTTCGCTAGGTTAACATCTCATTCATCACCTGCATATGCAATAACATTTGCATGGACGATGAGGCAACACGTAACCTCTCACTGTTCCGGCGCGGTCGTCGATCTTTTTTCGATCTTTGGATCGAGCTTGACGATCCATAGTCCCGAATTGATGTCGTTGAAGTAAATCAACCCCTTGTGCGGTTGCGCGCCGGGCGAATGCCGCGAGCGCAAACCCTGCGCTGAGAAAGACTGAAACGATGGCGCGCGAATGAAACATGAAAGGCCTCCCGGAAGAATTGTTGTTGCAGGTTCAGTCGTCAGGCAAGCCGATTGCGCCCGATCGACTTTGTCGACTGGTGGTGTCCTAATTCGACGGCGTATAGAGCACCAACTTTAGTTGGGTATTTTCTCGCCTAACAAAACCCGACTAAAGTCGGTACTCTGAACACCGCGTTTCAAAGTAGGAGATTACTTTGTCGACTTAGTGCTTTGGCTGAATCGGCGTTAATATGCTGTCCCAGGTTGGCAGGAGGAGATTGATGAAGCTCATACAGATATTGATTGGCTGCGCGGCTCTGCTGTTCGTTACCAGTGTCCAGCCGCAAACGCCAGACACGAAACATTTCGACAAAGACGGTTTGTCTTTCGACTATCCGGCCAAATGGCAGATGAGCGATCAGAGCACCCAGCAGATGCAGCTTATCGAACTATCTCAAGGGGACGTAGTAATTCGTATCCGCTCGCCGCGCGAATGGTTGAAGACACCCGAGAAGGAAGCGCACGCCAAGAAACTATTTCAGGACGAGTACGTGGACACCTTTGCGACGCAGGTTGAGCAAGCCGGCATGCATGCGAAGAGATCGGCGATAAACACTCAGATCGCGGGCGCGGATGCCGAGGGGACTCGGTTGCGAGCTGTGCTTGATGGAGCACCGGGCGGCATGGATTCGTACTTTCGCATTATCTCGGATCGGCTGATCAATCTGTCGATCATCGCTTCGGAAAAAGATATCTCAAAGTCAGCAGCGGGTTGGGATACGATCCGCAATAGCTTAAAAGTCGAGCCGCCACCGCAACCGAAACCTTCACCGTCGCCGAAGAAACCGTGACTTCCAAATTATTCCCGGGCCTTTAACAGGCGGGCGTGCGGTTTCGCGCCCGTTTTGTTATTTTCAACTGTCAATGGATCCATCCCGCATTCGCAATTTCTCGATTATCGCGCACATCGATCACGGCAAATCCACCCTCGCCGATCGCTTGCTCGAGTTGACCGGCGCCGTCACGGGACGCGATATGGAAGCGCAGGTGCTGGATGACATGGACCTCGAGCGCGAGCGCGGCATCACCATCAAAGCGCATGCGGTGCGGCTGGATTACAAAGCGCAGGACGGCCAGCAGTACATCCTGAATTTGATCGACACACCCGGACACGTCGATTTTTCTTATGAGGTCTCGCGTTCGTTATCAGCCTGCGAAGGCGCCCTGCTGATCGTCGATGCCTCGCAGGGCGTCGAGGCGCAGACGCTGGCCAATACTTATCTGGCGATCGAAAATAATCTCGAGCTGATTCCGGTGATCAATAAAATCGATCTGCCCGGCGCCGAACCGGAAAAAGCCATCGAACAGATCGAGCACTTCATCGGCCTGGAAACTCACAACGCGATTCTCACCAGCGCCAAGACCGGCGTCGGAGTAGCCG
>WNFG01004260.1_pt1 | contig 20286 bp, 17 predicted proteins | sample 5400431 | NCBI WGS metagenome assembly WNFG01 (sample SAMN13153346, study PRJNA577476) | soil metagenome | isolation source: 120 cm saprolite under Douglas fir tree site 2 hole 3 replicate 2 | place: USA:California | collected 2015-04-18 | reverse complement strand
TAAACGGGCGCAACTTTACTCAGCTCGTCACCTTGACCCCTGGTGTCAGCAACCAAACTGGCCAGGACGAAGGCACTGTGGGTGTCTACGGCAATGTCAGTTTCAGCATGAACGGCGGCCGCGTCGAGTACAACAATTGGGAACTCGATGGCGGCGACAACATGGATAACGGCAGCAATTCAACGCTGAACGTTTATCCCAGCCTCGATGCTATCGCCGAGTTCAAAGTGCTCACCTCCAACTATGGCGCGCAGTATGGCCGCAATGGCTCTGGCACGGTAGAAGTGGAAACCAAATCGGGCACCAGCAGCTTCCACGGCGATGTCTACGAATTCGTTCGCAACGACGCATTTAACGCCAAAAACTTCTTTCAAAGTAGCGTTCCGCCCTACAAGAAGAATGACTACGGGTATACCATCGGCGGACCAGTGTTTATCCCCGGTCTTTACAATAAGGACAAGAGCAAGACGTTCTTCTTCTGGTCCGAGGAGTGGCGCAAGGATATCGTCCCCGGCCAGAATTTTAATCAGTTAGTGCCGTCGGTAGCCGAGCGGAATGGCGATTTCACCGATCTCTGTCCCAACCTGAATCCACCGCCGGGGTCTGGTCCCAATGACGACTGTCCTAACGTCGGCCCGATCTTGCCGGGATTTAATCCCAGCGATCCCACAGTGCAAGCTTTGCTCAGCATGATTCCTCCGCCTACAACCGGGGTTCCCGGGGCTGAGCTTTTCCAAGCCTCCCCGGCGCAGCCAACAAACTGGCGCGAGGAGTTGATCCGTCTGGATCACAATCTCACCTCCAAACAGCGCCTCACGTTTCGCTTCATTCATGATTCCTGGGATACTGTGACAGCGACGCCGCTGTGGACGAACCAGGGAAGTTTCCCCACTATTCTACCGATCACATCATTCTCAACGACGTGGGTAACTTTAAGCGTCCGTCCGGTTTCGCTGCCGGTGATCTTTTCCCCGGAAATGGGGGCGGCGTTTTGCCCGGAATCAACCTTGTCGGTGGCAACGCATACGGCGGCGGATTTGGCGAGGACGCGGGATACATTCCCAACGGTATATACAATTCGAACCCAACCTACACCTTCCGTGATAACGTCAACAAGGTTTTTGGCAAGCATAACCTCCAGTTTGGAGCGTACATTGCCGCAGCCCAGAAAAACGAATTGGGAGGCGAGCTTGGGGCAGGCTCTGTTCCTGGGTACTTGACATTCGACGCCTCGAATACGTCGGTATCAACTGGAAATCCATTTGCGGATCTCTTACTGGGAAACATCTCTAGTTTTGGGCAGCAGGACAGGTTCGTTAAGTATTACAACCGCTATAAGATTGTGGAGCCCTATTTCCAGGATGATTGGCGCATTACAAGCCGCCTGACCCTCAACCTCGGCCTGCGTTTGAGCCTGTATGGTACTTACCGCGAGAAACAGCATCAGGCTTTTAACTTCGATCCTGCGGTGTACAGCATAGCCACGGCGCCAAAAATCGCCGCGGATGGAAGTCTGGTTCCGAGCCCCACCGCTAATCCATTCGACGGACTAGTGCAATGCGGAGGGCGCGGTGGGCCTTTCCCATTGCCAAGCTTCCCTTCAGCATCAGTTGGTGGGAACCCTAACCCGGGCTGCATGAGGGGGCACCTCTTTAATCCTGCGCCACGCATCGGTTTCGCCTGGGATCCGCAAGGAAATGGGAAGACTGCAATCCGTGGCGGGTACGGCATTTTCTACGAACATACCAATGGCAATGAGGGGAACACCGAATCGCTTGAGAACTCACCGCCGCTGGCAAATGCAGTCTCACAAAACAACATTGTGGGATACGCTAACATCGGATCCTCGACAGGGGGTTTTGCCCCTCAGTTCCCGCTCAACGTGAATACCATTCCTACCAAGGCCATGTGGCCATACATGCAGCAGTGGCATTTCGACATACAGCACGAGATAGTCAGAAACACAGTAGCCACCGTCTCGTATGTGGGCAGCAAGGGTACTCATCTGACGCGGCAGACTGACCTGAATCAGCTTCTTCCATTGCCTGCCTCCCAGAATCCGTACCTGGTTAACCACGAGGCCATTGGTCCCAACGACTGCGGGACCACATTCGACAGTCAAGGGGTGCCGACGGCCGCCACGACGCCGCTGGGGGTGCCGGTTACCGGCTTGGCGGCTGTCCACCTCGGGGTGGCATCGTGTGGCACCATAGCCGATCAGTTCCGCACATTCCAAGGATATGGCGATATCAACCATCTAGAGCCAGCAGCTTCCTCCGTCTACCACGCCCTGCAGCTTGCCGTGCGTCACAGCGTTGGCACCCTGCAATTGAACTTCGCATACACCTACAGTCACTCGATCGACGATTCGTCCGACCGCGGTGATGCCAGTTTTGTGGACTCTTTCAATCCTTCTGCCAATCGTGCCAGTTCTAACTTTGATCAGCGGCACATCCTGAATTTCGGATACGTTTGGGATATCCCCATCTTCAGGAGTCCCGGCTTGGCCAACAAGCTTCTGGGCGGATGGCAGTATTCCGGAATTACAACCTTTTCGACCGGAACCCCGTTCAGCGTGACATTCCCCACTGACAACGCAGGGGTTGCCAATGGTGTTGGTGCCGGCTCACGAGCTGATCTGGTGGGCGACCCTCACGCCAACGTTAGTTCTCAGCCGCCCATCGCAGGCTTCGGGCCACCGTTATATAACGAGGCGGCTTTCGCAGCGCCGGTTGGTTTGACCTTTGGCGATTCGGGGCGGAATATTCTACGTAACCCGCACCGCATCAACTTCGATATGTCGCTGTTCAAACACTTCGCCTTTACCGAGAGGCTGTCATTCGAATTCCGCGCGGAGGCCTACAACATCTTTAACCACACGGAGTGGGCGAATCTTGCTGGCGATGGCGGGTCAGCCGGGGCGGCCGGTAACGGGACGAACTCACAAGGCAGTACGGGATTCCTGTACATCGACGCAGCTCACAACGCCCGCATCTTGCAGCTCGGCGCGAAGATCATCTTCTAGCCGACTGCAGTGGAAGCAATCTTTTAACCTGGCCCCAGGGGCCAGGTTTTCTTTTTTGCGCTGATGATTGACCCAATCCTTCTACGCACACGTCGGTCATTTTTGGTGTGCTGACAGGGCAACCCATCTTCGTTCCCGCGCGCTCGCTGCAATGGCATCGCACAATACAAGTTCCTCGTGGCCAGTTTCGAAGGTGGGGAAACTTCGAGGCGCTTTGAAATCGCCGGCAGCAATGTAGCCGTAGAAGTCTTTGAACAACTGCACGAATGTGTCGGGATAGCCTTCGATGTGTCCCCCGGGATAGGCCGCGTAGCCTAGCGCTTCGGGACTCATCAGGGCCGGATCTTTCATCATGCGTTGATTCGGTTCATTGCGGTGGCCGATCCACAGCACATTTGGCGACTCGGAGTGCCACGCCAGCGATCCTTCTGACCCATCGACTTCAAACCACAGACGTGCCTTACGTCCGGCGCTCACTTGGGAGACTGTCATCACACCACGCAGCGAATTTTCAAAGCGCAAAAGAACCGAGCCGTAATCGTCCGTGTTGATCTTTACTTCATCGAAGGCGCCGTCACTGCGCTTTTGAAAAGTTTCCACGTGGCCGCGCGGTTTGCGCCTCACTGGTATCACTGTCGCGAGATCAGCGCAGACTTCCGTGACTTTGCGTCCTGTAATCCACGTCATCAAATCCAACCAGTGTGTGCCAATATCGGAGACGGCACGGAGCTCTCCCCCCAGATGCGGCTCCAGACGCCAGTTCCAGTCAGTTTGGTAAAAAAGCCAGTCTTGCAGGAAGCTTCCATGCACCAGGCGCGGCTCTCCGATTAAGCCACGTTTAACCATAGCCCTGGCTTCTTGGCAAAGTGGATAGTAGCGAAGGTTGTAAGTGACGCCACCGGTCCGGTTTTTCCGACGCGTGGTTTCGATCAGCACGCTACTCTCCTTAACGTTCATGGCCAGCGGCTTTTCGCACATAACGTGCTTGCCCGCGTTCAGCAGAGCACTAGCTTGCTCGTGATGCAGGTAATTCGGCGTGCAGATGTGCACTACGTCAACTTCCTTGTCCCCGGCCAATTCTTCCAGGGAACCGTATGCGCGCCCGAGACGAAGAGAATTTGCGCTGTCTTTTGTTCTATCCAGAGAACTCCCGAGAATTCCTGCCACGGGGACGCCCAGGCGTCGCAGCGCTTCCACGTGAGCTCGGCCGACAAAACCAATCCCGATCACCGCTGCGCGCAGGTTCTCCATCAATCACCTCAGGAGTTCTGAAATGAAGTAGCAGTGTAGCGGAATGGAAGACGGAGGTCTTCCAGTTCTTTCGAAAGAAGGAGTCGTTCAGGATAGCGGCGTTTTCAACCGTCGATTATCCAACTTGCGCGTGCTGCCGCGTCGTGCTCACCACAGTCAGCGCCTTTTCCAGATCAGTAATCAGGTCATCCGCGCTCTCGATTCCTACGGACAACCGAATTAGCTGTTCAGTCACACCCATTTTCTGCCGCGCCTCAGGCGAGATCATGGCATGGGAAGTGAGTACCGGAAGGCTGACCAGCGAATCCACTCCGCCCAAACTGGGCGCCAGCGTGAAAAGGTGTAATGCCTCGGACAGATGCCGCGCATCTTCGCCGGTGCCGTCCACTTCAAAGCTCAGCACGCCCCCGCCACCGGCCATCTGTTCCACGGCCAGAGCCCGTTGCGGGTGGCCTTCCAGAAATGGATAATGCACTCGCTTTACCTTGGGATGAGCATGCAGAAACTCAGCCACTCGCAGCGCGTTTTCATTCTGCCTTTGAACGCGCACCGCCAGAGTCTTGATTCCCCGCAGTAGCAGAAACGCGGCATGAGGATCCATGCAGCTTCCCAGCACAGTCCGACTTTCGTGGATGCCTTCAATCAAGTCACGCTGCCCGGCAACGATGCCGCAGATTAGGTCGGAGTGTCCTCCGAAATACTTCGTCCCCGAATGCATTACCAGATCAATACCGAATTCCGCAGGACGCTGATTGATCGGCGTGGCGAACGTACTATCAATCATGGTGATCAGATTGTGCTGCTTTGCTAATGCCGCAGCCTTTCGCAAGTCCACCACTCTCAAGGTCGGGTTGGTCGGTGATTCAAGGTACAGAAGCTTCGTATTTGGCCTGATCGCGCGGGCGTGCTGCTCGTATTCTGTCGTATCCACAAAAGTAGTTTCGACACCCATTTTCGGAAGCCACTGGCTGAGGAACTTGGTCGCGCCTCCGTAAATGTCCCGCTGAGCGACGATGTGGTCCCCACTCTTCACCAGCGCAAATATGGATGTTGTAATCGCCGCCATACCGGATGCGAAAAGAAGCGCAGCATCCACGCCTTCCAGTTCAGCCACCGCAGCCTCGGCGATCGTATGGGTCGGATTGCCATACCGCGTGTAAAACATGTCGGTGTGCGTTGCCCGCACCTGCTGATCGTTGTCCGTTACCTCGAATGTCGAAGTCTGATAAATCGGAGTTGCCAGCGGCCCATTCTTTTTCGTGAGATCCGTCCCACCCCGCACGGCTTCGGTTTCCTGACGACGCTGATGCTTTTTCATACTCACTCCTTAATAAGCGGTTACGCTTTAGCCACCGCAGTGTCGAAGGCCGGCACGTAAGAGAGCCATTCTGCTGATCGGGGATGCCGTCCCGTTGTAACTAGCTCAAAGGTCTCCTGCAGCGAGCGCGCGACTGGGCCGGTCTTACCTTTGCCAATCGTTCGGAAGTCAATTTCCCGTAGCGCGATAACTTCAGCAGCCGTGCCGCAAACAAAAACCTCGTCAGCAATGTAGAGTTGATCGCGCGAGATCTGTTCCTCGATTACGGTGTAGCCTAGGTCACGAGCCAATGTAGTCAGGCTGTCGCGGGTAATTCCTTCCAGAATTGAAGCCTTCGGCACGGTGTAGATCACTTTGTCGCGTACTACGAAAATATTCTCGCCCGAGCACTCAGCCACGTATCCCTGAGGATCAAGCATGATGGCCTCATCGAATCCCAGGCGTTGTGATTCTGTCTTGGCCAGGATCGAGCCCACGTAATTTCCCGAGACCTTGGCCTTGGTCATCATGATGTTGGGATGCAGTCGGGTGAAAGAGGAAATATTGGCGCGAATGCCGCGCTCCCTTGCTTCCACGCCGAGGAACGACGTCCACTCCCAGACGGCGATCATGAGGCGCGGCTTACCACTGTCCACTACCAGGTTCATCGCGCCATCCAGATAGATGAGCGGCCGAATATAACAGGCGGAAAAGCCATTCGCCGCGACCGTCTTGTGAATAGCGTCCAGCAGTTCAGCGCGGGTGAAAGGCAGATCCCGAAAACCGACAACGTGCGCCGAATCGAACAGGCGATCGACATGCTCTTCCAAACGGAAAATGGCAGGCCCACCATCAGTTGAGTAGCAGCGTATTCCCTCGAATACGCTAAACCCATAGTGCAAGCCGGCATTCACAAAGGGAACTTCTGATTCGGACGAGTCTTTCAGTTCGTGCTCGACCCAAACGTAACGCGATTTAGATGCCATACAAATCCTCTACCCACGATTCGATAATTGTTCAAGACTAACTGCCAGGACGCAACTGAGCAAGAGCTTCGCCGCCTTAGCCCGCCGAATGGCTCGATTTATCATGACCGCCCGGTCTCCATTTATAATCGCCCCCTTATGGATACAGGTCTGAAAAACCGGGTAGCAATCATCGCCGCATCCAGTCAGGGAATCGGCCGGGCTACAGCCGAGGCCTTTGCCGCCGAGGGATGCCGCGTCGCCATGTGCGCCCGCAATCCGGAAGCCCTCCAAACCGCCGCCAAAAAGATACAAAAACAATACACGGCTGAGGTGTTAGCCGAACCTTTGGATGTCACCGATGCGAGCGCGGTGCACCGTTTTGTCGAAACCGTCGCCGGTAAGTTTGGCGGGGTGGATATATGCGTCACCAATGCCGGAGGCCCGCCCGCCAAGGGCTTCCTCGCTGCTTCGCTGGAAGACTGGCGAAAGGCTGTAGACCTCAACTTTCTAAGCACAGTCTATTTCTCGCGTGAAGTTATTCCTCACATGCAGCGCAAAAGTTGGGGACGAATCATCACCATCACCTCAATCACTACCAAGCAGCCGGTAGCCGACCTGGTTCTGTCGAATGCCGTGCGAGCGGCCGTCGTTGGGCTAGTCAAGAGTTTGGCCAATGAATTTGGAAAAGATGGAATCCTCGTCAACAACGTGGGGCCAGGTTATACCGCCACAGATCGCTTGAAAGAACTCGCCAAATCCCGCTCCGCCGCCTTGGGCAAGAATGAAAATGAAATTTTCGAGAGTTGGGCGATGGATGCCCCACTCAAACGCCTAGGCGAACCGCGCGAGGTGGCGGATACGATTGTATGGCTGGCCTCGGAAAGAGCCTCCTATATCACTGGTCAGACCATCCTGGTGGATGGAGGGCTCTACAAGGGCCTATAACACTAACTAGAGCAAACTGTGGAACCTTTCCAACCATTGCTAATCCTTTCAGTTTCGAGTAATCTGTGCTCACTTTCAGCGAGTTAGTGTGCTTGGGGACATGCCTGCAGCCGCAGGGTCGGGATCGTTTCATGTGGGCCATTGCACGTCTCAAAAACGCAAACATTCTTACGGCCCCGCAGAACCGGTTCAGCGCGTTGTGGGTGGGCTTGTACTTTCATCGATTTTCTTGTCATAGACGATAGCGCAAACAACCCATCGTTATTGAGGAGGGCTGTATGTCCAGCGTCGGCCGAAGGTCCATTTGGATCGTGTTGTTGATGATTTCTCTTGTGGGCGTAGGGTTCGCCCAGGGCGGAGCCACGGGTGCCATCACTGGCACTGTCCAGGACCCCAGCGGCGCGGTGGTAGCCAATGCCGAGGTCCGCATCGTGAATCAGGACACGGGCGCGCTCGCGCGCACCACCAGGACTGACGGCAACGGTTCCTTTGCGGCAACCCTGCTGCCGGTGGGAAACTACACGGTCTCGGTCAACAGCCCGGGTTTTCGCGAAGGCAAGTTCTCCGACATCGCAGTCCGCGTAACCGAAACCACGCGCATGACAGCCAAGCTGGTGCCGTTACAGGTTCTGGAAAAAGTTGAAGTACAGGCCCAGGTGCAGGCAGTAGATACCACGACTGCAACCACCGGGCAAGCTATCGAGTCCCGCACTATCCGCGACTTGCCTCTGGCAACCCAAAACTTTCAGCAGTTACTTACGCTCTCAACCGGTGCGCAACTCGGCCGCGGCAATGTCCGCATCATTGTGAACGGCCAGCGCGAGGACAACAACAATTATCTGATCGAGGGCATCAGCGCGACCGACTACAACGTGGCGCAGGCGACTAACGTACCGTTACCGAATCCGGATGTAATCGGCGAATTCAAGGTTCAGACCTCACTTTACGATGCCAGCCAGGGACGGAACGGCGGCGGCAACGTGAATGCCATCCTCAAGTCCGGTACCAAGACCTTTCACGGGGACGCATACGAGTTCTTTCGCAATGACGTTCTAAACGCGAACGAGTATTTCCTGAACCGCGCCGGACAGACACGGCCATCTGTGAAACAAAATATCTTCGGTGGAAGCTTGGGCGGACCGGTCGGCAGCGGTGCAAAACTAGGATTCTTCTTTGTCAATTACCAGGGTACGCGCCAACGCAGCGGACTCTCTCCGGGAACCGCTATCAGCAATCCTGGACTTCCGGTGCTGCCCACCGACCGCTCCGCAGCATCACTTGCCAATGCCTTCAGTACCGCAGACTTTCCCATCACCGCCAACCAGATCGATCCCGTCGCACTCGCGCTGCTCAATTTTCAGGGCAACCAGTTCGGTACCAGTCCAGGTGGTTTTCTGATTCCTACTGTGCCTGGCACTCCCGACCTCAATCCTCTGAAAGCGGCGTATGTGTCGGCTCCATTCCTCATCAGCAAGCCGGGCAGATACACTGACGACCAGTTCACAACAACTTGGGACCGTGAATTCCACGGCGGCAATGACAAACTTTCTGCGCGTTTTTACTTCTCGAATGCGGAATCCCTGTTGCCCTTTGGTGCGGGCGGCTTGCAGGCATCTCTTGGCGGAACGTTGGCCAGCAGCATCAGTGCCACCGATCTTAACTTTCCTTACGACCTGCCGGTGAACGCGCGTTTCCTCAGCATCAACGAGACCCATCTGTTCTCGACCACGCTGGTAAACGACTTCCGTTTCGGCTACGTTCGCATCAACAACAACCTGGTAAACGTTCCACCGGTAACGGCAGACGATTTGGGTATCATTCGCCCCACCAACAGCGTCACCAAGTCCATTTATAAGTTCTCGCTCTTCGGCAGTTCCGGTTTCCAAATCGGCCCAACTCCCCCGGCTGATCAGTTTCAGACCCAGAACAACTACAACTTCGTGGACACGATGAGCTGGGTGAAAGGAGCCCACGTCTTCCGTTTTGGAGGCGAATACACGCGTGTCAATCTGGACAAACTCTTCCCTCAGGTCTTTAACGGGCAGTTGTTCTTCGTCAACACCCCAGGAGGCGCAACAGACTTTCAGAAGTTCCTTACCGGTGCGGTCGATTTCAGTTTCGGCGGGGGTGGCGTGTTTAATCACCAGTACCGCACCAACGATTTTGCCGTCTTCGCGCAGGATGACTGGAAGGTCAGGCGCGATTTGACCCTGAACCTCGGGCTGCGTACTGAAATCTTGGGAGCCTTCCATGACAATCTCTGCCACATCGGTAATCTCGATCCAGACTTGGCCAATAAAGGTCAGTACCCTTTTATTTATGGGAACTGCGTAAAAAAGTTGAATATCGCAGGCTTGAATCCCACTGGCAGTAACACGACCTACAAGAATGACTACACGACCGGCTGGGGCCCGCGAGTCGGGTTTGCGTGGGATGTGTTCGGCCATCACACGACTGCACTCCGGGGCGGTTACGGCATCTACTATGTCCGCGAAGATGTTGGGACAGTGGACCAGCTTAGCTTCCAGGCGCCGTTCTTGCCGGTCGCATTCTTTAATGGGACGCCCGGTTGTATGTCTGTCTTTTTCTCTTCCACACCTAGAGCTGGTTGCCCCGACCCTAATCCCAACGCGCTGCCCGATGCCGGCACGATTGATCCGACTTTCATTCCATGTCTCGCAGTTTTCCAGGATTTCCCGGGAGGTGATACTAATCAGGCGGGGAATTTCGCTTGCGGCGGTCCTGGCATTCCCTCCACCAACATCTTTGGTCTGATTGTGCCTCGCAGGTACGTTGCGCCTAACACGCAACAGTGGAATCTCACCCTACAGCGTGAGCTCGGAAGGAACTGGATTTTTGAAGTCGGATATGTAGGAACGCATTCTATTCATCTGCGAGAAACCCGAAGCAATCTACAGCCGCAGCGCGCGAGCGTAACAAATCCTGTGATTCTGACCGGCGCGGCCGGACAGCAGTTCACCATCACCACTAACACCTTTGCTAACGCTCCCGCACGGTCGCGCGCGCAAGGCATCAACGGCTACAACGGAATGCAAATCTTTGCCGACGATGCTTACTCGCACTACCATTCGCTGCAAACCACACTCTCACGGCGTTGGGGTGCTGGATACTTCCAGGCAGCTTACACCTTCTCTCGCTCCACCGACGCGACCTCGAGCGGCAACACCGCGCTGAACACGGCGTTTAATGACGAATCAACACTCGATGCCTCCCGCGGCCTCTCGGATTTTGATCGCACTCATCGGTTCGTAGTGAGCTATCGATACGATTTGCCCTTCTACAGGACTGCAACCGGGACTTCGAGCGCATTGCTAGGCGGGTGGAGCATTAGTGGCATTAGCATTTTCCAGTCGGGTACCCCATTCTCTGTCATAGATTCGAGCGCTGGCACGGGTTTCCTCGGACCTGGTTTTACACCGGCGACACTCGGCGCGAGCTTGGCACCGGGCGCCACTATTGCCGCGGGTAAGACGAGCGGTGACATCCACAAACGCATTGATGGCTACTTGAACCTGACTAACTTCACTGCCGCGCCTCAACTCTATCCCACGCAGTGTTTGACAGACTCGAACTTCTGTACTACCGACTTCGGCGATCTTCGACGCAACATTTATCGCGGTCCCTTCCAGCAGAGCTGGGACTTCTCATTGATTAAGAACTTCCGGCTCACCGAGCGGCAGTCACTCCGTTTCACCGCGGACTTCTTCAACATCTGGAATCACGCCAATTTCGGCAACCCGGCAATTACGGATGTCGAAACCACCTTCTGCAGCACTCCTGGAGTGGGCAGTTGTGACGCGAACGGGAGATTATCTCAGGACGCTACACCGTTCGGTAAAATTGTCCAGACGGTCGGAACTCCTCGACTAATCCAATTCTCGTTGCGGTGGGCCTTCTAGATGAGCGGCAAAGGCCACAAGCCTCGCATCACCCTGCTCGAGCGCGATCAGGTCTCGCCCGAGGTCGGTGCCATCTACGACGCTCTCCTTCAGCAGCGAGGTGTCGTGCCCAACATGTTTAAGACCGTCGCGCATACTCCGGCGCTGGCACAAGGTATGGCTGCTTTTCTCAAACCGCTCATGGGAGATGGTGCGTTGCCCGGCTCGTACAAAGAACTGGTTGCAACCCGCGTCGCCTGGCTTCAGGATTGCGACTATTGAATCACCGCGCACTCTGTTTCGGCGAAACAGAAGGGTGCCACCGAGGATCAAATCGAAGCCGTGAAGGGTAACTTCGAAAAAGGACCGTTCACCGAAGCGGAAAAAGTCGGCCTGCGCTGTGCCGACAAACTTCACCGCTCCCCTCACGAAGTTGACGACGCGTTTTACGCCCAGCTGAAGGGTTTCTATAACGATCAGCAGATCATCGAACTGACTGCCACCGCTGCCGCTTTCGATTTCTTCCCGCGCTTTGTGGACGCCCTGCGCATCCCTACCACTCCCGTGCCCGAAGGAGTTTTCGAAAAGAAGGATTGAATGCGACCCCTGGCCTCCCGAATGTCGGTGATGAGCGGCGAAGGCGCGCTCTCTGTCTTTGCTCATGCCCGAGAACTGGAGCGCCAGGGACGCTCGATCATACATCTGGAATTAGGAGAACCGGATTTTCATCCTGCCGAACCGGTCATCGATGCGCTTCATAAAGCCATCAAAGAAGGGAAGGACCGTTATTGCCGCGTCGCCGGCGTTGCCGCGCTCTGCGAAGAATTAGCCACGTACCTGCGACAGACTCGAAATCTAAGTATTTCGCCGGATAACGTCGTCATTGCGCCCGGCTGCAAGATCGCCCTCTTCTTCGCCATGATGGCGTTGATAGGGCCGGGCGACGAAGTTCTTTTTCCCGAGCCCGGGTTCCCAGGATACGCCTCGATCACGCTCGGCCTCGGCGGCGTCCCTGTGCCCTTCGAGCTAGCGGAACGAAATCACCTCCAGCCCGATCCCGACGAGATCGCCGCGAAAATTACGCCGCGTTCCAAAATCCTGATTACCAATTCACCGGGCAATCCCACGGGAACCGTCTATTCGGACGAGGTCCAACGTGGCATCGCAGAGCTCGCCGTAAAACACGATCTCTACGTCCTCTCCGACGAGATTTACGCTCGCATTATTTACGGAGCAAACTACATATCGATGCTCAGCTATCCCGGAATGGAAGATCGCACCCTGATCATCGATGGTTTTTCCAAGAGCTTCGCCATGACCGGATGGCGACTGGGTTACACCGTCGCTCCTGCGCACATCGTGCCTGCCTTGGTCATGCTCGCCATCAACACTTACACTTGCGTCGCCGAGTTCACGCAGTATGCCGCGGTGGAAGCTTTGCGTGACCGCGCCCAGGCCACGCCTCGAATGGTGAAGGAGTTTGCTCGCCGCCGCGAGCAGTTCGTGAGCGATCTGAATCGTGTCCCGGGATTTCGCTGTGCTCGTCCCGAAGGAGCGTTCTATGCCTGGGTCAACATCAACGATACGGGAAACAGCGCCGAGGAGATCTGCCGCATCATGCTGGACGAAGCTGGCGTCGCTGCCATTCCCGGCGCAGCCTTTGGCGCTTCCGGCAAGGATTTCGTGCGTTTTTCCTTTGCCTCTTCAACCGCTACATTGCAAGAAGCGGTGGAGCGCATTCTCAAAGTTTCCAGCGCCTGGCAAGGAACACTCGCCAGAAGATAGCTCGACAAAACTATACGGAGAACTCCATGAAGCTTAGGTGTCGCTGGTGGCTGGGTTTTGTGGCTCTCGTAGCAGCATCGTGCAGTTCAATGGTGTTCGCACAAGCCCGTCCGTTCCCTGGACCTGATGTGCGGCTGGTCTATCAGCGGCTGTTGCCGCAAATAGAAAAGATCCCAATCTTCGATCACCATGCTCATCCCGGTTTTCCCGACGATCCCGACGTTGACGCCATGGCTGCGCCACCCGGAAGCGCTGCTTTACGTGAGCGCGACAGCAATCCCGAACTGGTCGCGGCCGCCAAGGCTCTGTTCAGCTATCCCTACAACGACTTCTCTCCTGAGCATGCCAAATGGTTAGTCCAGAAAAAAGCCGAGTTGAAGAAGTCGCAAGGCAACGCCTACTTTTCCAATATTCTCGACAAGCTAAATATCGAGCGCTCGGTTGCGAACCGGGCCATGATAGCCGACTATCTCGATCCCAAGCGCTTTCCGTGGGTCTTTTTTGCTGACGCTTTCATGTGGTCTTTCGACAACCAGCAGCAGCGTTCCCGCAATCCTGACGAACAGGTCTACATTCCCCTGCAGGAAAAAATGCTGCACCGCTGGATGCAGCAGGCACAAATCAGCAAGTTGCCCACCGACTTTGCCGGCTATCTCTCGTTCATCAGCCGTACCCTCGAGGAGAATCAGAAGCGAGGCGGCATCGCTATGAAGTTTGAAGTAGCGTATTTCCGCTCAACCAAATTCAGTGATCCGCCCCGCGAACAGGCGGAACAGATTTATCAACACTATGTCAACGGCGGCATGCCGTCCCCTGATGATTACCGCATTTTCCAGGACTACATTTTCCGTTACTTGATTACTGAGGGCGGCCGTCTTCATCTTCCTGTCCATATTCACTCGGCGGTCGGCATCGGCGACTATTTCAACATTTCCGAAGGCAACATCATGAACCTGGAGAATATTGTCCGTGATCCCCGCTATTCCGGTGTGACGTTTGTAATGATTCACGGCGGCTATCCACTTGAACGCGAAGCCATCTGGCTGGCTGCGGTAAAGAATGTCTACATGGATTCCTCGCTGATGGAAATCGCCATGTATCCTTCAGAGTTTAAGAATTCGCTCAAGCAGTGGCTGGAAACATTTCCCGACAAGAGCACATTCGGCAGCGACGCATTCCCTTACAATGATGTTCTCGGCGCCGAAGAGAGCTATTGGCTGGGAGTGCAGTCGGCGAGGCAGGGCCTGGCTGCTGCGCTTGCCGAAATGGTATCCATGGGAGAAGTAAGCGAGCCCAAGGCGCTCGAGATGGCCCACGGCTACCTCCACGATAACGCGATTCGCATTTATGAAGGCAAGGTTCAGTGACATGGCAAAATCCCATAGTTCAAATAAAGGGTTTTCCGCACAGAAAGCTGGGACGAGCAAGACTCGCGCGAAGAGAAAAAATCCGGCGTCGCCAGTTTTCCGGCAGATGGGTGTTGAGAAGAAACGAAGCACGACAGCCACTCTGAGACACGTCCCGTGGAACACAGTGGAATTAGAGAGCTTGAACCCCTTGCTCCAACGTCAATTCGTGGTCGGCCGCGACGTCATGCTGGCGCGGGTTTTGCTGAAGAAGGGCTGCATCGTGCCTGAGCACAGTCACATCAACGAACAAATCACCTACATCTTGGAGGGTGCGTTGAAGTTTTGGATTGACGGCCGCGAGATCACAGTCAACGCTGGCGAAGTTCTGACTATTCCTCCCAACATGCCGCACAAGGCGGAAGCGCTCGTGGACACCGTGGACCTGGACGTTTTCAATCCGCCGCGCGCCGACTGGATTAATAAGGACGATAAATATCTGCGCGGCAAATAGCCAAAAATAATAAATTCAAGCTCCGTTGCCGCCTAAATCATGACCAACCGCACGATCTCCATTCCGACTGCCGCCCCTATGGTGTCGAGCTTTCGTTGCATCGCATGCGGTGTCACCCGCGATAATGCTGATCATGATTTTCGCTGCAATGATTGCGGCGACCTCTTAGAGATCTTTTATCCCGGCTGGCACAGTGAAAAAATGGCCGGCAATGCGGCCGGCTTCAAAGCTCTCTGGCGGCAGCGGAAAACATCTCGTCGGGCAATCGATGAAAGTGGAGTATGGCGTTTCCGGGAACTTCTGCCTGCGCTGCGCGACTGGGATCAGGCCATCACTCTGCATGAAGGCAACACCCCTCTCTACAATCTTCCTTCTTCTGCCCGCATGGCCGGTGTAAAGCAGCTTTACGCTAAACATCAGGGCATGAATCCGACGGGCTCGTTCAAGGACACGGGCATGACCGTGGCCGCATCGTTTGCGCGTCAGGGCGGATTTCGCTGGGTTGCTTGTGCCTCCACGGGAAATACTTCCGCCTCCATGGCGGCCTATGCTGCAAGGTCCGCAATGCGAAGTCTAGTGGTCATTCCCGAAGGCAAGGTCTCGTGGGCAAAACTCTCCCAGGCGCTGGACTACGGTGCTCTCACCTGCGAACTGCGGACTGACTTCGATGGCTGCATGCGAGTGCTCAATGACGTCGTGAAACAATGGCCCGTTTGTCTGCTGAATTCCGTCAATCCCTATCGCATTGAAGGACAGAAAACGGGCGCTATCGAACTCCTTGAGCAATTCGATTGGCAGGTGCCCGACCACGTAATCGTTCCCGGCGGGAACTTGGGAAACTGCTCTGCGCTCGGAAAAGCTTTTCTCGAATTACTGGATCTTGGTCTGATTACACGACTGCCAAAAATCTCGGTCATTCAGGCGGAGGGCGCGAACGCGCTGCTGCGCAGTATTCGAGAACACGGTGGAAAGAAATTGATTGCCATGCAAGCTCAAACCGCTGCCACTGCCATCCGCATCGGCAATCCTGCATCCTGGAAGAAGGCGGTGCGTGTGTTGCAGGCTACTGGCGGGATCGTCGAACAAGCCAGCGAAATCGAAATAGCGCAGGCCAAAGCCGAAATCGGCGCCGAGGGAATCGGCTGCGAGCCGGCCTCCGCCGTCACCCTCGCCGGATTGAAAAAACTGGTGAAGCAAGGATTCGTCAAACAGAACGAGATTGTTGTCCTTATATTGACCGGTCACTTGCTCAAAGATCCGGAGTTCACCCTGAAATTTCATCGCGGAGACTTGTTCAAAGGCACAGAATATGAGCAACAAGCCGCCGCTCTCAGCTCACATCAGCGTGCCCCTATCACTTTGGACCCCACCGCCGATGCGGTCGTGGAAGCACTCGAACAGGCCGAAAAGAGCATCCCGCAAAATTAGAATGGCAAGCATCAACCGCACTTCCCAGCGCCGGAGTAGTTCTTTACAGCTAATTCTTCCCGCAACCTCCGCCAATCTGGGGCCGGCATTCGATGCGGCAGCCTTGGCGCTGCGCCTGTTTCTGAAAATCAACGCCAGTTCTGCCGCCGAGTTCTCAATCGTCGCCAGAGGCCGCGACGCGGACATCTGCAGTCAGATCAATAACCACCTCATCCTGGATACTTACTGCGACGTGTTGCGCTCTGAGGGCAAGGAGATCACGCCTCTCCATCTGCGCATCGAAAATGAAATCCCGATCGGCAAAGGCCTCGGTTCTTCGGCGGCCGCCCGTCTTGCCGGGATCGCGCTGGCCGTCCATTTTGGAAAATTGAATTGGAGCGAAAACAGGATCATCGGCGAAGCTGCACGCCGTGAGCACCATCCCGACAACGCCGCTGCCTGCTGGATGGGAGGCTTGGCCGTGGCCCGCATGTCCTCGGAGGGCGAAGCTCAGGTACTGCGCGTGAAACCCAAAGGCAAATGGCCGCTGCTGGTTGCAGTTCCGGACGAGAGCCTGCCGACGGAAGAAGCGCGTCGCGTCCTGCCCGCTCGATACTCGCGAGCTGATGCGGTTGCAAACGTCCAAAATTCCATGCTTCTGTTGGCAGCGTTTGTCGAGGGACGACGCGATCTTCTCGCCTCGGCTCTCGAAGATCGCTTCCACCAGCCTTATCGTGCTAGGTTGTGCGCGCTGCTACCAGCCGTCTCCGCACTTGTAGGAAAACCTGGAATCTTGGGCGTAACTTTGAGTGGCGCCGGCCCCTCAGTCTTGATTTTTCTTGATCCGAAAAGTTCGAAGAATAAAGTGCGGCAGGCTGTCATCGCTCACCTCAAAATCCGCAGCCTCTCAGCAGAATTGCTCGACACCACGCTTACTCTGCAGGGGGCGCGCGGAGAATGGAACTGGAAGGGCAAGCGATAAGCTCTCACCCGCTGCGGGAATTAGGTTAATGAAGATTCAAAGGCTATCAGCGCGAGAGACTTCGCCGGCCACCACTCCGTTGGGCCGCCGCAATGACGCTGAACAGGTGTTCCTCAAAGCTCAGATCGCGATCTCTAGCGACCCGTTCGGGATATGAGTTCATAGCCATGAGGAAATGCTGTACTTCCATGCGGAAGTTATACGGTTTTGCAGAACCCGCGGGGGTCGAGGTGCGCGCACGAACCTGGCTGGTTTTCATCTACTCCTCCCACAACAATTCGCCATCTCGCCTTCGACCGGCAAACAACACGCCAGCCACCGCGCTGCAAAAGTCGCCTGTGCTGTCCGGCACTTTATTCTCAGGTAACGGTTTTGTAAGCCTACTACTTTGGCCCTGCTCTGTAAATGGCACTATCGGGCGGCGCACCTTGACCCGTTTTTCCGGCGTGCGAGCCTCTAAAAGCTTAGCTCCAAGCCTAGCGGCTTGAGGGTGGCACTATCCCGTTCATTCGCAAATACTCCACCATCTGGCCGTAGTGGTCCATGCAGTGTCCCACAGTCAGTGTGGCCAACCCTAAACGGGTGACGGTGCCCTCCCCGAAGGGACTCTTGACCGCTTCAACCACATTCTTTTCGTCAATCGCCGCCACCGCCTTATGAACATAACCGAACGAGTCCTTCAGGTACTTGAGGATGTCGGCTTTGCTCTTCACCGAAGCGGGCCCCTTTTCGTCATTGCCCTCCACGGGTGACTTTTCTCCGATCATGGCCGCAGCGACTTCATAATTCACCGCCGCCACGTGTTTCACCTGCTCTGCGAAATTGCGGACACCCTTGAATTCACCATTGGTGGGAGCGAAGGAGTACTTGTCTTCCGGCATGGCATCCGCCGCCAACACAAACTCTTGTTCAGTATTCTTGACCGCTCGATCGAGAACTTGCCGGATGTTGCGATGTTCCGCTGGCTTTGCGGGCGCTTGTGCGATGGCCAATCCACTACACGCCAGCAGTAGCAGAGAAACGACATACATTCTCTTCATATAAATCTCCTTAATAATGACGTCAGATAATTTCAAATCAGTCGCGAACAACTGCCGGCGCCATTTCGAGTTGCTGCGCGGTTAGCCGGTGTCGCCGGATCGTAGAAAGCCCCAGAACCAGCGCAAAGGAGGAGTACATGAGCGCCGTAGGAACACCCACTCGCGTGGCCAGGGCTCCCCAAACCGCGCTCCCCAATGCCATTCCTCCCTGCAATACCAGCAAGTACATGGAAAGCGCTCGGGCTCGCAACCACGATGGAGACATCGTTTGCGCAGCCACATTCAGGCACGCCAGTATACCGATCCACGCCATTCCGGCCGCGAAGAATACCGCGCACAACCCGGCGAAAACTTTTACCTGCCCCGCTGCGAATGTCATCCCTGCAAACAGCAGAATGGCAAACGCCACAATGCCATCGACCGAAAGCCTCTCCTTTAATCTCGGCAGCGTCGCCGCTCCTGCCAGGGCGCCCAATCCAAAGCTGGTCAGCAGCACGCCGTAACCCGTCGCTCCATGAGGACGCGCGATAATCGGCAGCAGCGCCAGCACTGAGGTGGCGGCAAAACTGAACGCCCCGGTTCGAATCAGCACCGATTTCACCAGCGGCGCGCCTCGCACATAGCGAATCCCGGTGCGCATCGCTTCTAAAACCCGTCCGGTTTCCACCTGTTCGGCGTGCGGCCTTTTCCAGCGGTAGAGAAAAAAGATCACGCCAAAAAACGACGCCGCATTCAGCAAAAATGCCAGTCCCGAACCCGCGACCGCCACAACCATTCCGCCCAGCGCAGGGCCAACCGCGCGGGCCACGTTAAAACCGGCAGAGTTCAAAGCCACCGCCGAAGCGTGCTGGTTCGAAGAAACAATTTCCGGAGTAATTGCCTGCCACGCCGGATCGTTCATCACCGATCCCAATCCCAGCAGAAACGTGAACAACAAAAGCGTCCACGGAGTCACCGAACCACGCAGCGTCAAAAATCCCAGTATGCCCGCTGCCAGCACCATCCAACCTTGCGTGATCAGCAAAAGACGCCGCCGGTCCATCATGTCCGCCAATGCCCCTGCGGGCAAGACCACCAGGAATACAGGCACCGTCGCCGCTGCCTGCACCAGGCCCACCATCAGCGGCGACATCGTGAGCTGCGTCATCAACCACCCCGCACCCACGTTCTGCATCCAGGTGCCGGTGTAGGAGATCACCGCGGCAATCCAAAGTGAGCGGAACAACGGTTCGCGCAACGGGGCCAGCGCAGACCCATTCCGCCGCTTGGCGCGCAGGCTTTCCGCTAACGACACGTTGAACGAATCAGCCATTGTCAATTGCTCGATGCGCTCTGCAGTACCACCGGAATGCTCTGCCCAAAGGGCCACTCCCGGCTTCGCCACGCGCGAATCAGATAAATCACTACCCCTGCGATCAGGATCACCGCCGCATATCGGATTTCCTTCAGCGGATTCGGTCTCTTAACCAGGACGAACAGAAATCCCAGGCTTGCGAGCAGCGCCGGCAGCGGGTAAAGCCACATGCGAAAAGGACGCGGCATGTCGGGCCGGCGAATCCTCAGCACAATTACTCCAATCGCCTGTATTAGAAACTGCAACATGATCCGAATCACTACCAGCGCGGCGATCACGTCCGCCAGCCGCAGAAAACAAAATGCCGCCGCTACCAGTCCCAGCGCCAACAAAGAAACATGAGGGAAGCGATACTTGGGATGCACCCTCGCAAACGCCTTGAAATAATTGCCATCGAGCGCCGCCGCATACGGCACTCTGGAATACCCCAGCATTAGTGAGAAAACTGATGCGAAGGCCGTCCACATGATTAA